>Ga0137307_101547_pt1 | contig 19725 bp, 12 predicted proteins | sample NAcewD2O_March_2_FD_97180 | JGI IMG/M metagenome (GOLD analysis project Ga0137307, IMG submission 97180) | Mouse cecal microbial communities from Vienna, Austria - N-Acetylglucosamine amended D2O_March | ecosystem: Host-associated > Mammals > Digestive system > Large intestine > Cecum | place... | reverse complement strand
TTTATGAATTCCATTATTGTGCTTACGATTTCCCTTGTTGTACTTTTGTTTATTTCGGCATGCGCGGCGTACCCTCTGGCGAGGTTTAAGTTCAGGCTGAATGGGTTTATTTATGGCCTGATTGTAGCATGTATGTCAATTCCGATCCATATTACATTAATTCCTGTTTTTAAATTGTCCAAATCTATCGGATTATATGATACAATATGGGCATTGATAGGTCCTTATATTGCGTTTGGAATACCGATCTCAGTGTTTATTCTGACAAGTTTTATGAAGGAAATCCCAAAGGAGATTGAAGAGGCGGCCGCCATCGACGGGTGCAGCAGGTTCAGGATGTTCTTTTCCGTGATACTGCCGCTATCGAAGCCGGGTCTTTCTACGCTGGCAATATACAATGGTGTTACGATGTGGAATGAATTTTCCTTCGCATATACACTGACCCAGTCTCCTGAGGCAAGAACCCTTCCCCTGGCAGTATGGGACTTCCAGGGCCAGTATTCCATGAACATACCAATGATTATGGCAGTGCTTACACTGACCATACTTCCGATGATTATATTATATATTTTCATGCAGGAGAAACTGGTAAAAGGCATGATGGCAGGGGCAGTAAAAGGATAGATAAGCTTACATGCGGGGATGATAGTTATGAGAAAGAAAAAGGTGATGCAGAAATTCAGCAGGCAGAATTTAGATACAAAGCTGCGGTGGTATCTTTCTGTGCTTTTAGTTACAATAGCAGTCGTTGTAGCATCCATCCTCGCTGCATTTTCAGCCCGGTCATCCTATAAAAAGACAGAGGAGATGGCAAAGTCGCAGCTGTCTTTTGTGGCAAATACTTATAAAAGCTGGCGGGATAACAATAACATGATGCTGGTGGCGCTGCAGATGACTCCCGCCATACAGGAATTTTGTTCCCTGAAGGATCATTCAAATCCCGAATACAGCATAGCAAGGTCAAGTGTGGTCGAAAGTATTATGACACAGATTAACATGAATATGGATATTAACTTTATCAGTGTCATTAATCAGGAGCTGGATTCTTATGTATACAGCGGAAATATGACAATTACTAAGACTAGATTTGACGAGGCTTACCGGAAAAGCTATGAGATCAGCGAAAGGGCACGTCCCCAGGGAACGGTCCGGATTGATTTTGGAAATCAGTTTATAGGAGGTACGAAATATACCGTAACCTTTTATCAGCCTGTCTTTTCCACACAGCGCCTGGGAGAACAGCTTGGGATGCTGTGTATCAATATGAATGACAACATGTTGAAAACAATGGGAAATACGAATTTTGAGGTGGCACAGGTCTGTCTTGTAAACCAGAAAGGAGAGATTATCTCGAATCAGGGAGAGTCGCTTCTTACAGGTGAAAAGCAGGTAAAAGGCCTTGATTTCTCCGGAAGAGACAGGGGCAGTATTTACCAGGATGGAAAATATTATTTCTATCAGAAGATAGAAGGATGGCAGTATTATAATGTTGTTGTGATTCCTGCCTCCTATTTTTACCACTCTGCGATTCCTATGGTGGCGCTGCTGCTTGCGACAATGGCGGCATTGCTGGTGACTAGCATTACAGGTGTGAGAAGAATCGTGAAGATGAATTACGAACCGCTTGCGATGGTAGTCAGCGCCATGGATCATATCTCTGATCAGGAGCTGGATTACCGGATTTCCACAGAGGATATGGGCGCGGATTTTGAAAAGCTGGGGCAGGGCTTCAACTCCATGATGGATGATATTGCGAAGCTGATGGATCAGGTGAGAAGAGAACAGCACCAGCTGGACCAGATCCGTTTTAATGAACTACAGTCGCAGATACAGCCGCATTTTCTGTATAATACACTGGAGTGTATTCACTGGCAGGCAAGCGCTGACGGGAATAAAAAGGTATCGCAGCTGATTCTGGCACTTGCATCCTATTACCGGTTATCCCTGAGCAAAGGGAAGGATATCCTTCCTCTGAAAGAAGAGCTTGAACATGCGAAGATCTATCTGATGATTCAGAATCAGAGGTTTGGCAATGTGATTAAATATTATATAGAGATTCCGGAATCGCTGCATTATGTGCGGATTCCAAAGCTTACGCTCCAACCGCTTGTAGAGAATTCTATTTATCATGGAATCCGGACAAAAGAAGGCGGCGCCGGGATTATCTGTATCTCAGCTATAGAAAAAAACCGCCAGGTGATTGTAACGGTAGAGGACAGCGGGACTGTCATGACGCAGGAACAGATCGACCAGATTAACCATTCTGTGTGGGAATACGGGGAGAAACTGGGGTATGGGGTGAATAATGTGCATAAACGCATACAGCTGGCATTTGGAGAGCAGTATGGCCTGAAATATAAGCTGAACCAGAATGGAGGCACTACTGTACTTATTTATTTGCCGAAGGATGACGGAGTAAAATAGATGTAACTTTTACTCCTGAATCATGTTCTCACGGTCAGCGCAGCAAGTGCGCAGACCTGTCTGAACTGTTACAGATAGATACCAGTGAGGTGGGGATGATGTACAAAATTTTAATTGTAGATGATGAGGAAATGATAAGGAACGGTATTAAGGCAGTGATTCCCTGGAACGAGATTGAAATTGATAATGTGGAGCTTGCATCTTCCGGGAAAGAGGCTCTCACGCTGATCCGTAGAGAACCGCCGGATATTCTGCTTACGGATATCAGTATGACAGAGATGTCAGGGCTGGATATGGTGGAAGAGGCAAACACGCTGTGCAGCAATATGAAGGTTATTGTGCTGACTGGTTATGACAGCTTTGAATATGCAAAGCAGGCATTGAAGCTCAGGGTAGATGATTTCCTGCTGAAGCCCATTGCAGAGGATACATTAAAGGAATGTATCTGGAAACAGGTACAGGAGCTTAAGGAATCGGCGCAGAAGTCGGACGAGGAATCAAGAAACCGGAGGATGGAAGGAATCAGAGACCAGCAGAAACTGGAGAAGGTACTGCAGAGTCTGCTGCATCATTATAAGGCAGAGGCGCTGGAGGAGATTGAGCAGGAATATCATTATCCGCTGTACGAGAATATGGCGGCAGCTGTTCTGATGCCTGCCCGTTATTCGAATGCAGAGGCGGGAATTAAGATTTCATCAGAACAAAGGATGATACAGCTGTGCATAGAATATGTCGATGTGAAAAAGCTTGGCATTTCCTTTTGGGATGAGGACGGCAATCAGATTGTAGTCGCCCTGTATTCTGACAGATGCAGCTCTGACGGCGTGGATGTTATACGTAATCTGGCGTACAGAATCCGGGATGAGGTGGGATATATGCCTACAACAGCTATCGGAAGTGTAGTGCAGGGAATGGAGAAACTGAAAACCTCCTATCAGGAAGCAGTATATATGATTGAAAACGAACAGAAGCAGTTTACGGATGTTCTGCTGTCGCAGTCTCTGAGAAAAAAGAATACCCTTTTCAGGGACGTCTATAATCTGTTTCTGGATGAAATGAATAATCATGTGCAGCAATATGCGTATGTTATGAGAGTCTATGATTCATTCTGCAAAGCAGTTAAGGCCTATAATCTGTCAGATACCTATGTGCAGAAATGCTGCTTTAACATGGCGTCGCAGATTTATTACACCTGTTTCAAACAGGTTGGTTCGAAGCCGGAATGCTCCCTGGAGATGCTTGCAGACTCCATCAGGGGGAACAGTGTGGAGGACTGCTGCGAAATCACGGGACAATTTCTGACAAGAATGCTGAAGCAGAAAAAAGGAGAACATGAACTGATTGAAAGGGCAAAACTATATATTGACGAAAGAATTTCAGAGGAGATATCTGTCTCTGCGCTGGCGGCGGAGATGAATGTGTCCCTAAGTTATTTTTCACGACTTTTTAAGAAGGTAACAGCAGAAGGATGCAATGAGTACATTATGCGTAAGCGGATGGAAAAGGCAAAGGTTCTGCTTGACACCACGAATTTTGATGCAAATGTAATTGCGGGGATGGCCGGGTATAACGATTCCAATTATTTTTCAGTAACCTTTAAAAAATTTTATGGAATATCGCCTACCCGGTACCGTAATCAAAGAAAGGGATAGAGATGGATAGACAGAAGGCAAGAGAAAAGGCAAAAAGACTTGTGCATGAGATGACAATTGAGGAGCGTGCCGGTCAGCTTAAATTTGACGCACCCGGGATAGAAAGGCTTGGGATTCCTACGTACAACTGGTGGAATGAAGCGCTCCACGGAGTCGCAAGAGCCGGAACTGCGACAGTATTTCCGCAGGCAATTGCCCTTGCGGCAATGTTTGATGTCGAAGCAATACAGAGGATTGCAGATGTAATTGCCGAGGAGGGGAGAGCGAAATACAATGCGTTTTCGAAAGAAGGGGACAGAGATATATACAAAGGACTTACTTTCTGGTCACCGAATGTCAATATTTTCCGTGACCCGAGATGGGGCAGGGGGCATGAGACTTATGGCGAGGATCCGTATCTTACCTCGCGACTGGGGGTTGCTTTTGTAAAGGGGCTTCAGGGCGAGGGGGAGACGATGAAGGCTGCGGCATGTGCAAAACATTACGCAGTGCACTCTGGACCGGAGGCGCTCCGCCACGAGTTCGATGCAGAGGTTTCTTTAAAGGATTTGTATGAGACGTACCTTCCGGCGTTTGAGGCGCTTGTGAAGGAGGCGGATGTGGAGTCTGTGATGGGAGCTTATAACAGGACAAACGGGGAGCCCTGCTGCGGCAGCAGGACGCTGCTTTCGGATATTCTCCGGGATGAGTGGCAGTTTAAAGGACATGTCGTGTCAGACTGCTGGGCAATCCGGGATTTCCATCTGAATCACGAAGTGACGGCAGGGCCGAAGGAGTCAATTAAAATGGCGCTGGACGCTGGCTGTGACTTAAACTGCGGCTGTACCTATGCATACGTGACGGCGGCTCTTGATGCCGGGCTTATAACGGAGGAGCAGATTACCGAAGCCTGTATCCGTCTGTACACAACAAGATTTCTACTTGGCCTGTTTGACGGAAGCGAATATGATCAAATTCCCTATGAGGTGATTGAGTGTAAGGAGCACAGGCAGCTTGCCGTTGACGCGGCGGGAAAGGGAACGGTTCTTCTGAAAAATGACGGGATTCTTCCTCTGGATAAAAAGACGATACGTAAAATTGCGGTAGTAGGGCCAAATGCGGACAGCAGAACCGCGCTGATGGGAAATTATCACGGTACTTCTTCCAGATGCACAACTCTGCTGCAAGGTATACAGAAGGAAGCAGGCGATGAGATCCAGGTGTTTTATTCCGAGGGCTGCCATCTGTATAAAAATAAGGCAGAGCCCCTCGCATGGGAGGATGACAGGATCTCAGAGGCAGTTACCGCCGCAAAGCACAGTGACGTGGTCATTGTTGTACTGGGGCTTGATGAGACGATTGAGGGGGAAGAGCCGGATGAGGGCAATGAGGGTCAGGCAGGTGATAAGGAAACGCTGAGGCTTCCACATTGCCAGCAGAGGCTCTTAAGAGCTGTGGCGGAAACCGGAAAACCAGTGGTTACAGTCCTGATGTCGGGAAGTGCTATAGACCTGAGGTATGCGGACGGGCATACAAATGCAGTGCTCCAGGCATGGTATCCAGGAGCGGAAGGCGGAACAGCGGTTGCGGATATCTTATTTGGCAGACGTTCTCCAGGCGGGAAGCTCCCGGTGACATTTTACCATGATACAGAAGGGCTCCCAGAATTTACAGATTATTCCATGAAAAACAGGACCTACCGTTATATAGAACAGGAACCCTTATACCCCTTTGGATTCGGTCTGACCTACGGGCATGCGGCAGTGACGGAGGCACATCTGACGGAAGCAGCGGATCCGCAGAAGAATCTGTCTGTAAGCTGTACCATTGAAAATACCGGGACATCAGATGTGGAGGAAGTAGTACAGGTTTATATTAAGGACAGGAAATCCAGGTATGCGGTAAGAAACCACAGCCTTTGCGGGTTCTGGAGAGTGATGGTCAGGGCAGGAGAAAAGCTGGAACTGGAGCTGGAGATTGATAAAAAGGCCATGACGATTGTGGACGAGGAAGGCAGGCGTTATGTTGACAGTGACCAGTTCTCTCTTTATGTGGGAACATCCCAGCCGGACCAGAGAAGTATTGAGCTGATGAAGGTGTCCCCGGTTGAAATTCCGGTTCACCTTAAGGGTGACAGGGCATGAAAAGCGTGAGACGAAAAATAGTGATTCTCTGTGTTTTCCTTCTAACTGCCGTCTCAGGATGCGGGGCGGCAGAGAAGGATATTCCCGGCAGAGATGTTCACCAGAAGGAGATACAGCAGGAAACAGCGGGAGACACAGAGAGGAGCATAGCAGCGCCGGAGCGTACTCCATGCCCGGAGTTTGATGGGGAGGATGTGCGGAATGTGAGGGTGGAGGCAGGAGGGAAGGCTTTATGGGAAATCGACTATCTGCCTCGGGAAGACAGAGGCAGTTACCTTTTCTGGGATATAAAGGTACCTTATCATTCCTGCGCAGTCGTAGATACAGAGAGTATGTTCCGGCTTTATAACAGGATTGCTTCTCTGGATTTTCATAAAAAGGCAGAGTCTGCAGACACTGGAGCGATGGGACTTGAAAAACCGGAGAGAACCGTTACGCTGGATTATTATCAGGGAGACCAGAAGACTGCTGCGGATGGTACAAAGCCCATGCCGAATAAAACATTTACTCTGCTGGTTGGAAAGGAAAATGGAAAGGGTCAGTATTTTTGTTCATTGAAAGGGTACGAAAAAGAGCCCATTCTTCTTGACCAGGCGGTTCTTGATGAAGTATTTGCAAAAAATCCGTACGATCTTATCTTGAAGATTCCATATGTGGTAGATATCTCCACGGTTTCTGAGGTACAGATTCAGTCAGGAGACAGGGAGTATACGATGAGAAGCCGGGATGGCAGTTATATGCTTGGGGATAAGAAGAGCGATAAGAAGAAGTACTCCGAGGTCTACCAGGCGCTTATGCAGCCCATGATCGCACAGGAACTGAAAGAAAAGAAAACTACTGACAGACAGCCGGTGCTGTCGCTGGAATATAAGCGGTCAGACGCTGGGGAAGAGGACGTTGAGGTGCACTTTTATCCGTATGATAAAAGGTACGTGTCTGTGAATGTGAATGGAAATGAATTCTTCCTTGTCAGCAGCCGGGAGGTAGAACAGCTCCAGGAGGTGCTGGAGAAGAGCTTCTGACCACAGACCGCCATACAGTCTGGGCTATGATTTTTAGAGCAAAATATCCTAGAAAGATGTAAAAAATCTCTATGTCTCAATCGGCTCCTTACTGGTAAATTAAGTTTATCAGAAAAAGAAAAGGAGGATAAGGGATGAAGAAAAATTTTACATCTTTTTTTGCGCGGTGCAGAACCGGAATTGCAGCTATACTGGTTACAGCAATGACTCTGGTACCGGCACTGCCCGCACACGCAGAGGAGGGCACGCCCCCTTCACTGAAGGAACTGTTTGCGAAGGAGAACATGACGGTGGGATTTGCAGCGCCGAACAAGGTGTACTCTGATGAGGGAAAGAAGCAGCTTGCGCTTTACCATTTTAACAGCTTAACCTGTGAGAATGAGTGTAAGCCCGATGCGCTGCTGGATGAAACAACGAGCAAAAGCAACCTTTCACTTTATAATGAAAGTCCGGCTGTAAACTTTGAGAAGAACTTCAAGCCTGCGCTGGAGTTCTGCAAAGAAAATGGGCTGAAAATGAGGGGGCATACGTTGGTGTGGCATAATCAGACTCCGGAATGGCTGTTCCATGAGGACTATGATACTACGAAGCCGTTGGCAAACAAAGAGCTTATGCTGAAGCGCATGGAAAATTACATTAAGACAGTACTGGAATATGTCCAGACGAATTATCCGGGGATTGTCTATGCATGGGACGTTGTAAATGAAGCCTTTTTTGACAGCGAGGAAGGGTCAGGCACGGACGGCGAGATCAGAAGTACAAGCAACTGGTATAAGACAATCGGTGAGGAGTATATTGGGGAGGCATTCCGGTTTGCAAGACAATATGCGGCCAAGGATGTGAAGCTGTTCTATAATGATTTTAACGCCATGGATCCTATGAAGCGCGAAGGAATCATGAAATACCTCAGCCCGGTTATTGAGGATGGTAATATAGATGGAATCGGTATGCAGTCTCACCTGAATGGGAATGAGGGGACAAGCCTCACAGAGATTGCAGATGCCATTGAACTCTATAAGAATGCCGGATTAATCATTCATGTCACAGAGCTGGATGTTGTAACAAAGACATCTATGGAACAGAATGGCGACTGGGAGCAGGAACTGGCAGATTTTTACTATGATTATATCTCCCTGATTCTTCAGAAAAAGAAGAACGGGGCGAAGATTGAGAATGTGACATTCTGGGGTATTAATGACGGTGATTCCTGGAAATACAATTGGGCGCCGCAGGGTTCACACTATTATCCATTACTATTCCACGATGACTTGACGCCGAAGAAAGCATTTTACAGTGTTGTTGAAGCTTTGAAAAATTCAAGTATTCCTTCAGAAGATACGATATCCGAGGATTTTGAGGGAGACAGGACATCCGCCAGACCAAGAGACAAAGAGACGCTTACAATTATGAAAGACGGCACAGCAAGGACGGGCAGTGGTTACCTGAAAGTATCTGGCCGCACCCAGACATGGGAAGGGGCCAAATTTGATGTATCAGACTTCAAGGGGAGGAAGATTACCATTGAGGCATGGATGCGAGGAACCAATGAGGGCAAAACGAGTCTGAAGACACAGATGGAGCTGGTTACTAGTGAGGGCTCAACCTATCCATCTGTATATGCCGCAGAGGGTCAGAAGGGCGAGTGGATAGATGTTAGCGGTGAGTTTGACGTGCCGGAGGACGTGACCGCAGCCTATGTATATTTTGAGACTGACAACACGGCGGACTATGATCTAGATGATGTGAAGATAACGGCAGATCCTTCCGGAACCGACATTCCTTCGGATGACATGATATTTGAAAAATTTGAGGGAGATGAGACATCCGCTATATCAAGAGACTTTGGCGAGAAACTTACCATTATGAAAGACGGCACTGCAAAGTATGGCACTGGTTACCTGAAAGTGTCCGAGCGGCCTTATGCATGGGCAGCAGCGAGATTTGATGTGACAGCTTTCAAGGGTAAGAAGATTACCATTAACGCATGGATGAGAGGAACCAATCCGGGAAATACGAGCCTGAAGACACAGATGGAGCTGATTGTTGACACAATTCCATCCTATGCGGGTGTATCTGCCGTACAGGGTCCCCAGAATCAGTGGGTGAATGTCGGCGGTACATATGAAGTGCCGGATTATGTGGACAAGGCCTATGTATACTTTGAGACGGACAATACGGCAGATTATGACCTGGATAATGTGAAGATCACGGCAGGTCCTTCAGAACTTACCTATGTGGACACATCATCCTATGAGGTACTCAAAGACCTGTATGAGGATTACTTTATTATAGGAATGGAGACACCGAACAGTCTGTTAAAGTCTTCTGCACATTCAGGATTGATAAAGAAGGAATTTAACAGTATCACTTTGGAGAATGAGTGTAAACCGGAGAATCTGTTCGATGAAGCAACAAGCAAGTCAGACATTGCAAAATATAATGAGTCACCGGCGGTTAAGTTTAATACGATTGAACCGGCCTTAAAGTTCTGTAAAGAAAACGGAATGAAAATGAGGGGACATACACTGATCTGGCACAACCAGACGCCAAACTGGGTTTTCTATAATGACTATGATGAGTCAAAGGGGCTGGCAGGGCGTGATCTGATGCTGAAGCGTATGGAGAGCTACATTAGACAGGTACTTGAATATACGGAAAAGAATTATCCGGGTATCATCAATACATGGGATGTAGTGAATGAAGCAATCAATGACAATGACGCTGGAGATTTAAGAGATACAAAGTGGAAAGAAACCATTGGAAATGACTACATCGAAAAGGCGTATGAATTCGCAAGAAAATATGCGGGTAAGAATGTAAAACTGTATTACAACGACTATAATGAGTACGTTCCGAACAAACAGAATGGAATCATTAAGACGTTAAAACCTGTACTGGAGGCAGGAAATATAGATGGAATCGGTATGCAGTCCCATCTCATGGCGTCCTGGCCAAGTATTGAAGACTATATGAGTGCAGTGAAGAAATATGCAGAGGCGGGCTTCGACATCCAGGTCACGGAGCTTGACATAGAAAAGAGTAATGCAGAGGACTGGGAAGAGACGCAGAAGAATTGCTACTATGAATTAATGAAAAACTTGATCGCAGCAAAAGAGGACGGCGTCAATATTGAGTCAGTTACCTTCTGGGGAATTTCTGATGAGTATTCCTGGAAGAGCCATACACTGCCGCTTCTCTTTAACAAAGATTTGTCAAAGAAGGGTGCATTTGAAGGTGTAGTAGCTGCAGCACAGGAAGCGAATAAGGCAAAAGACAAGGTAACGCCTGAGACAAAGGCGGCTTTGGAGACGGCAGTTGCAGCGGCGTCAAAATATAAAGAAGCTGATTATACGGCAGAGAGCTGGAAGGCATATATGGATGCTGTCAATGCTGCTAAAAAACTGGCAGAAAAAGCAGGTGTAACCAATACTGAGCTTCGGGCAGCGATCCAGAAGGTTCAGAATGCGGAGAAGGCTCTTGCAAAAAAAGACGTTAAGCCTCAGCAGGACATTAAGGTTCAGAAGGTTACGATCACAACTTCAACTTTATATAAGAAGGCAGCACTTGGAAAAACGGTTCAGCTTAAGGCCAGGGTAACACCGGACAATGCAAAGAATAAGGCCGTTAAATGGACATCATCCAACAAAAAATATGCAAAGGTAAATTCCAAAGGGAAGGTTACGATTACTAAGTCTAAAGCATATGCCGGCAAGACTGTTAAAATTACTGCAAAGGCGGCAGACGGAAGTGGTAAGAAGGCGGTTTACAAGATTACGATCATGAAGGACTCCGTGAAAAAGATCAGCCTGAAAGCCGGGAAGTCTGTAAAAGCCGGAAAAAAGATGACAGTAAGGGCAACTGTGAAGACCACAGGTAAAAAGGCAAATAAAAAGCTGGTATGGACAACTTCCAGTAAAAAGTATGCAACAGTAAATTCAAAAGGAGTTGTTACAACTAAGAAGGCCGGAAAGGGCAAGACTGTTAAGATTACGGCACAGGCCACAGACGGAAGCAAGAAGAGAGCATCTGTTAAGATTAAAATTAAATAATTGACATGATACAATTGTGGGAGTGCGTTAGCACAGAACAATTCGTGTTACATCTTATTTTTGCATAAGTTGATAAAAGCGGCTGGGGGAAACCTCTGCCGCTTTTCAAATATAGCGGCGGAAATTATTAAAAACCTGGTCAGAATGTGATACATTATAGACAGAGGGAAAGCCATACAAGCTCTTTTATATGCCATCATCCTCTGAAAAACCTCATAGGGTTACTATTCACGGGGCCGTGCACTCCGCTGCACGGCATCCGGGCCGATAAAGTGGTGGTATCCGGCATCCAGCCCCTCGCTGAAAGCGACTTTAAATGGGCTGGATGCGTTACTATGAGCGGACGGTTAGTCCGTGAATAGTAACTAGTAACAAGTTGTGCTGTCATTTTTTATGTTTTTGAATTGATTGTGGTGAGAAATTACGGTATAGTATTCTTATAGATTTTAATGCTGATGAAAGGAGCAGTGATATATGAAATATGTGATTTTGGGCGGTGTCGCAGCAGGTACAAAAGCGGCGGCGAAGCTAAAGAGATGTGACCGCCAGGCAGAGGTTAAGGTGTTCACGAAGGGCACAGACATTTCTTATGCAGGATGTGGCCTTCCATATTATATAGGCGGCGATATTCAGACGAGGGAAGGACTGATTGTGAACACTCCGGAAAAATATTCAGGACTTACAGGAGCAGAGGTTTTTACCGGCTGTGAGGCTGTCGGGGTGGATCCGCAGAAGAAAGAAGTGACATTTGAAAAGACCTCCGGTGAGAAATTTACAGAAGGTTATGATAAGCTGATCATCTCCACAGGGGCGGTTCCCTTCGTTCCACCGGTGGAGGGGAAGGAGCTTAAAGGCGTATTCTGCGTACGTACACCGGAGGATGCGGTAAATATCCGCGCTTATGTTGAGGAAAAGAATTGCCGCAGGGCTGTGGTGTGCGGCGCGGGATTTATCGGCCTTGAGGTTGCGGAGAATCTGATGGCGCAGGGGCTTGAAGTGACAGTCATTGACGCGATGCCTCAGATTATGCCGAATGCGTTTGACCCGGAGATGGCGGATTTTGCAAAGCGTCAGCTTAAAAAAGCGGGAATGCGGATTCTTACTGCGACAAGCCTTGCGGGAATCAGCGGGACGGGACATGTGGAAAGCGTGCTGACGGACAATGGGCGCCTTACGGCGGACATTGCCGTTATGGCAATTGGCGTGCGCCCGGCGACTGGATTCCTTAAGGATAGCGGAATTGAGATGTTCAAAGGGACAATCCTGGTAAATGAAAATATGCAGACGAACCTTCCGGACATTTATGCAGCGGGTGACTGTGCAATGGTGGAAAATGCCCTGACAGATAAGCCCCAGTGGTCGGCTATGGGTTCTACTGCCAACCTTGCCGCCCGTGCCATGGTGAAGCGGATGTACGGTGCGAAGAGGGGATACGGCGGATGTATGGGCACCGGAGTGGTGCGTCTTCTTCCAGAACTTAATGGGGGAAGAACAGGACTTACGGAGATTCAGGCGAAGGAAGCGGGATATGACGCTGTTTCAGTTGTGTGTATTCTGGACGATAAGGCGCATTACTATCCGGGAGCATCCTCATTTTTTGTTAAGATGACTGCGGACAGGGAGAGCCGTATGCTGCTTGGAATCCAGTTGCTGGGTGCAGGCGCGGTTGACAAGATGGTGGATATTGCTGTGACAGGAATTTCCCAGGGGATGGCTATAGATGATTTTGATACTATGGATTATGCATATGCGCCGCCGTTCTCCACGGCAATTCATCCTTTTGTTACAGCATGTTATATTTTAGAAAATAAACTTGACGGCGTGCTTGAGAGCATAAGCCCTGCAGAGTATGCAGCAGGCGTGGCAAAAGGCTGGCAGGTGCTGGATGTACAGCCGGCTCCGGCTCTTCCCGGCGCCCGCTGGATTAACCTGTCAGAGGTGACAGGGCCCATTGAGGGGCTTGAGAAGGACGCAAAGCTCCTGCTTGTCTGTGCAAAGGGCAAGAGGGGATATTTCCTCCAGAATCGTTTGAAGGCATATGGCTATACGAATACGCGGGTTCTTGAAGGCGGCGCCATATTTAATGAGGTGAAGGTTCCGCGGGAAGGAAAAAAGCTTCCGGCGGAGGAGATTAAGAGGGTGAAAGGCCTGGGATGCCTCCAGGATAAGCGCTTTGAGGATGTTTTTAATGTGCGTGTCATTACGAAGAACGGTAAGATTACATCCAGTGAGCAGCAGAAGATCGCAGAGGCGGCAGAGAAATTCGGATCCGGTGAGGTGACCATGACAACCCGTCTTACACTGGAGATTCAGGGCGTGCCCTATGATAATATTGAGCCTGTCCGGGATTTCCTTAAGGAGGCAGGACTTGAGACCGGCGGAACCGGCTCGAAGGTCCGTCCCGTTGTTTCCTGTAAGGGAACTACTTGCCAGTATGGACTGATAGATACATTTGCTCTGTCAGAGAGACTGCATGATCTGTACTATACAGGGTATCATGATGTTTCCCTGCCCCATAAGTTTAAGATTGCCGTGGGCGGATGTCCGAATAACTGTGTGAAGCCGGATCTGAATGATCTTGGAATCATCGGACAGCGTGTGCCGGAAATTGACCATGCAAAATGCCGCGGCTGTAAGATCTGCCAGGTTGAAAAAGCATGCCCGATCCATGTGGCAAGGATGCAGGATGACAAGATTACCATTGATCCTGCGGAATGTAATCACTGCGGACGCTGTATTGCAAAATGTCCGTTTGGCGCAGTAAATGAATCTGCGGTCGGATATAAGGTTTATATAGGAGGACGCTGGGGCAAAAGGGTTGCAGGCGGACAGCCCCTTGATAAGGTCTTTACCTCTGAGGACGAGGTTGTGGAACTTGTAGAGCGCGCGATTCTCTTCTTCCGGGATGAGGGACAGTCTGGAGAGCGGTTCGCGGATACCATCGCAAGACTTGGATTTGATTATGTCCAGGATAAGCTTCTGAATAGCAAGATTGATAAGAAGGAGATACTGAAGAAGGATGTAGTGGGCGGAGCTACGTGTTAAGCAGATCGGGGACGGGGCATTTTTCACCCGGGAAGTTCCATTGGAGCTTCCCGGGCGTGCTATGGCAAAAATGCCCCGTCCCCAACTGGCTACTCTTTTATCTCATCAATCTCAGTAAGATTGACGCCCAAAGAAGTCAGTACTGCTTTTATGGATTTATAATCCTTTTTTAATCCTTCGTATGTTTCAATTGCATGTTCTTTTTTTGCTGTCTTCATATGCTGCTGAATCTTTTGGAAATCATGGACAGCTCTTTCAATAATTTCAGCGCTGTTTGGCATATCTTTTCACCTGCCTTTAAAAATATGTTCATTAACATTATCTGCTGATTTTATTATAATCGCTTAGGGAAAAAGTGTAAAGGGGCGGCTTTCTTTTTTTGCTTGATATTTTGCGTGGAAAGGGTATACTTAAAGAAAAGCAGAGATAAAGCTGCTATTCACGGCTCAGGAATGCGCGTAAGGAAGTATGCCGCTTTGCGGCTGCGGCTGGCGTGATACTCAGGCAGATTTCATCGGTCGTGAGTATATTTCTGAACAGTTCCTAAGGAGGAGGGCATATATGAGGAAGCGTTTCAACACAACAGGACTGTGTTACCCAGATGAGCACTACATGGTGAATATGGAAAAGCGGCTGGATGATACAAAGACCCTGGTGGACCGTGGAGAATATTTCATTATTAACCGGGCGCGCCAATATGGAAAAACTACGACTCTCAATTTGCTGGCGGAGCGGCTGAAGGAAGAATATGCTGTCTTTTCCATCAGTTTTGAGGGGATGGGGAAGGAGGAGTATGCTTCGGCAGACTCCTTTTGCCGGAACTTTTACAGCCTTCTGAATGATGAATTATTATATCATACAGTAGAGGGTATTCCGGATACGCTGTGCGCAGTGTGTGAAAAGCCAAGGCCTGGAATGGGAGGACTGTCGGATTTTATTTCCTATCTGTGCAGGGAGGCGGACAGACCGGTTGTACTGATGATTGATGAGGTGGACCAGGCGGGGAACCATGAGACGTTTCTGACGTTTTTAGGTATGTTGCGTAAAAAATTTCTGGCAAGAAGAAAACTGCCGACGTTTTATTCAGTGATTCTTGCTGGTGTCTATGATATAAAAAATATGAAACTGAAGATTCGGGATGACACAGAGCACCAGTACAACAGCCCATGGAACATTGCAGCGGATTTTATGGTGAATATGAGCTTTTCAGTACAGGATATTTCGGGTATGCTGGCTGATTATGAGAAGGATGTCTGCACTGGAATGGAAGTTTCAAAAATGGCAGAGCTTATATGGGACTATACCTCCGGGTATCCGTTTCTGGTATCCAGGATCTGCAAAATCCTGGACGAATATATTCCGGGGAGACACGAGTTCCCAGATTTGCGGTCAGCATGGACAAAGGAAGGATTTCTGGAGGCTGTTAAGATCCTGCAGACAGAATCCAATACATTATTTGACGATATGGTAAAGAAACTGAATGATTTCCCGGAGCTTAAAAAGGCATTATATAGTATTCTGTTTCAAGGCGAACGGGTTCCTTATAATGTTTATAATAATGTGATTAATCTTGGCGTTATGTTTGGCTTCATAAAAAAGAGCACTAACGGCGAAAGTATCGCGGTTTCTAACCGGATATTCGAAACACAGTTATATAATTTGTTTATTTCTGAGGAGCTGCTTAACAGTTCCATGTATAAAGCGGCATCCGCTGATAAAGATTTGAACCGGTTTGTACAGGACGGAAGACTTCAGATGGAGCAGGTGCTGGAAAGGTTTGTAGAGGCTTTTGCGGATATCTATTCAGATGCAGATGAGAAATTTGTAGAGGAAAATGGACGCAGATTTTTTCTGCTTTATCTGAAGCCGATTATCAATGGAGTTGGGAATTTTTATGTGGAGGCAAGAACAAGAAACAGACGCAGGACAGACGTGATTATCGACTACCGGGGACAGCAGTTTGTCTGTGAACTTAAGATCTGGCATGGAGATGAGTATAATCGCAGGGGAGAGAGGCAGCTTATGGATTATCTTGATGCGTACCACCTTACGACAGGCTATATGCTGAGCTTCAATTTTAATAAGAAGAAGGAGACAGGAGTGCATAAAGTCCGGCTTGGACAAAAAGTATTGATTGAGGCAGTGGTCTGAGGACGATTGGGGACGGGGCATTTTTAAAAATGCCCCGTCCCCAATCTTAAAGCGTTTCTCCTGTAAGCATCTTATATCCTTCAAGGTATTTGCCGATTGTTTTCTCGACGATTTCTTCTGGAAGTGTCCAGTCGTTGTCCGGGTTTGCTTTTAGCCAGTCGCGTGCGAACTGCTTGTCGAAGGAGGGCTGTCCGTGTCCTGGTTCGTAGGTGTCAGCAGGCCAGAAGCGTGAGCTGTCCGGGGTGAGCATTTCGTCACCGATTACGAGGCTGCCGTTTTCATCCAGACCGAATTCGAATTTTGTATCTGCGATGATGATGCCGCGTGTTAGGGCGTAGTCTGCGCATTTCTTATAGAGTGCGAGTGTGCAGTCCTTAAGCTTTGCGGCGTACTCTTCACCCTTGCCGGGGAAATATTTTTCCAGATGGGCAATGCTTTGTTCGTAGGAAATATTTTCGTCATGGTCTCCGATCTCAGCTTTGGTGGACGGGGTATAGATGGGTTCAGGCAGCTTGTCAGACTCCTTTAGGCCTTCGGGAAGGCGGATGCCGCAGACGGTGCCGTCCTTCTGGTAGCTTGCCCATCCGCTTCCAGTAATATATCCGCGTACAATGCATTCGATTGGAAGCATCTCAAGCTTTTTACACATCATGCTGTTTCCGTCAAATTCCGGTTTCTGGAAGAATTCAGGCATGTCTTTCACATCTACGGAGATCATGTGGTTAGGAAGAATGTCCTTTGTCATATCGAACCAGAACTTCGACATCTGAGTTAGGACAGTGCCTTTTTGGGTCACATCATTTTTTAGGATTACATCAAAGCAGCTGATGCGGTCAGTGGCAACCATAATCAGGCTGTCACCATTGTCATAGATTTCCCGTACTTTTCCTTCTTTTACTGGCTTCATAATTATCATACCTTTCTTTTGCTTATTGCTGGAATAAAAGTTTACTTGTTTTTCAGAGCTTCTATGAGTTCGATATCGTCTGGCTTCAGGCGTATATTGGTGCAGTACGTCTTTTCATCCGGGGTAGTAACATTGATCTCAATAAGAGTTCCCTCCTTAAGAGCTTCCTGTGATACGGCCCGCAGAAACAGCGGAAATTTCGGATGATTCATGCGGAAGCGGTCTATGCCTGCTTTCAATTGCTGCAGCATGGCAAGCTGGTTAAAATTCATATCCATAGACATTCAACTCCTTTACATATTACTCTACAATGTATTATACTGTAATTGCTGGATATCTGCAGCTATAATCGTAACGGATATCCTTACAGCATCCGCGAACCTGGCGGATACTTATATTATACTCAATTTTTACGAGATAGTCAAAATGAATTACAATGGGGAATGGAATATGGATCTGGAATATGCAAAACGGAGATTTGAGGAATACCTGGACGGATATGACAGGGGAAATGACAAGATACGGCTGAAGATTGTGCATACATACGGCGTGATGGAATGCAGCAGGCAGATTGCAGAACGTTTGGGACTTTCGAAAGAGGATGAAAGTCTTGCAGAGCTGATCGGGCTTCTGCATGACATCGGGAGATTCGAGCAGCTTAAGAGATTTGACAGCTTTGAGCCCGGAACCATGGATCATGCAGCATTTGGCGCAGAGATCCTCTTTACAGAGGGGATGATCAGGGAATTTGTCAGGGAAGATACAGAGGATGATATTATCAGGACAGCGATTCTTAAGCACAGTGATTTTAAGCTTGAGGGAATAGATGAGGAAAGAACTCTCCTTCACGCGAAGCTGATCCGTGACGCAGACAAGCTGGATAACTGCAGGGTGAAGCTGGAAGATCCCATAGAGACGCTGCTCGGAGTGTCGAAGGAGGAAGCCGGAAGAAGCAGAATCAGCCCGGAGGTCATGGAACAGTTCATGAGCGGGAATTCCATACGGTCAGAGACACGGAAGACGAAGATGGATTACTGGGTATCCTATCTTGCATACTTTTTTGATATTAATTTTGACGTGTCCCTGGATATTATACGGGAACAGAAGTTTGCAGAGCGAATGATAGAAAGGATTCCCTGCGAAGATCCGGATACGGCACAAAAGATGGAGATAATACGGAGGAAGCTTAAGAGTCTGCCTATAAGAGGGAGAAGGAGAGAATGATATGATTAAGACTGTTTTATTATTTATAATCGGACTGGTTCTGATCTGCGCCGGGGGAGACCGCCTTGTGGAGGCAGCGGTTGCAATCGCCAGAAAGCTTAAGATTTCCGAGATTGTGGTGGGGGCGACGATTGTGAGCCTCGGCACAACCCTTCCGGAAATACTTGTCTCAACTACTGCAGCCTTTGACGGCTCTTCTGCCGTTGCCGCAGGAAATGCGTTTGGCTCTATTATATGTAATACATCGCTGATCGCCGGGCTTACACAGACAATCCGGCCATCAAAAAAAATATCACAGGCCTCCATTGGATGGAGATGCAATTTCTTTTTCCTGGTTGCTATAGCAATGTATATCTGGGGAATCGCAGCAGGGGCATTCAACCGCCCGGCAGGTCTCATGATGTTAGCCGGGTTTGCATTCTATGCATGGATGAATATCAAAAGTGCGTCCGGCGTGGAAGAAACAGCAGAGGACAACGGACAGACATCCATCTTAAAGCAGATTTTGATTCTGGCAGTATGCGCGGCGCTTCTCTACATAGGTGCAAATCTTCTGGTGGATAATGGCATCCTTATCGCCCGGGAGGCAGGAGTGCCCGAGAGGGTAATTGCCGTAACATTCATCGCGCTGGGAACCTCTCTTCCGGAACTTGTAACCTCTGTCATGTCATTAGTAAAAGGATACGGGAATGTAGGCCTCGGCAACATCATTGGGGCCAATATTTTAAACCTTCTGCTAGTGATCGGCATCCCGTCAGCCGTAACAGGAATCCCCCTGGAGCAACAGACACTTGCAGTGGATATCCCCCTTGCCATTATAGTCATGGCAGTTCTTTTAGTGCCGATCCTGATCCGGAAGCGGTCCTCCAGGATACAGGGGATTGCTCTTTTGGGAATTTACGCAGCCTACTGCATTACATCCTTTTTGGGGACAGGTCATTTTTAATCTGGGACGGGGCATTTTTAAAAATGCCCCGTCCCCCTTTACAAAAATTTTACTCTTCATTATAATGTATTTATTGAGGAATTCCCAGTATCATAAAATTACGATATTTAGAAAGAAGAATGAGAAATGAGAGAATGGAAGAATGCATTCCACCAGAGTACACTGGACCAGGGGAAGGAGTT
>Ga0137307_101546_pt1 | contig 19728 bp, 20 predicted proteins | sample NAcewD2O_March_2_FD_97180 | JGI IMG/M metagenome (GOLD analysis project Ga0137307, IMG submission 97180) | Mouse cecal microbial communities from Vienna, Austria - N-Acetylglucosamine amended D2O_March | ecosystem: Host-associated > Mammals > Digestive system > Large intestine > Cecum | place... | reverse complement strand
ATTTCCCAAACGAATATAAGCTGTCATATTCCCCTCGCCCACATAGTAATATGTTTTTCTTTACCCGCATACACATCAAGCAGAATCAATTTCTTATTGTCTTCCATATGAAATCGTAAATTTACTTTCGGAATAGAATCAATTTTAGTTTTGATTGTCTCACTTATAAACTCCGCATCAGATTCCGCATCTTCTAATCCAACAACCTCATCGTCATTTGTAATGCCCCAAATCAAGGTGCCGCCAAAACTATTTGCAAAGGCACTGACGCTTTTCAGCCAACTCTTTACCTGCTTTCTTTCCACGTTGCGCTTCTTATCATATTCAGTTGCTTCTCCAATTACTTTGTTTGGATCAATACGCACTAACCCACATCCTTCCTGATGACTACACATGAAGCTCATCTACACATTTTATATCTATACGCTTTTTGCCTCATTTACCAATCTGCCACGTTATACTTCTCCATAAGCTCTTTTGCCTTTGCTTCGCCTTCTTTCGTAATATACATGGACTTTGACCGATGAGAACCCTGCCTTATGTAATTTTTTTCGTCAAGTTGGTTCAGAACGTCAAAATCATAGCCTTTCCATGCATACTTGTCATCCGGATTGGCGAATCTATCCCTCTCAGTAAAATGAGATAAGTAAATCAACATTATTGATAATTCTTCCATTGCTGTTTTTGCGTCTGTTTTATCCATCCTAATCCCCTTTCGAGTGTTTTTCGAGTTTATACTCGATTGAACTTGAGTAAAAATTGTTCATAACAAATAGGACTTTTCTATAAAAGCGATACTAAAATTTCATGAGCATTAAACACGCCTGATTGCTTTAATAATTTCTTAAAACACGTCTTTATTGTCTCTTTTGCCGCACAATGCTTTCACTTGGCTTTACTGCTGTCGCAAAGATGCACATAACTCTCAAATACAATTGAACTATCTTGCATATTTGTCACACCCTTGAACCCCAGTGGAGCCTTAACATTCCTACGGTAACAAATTTTAATTGCTATCTGTGATAGTTGGAAGCACATCGTCCTTCACTCTTTATAACTTACGGCGCTGATTATCTTTACGCTTTCACATTGCGGCTTGGACTCCACGTCTTAGTATCAGCTACTCGCCTGGTTTTGCCAAAGTAGGAATTTCGCCTACTTATATTTCAAGTGCCGATCTGCGCACTCCAAACTTAAACATTGTATCCTCAAAATATTTCTTTAGAGCAATCCGTTACGTTATTTTTTCGGGTGATTCTTTTCAAAATCAAGTTTCGCGCAGCCTCCATTTATTTTCTTTCCATTCATTTGAATATCAAACACCACTTCTTTAATGTAAGAGTTATAGATTGAAAAATATTTTTGTATGAGATAGTATAGTTGTATTTTTAGTTTATTGTCTATTTGAGCTGCTTTAACTTGTGCCTGATTAATTTCTTCACCTATAACTTTTAAATTGTTTCTTGTTAAAACATCAATTTCTGCAATTCTTTGATTATTTTGCTTAACATTTTCTAATATTGAAAAAATTTCATTATAATAAGTTTGTTCTTGCGGTGTTAACGCCTCTTTTTGATTTATAATCTGAGATTGCTTTATTGATATCAGTCTTTCATTATTTATGTTGATTTGCTGCAAATTCAATTTTTCATCCATAAGCTGTTTGCTTTGCGCCGCTATATTTAAGGCTGACACAAGATGATTCAACACAATCCGGCATTCCTCATCTATAGCAAATATTTCTTTCTGAATATCCGCCGCAAATTTTACAAGCGTTCCATAGGTTTTCATCTCACACATTGCGCAGTTCTCGCATAAACCTCTGTCATCAAAAATCTCGGAATTAAATTTAATATTATTTATAGAAGAAAAAAATTCCCCATAAAGTCGCAAAAAATCATTCTTCATTTCTATAAAATTATCATTTTGATATAACATATTTGAAACTGTAAATAGAAAATTTTCTAGTTGATTGTATGTATCTGCAAGCACTGAGCGTTCTTTTTCCATTTTTCTATTCAAATTGTCTTCCACCTTTATAGATGTCTGAAGATGGTTGTTTTCAATGTTCAATTTTGTTTGTAAATCATGTGCTTCTTTTTGATTCTTGTTACTATTTTTAAGTGTATACCAAAGTGTAACTAAAGCAATCATTCCAGTAAACAAAGAACCTATAATTCCACCCATAAAGTTAATTACATCATTTCCACTTGCATTTTTATAAGTAACAAAGTTATGAAACAAAGAAATAATTCCTAAGCAAGAAAACAAAATTAATGCTATTATTAGTACGACCATATGTGCTTTTGATAGTTTGTTTTTCATACTATGTCTCCCTTAAAATAATACCTATATTAATATTGTTACTTTTTTCTTTCGAAATAAACAACTATATAACAAAGCAATGACTTAGACTTATGCTATTTCCCCATTTTCTCATAATAATCATCAATATACATTTCCAGTGCCCTCTCCACCGCCACAGTCTTCGATTGTCCAGAATCTTCACAAAATTTGCTTAATTTCTCGAAGATTCCTTTCTCCAACCGCATACTAACTGGCACATTATCCTTTTTCGCCCTTGCCATTATTTTACCCTCCATAAATCTCCGATAATTTCTGTTCCAAAGTTCCATTTTTAGCATATTCCAAAGCATCCACTTGTCGGAAATTATGCTTCGCAATCGCAACATTCTCATCAAATCCAAGAATATAATCCGTTGCAATCTTATAGATAATTTCCGTTGGCGCCAGACCGTATACCTGTTTCTCAAAAATATGCTGTAGCCTTTCCTCCTTCTTAGGGAATTTCTCTTTCAAAACACTGCTCTGATACAACCGTTTTATAATTTCTGTCATATATAAACCGGACTTCATATACAAATCAATAAATGTCTTGTCCGGCATACCAAAGCAGCCCGGATTTTCCTGTTCCAGCATGTCAACCATCTTCTTCACTATCTGCTTCGGCGTAAAAATCTGGTTTGTTTTCTGCGGCGGAATATAGTCAAAGATATCCTCTGTGCTGTCCTCATCAAAATAATCTGCAAGTTTTCTTTTTAAATTCAGGAACTCTCTGACAGAATCGTTAAACACAACCGCATCAAACATCTTGCCCTCAAACATTTCCTCCTCGCCTGTCTGCTCGTTGGTATAAGCTCCTCCGTCTCTTAAAAATCGAAATTGTGCAAGTGAAATGCTTGTTACTTCCTTAAATACTTCATCCGGAATAATCGTGTCGAAATTTTCAAGAGTCGTTTCTTCTGTTCCATACGCCATGAGAAATGATGGTATCGTTCTTGAAAATCCTCTCAAATGGTCTTTTACAGAATCCTCTATTCCCTTTTTCTCACGTTCCTTTTTACTGGTCTCTACGGTTCTTACCACTTCCTCACTGGCAGACTTTACAAAATCGCTGATTGATGAATTTAAAGTCTCCTGCAATCTTGAAGCAGCTTCTTCCTGACGCCTGTCAAACTCTTGATTGACTTCTTCCTCACTCCTGTTTGTGGTTATGCAATTGTCTAAAGCATCTTGCCTCTCCTTTTCTAAGGTATTCGCTTCAATCTTATAATTGCCAAACGCCTTATTAACAAGCGAATCCGTTTCATCTTTCAATTTACGCTCTATCTGATTTCGGGTAGATACCTTCATATCTGAAGCATACTCCTCTTTTGCCGTATCAATAATAGCTTTAACAGCCTCCGTATGTAATGCCTGTTTCAAATTTTGGGCAGAATAGCCCGCCTCTTCCCGCAAAACATTCATCTCTGTTATAGCATCACTTAGTTTGTTTGTCACATTCCCATATATCTTCTCACCAAATAGCTCCGCCGACCTACCAATAATATACCCTTCTTCTAAAGATACTTCTCCGTTATCATCTAAAGAAAGTTCCGAATGCGTAGCAGGTGTAATGTCCGCCTTTTTGCTTGGCTCTTGAACCGGCGTAAAAGATGTAATAATGTCAATCACTTCCTGCGGTGCATGGAATACATGGGAAATATTCTGAAACAGAAAATCGCTCATAAATCCTCTTCTCACTACTTCCTGAGAGCGGATTTTTCGGGGTATGGACAATACTTTTTCCGCATCCAGTTCCACCATTTCCCCGTTTTCATCTTCGCCAATTACAGGAAAGAAATTCAGCAGTTCCTTTACATTTTCTTTCCGTGTTCCCGCATCTCCACGCCCATCCGAAGTTTTTGCGGATAAATCATTTGCAAACTCTTCAAAGATCATAAGGGTGCGTGCCGGATCAAAGTCGAATACATAGGCGTTTTTCTTACGGTAAAATTCGCCGCCACTCGCAAAAAGACATGGATTTTGCGCCCTAAACGCCGCCTGCATATATAAAGACGGACTTTTCATGTTACTTAACATAAGCACCGCTGTCCATTCAGGAATTGTAACACCTGTCGTCAACTGACCGACGGACAAGGTAATTGTTTTTTCATAATTTTTAACAGCAGAAACCACTTTATCAAAGGATTTCTTACTTTCTTCTTCAGAATCTAATCCTGCACCGTCCATCACTCCGTCTCCGGCAGCAAGTATGATTTTATATTCTCCAAATATCGGGTGCTGTTCCAGTTTCTTTGCCAACGCTTTTGCACTGTCCACGCGGTTTAAAAGCCAAAATGTATGCTTTAACTCATTCCGTAATTCTTCTGTTGAAAAAGGAAATTTTGACTGTGTTGTCATGGCATCCAGAAATTTGTCTACCGAACTGTCATGTATAAACTGTCCGTTTTTTGTTTCAAAGAAAAGATTTAAGTCAAAAGCATATTCTTCCGTTTCTCCCTGAATTTCAATGCCCTGTTCTAACTCATCCCTTATAATCTCTGACATCTGATAAGTAAGCATGTTAAGCTGCGGAAGTGTTGCATATGGATTCTCGTCACCTTCCCGTGAATTCCAATTGCATTTTGCCGACTGTTCATCCGCATATGTCCAGTTAAAGATTGCATTATCCGGAAATTTATCATTCGCGAGCGCTTTAAAGGGCGTACCTGACAAATGAAGTGTATACTTTCTATTGATGTGTTCAAACGCCACATCCGTTTTATATGTATCAACACCCTCATGCGCTTCATCTATAACCAGCAAATCCCATTTCATATCTGCAACTTCTTTTAATTTATCATGGTCTCCACCAAAATACAGAGACCCCTTTAAATCCTGCAAACTGACAAACTCGATACAGTTATATGGATTATCCGAAATGGAATTCACCTTCACATAGTCTTCACGCGAAACAACTAACTTTTTCCCTTTCAAAGAATCCGTATTACTAACAAACTGATAACCGGATTCCGTTCCAAGAAACTTCGCATAATCCGAATACCACGAATTGGCAATCGCAGGACGGTTGGTAACAATTAGGACATTCTGCGCCTCCATTTTCTTGCATAATTCATAGACAGACAATGTCTTGCCAAATCTCGGTTTTGCATTCCAAAGATATTCTTTTCCCATGCCAGACTTAATATATCTCTCTGTCTGTTCCACCGCCATAGCCTGTTCATTTCTTAAAGTATAAGGAATAACAGTATCTCCCGATTTAACCATGCCACGATTGGAACGAAATTCAAAAAATCTTTTCTGAGATTCCTGTCCGTCTATATGGAACCATTCATTTGCCTTGTTATTTTCAACACCCAACTTTCTCAAATATACATGAAAATCTTTATCGCTGAAAATCTCACCGGAGCCATCATCATATACAGCATTACCCTTCCATTCTTCATGGTAAATAACATCCACTGTATGCGCCTGCTGTTTCAAACGCTTTTCTACTGTCTGTTCCGTATATCCTATTTTTGTCCATCCGTTATGTCGTGCAATTTCAGGAGTGGTATATGCATAAATCATCGGAACAACTCTTTTGGCTGTCTTGATTTTTATGTCTGCCATTACGCCATCTCCTTTACTTTGGTTTCGATGAAGTTGATTTCTTCATCGGATAGGTTGTATTTTTTATAGAGCTGCTTGTCTATGTTTACTACTGATGCTGACCAGTCAATATTTGAACTATTCGTAAAATTTTGAAGAGGTATTTTTGACCAAACCATTTTTGATTGATTATTTTGTGTTGTTTTCATAATTCCCAACAACGCTCTTGCAAATTTCGTTTTCAAATATTTGCATAGCCCTTCCGCTTCATATTGAGTTCTAAATTCTCCCATACTAACAAATGTCTGTGTATGCGCTGACTCTGGCTCCACAACAATAAAGTCGCTTAAAGTTTCTCCAAATGTACCAGTTCCTATTGCACCTGCAACTAAGACTTTCCAGGTGTGTAAATTACCCGGATCATTTAAATAAGACCCTTTAATATATAAAGACTTTCTCTCTCCGTCCTTTCTGCCAATTACTCTTACATAACCTTCTCTTTTATCTTCAATGAATACTTCTGGATAGCGTTCAAAAACACTGGATGCAACTGCTTTGGCATGTGCTTTATCTGTTCTATTAATTAACTCAGGATTCTCATTAAACATTTCATTTGTGAAACGATATGCATCAGGACTATGTACTAAGTTTCCAATATTTTCATTTAAATGTTTTTTGACTTTATCATAAATTCCTCGCAAATTCTCATCTTTGATAAATACGCCAATTGGTTCATAATTGGCATAATTATCAAAATAAGTAATAGCAACGCCTCCCTTAATATCTACACCATTGAATACTTTCGAACTATCTTCAAAATAAGACAGCACCTTAAACTTACTGCTATTTAGCATTCTTTTATTCCATTCCTTTGGTGTAGCACCAGCTTGATTTAAAAATCTTGCAGGAGTAATCAATTCAACTACTTCTCCTACAGAATATGCACTATCCATGAATAAATTATATACAGGTTTTGCCTGATTATTTTCACCTACGTTTTCATCCTGATATGGCGGATTGCCTATTACAAAATCAAATTTCATCGCATCTTCTCCCATTCTAATATACTTTGAATCCCAAAATGTCTTGAAATGCCAATCGCAAACGCAAGCATTTATCCCAGCTCTGTTCCAAACTAACTTCTGGCAAAACCCTACTTACATTTTTCCAGTCATAAAAATCAATTGATGAATTTTCTAACTTTTTATTAATATGCTCAAAAACCATTCTATCTAAAGCGCTATCTCCCGAACCATGCAATTTAATAATGAATGGCAAAACAAAGTAAGAAATCTTATAAAGCTTTTCTTTACTGATATTGTTCTTCCACCTTAAAATCACACTTATCCATAACTTACACTCCTCGATATCAAAAATATCATAACTATCAACATAATGCATCAATTCATATACTATATCCAAATTGGATACTATTTTTATTAAATCAATATATACTTCCTTTTTCCTTGCGCAATATGGTATCCAAAATTGTATCTGTTCCTTTGAAAATGTATCTCGCGACTTATAGAACATATTCAAAGCGTTTACTAATTCATCTCCAAAAATCTGATACACCTCTTGTGAAATATTTTGGTTAGAGTGTTCTATAATGCACTTTAGCACATCCAAACGTCCCTTATAATTTCCTACATCTGCATTCGTGAGCATTTCAAGCTGAAAATTTTTATCTTGTTTCCAAATATATTTACACTTTAAAAATCGGCAATCCATTTTAACTAATACTATGCAAACATTATATCTTAAATCGAATAAATCATATAAATCATCTGGTATCATAATTGCGACTATATTTTTAATAATCTTATCTACATTAGAACTTGCATTTCCATTTATATATTCAAAAAATATTTTTTGAATATTATCTTTGCCACCCTCTGTGTATATATCTTTTGCATATTTTTTTGTAATTTTATCGCTAATATTCCTCTTTGAAAAAATACTATCTTTCCTCTTCATTTCCTCTATTAATCCTACAATTATACTCTTGAATTCAAACCATTCCCACATTTCGTTGTCATTTTCAACATAAATTAATAATTCTGTTTTTTCTATCAACTCATTCTCATTATCTATCTTCTCTAAGAGAAGATAATAGTCCTGTAACCCAACCTTTTCTTTAAATTCATTAACAGCATAATATATTTTTGAAAGATTGCACAAATCCCCTCGTTCACTCTTATCATATTTTTCGCAAAAATGAAATAATCCCGATTGATTCCCATTGCTGAACTGTTCTTTTAGGTATTTAACCCATAATGGAAAATTAAATCTGGCTTCTATATTTTTATATATAACCGTATTACTTGTCTCTCTTGAAAAAATATTTGCTTTACCTGACAATGTTACCTGATAATCAAATATTTCATTATCAATATACCTATTGGCAAGCGAGCAGGTACAAATCGTAACCTTTTTCAATAAATATGTTGGCAGAATCGACAAAATATTAATCAGTGGCTGCTCATATCTTTCTGAATTTTCATCTTCTATGAAAACTTTTTTATTTGAATGAAGCAATGTATATATGGCATATTCACTATACTCAGATTTCACATTATTATCCAACGAACAGAAAATGCCTTTCCCATAACCATCAAACCCTTTCTTTATATCCGGTCTATGAAACAGAGCATTTATATTAATTTGCCCCTTACTCCTTTCCATATCTTCAAACATTATTAAAATAACATGTGTCCAAGCACACCCTGGACGTTGCATTTCATCAGCATACCATGTTTTCGCAAATACATAATACCCGTCTTCGCAAATTGGATAACAAGTAATATAATTATTAAATTTTCCAATCCCTGACACATCGCTTAATAAGTCTACATCTCTCTGCCGAATTAACTGTTTTTTCAAGGATGTATTTATTAAAGCATGACCATTATTATATCCAAACAACATTTGTTCAATAAATATTCCATCCATCATATACCCCATCTATACTAATATCTTTGTAATATCATTAGACTTTTTCCCAAGATAATTTACAACTAAAATACGCTTAATCGGATTATCATATCCCGCTAATTTTTGTTGGCTTTTTTTATTATCCAAACTTCCGCCTTGTGCGCTTATCCCCCAATATTCACATTCAAAATATTCTTGATTTGTCTGTAAATATTGCCAAATTAACGGCACTTTATCTTTCAATACTTGTTCTGGTTCTTTATACTTATATTTGACATACATATCCCAAGCGGAAACTATCACCTTTATATGAGTTTTTTTATTTCTTATGTGGTATAAATATTCTAATATCTGAACATACTCTGCCTGTATACTCATAAGAGGTCTGTTTGGAAATTCAATATTATCATCTGTCGTACTTTCTCTTATCATTTCAGGAATTTCCGGAATAAGTGCGTCCTTCTTTATTTTACTTGGATTGATAAAAACAAGCACTTCTTCACAATCAGATAATTGCTCGTATTTGTCCTTCGCAATAGTCCTACTATTAATGATATCTCTAAACATTTCCCCCGACTGATCGGGCAAAGACACAACTATTTTATTATTTTGTCTATCAATTAAATTCAGTGTTACCTGATACAGTACATTTTTGCTTGTTCTATCTGCCTTTTTACATTTTACCCACTCACTTGCAACTTTGTTTATATACTCCATGTCATTTACTTCATCAAGCTGCAATTCAGAAATATCCTGATTACCTGATATCAAATAATATCCCAACGCACCTATAAAAGAGGTTTTCCCGCTCTCGGGAAACCCTATAATATAAAAATTTCTATTCATAACTCATCTCCATAAATCTGTTAAAGTAACTTTTAACTTGTATGCATTTATGTTGTTCCTCTCTCATATAATCAACACACTCTTTTTTTGTAAGCCAATACTTAAGCATATTAATGAGAGAAGTGCTGCTTTCGTCTATTTCTGCGTAATAGTCATTAAGAGCTTGTATGCGGAACACCTTAATATTGAAATCGTCTTTATAAGCTTTAAATTGTTCTTCAATATTTTCAATGAATGACATCGTTTTTGCATCCGCTCTCTTTTCAGCTACCTTATCATTTTTACTAATGATGATATCAATATCCATACCGTTTTTAAATTGTCTTGAGGACTTTATCGTTCTTAAAATAGACTGTGCATCAAAAAGGGCAGAATGCCGCAAATTGCTATTCAAAAGCTTTTCTCCATCTATAAATATTGCAATATTTTTCGCTATATCTAAAAAGGGAACCTCTCTGTCAAGATTAACCTTATTAGCCTTGCATGTTTCAAACAATTCGCCCGCTACATCTGCCAAAATCAAATTTTGCTTTTCATTGAGAGGCTTATACAATAATTCCATATGATAAAACTTATCTCGCTTTTCTTTTGGCGTTCTTGGCATATCAACTCTCGGCTTGCCTGAATTTATCCTTACATAATTCAGCAAGTTCTCAAATCCAACTATAGTTTCCGAACCCGAAAATAATACATCGTCATTTATCTGCCGTAGGAACATACTATATAACATTGCTTCAAAAGTTGTTTTTCCACATGCCACTGGTCCTAAAATACATACTAAGTTTATATCTTTTTTTGATGAAAGTTTATACAATTCTTCATCAGTTAGCGCCTCACCTATAGGTAATGGTATCCCATTATCTCTGTCTACTGTTTCAACACCTGTCTGTTCTTCTAAACTCGAATCAGTTTCCTCGAAAATATCTGTATTGATATTTCCTTTTATCTCTTTTTCATTATCCAACTGTTTCACCTCAACATAATTACGATAACCACTTTCGCATCAAACATTCAAGATACATTTGATAAGCAAATTCAATCCCTGAATATTCGGTTTTAGTCTTTCCAAATTTCTTTTGAAACGCCTTATGCCAACTACTTTCACCATTTTCCATTTTCTTATATAATGCAAACAAAATTGGTGTCTCAATACTATTTTCAAATCCGCCAACCAATTTTTCGATTACACCATCATCACAAGCATCAATATAATTCACAAATAAAGTTTTCTCATCTCTATTCTTATCTAATACTCTGTATAGCAGATTATTGGCTGAGTATAATCCTGGTTTACTCTGAACAATTTCAGCCAAATCTTTTCCAACCAATACCGCAACCTGCTGCAATGCCAACTCAGAATATGTTTTTCCCGCATCAGGGGAATATCCTGCCAGCAGCCACCAAAGAATTTCTGTATTTTCATACAATATCTTATTTTTATCTTCTAAATCACGATAATTTTTATTAATGAACGTACATATTTCATTTATTTTTTTAATCATATAAGACAGCTTATTCGCATCATCATTACTTATTTCAAAACTCTCACCCTCTTCTACAATAAAAGCAACCTCTTTCGACAATAAACCTATCTTCTTGTAATCAAACCTGATATTTTCTCTTTTTTCTGCTGCAGCATTTTCATATGCTGCCATAATCTGTTGATAAATATTCTCTAAAGATGGTTCATTTCCCAAAAAAGCATATGATTTTACATATATTGCTATTGAAGATATGTCATCCACACTTTTTTTCTCACACATTCGATTTAATATAATTCCTGCTAATACACTTATCTCTTTCTTCTTGTCATCTGCAAATGTACTATCTGCTTTTACAAATTCCTCTACAAATCTCTCTAAAAATGTTTCCGAACATTCTTTTTTAAAAAATAACTTAATTAAATCCAAAATATCAGCGTCGTCATATCCATTATCAAAAAAATTACCTATACCCTCCTCTCTCTTTTCCACAATTCCTTCAACAACAGAAATACCTGCATTTCTAAACCATTTTGCAATACTCTCACTCATATAAAATCCTCCTACTCAAAACTTTTTAATGCTGCTAAAAAATCATTCTCTATTTGCATTTGTTGTAACTGTTGCAATAACTCATCTATATTTGCATTGAAATCTATCTGGTTAAACTGATGTGCAATATTGTCCAAATCACTTTCACTTAGAGTGTAATAACGATATGCTATTTCCTTAGATACCAAAGTAATTTTTCTGACATCATTTTTTTCTTCTATACTATGATTATTTGTAAAGCCATCTAATAACAACTCAAGTTCTATGTATTCCCTATCTGCATCGCAACTCTTTTTATCTTTGCAAAATATACCATTAGCATTATCATATATTCTTGGATAAATTCTCACAATTAACTTGTTTCCTTTTACCGATAGTGATATCCAGTTGTACATCGGAACCCAGTCCTTCCCACGTTCTGGGTGTAATGCTCCTGCGTTTATCCTGATTCGCCTGCTATCAGCATCAATACTTTGTATATGTTTATGCCCATACAATTGTAGCTTTACTCTCCCATCCATCATTTCTCCCAGTTGCTTATTATTCCAGCATGGAACCGGATGATGGCATAATGTCATATATATTACATTGTTCGCCGGAGTCGGTATCTGTGAATAATTTATTATCATCTTCCTTTCTTCACCATCAGAAAGTCGATTCCCATTATCATCTTGATGATCCTTATGGTTTGAAGTAAATACAGAGTTCATTCCCCATAATTTAAGCGTATATTTATCATCCAGCTTGATTTCACGCTCCCAATTTTGATTCTTAACTGTATAGCTACTCAGCAAACTATCGGCAAATTTATTATAATTTTCTATTGGTGCATATAATAATCCTTGTATGTGTGGGTCTTTTTGTATTTTACGAAGAACATTATCCAAATTATCTGGATTTTCGCAGTCAATTTTATTCAATTCTCCTTGCAATATTTCTAAAATATAAGAGTTTCTAATCACACTTTGATCTACATCATGATTTCCTGCGACACAAAAAACATTTTCTAATGAACACCCTAACACTCCTGCTACTTCTACTAAAAATTTATTTGCAATTTGAAATTCTTCATTTTTCCCACTATATGCTAAATCCCCACATACTAAAATCCCCTTAATATTTTTCAAATGATTTGCTGCACAGTTCCTCAAATCATTAATCATTGCTTTTCTTAACGGATTATCTAAATCATACGAATCTCCACTATATAACCTAAAATGAATATCTGACATATGTATAAATGATGACCATTCCTCATTAACCATTAAACTTACCTCTCTGTTATCTCCTCATCAATGTAATTTAATTACTATTTTTTTCTATCTCAAAATATAAAATCGTATTATTGCTTCTCCAATCATATATTTTACATCGAACTTCCGGTTCATCATCCGCTTCTTCCACTTCTTGAAATGGTTCAAACAATGACATCTGATGATATTCTTCTTTCAAAATTCCCATAGGAACTGTTCCCTTTAGTCCATCCATCTGCCAAACATTCCAACTGATAATATTTGCGACCTTCCGCAGTTCTGTTTTTTCCGGCTGTCTATGCCATTTATTATTCATATAATCTACAAAAGTCATAAGTAGGTTAATTCGTGCAATCAAAAGATTGTCCCCTTGATATTCATACCCATACACACTCTGAAATGCCCGTATCACCCATTTCAACCATTCCGTTTCATCCGCTGCATTTTCATTTACAACACGAAGTTTCCGATCAAGAATACCGATTCGCTTGTGAATATCAATCATCTTTCCTGTAGAAGCGTCGTATCTTGAAACCAAATAAGGTGCTTCTCCACATGTAATCTCCAATCGTCTGGAATCTATATAATCCTCCCAACACTTTCCATCAGGAAATTTTATTTTATCCTCTGTGGGAATCCATTCATGCTCAGCCTGTCGATTAAAAATATCTTTATAACCAAACCATTCCTCGTCACAAAAATTATTCATTTTATTGCATATCCAGGCTGGAGTAAATACTTCTGCACTCTTTCTTGTCCGCTGCGTTTGCTGCTCCATATCTTTAGATATTCGCGGTTGAATCATTCCATAATTCATCTTTTTTAACTGATTCTCTGTTATCTGACTTCGATCCGTATAAGTCTCACCAAAAGAAGCGTAAGAATCTGTTGCCCATATAATATTCTTTTTAGTCGTTTTATCCTGTAAAAGTAATCTTAGTGCTGTCTGCACTGGATATGAATCCAGTTGGATTAAATCTTCCAATCCCTTTACCTCATTCTATTTTTTCCACTTTGCATTCCTATTTTATTATGCAGTATTTTTATTGAAAAAGCAATAATTTTCATTAGAATATGAAACAGGAGCAGATTTCTCTGCTCCGCAATCTCATAAACAATATATAATTTCTTCCCTCACCATTTCCTCCGCCCTTACCCTAATGCAATTCATTCTCCGCACCCAAAGCATCTGATCCTGTGCCCTTAACCGCTCCGTCACTCCCTCCTGTTTTGCCATGCTCTATCAGCAAATCGAACCTTTCCTCCGCCTGTTCTTGTATCATCAGCAGATGCTCTTTCAGTTTACCCGATAACAATAACCCCGAATAAATACCTCTCCTATGATTCTCTAAATAAGATTTCCGCATCAATCCAAACTTTCTCAACTCTCCCTCCGGCTCCGGATCAGGAATTAAGTTCGGTATCAGATAGTCTCCACATTTTTCATAAGTCAAATTCATAAACTTTTCCTCTCTTTCCTATAAACTCATATCTTGCTTTTTGTGCTGCTTTGTCGCTTCCTGTTTATCTTTCTCAATCCCTAAATACTGCCTTATGTTCTTCAACTGCTTATCCGCTTCCATCGCCTCCTTTTCTGCTGTCTGATATGTTTTCTTCAGTTTTGCCTTTTGCGCTGTCATTGCATCATATTCCACCTGCATCTTTTCCACATCCAGTGAAGTTGTCTTTATCCCGTACCGTTTTAACATATTTTCAGCGCCGCCAAACAGAATAATCTGTGTTTCATGGCTTCGGAAATAAGCATCCTGATCCTTCGCTTTCTCATATCCTCTCTGGTATTTCCTGTTTGCCATATACTGTTTTGCGTATTTTAGGATTTCCGCTTTGGCTTTCATCTCATGCTCCAAATCCACAATCGCACTTCGTGCCTCTTTTGCCGCAGCACTTCTCTCTAATATTTTCTGTTTTAGTTCCTCTACGGAACCACCCTCTGCATAACTCGCCGCAGCAATCTTTAAATTCTGTATATCCGCCCAATGCTTTAACGCACCATTCTCTTGAAATTTCTCCTTGTCTGTATCAATCAAAGTCCGCTTTGCATCCGGTCGCTTTGGAAAGGGAAATTTCTTTTTTACAGGGAATTTTTCCTGTGCCCTTATACGTTTTTCGATTCTTTCTCTGATTGATTCTTTCGTATATCCCACACCGAAGTTCTTTTCACTGACACGTGTAAAACGTGTCTGCCCCGAAGCAGAAAAAGACAAATATTTCAGCGCATTATCTCCAAAAGTTTCCCCTTTTACCTCATATCCTTTTGTCTGCATCCGGCTGATAAAATCTTCATAGCTGTGCGCTTCACGAATGGCATTGTCCATATCAGATTTCATCTGCGCTTTCCACGAAGTTCCCGCCTTTGCCATCTGCCACTCATAATGTGTCTTTCCTTTTTGTCCTGATGGAATAATGACCGACAATCCATGTTCCCTGCACAGTTCGTCTGACAAATTCCGTATCTGCCTGTATGTACGCTTACAGTCATTGTATTTTTTATGTTCCACATTATCAACCGCACAGAAAATGATATGATTATGACAGTGTTCCTTGTCTATATGCGTTGCAATGACATAACTGTATTTATTTTCTAACAGCTTGTCCGCAAGCTCTATTCCCACCTGATGAGCCGTATCAAAATCCACTTCTCCCGGCGCAAATGACTGAATCAGGTGGAATGCCTGCTTATTCCCAACGCCGGAAGACTTTGACAACGCATCCATAAAATCATAATGCGCTGTCTCTATCCCACAGGCAAACGAATCTATCAAAATCTGTCCGTCAGTTTTCTCCGGATTGCAGATATATTTTAATGCTTTCTGTACGGTTGCTTTGATAGCATGGATTCGTGTGTACGCCATACCTGTTTCATCAGCTCCTTTACTTCTTCTATATCATCCTGATAAGTGTTACCTGTAGAACTTATCCTTGTTGCTATCTGATTCAAGATTTTGCTGATTCTGCTTAGATTGACGTTGTAATCATGCAGTTCCGAGTAATCTACAAAATAAGTATAGCCGTACAAGATCAAATGCCGAAGATAATCGTTTTTGTTCCTGTACTCTGCATTTTTGCATTTGGCATCTAAGATATACTTCTCATCTTCACTCAGGCGCAAAATAAGCTGATTCTTTCGATTTCGTTTTTCCATTTTCAACCTCCATCGTTCCATAGATTGACTAAAAATTGATACAATTGTTTTCTTGCTCTGCATTCCGTTCTATATGTATTTCATAAGGGGTTAGGGGATTTTTCCCCTACAAGCAGCAAGCGGATTGGATATCCAATTTGCAAATGTGTAAACGTTGCAAAATCGCTATTTGGATATCCGAATCCAGTGCTTGATATTCTACTTTTTAGCAAATTTTCCAAGGGTCATTATTGCATATTTTCTATCTCTGCGCCCGCGCTTCATTTTTTGTAAACAGAAAAGCTTCTGCCATCCTGCTCCTAATACGGTTCCTAATTGGCACCCAAAATCACTTTACCCCATTAATCGGGTGCCAACTCGGTACCATTTACACTCTATTCTTTTGCAAGCTACTCTCCCATTGAAAAAGCAAAATCCAACATATCTTCTGCAATCTCCTCTTCCTGCTCCGGTTTGGATACTTGCGTTTCATCAAGTCTTTGTTTTGTACCTTGAAAAACAGCTTTGTCGGCAAAATAGTCGTTTATGCCCTCCAACACAACCCCTGCAACTTTATTTGCAAACTCCTTAATCTCGTCTCCTGAGTCTTCACACTGTTTACCTGAAAACCGTTTCCTCATCGCATTTTGCGAATTACTTTGACTGCCTATCACTGCAATAAGCGCATCTGCAAGCACTTTTCCATAAGAGCCATCCCTACGGTTCAACCCATGCAGATATTCCCATGCCCTGCGCTGGTTCTCATCTTCCATGCAGAATTTTACATTGGTACAGCGATATATTCCTCTCATAAAATTTATTCCTTTCCCACAAATCAATCTATATCTTATCGGATATAGAAACAATGCAATCTATCTGCGCAATTTCTTCTCTGCCAAAATTTCATATCCTTTTGTATTGGCACAAATATCCGTAATAAAAGTCACTCCTGCCTTCTCTCCTAAATCCGAATAATTCTGAAGCAGACAGCCGCCTCCGCCAATCACATACAGGTGTACCAGCTCTTCCTTATATCCATAGTCTGTCAAACGCTTTCTGATATTTTCCGTATACTTTTTTGCAATATACTCTACTTTCTTAGCGATATTATCTGTTCTTCCCTGCAAACCTTTCCGCAGAAGCGGTTCAATCAACATTTCGGGAATATCCTCACCGCTTTCCTTTGACACTTCTTTCTGTATCTCTTTCATGCAGATACCCACGCCGAATTTATCCGTTACAAGACTTTTTTCCAACGGCTTGTTGTCAATAATCTGCATCACGTTCATGGTTCCGTTTCCAATATCCGCCAGCATATTCATTCCCAACATCGCACCTAAATTGACAACAGCCGCAAATCCCTGTGGAAATATTTCTACGCCGCACAAATGCACATGATATCTCTCTTTTCGGAACTCAAAATGCAGTTCCTGTTCTTTCATCAGATAGCGCTTAAAGTCTGCGCCCTGACTTTTCATCCAAGCGAGCGGAAGCCCAACCGCCAATGTCACATTTGCTTCATGCAATCCCCCAAACTTCAATTCCTCCGCCAGTGCCGCAAGTGTCAGAATATAAAAGTCTTCGGAATCCGTTTTATTCCCCTGATATACCAAGTGCGACTCCCCAATCACATAAAATTTGTCCTTATATTTCACGAAATTTTACTGACAATCGGTTCGTCCTCCATACATTCCACGCCTGCCCGAAATACTCTGTGTGCGGTTTTCATGTTTCCATATCCATGATCCACGCCGATAATTATTCTTGTGTTGCTTTTAAATTTCTGCATAATAAATGCCCTCCTGATTTCATGTTTATCTCTAAAACTTCTTTTCATCAGGACAAGCCTCTGCTATAATAAATTTGCAAGATTTTCATAGAAGGGCTTGTCCTTTTTATGTCACGGATTAAATTGTTCCACCAATTCAATCTGTACCTGAAATGTCCCTGTTACCAGCAGGGGCATTTTCACTTGATGCTTCATTCCGCTTTCGGTTCAGCATATCCGCAACTTTTTTCTGTTCGTTAGGATATAAATGCCCATATGTATTCAAGGTAATCTTAATATCCTTATGTCCCATGCGTTCCTTAATAACCATAGGCGCCACTCCCTGATGCGCAAGATACGCACATGCTGAATGTCTTAAATCGTGTACCCTAATCTTTTTTACCCCAGCCTTTTGAATATGCCGTACCATCTTATGCTGCACAGCTTCTCCTACGATTGGAAACAATCTTTCGCTATCAGGAAACTCATATAGTTTATTACAATATTCCTTTATCTCCTGTGTTAAAAATTCCGGTATGTCTATTGTCCTGACCGACTGTTCCGTCTTGGGCGTTGTAATAACGTCTTTTCCCTCTGTCCGGTAATAGGTTTTTGAAATGGATATTTTGTTCTCCTGAAAATTCACGTCACTTTTAAACAACGCAAGTAATTCTCCGATGCGCATCCCCGTCCAAAATAGAATCTCAAACAGCACATAATATCTGCTTCCCACCTCAATCGTATTAATGAACTGCTGATACTCCTCATAAGTCCAGAAATCCATTTTATCCGCATCTGACTTCCCCATTTTCTTTACTTTCTTGCAGGGATTGTTTGTCAGATTATAGATGTTGGAAGCGTGAGTAAATAATGCTGTCATCTGATTCTAAAGCATCCGCAGGTATGTCTGCGAATATCCTGCCTCCCGCATTTTGTTCTGCCACTGGATAATGTCTGCCGGTGTAATTTCATTCATAGACTTTTGTTCAAAATACGGAAGAATATGCCGTTCAATCATATATCTCTTATTTTTGATTGAACGTTCCTTCAATTCACCCTGCTTATCCCTGAAATAAGTCTCAGCAAAAGCCCCAACCTTCACATTCATATCTGCTTCTGTTGTGTGCATAAACTGTTCTTCATACTCTTTTGCTTCTCTTTTTGTTTTAAAACCTCTTTTGCATTTTTGTTTCTGTCTGCCCGTCCAATCGTTGTAACGAAACATACAATACCATGTTCCCCTCTGCTCATCTTTATAGACTGACATAAAATCTCCTTTCTTCTCGGGGCAGTCTGTGATCTGTCATAAAATCAATCCTGCAGGACTGCCCTTAAATTTGCGTTTTCGTTTCAGCCGCATATCCTATATATCTGAATGATATTCCGACCATCTGTTAAGCTGTTGTCGCTCCGCTTTGATACCCATAAAATTTCTTGTCCCAATATGCTCTGGGTATCTTGCCGGACACTACAATATAACCTCCATCTTCCAGTTCCTTGTTTAACTGTCTGATAATCTTATATGCGTGTCCCTTAGAAACGCCGAGCATATCAACAACATCCTGTGCCGTTACCATATAATTGTTATTCATCTACCTCCCTCCTCCTGCACTGACGCTGTATATTGTCAAGTTTTAATTTTAGGTTTTATATTTATCTTGACTTATTTCATATGATAAATCAACGCCGAATATTTGTCAAGATAATTTTATTGAATTTATATTTATCTTGTGATAATATTGTATCTATAAGAAAAGAAATGCATTTAAGAGAGGCTATTTTACACCGTTCATCTGATAGAAAGGAATTTTAAGTATGAATTTATATTTGCCGGACACCCTCCAAAATGATTTTCAC
>Ga0137307_101545_pt1 | contig 19740 bp, 20 predicted proteins | sample NAcewD2O_March_2_FD_97180 | JGI IMG/M metagenome (GOLD analysis project Ga0137307, IMG submission 97180) | Mouse cecal microbial communities from Vienna, Austria - N-Acetylglucosamine amended D2O_March | ecosystem: Host-associated > Mammals > Digestive system > Large intestine > Cecum | place... | reverse complement strand
ACTGTATGTACACTTCAGTTGATTTTACAGAATAGTGGAACGCTAAAACCAGAGTATCAGTTGTCCGGTGACATAACGAGTAATACAGCAGGGAGTAAGTATAGAACTTTTGACGTTAAGTGCGGACAAAGTGGCGGAATTAGCTCTGGCTTAGATTCGGACGGTAGTTCGAAGGATGATTGGAGGATTGTTAATTTTACATCATTTGCTTCGAGTGTGTGTGCAGATGGTGTCGTATGGGAGTCCTCTGCTAACATTTCTGGGGGTACTCCGTTGACTCAGTCTGACTGGGCTAATTGTACTATAGTTGGAGGTATAGGCGGTAAAAAGTTCAAGGATATGTCCTATTCAGAAGTAATTACGGCTATGAAGTTGTTTTGGAACTCCGACTACTTTTGTGCTTTAGGCTGTTTTTATGATGGTTACATTATAAATAATAATGGCCCAGACGCTGTTAATTATCCTGCAAACCATCAAGTTATGTTTGCTGGGGTAGATGATACAGGAGTGTATATAAATGACCCTATTGCTGGCTTGGCATATATGCATGATTGTTATTCTTTTAGGAAGGCTGCGGCGGCTAATGGAGGAACTGGTCAGTATAGGTTAAGCTATCTCGTTGCATTTAAGAATAATAAGACCTCGCCGAAGTCACTTGCAGGGGGTCAGCATTTTGATGTAAGCTCCACAGATTCGTCTAATCTATCTAATATGGGACTGACAGATAGTCAGATAAATACGATTACATCGAATAACTTTACATTTACAGATGCTTCGTTTAGGTCTACGTGTATGCTGTCAGAGCAGAACTTGACTGACCTGATTTTGACTTCCGACACGGAAAATTTGAAACAGGATGACCTTGAAGTCCTAGAAGGCTGGCGAGATAATATTGATGGCAACAAGAATGAGAACGGATTCATCGCAGTCCTTCGTTGGCTCGTTCAGGCAGTTGGTATTCTGATTACAATATGGGCGTTGCTCATTTATATGGCTTTCTGGTTCGACCATATCAACAGTTTTGTCTATCTGGATGCTCTACACATATTGACGCTTGGCCAGCTTCATATTTGCCCACCAGGTGAGAAGCCAACCTTTGCTTTGGGTAAGGGTAAAACCGATAGGACAGTCAGTCACTGGCAGATTGTATGTATATGTCTTACTGCTATTCTTTTTGGGGCAATGCTGATTTCTGGCGTGTTCTATTCGCTCGTAACGAAGCTGATACGTATAGTAACAGGCTTTGTATGGGGTAGTTAAGGAAGGGTGTTTTTATGGCCGAGATTCATTATGTCGACCTTGTTGAGTTGCTCAGGCTCTTTAAGGGCGGTATCAAGCATTGTACCGTCTACGGTAGATTTATCGAGAAAGTGGACTATCCCCCGGTTTTGAAGCCGGGGGTAGCACTGGCAGACAATGGTGTCTTTGGTGTGATGGATGTATTTGCTGTCAGTTTACCAGACTGTCAGTCCTTCCTGAGAAGCAAGGGTGTATACAACAAAGACGGGGTTTACATGGTAAACGGGAGCATCTTGTTTTATGCAGATGGCAAGATGCTTCAGGGTGAGGACTGGTATCAGATTACAGGTACTCTGCGTAGACCGTCTGGAAACCCTATCAGTAATTGTGTAGCTCTGTTTAATTTCTATAAGACTGCGCAGTCCTGGGGCCTTAGTCCTTGTACTGTTGAGGATTTGGACATTTGTGGGTGGGACAGGCATTCTCCTTCATATAATTGGATGAGGGCCAGTGATGATGCCGCCAAGATATTGCACCCGCCAGAAGTCGTCAGAATGCAGAGATTCGAGCACTACGATGCGAGTACAACACCTGTGTTGCGAAAGCAATCAGGGGTAGATTCAGACGCCATTGTTCCAGAATCAGAGGCTCCTGCCATTCGTTCGATAGTTCAGAACTTCAACAAGGAGAACCGTTCTGTAGTTAAGGAGTGTGGAGCATTATACCAAGTTTTGGAGAACAAACAGGCTAAGGCTCTTGAAGCTAAGCGTGCATTCATTGACACGATGCTTGCGGATTATTCTACAAGTCTTTGTTCTGATGGGTACCTGAAGTACATGGTAAACGGCCTGTTATCTTACTTCACTAAGAGACGTTCGACCTATGCTCTGACCGGACGTGCTATAATCAAGAGGTATCTCGAGACAAGTAACATGGCGCACGAGAGGTATATAGGTACTCGCACAGCTGGTGACTATATTGTCGATAACTTCCAGAATTTTGCACAGTTTATTCTTGACAATCGAGTTACTGTAAATGCTGATGGCGTTGCGCTTGACTTGTGTAGGGCCATGCTTGGTGACAGAGAGCACTTCTATGCTGGGGTAGTTGGAGTTGTTGTAGGTATACCGTCCGAAACAGTCGAGGATATGGCACAATTCTGTAAGGGTCGGGGATTGAGTATCACAAAGATACTGAACGAGAATCCGTATATGCTTCAGTTCTTCACATCTCTTGATTTCGATGAGATTGAGCGTATAGCTATGTGCTTTGGCAGGCATGAAGATGCAAGTCTGTCAAAATATCGTAATACGACCATGTTGAACGCGCATATCTCTGACACCAATAACGGCAGTACGGTGTACAGGTATTCTCATCTCGTAAATTCAGATATTGGTGTGAGGCTGACTAAAGCCAGGTTTCAGAAGGTACGCCAAGGCATGACCTATCTGACGGAGGCCATGGCAACTAATATCGACTCCTTCATTCGCAACACTAAGTCGCATACTTTGACATATAGTGTCAATGGTTTCAGGCAGACACGTGGTGGGAATTTCGTTCGCGCTCTAAGTCGTACAGAGGTAGAAACCGCAGTAGGCGACTACATTCAGACTGGCCTTGGGGTAGGTGAGGATGACTATATTACGTCCAGTGACCTGCTAAAGAAGGAGTTATTTGTCTTTAACACTATGCGTGCTCTCGCTTATAAGACTTATGACTATAAACGAGAGGATATTGACAAGTGTATTGCTGAATATGAAGCACTTGTCGGATTCAAACTGGAGAAAAGCCAGGTAGAAGCTGTCCATCTTCTCACAAATGGTGCATTTGTTGTAGCAGGTAGCGCAGGAAGTGGTAAGACCACTGTCTCACGATGTGTAGTTTACACCTTGCGTAAGCTGTCTCCAGAGCTTGAGATTAAGTTTGCCGCACCGACAGGGAAGGCAGCCAAACGTATGCAGGAAGTCGTCCAAGAGGAGTGCAGAACGCTACACAGTACATTCAGGATTTCGTATTCACCTGAAACTGTCTTTTCAGAGGAGAATACAGTGTGTAAGGGATCTGATACAGCGTTCTTCTTTGACGAGAGTGCCATGATTACGATTGACCTGATGTACAAAGTGCTTAGAAACGTGAGTGTAGACTCCTCACGGATATTCCTGTTTGGAGATTTCAACCAGCTCTCTCCGATAGGAAAGGGCCTGCCGTTCAAGAACCTGCTGAGGTTCATGCCTTGTGTGTTCCTTGATGTAGTGAAGCGTGCGGCAGAAGGCTCCAATATTACGGCAAATAGCTGTATCGTGAATGAGAACAGTGACGCAGGTAAGTGGAAGTGGTTGAGGAACGGCAAGGATTGCTTCATTTTGAGTTGCGGCAGTTCTCACATTCAAGGGGTAGTTCACGACCTCTGTGCCCATTATCTCGGGAAGAAGAAGGATAACGGCGTCTTAGCCCGGGCCTTAATGCTTGATTGTCTGCCCGAAGTTCCAGGTATCACTCCTGACGATATTCAGGTAGTAACCCCTCTTGCTAAGGAAGCTTATCAGTGGGGTACGACTTGTTTGAATGAGCGTCTACAGCCACTATTTAACAGTGCAAGGTCTTTTGACCAGACGTTCATTTCTCAAGCGACAAAGCTGTCGAAGCCATACCGTTTCATGATAGGTGACCGTGTGATTCATACGGATAAAAATATGTACTCCATGCAGTGGTATGGCACGTATAAGGCTGGCCTGTTTCAGAGGATTTACGGCCAGGGTATTTGTAACGGTGAAGTTGGGAAGATTGTAGGTTTCTTACCTGCTGATAAGGCGAAGTTCAAGAAAGAATCTGAGCCTATGCCAGAGGGCTTTGAGTACACAGAGAACCTGCGAAGTGATGAGACCTATAACGGTAGAAATGCCTACTTTGTGGTAGTCGAGTATTATGACTTTATTTCGGCCCGTAATTTCTACATCTTGTATCGTGCCGAGCTAAATCAGTCGATTCAGTCCAATGAAGGGGTAGTTCTCAAGGGCGATGATGTGAATAAGCTGAACCTGTTTTATGCAGGAACTACTCACAAGCTGCAAGGTAGCCAGGCGAAGGTTATCATTTGTGCTTTAGATGATGTCCCCTTTGGTGGGTTCATCACACGTCAGATGGTGTACACAATGATGACTCGTGCCGAGAAGCTATGTTTCTTCGTAGGTTCTGTTGGGAATACGAAAGATTCAATGCTAACTAAGGCGAGATTGGACATAGCGTCAGCGGATACATTAACAGTTGGAGAGCTTTTGGTATAAGAGTATGGGTGGTTTTCTATTAACTTTATTTGCTCTGGTAGGTCTTTCTGCTTGGACTGCGTATAAAGAAGATGAGCTAAATACGGAGTTGTCCAGAAATTACTGTGAGAATTGCGGTGCTGAAATGCTGGAAACTGATGAGCACTGTGTGATTTGCGGTGCAGATAATGCTAAGTTTGTTAAAGAATCATATGATGAAGAGACTGCCCATGGGGTAGTTGTCTCTGAAGTGTGTGACGAGGATGAAGTTATGCCTTAAGCTGTGGAATTGTGGTATATTATTTTGAATGGGCGTGGTGCGTTTGCTTCAGCGTGAAGTGTTTCCGAAGTACCGTGAATATTCGCAGCAGTTGGCTAATGTATACAGGCTGATGAGTAGCTCCTTTGCTAAGGACTCCGTTGAAACGTTGTGCAAGATTCGTGGCTATCCGTTAGGCGAATCTTCTCAGCATGAATACTTGAAAGATAATCCTCTTGGGTATTTTGAGGTGTCTGATGTGTATCCGTTTAGGGAGTTCCCTAAAGAGCTTGGACTGTTTAGCAAGAATGGGGAGCTCCTGCTAAACGGGCGATACATTATCCCTGTGACATCAGTAGGTGGAGACTTGGTGTCGCTGATTGGGTATTTTGACGACTTCAAACGTTATATCACCCTCAGCACTCCGTTCTTCTCAAAGTCCGCTATGTTTTTCAGGTACAATGAGGCGTACAAGCTATCTTGGGGTAGTTACAACGGTGTAGTTTTTCTCGTAGAGGGCATATTTGACTGCATAAGTTTATGGTCACTTGGTCTGCCATGTATCGCAACAATGGGTTCCAGTGTATCGGCCATTAAGGGAGACCTTCTGAAAGTGTTCAGAAAGGTCATCGCCATACCGGATGATGATGAAACAGGGAGAAAGGCCCTTAATCGTTATGCCAAGACAGGTTGGAAGGTTCCATCCAACACGGTCATGGTAGAGTTTCATGGTGGGGTAGCCGAAATTGGCGGAGCGTCACTGCCTTGTAAGGATATGGATAACTTTGTTACTTGGTACGAGGCTGACGATGTACGTGAGATGCTTTTGAGCTTTGTTGACAGTCGTGAGGAAATCGATGAGCTGATTTTGATTTAATATTAGGTGGTGGTGTTTCGTGAGTATTACTGCTGCTGTGACCAGTCGAAGTACGAGTAAATTTGTCATCCCTTGTGCTGGAAAGATGTTCCGAAGTAGTATCCAAAATAACGATAAGGCACTCTGTTTTCTAATCAATAAGGGGTACTTTGAGACGGATAGCTTGGCAGCTATGTTAGACCTTATTGATGATGCCAATAAGTTTGACGAAGTTGTCCTTGTTGGCGACACCGAGAAGGTTCGTCTTGCAAAGTCCAGGAGTATAGTATACAGACAGCGTATATTCACGAAGAGTTTGAACAAGCTCTGTAACATCTGTAAAGTTCTTGGGGTACGTGTAGAAGCGTCAAAGCAGTTCCGCGTTACAATCAATAATATTATGAACTGTCGAGACGACTTGCCGTTTATTGAGAGGTATGCGAAACGGTTTGGCGAAACGATTGATGAATGGCTGACAAACTGTTGTATCGTCGAGCTTTTCTACTATTTCAAAAGTCGTGGTATTACAACGAATATGGATTGGATGGTAGGAAAGATTCTTGATGGCAGGGTAGACTACCTATACAGAGCTCCATTCCTTGTTTCCAGTTATGATATTAAGTCGCATAGTTCAAGTGTATTCCTTGGATTTGAGGCGAAGGATAAGCGACTTTACAAAGATGATGTTACAGGGGTTCAGCTTCTTGAGTATGGCTATACAGAGAATAATGTGGAAGCTGACAAGAAAGCAGGTGTGTTGTCGTGAAAGTTCGAAGTCAATATGAAATTCAGTCGCTTGATGATGAGTTGAACCTTTTCGAGGAAAACGACTGGGACTTTATGTCAGTTATTGATACACAGGGTAATAACTACGAGTATTTCAATGATATTCGTGACACAGATTTCGACATTCGTAAGGTAAATCCTGTCACTCTGATTTCGTATGCAGCCTTAGCCACGTCTATTCTTGCTATGATGTTGATAGTTGTGCTTAAGGTGACGAATGTTTTTGATGATGCTGAATGGCGTGAGCTTAACAGTATCCAATCTGTTCAAGGCGGAGGGGTAGTTACTCAGATTTCTGGTGGTGAACAGGCTACGCCAGAAGAGCTTATCGAGGTATCCAATCTTCTTGGCAGTTATTTGAGATGCACACAGTCACGCAACGAGTATCATACACTTGACGCTTATTGTGTTGGAAACTCACAATTTGCTAAAAAGTATTATGACAGTGTGAATAGCGTGATTACTATATATGATATTAACGATTGTTATGCCCGTGGTTTGCGTGAATTTGCCGCCATGTATAACATCAGTCGTATCAACCAGGTGCTTAAGAAAGATGGTATTTACTACTGTTATGTGACTGTTGAGTATCCTACGATTTATGATGTCAGTGAGTTCATCCAGATGAATAACCAGACCTTTGTGAAAAAGTTCCAAGGTGGCTATGATATCAATGAAGCGTCTGTTGCAAAGTTCCTGTTGGAAGTAATCACTGAGAGCCCACCGCCTAAGACAACGAGTGACATCTGTCTCAAAGTCCAAAGTGAAGATGACGACATGATGCTTGTGGATGACGAGTTCATGCTGAGCATGGCATCAGATGATTATAGTGTGGCTGTCAATCAGGTTCTGAAGTCGTTAGACAGCTTGCTCACAAGCTGAATGTCTTACAAAGTATAAGAGAGAGGTTTTAGTATGGCCATTTATTCTGCTCTGTTAGTTTGGCTTGGCTTTATGTTTATTTTTCTGGTGCTCTTGATGATAGCGGGGTATGTGATGAATTGCATGCTGTTGATGAAGATTTTCAATGTGTTCAAGCCGTGTGACCCTATTATGGCATGGATTCCGTTTGTGAATTCATACTACCTCGGAGTTTGTTGTAACGGTAAAGATGGGCAGAATGTCGGTATTTTCGACCAGAGTATTCCGAATGAGGTGTACAATTTCGGTTGGATTGCTGGGACTGCCATTCTTGTTGTGACAGGTTGGCTATCAAACCCTTTTCTGAGTTCTATTGGTGGGCTTGCTTCATTTGTTGTAAGCGTGCTATATAGTGCTTGTATTTGGAGTTTTATGTATTCTCGTCTTGAGGGTAGGGCAGAAGAGGGCGTTCGTGGTATCGCTATTTTGAGTGGTATCGTAGGTCTGGTAGCTTTTGTCAAGATTCTAACGAGTTCTGCATTAAAGGTATACAGCCAGCCAAATGATATTTATCCAACTGAACGTAGTGGCTCTGTTGGTGGCTACAGAGGGCAGTGGGGTAGTTTTGACAGTAAGTTCAGCGACTTTGGGTATGACACTACTGGTTCTTTCAAGTAAGCCACATAAATAAAAGAGATGGATGGAGGCAGAGATGTCTCTGTCCTTCTCATATTGTTCCTGTAAGGTTGCATTCTATATTAACCTGTCTGTTCGTTGCTATTGCTGTGTTTGAGGAGGTATTACAGTGGTCGACATTAATGACGCTAAGATGTATAAGCCATGTCAGATGAAACAGTATGATATTTACGTCTGTATGCCTGAGAAGGGTGCCATTGTCGTGAATAAGTTGGAACAGGCGGAGATGTTGCAGAGTTTGCGTAATGGCACGTTTGTATCTGCCCAAGCTGTACAGCAAGGCTTCTGTAAGGACTATCAGCAAGCTGTATTGGTTGGTCGTGCTTATTTGGTAAGTGATAAGACTCCGTTTGTTTTGTGCGGTACTGTTGGTGAGTTGTTGACAGTATCCCCAGGTAATTTGCAAAGTGCTTATTCGTTCTTGAAGAACGGTCAGCCTGAGCAAATCAATAATGAAACTTTGCGTTCTCGTTTAGTAGATGGGGTACTTCCGTGGACAGTTGTCCGTACTAATCCGGCTTCTGTTTCTGGTAAGGCTATGGCCTGTTTTGTTCATGTGTCTCAGAGATGTCAAGTTCAGACCGCCTGGGGTGCAGTTCTTGACGTGAATGGCCCAGGTGTTTCTCATGGTAAGGGAGACTTCATCGTGTGTGAAGTTCTTCCGAATGGTCAGCCTAACTTGCAGAATAGATGGGTTGTAAATGGCAATGTGTTCACAACAACTTATAATAATCGTGGTTGGGCTCAGTGCCTTGATTTATCTGCCGTAAGCCATCAGATTAAGACTGATAACCTGCCTGAGCTTATTCAGAAGGATAACTCTTTGAGTATTTATCAGTTTGCGTGCAGGAAGCTGACAAACATACCAGGGGTAGTTTGTTTGCCCTTTGCTCGAGGTTGCGATACGAGGTTTGAACCTGATGCAAAGGTGGCAGTTGCACAGCTTGAATGTCCTGTTGTATTTTCGTGTGAGATAGGCCAAAGAAGAATGGCCATTGACCAGCGTGGTCGTGGTTTTTTCTTTAAAGCAATGGATGTGATGGCTCCGCATGGTGACTTGGTTAAGAAGAAGGACATAAAGACATTCAGTTACGAGGATATTATCAAGTTTGCTGACTTCTGCAAGTACTTCAATAGAGGTTAGCCTAGGGGTAGTTATATTTTGAGCTGAGTTTGAGTTCCGATTGTTGGAGTTGTGTATAACTTGTTCGACGCGCTGGCATTGACTTTAAGCGGCCTTGGGGTTTGACTTGGCTGAGTTAACCTCAAGGTCGCGTGCCGTCCGAGCTAACTTTGAAGTTGGTATATTTTCAGTGTAAATCTTTTGGGCGTTCTGCGTCCAGAGGTTTATATAACGCACAGTCGGTTCTACAGCGACTTTAATTCTGTTGTGCCAAACTGCCAAAATTATTAAACTGGAGGAATGAACAAATGTTGAAGAGACCAGCACCCAAGAAGCTGAGCGAGGCCGCTCAGGCCGCAGTTACCTCTGCGTCTGCTCAGCAGACCGGAAAGTCCGTCCGCATCAAGTCCTATGACCCCAATTTCCCTGTGTTTGATGTGCCCATCAACCAGAAGGTTCTGGTGTACATCCCCAATCACACGATTATGGGGCCGGATGGTGCCATGATGCTGAGGATGGACAAGTTTGCCGCCCACCCTGTTATTGATGGCCGCTCTTACGGTGATGTGCGTTGCACCGCTGGGGTAGTTGTTGAGGAGCTGGGCCTGGACGGCAGTTGCCCTCTGTGCGATGGCCTGAACGATTGCTGGGAGCTGTACAAGCACCAGTACGCCGATATCGCCAAGAGCAAGGGCATCGACCCTCAGTCCCCCGAGGCCCAGGAAGGTCTGAAGCAGTCCCGCATCGACCTCATCCAGAAGATGGCCATCAAGCAGGCAGACGTCTGGTACACGTTCCCTATCGTGGTTATCGACTGCGAGGATCGGGACGGTGTTAAGACAGTCGTTCCCCGTAAGGATGCCGAGGGCAAGATTAAGGGCACTCCGATGTGGTACAGCATCCGTGAGCGCACCTACATGGAGAAGTGGATGGCTGGCTTTGACAGTCTCGACGCTGATGACGGCACCAACCACACCAGTCCGGCTGGTATGTGGGCCATCCTGAACTTCACCTACACGCCCAAGTCCGGCAACCACGACAAGATGGGTTCCGCCAAGGCTCTCAAGGTCACCTTCAAGACCATGACGGGGTATGACGAGTGGGCCACCTACTTCGACACTCTGACCGAGGAGTGGACTCCCACCAAGGCTCAGGAGGTCGTTGTGCTGGATGTCGTCCGTGACATGGATGAGAACCGTCAGGTTGCCGACAGTCTGCTGAAGCCTGTGCGTGACAAGCTGGCCATGTATGCCTTGACTGGTGGTGGTTCGGCACCCAGTGCCCCTCCCGCTGTCGGAGCTGCGGCCAATGCTGAGGCGGCTCTCGCTGGTTTCGGGGGTGCCACCCCTGTTGCGCCGCCCACTGGGGCCTTGCCCGGCGGCGATATGACCGCCGAGATGCCCAACACTGGGGTGGAGTAAGCCGCCAGCTGTGGCTGGGAGTATCTGCTCTTATGAGTGGCTATGTAACGGTCTGTAGGAAGGTGCGCTAATCTCGACACCCCGGATTTCTGAGGAAGTCCGGGGTGTTTCCTTTAAAGCCTAATCTACTCACAGCAATCTGGGGTAGTTTATATTGTTAGTTTGGAGGTGGATTTCATGTCAGAAGTTACCGGAGTAGCGAATGCGTACTCTCGGATTTTGGCTGTTGAAGTTTGGAACTTCATGAGTATCGAGCATGGTCGTGTTGAGTTTGATGAGAAGAATATCATCAACCTCAAGGGCTACAACGATAGTGGCAAGTCGGCCATTCTGACGGCACTTAAGGTTTGTCTGCTGAACTCAAATCCGAGTAAGCAGGTGAGTTTCATTCAGGACGATAAGGAGTATTTCCGTATTGTCGTTTATTTCGATGATGGCGTCCAGCTGATGCGGGACAAGTACATTAACGGCCAGAGCCTTATTGAGATGCGTAAGGACGGCCAGTGCATTTTCTCCACTAAGGAAGGTAAGGCTCTCACACGTGTCTCAGAGATTCCGAAGCCTGTTGCAGATTATCTTGGTCTTGTGACATTTGACGGCGGTGCGTTGAATGCCCGCTCCTGCTTTGAGAAGCAGCTCGGTGTGCAGACAACCGGCGCAGAGAACTACAAGATGTTCAACACCGTGTTGAAATCCGAGGAAATCGCAACAGCAGGTTCTCTGCTGAACAACGATAAAAACAAGTTGGCAGCGGATATTGATGCGGTAGACCGTGAAATTCAGGCGCAGAAGTCCATCCTCGGGGTAGGCGACAAGATTACTGATGGTATGCTTGTGTGGTTGAAAGACCATGATGCCACATTAGACGGTATCGAATGTGCGGAGGACGTCCTCGCACGCTCCAAGTCACTTGTCGAAGCAATGAATGCAATGCCGAGGTATCCTGAGCTCCCGATAGTTGATATGTCCCAGTTCTCCGCTGTTGGAACAATTCATGGGATTATGTCGGAGCTTAGCTCTTTGCGCATTCAGCCCGAGGTTCCGTCTGTATCTGATGGTAGGTTGTCGTCCTTGATTGCCATTCAGCGGATCGCTGATGAGCTTGACCCGGTGGACATCCAGCCTGAAGTTCCTGTGCTGGAGTTCGTCCAGTTGTCTGCTCTCATGAGTATTGAGCAGACGTGTAAAGCACTGAGATCAATTCCTGTGTATTCGGAGTTGACGAATGTGGATGACCGTCAGGTACAGGTGCTTCTTGCTATTTCTGGGGTAGTTGACTCTATTGGCAGTATTTCTGACGATATTGCCAGAAACGATGTCAATTTGGCCGAGACAGCAGAAGAGCTTGAGCGTTTGCAAGCAGAGGCCGCAAACCACGGCAGTAAGTTTGTGAAGTGTCCGAATTGTGGCGAGCTTTTTGACCCTGAGTTGATGCACTCTCATGTAGGTGCATAAGCAATGGTGCATATTTTTCCGTGGTTTCGTTGACTGTCTCAACTATGCGAGATATCGCATCTGTGAAGCGAGTACGGACTTCGTCAGTTTTGTGTGATACCTTGCCTAACGGTACGAGCTGCGTCGTGCAGAGTGTGTAGTCAGTGGTATTGTGTTGATGTGAAATCACGGAAAATTGCATCTTGTTGCTGTGTTAGGAAGTCCTGAAGGAGTGTTGTGACTTGTTCTTGGTTTTACCGTATATTTGGTATGGAGTTGTCTCCGCACCTATGGACATGTCGCACTCATAGCCGAGTATGCGAAGGTATTTCCACAGCCATTTGGGGTAGTTTACTTTGGAGGTGTTGTTAATGTACGATAAAGTTTACGGCAAGTCCGTTATGATTATTGGCGATATTCATTTCAGTGATGTGTACACTGGAAAGCACAAGGGGTATTTGGAGAACTGTTTCTGGTGTCTTAGTCGTATTACCGAACAGCTTAATGCGAAGAAGCCTGCGGCTCTTGTCCTGCTTGGTGACCTGATTGGCTGGACGGAGACAAATATTAAGGACAGACAGGTGTTCTCTATGTTCTGCAAGGTACTCCGTGATTGGAACCAGGTGTGTCCTGTGTACGCAGTCCGTGGTAACCATGACCTTAAGGGGTATCCGGACTTCCAGTTCCTTGCCGATTTCGGCCTGATTATCACCTCAGCCGCTTGTGGTGGTTACTTTGACTACTATGCAAATCAGTTGCAGGAGAGACCTGAAGTCAGATTCCACCTTGTTGACTACAAGTGTGAGGACAAAGCCTTAGACTTTGCTGGTGATGGTGTGAGTGACATCATTCTGGCCCACAATAACTTCACCATCTCAGGTGTCACCAACTGGTACAATGAGCATGATGGGCTTGAGTTGGGTATGCAACAGACATTCAGCGGTGCGGATATGGTGATTTCTGGGCATATTCACAACCCAAGCCCTGAGATTTATGCAGCTCAGATGCCGAATGGTGAAAGCTGTATGCTGTTTTATCCTGGCTGTCCGTGTCGCCCTATCAAGGATAACAATATGTACGACAGCTGCTGGTATGTTTTCATTGAGTACGATGAGGAGGACGGCCAGACCTCTATTAAGACGGAGCCATTCGAGCTTAAGCCTGCTGAAGAGGTGTTTTATGCGCCTGAGACTTTCGTCACCGAGAAGACATCTGACGAATTGCAGGAAGAGATTCGCAAGGAAGCTCTTAAGGATGTCCTTGGAGACCTGCTTACATATCGGATGAACACTGGTAGCCCCATCGAGCAGGTGAAGCGTATCCATAATGCGTCCGATGCGGCGAAGCAGATTGCCATTGATTATTTGCAACTCGCATTTAATCGCGGCTAAGGGGGTAGTTTTGTGACTGATGAAGTGCGCTCGGCCATCCAGGCTGTTCTTGATTCTGAGAACGAGACACCTCGTGAGTATGATGCCAAGTTGAATGCCCTCATTCGAGCTTGTAGTCAGGAGCATAAGAGCTTGACAACAAATGAGGATGGTATCGCCTACCAGTCCGAGTTCTCGATTATGTGTAATGATTTTATCATTGACACGTATTTCGGGGGTAGGCATCCGTCAGCAGACCTTGATGCCACTGGACTGATTTACCGTGCTCGTATTCAGCTTTCTTCCATTTTGAGGAACAAAGTTGGCGTACGTAGTAAAGGATATATGTACAAAGGTGAAGTTCAGGAGATGCGTATCGCTCTTATGGATAAGCAGAGTATTTGCGAGGAAATTGAGAAGCGCGTTGGTTCCATCGCAGGCAGAAAGCTTAAAGAAATCCGGCTTAATGGGTATAGTCCCATGTAGTATATTCAAGTTCGACTACTAAACAGGAGAGGTAAGAACTATGTCGTCATTGACAGTCGTAATTCCTTGCTATAATGAGGCGAGTAGGGGTAGTGGTGACACGAGTTTCCGCAGTAGGCTTTCACTTTTGATGAATCAGTTGTCTGTCATTGAGTATAAGGTTATTTTGGTCGATGACGGTAGTTCCGACGATTCTGCGAAGGTGTTTGAGGATTTTGTGGCTGAGAACAATCTGTACGGGAGTTGGATTTGTCTCCGGCAAGAGAAGAATATGGGAAAAGGTAGAGCTGTTCTTCGGGGTATCCAGAGCAGTAACACTGACTTTATCCTTCTCCTTGATGCAGATATGTCTGTGGAACCGTATCGAGTTGTCCCACTGATTCAAGGCATCAGACGTAACGAGTGCTACATAGGTACTCGTTATGCGGTTAACTCCAAAATCGCCAACCCGAGGACTCCGTTGCGTAAGTTTATCAGTTTCTGTTGCAAGACATTGGTAAACATTGCGTTTGGCCTTGGGGTATCTGATTCTCAGTGCGGTTTTAAGCTGTTACCACGAGATTATTGTGACAAGTTGACGGACTTTTCTGTCGATAGTTGGATTTACGACGTGGAGATTCTGTATTGTCTTAAATGTCAAGGGGTAGCTATTGAGGAAACCGCTATCAGATGGGATAACATGGAGCGAGAATCTACAGTCCGTGCTATCAATTCAATAATTCCGAGTGTTAAGGCTATGCTCGTTCTTTTCGGAAAGAAGCCATTTATCAAAGTTCATTGTAGAAATAAGTGATATAGCGCACTTTGTTCATATTGCGCATCATCTTCTGTATTGGTTTTGTAAAAATTTTTCGGGAGGTGTGCGCTTTTATGGCTGTATACGAGCCTGATAGTCTGTTAACGACAACTCAGGCCGCGAGGTATCTTGGAGTATCCACCACAACAGTACGAAATTACATCAAGAAAGGGCTTTTAAAGCCTGATGTCACGTTGCCGAACAGCTCTGATGGCCGTTCCGGCAGACAAAAATTCAAGTTCAGCACAGTAGATGCTTTGTACGTCTATATGTGCGGGAGGGAGTAGTTTATATGGAACTTCAGCAGATTAACAAGCGCATTGCCGTAGTCAACGGCGAGAGCAAGCGTCTGAATAATGAGCGTCAGGTGCTCATCGGTAAGCGGCAGACGCTTGAGAAGCAACTCAGCGACCTGCTCTCTGCATACAAGAATGACTACGGTGTGGAGTTGACAATCGACACCATCGGGGCTGAGGTAGAGAGGGTAGCTAAGCTCAAGGAAGAGGAAGTCAGTGCCGTGGAGACTATGCTGGCTCTTATCCGTGAGGGCCGCTATGACGATGCCGAGAAGATGGCTTCTGGTGGGGTAGTTCACTCTCAGGATGTTGCCCAGGAGGTTGATACATCTGCGGCCAGTACCGAGGAGTTTGACCAGGAGCCTGAGCTTGCTCCAGCCGCACCGCCCACATTCACACCTACTGCGCCTGAGCCTGCTCCTGCGTCACCGCCCACGTTTGCGCCGCCTGTCAGTCCTACCGAACCTACCGAGCCGAGTGTTCCTGCGGCAACGCCCACTTTTGCCCCTCCCGCCAGTCCTTCCGCACCGCCTGTAGCTCCGCCGACTGGTGACAGACCTGCGCCCCCTCCCCCTATTTCCAAGCCGAAGGCTCCTCTTGGAGCACCTAAGTTGGACGCATCCCCCACTGTTGACTCCGCTCCGCAGCCTGGTGCCTTGAGCTTTCAGGCCGTTTTGAGCGGGAAGGCGTTCAATCCGCAGGAAGGGGGCTAAAGGATGAGATTATCCTGTCAGTATGATATTCTCGTCCAAGTCCTTCAGGACATCGCAAGCGTTGTCGAGGATGCGCTTGCTGATGTTGAGACGCAGAATATCATCTTCCGTTTCACTCTGGATGAGGACGGAAAGGCTGATGTCAAGTTCGTTGGGTATTCGCCCTCGCTTATCTACAAGCGTATGTTTGGCGATGAGAATGCCTACAGCGTGGCTCTTGAGGAGGAGGATGTCGACAGCTCTGGGGTAGCTTACTTTCAGATTCGCAGTAAGGACATCTTAGGTTTCCTTGGAACCTACAAGAGCCTGAAGCGCACTAAGGTGGACTATGTTGTCTTTGAGCCTATGCATGGTAAAATCCGTTGTACGGTGCGTGAGGTGCCTGTCATTTCCGAGAAGAAGCAGAATGAGATTGACGAGGCCCGTATGTATGACCCCAGCTTCGTTGACCCCATCGAGACACAGGAGTTCATCAGCCAGTGTATGTTCCAGTCACCGCCCATGAAGCCCAATATCATCCAGCGTATCGAGTTCAGTGCTCCGGAGGATGGGTATCAGGAGTTGGAGGACGCAGACCTCAAGGTGTATACCGAGACGATGTTCCGAAATCTCGAGAACAGCAATACTCCGTATGGAACCATGTATTTCATGCCCTCCCATGTTGGGGTAGCTACTCGGAGTTTCAGCACCGTCATGAAGAACTTCACGGCCAATGGCGATGAGACGTCGGCCTTCTCGAATATCGGCCTGTCATACAAGGCCGTGTCGTTTATCGATAAGGTGGTCTGCCGTTGTAGGTATTTCCAGGTTGCCAAGACGGGCAATAAGCTGTTCTTCAAGCTGGACACAGGCGAGGCTTGCATGGACTATATCTCAAAGGGCCTGAACGGATTTGATTCGCATCGTTCTCTGTTCAAGAAGGACTCCTACTTCGTGCTTGACAAGCTGTATTTCAGGGATATCCTGAAGCGGCTGGCCTTGAGCGATGCAAGTATTAAGTTCTGTGTCCACGCAGAGGAAGGTAGGCTGACACTGGAGAATGATGTGTATAGCCAGGACATTGAGTTCCTCTCCAGCCAGAATATTGCTGGTTACGAGAACCTGCACTTCACTGTGATGCCAGCGAACGCCAGTGCAGCTTTGCTGGATACAGAGAAATTCCTGCCTGATGAGGACGATATGTACGTCTACCTGTGCTCAGCTGAGCGGAAGGATCAGGTATTTGTATACTTCTCGGACAAGAGGGCGTTGTGGTTCTCTATGTTGAAGACAAAGGCATACTAAGAACGGAGGGGTAGGCCAGGAGGCTTACCCCTTTCTTAGTTTAGGATTCAAATTTCGTGTTTCAAAACGATTTTTAAGTTCGCTGTAAGTCAACTCCACCTCACGCTATATATTGTTTAAATTTCAAGGTTGAGTTGTGACTGTGTAGTCCAATTGTTAAATTGTAAGGTTGTTCATTATTTTGACACAACTTGAGGGAGTTCTCGACGATATTTTGTGTGCTTTGGTTTGAGAGTATGCATCTTGCGCTTTATTGTGAAACATATTTTGGCGAAGTCGCGTCTCGATGGGTAGTTTTATGCTAAATCTTGATAATGTCAGCAGAGCTTTCGTTGATAGCTCGAGTAAGGGTAACCAGAGCAAGTTTTTCTACAATGGACATTGGATTAAACTTGACAGCCAGAATTGCTGTGAGGGTTTAGCAGAGAACTTCGTGTCTAAGTTTTGTGCGACAATAGCCGATTTTCCATATGTTCCGTATAATAGTTCGCAATATGAGTATATGGACTCAGTTTGTACTGGCTGTCACTCGTATAATATGTACGGAAGAATGGATATGGCTTTTGTCAGTTTCAGAAGTATTTTACGACAATTTGGCATGCCACAGAGTATATTCTTTGAAGATGCTGATACAGCCAGAAATATTATGAATGTTGTCTCGCTAATTAGGAGCAACCTTGGGGTAGATACTCTTGATTATTTCAGGCGACTTTTGATGCTTGATTGCCTTATTATAAACGAGGATAGGCACCTGATGAACATAGGGCTTTGTTACTGCAAATTAGACAGTAAATTCTATGAAGCTCCTTGTTTTGATAATGGTAGTAGCCTGTTCTGTGTAAACTGGACATATAGAAAGCGAAAGACGCTTGACGAAAATATTGTGTTTGCCAGCAGCGTAGCAAGACCGTTTAGCGAGTTCTTCGATACACAGCTGAGTGCGCTATTGAGTTTGGGTTGTAAGCCGCTGATGGTAAGCCGCCTTGGGGTAGAGACGCTATTGTCTGAGTATTATAATCCACTGTATACAGAGGAGATGAATACTCGTATCAAGAGTGTATTGAGTAACAGACTTTATTATTATTATTATTATGTCAATAGTGTTTTTGTATATGTTTAGGTGATTGTTATGGATTACGATATTGATTACTTCTATAAAGATGAATTACTGACATCCATTCATGTTAGGGGTAGTTCTGTCACTTTTGAAAATCATTCTGACGAAATACTACTGATAGCCTTTGGAGTTCGTAAAGAAGTGACCTACGAAGACCTTCTTGAGTTTTATGAAAGTCGCTGTTTCCCACGTGAGCGTGTGAATGCAAAGGCTTTGCTGAGAGGTCTTGGTTTAGACTACTATGACCCTGAGTTGATATGTAGGAAAACACATGGACAGCAGTTCGATGATTTTATGTGGATGCAGTTCAGTGATGAACCGCAGGTTCGGTATGAGGATATAAAATTGCGTGATTAGGGGGAGTTTACATTGGGTATAACACCAGTTGTACTCTATTTGGTAAATTTATTACGCAGAAAGCGTGCAGTCAAAGTTTTGACACGTGGAGTAGAGTGCGAAGCCGAGCTTCTTTTGTACAAGAAGAAGTGTGTAAAGTCCATATTACGTTTTATTCGTGCAGAGTATGTTGCCCTTTACAGGTATTGTGTGGATGGGTATGATTGCGTGTTTGTAAAGAAATGGAGAAATGGCAGGATAGGCTCTGTACCTGTTAATCTTCCAGTATATTTTCTGGATGGCAGATGTTATTCGGAAGTTCATGACGCTGATATTCCGATTTTAGTGGAAGCTCTAATCTGTCTCGGGGTAGTTATTACCGAAGTAGTTGGTGGAGCCTTTATTGGCAGAAGCCTGATTTTCAGTTGATATGGTAAACCTGTTTGCGTGTTTGGTCGTCTTCATAGTTTAGTTTTTATATCGGAGGTAACGATATGGATTTCGAGTTTGACCCAGGCATTATTGTTCTGGTTGAGACGTGTCTCTTGTGTATCATTCCTGTGGTTATTTTGTGCAGTATCTTTAGAAGTGTTAAGACTTCAGCCACTAAGATTATCGAATCGGCTAAGGAAGCTGGTAGAAGTACAACAGCTACACTTATGAAGTCCAGATATTATAGACATGGTTACGAGCATCCAAACTGGCCAAATCATGCAGGCTGGTATCAATATACAGTAGATGGCCGTGTCTACAAGTTCAAGAGAAAGTTTAAGACAGAACCACCTGAAGAGCTGACAGTGTACTGGCGAGCTGGCCGTCCAAGCAAGCCATATGTTGGTATGTACGATAAACTTGGCGCACAATTTCTTCTGTACATGGCGATTCCGCTGTTTGTATTTATAGTTGTCTTTATCTTTGTCAATAAGTAACAATAAGGAGGCTAGTTTATGTTCTGGGTAGTTGTTGTCTCTGTTATTCTTTTTGTGTTTTTTGCGATTCAGCCTATTTACATATATTACATCTACAAGACGGCAACGGTAGACAAGGCTGTTAAATGTAGGTGTTTAGGCTGGGACACTGTGAGAAATCGTAGAACAGGTGTCGAGACAGGGGTTGCAAGGATTATGTATAATGGCAAGACATGCACATTTTCCTTTGACATGGATGACCTGTACCTTGTAGATAAGCAAATAGTGACAGTTGATGTCGTTCATTTCCATTGTCCTAAGATTTTAACTCCAGGTATGGAGCTTGAGGAGTTTTGGTTTAAGTTTGATGACGAGACCCTTAAAAGGAAGGTCAAGAAGGTACTGTTCAGTTCTGTTGTACTTTTCCTGATTCTGGAGGCCGTAGTTATCGGAATTTGTGTGGATATGGCGAGGGAAGTATGAAGAAAAAGAGTAT
>Ga0137307_101544_pt1 | contig 19753 bp, 14 predicted proteins | sample NAcewD2O_March_2_FD_97180 | JGI IMG/M metagenome (GOLD analysis project Ga0137307, IMG submission 97180) | Mouse cecal microbial communities from Vienna, Austria - N-Acetylglucosamine amended D2O_March | ecosystem: Host-associated > Mammals > Digestive system > Large intestine > Cecum | place... | reverse complement strand
GGTGTCTTGGCCCTGTTTTTCTACGAAGTGGCCGAAATCTCAATCAACAGCCTCTTCATCAACTATGCCACCACCGACGGTTGGATGAGCAAATCAACGGCATCGATAGTACTGTCGTTCGGTGCTCTCGGCCTTTTCATGATTGCACGCGTGTTTGGCAGCTGGATAATGAGCCGAATCGCTGCCGAAAAAGTGCTGTTTTTCTGCGCCCTAATGACCATAGTCGGCTCACTGGCCGTGACATTGAACGCCGGACACCTCTCGCACGCCGGAGTCTTTGTCTGCTATGCCTTTGAAGCTATAATGTTCCCCACAATATTCGCCATAACCATAAGTCGCGCCGGACGACATGTGAAAATAGCATCGTCGTTTCTCATGATGACACCTATCGGCGGCGCAGTGGGCACATTCCTTATGGGATATACGGCCGACATCACTTCCATGTCGACGGCATTCGTAGTGCCGGCCGTGGGATACGCATGTGTAATGCTCTACTCCCTCTATGCTTTAAAACTGAAGAAAAATGTATAACACAATAAACAACGACACCATGGCCGATATTTGCTGCATAGGCCATATAACCCTCGACAAAGTCATCACACCGAAATTCACCGCCCACATGCCGGGCGGCACGGCATATTACTTCGCCAAAGCGCTGAAGAACTTCAATCACACCGGGTTCAAGCTCGTCACATCGCTCGGCAAGAGCGAGATGTCGACAGTCGACGAGCTTCGCGGCGAGGGTATCGACGTAGAGGTCATTCCCAGCCGACGTACAGTATACTTCGAAAATAAATACGGAGAGAATACCGACGACCGCACACAGCGCGTTCTCGCAAAAGCCGACCCGTTTACAAACGAGAAGCTGCAAAACATCAAAGCACGGATATTCCACCTCGGCACACTTACTGCCGACGACTTCTCGCTCGACGTTATCAAAGAGCTCTCAGCCAGGGGGCTTGTATCTGTAGACGTGCAGGGATATCTGCGCCGGATAAACGGCGAACAAGTCGTTCCGGTCGACTACGAAGAAAAACGCGAGGCAATGAAATACATTTCCATACTCAAAGCCAATGAAATGGAAATGGAAGTGCTTACAGACACCGCCGACCCTAAAAAAGCCGCTCGGATACTCGCATCGTGGGGCTGCCCTGAGGTAATTCTCACCCTCGGCGAAAAAGGCTCGCTTATCTACTCAGAAAACACATTTTACCAAATCGACGCTTTCCCGTCGCAAGAAATTGTCGACGCCACCGGTTGCGGCGACACATACATGGCCGGATACCTCTATAAGCGCAGTCAGGGCGCATCGATTACAGAGGCAGGCAAATTCGCGGCGGCAATGTGCACCATAAAACTCGGCACCAAAGGGCCGTGCAACGCAACTCTCGCCGACATCGAGGCAGTGATTGCCGATAGCACCACATCCAATGTGGAATACATGAGGGTGTAACGCAGGTCCGCAAGACACAGCAATCAGGAATTATCAACGGGCATATACCTCAGAGCAGGTATATGCCCCGTATCTTTGCAACCTCTCCGATATGCCGCTCCGGTCGACTTTATTAATTATATTAATAATGTATAACAACGATTAAAGCTAACAAAAACGGAACTACGGTAACCGTTATATCACTATTTTTTATTACCTTTGCAGCTGGATAAAAAACACAGAAACTTATTAATCATTTCAGATATAACTACGATTAAACCGTTATGAGTAAAGAAAAACAATTCTTGACCTGCGATGGTAATCAGGCAGCTGCACATGTGAGCTACATGTTCTCCGAGGTAGCAGCCATCTACCCCATCACCCCGTCGTCTACGATGGCTGAATACGTTGACGAATGGGCTGCAGCAGGCCGCAAGAACATCTTCGGCGAAACTGTGCTCGTACAAGAGATGCAGTCGGAAGGCGGCGCAGCAGGCGCTGTACACGGCTCTCTTCAGGCCGGTGCACTTACCACCACCTACACAGCTTCGCAGGGACTCCTGCTTATGATTCCGAACATGTACAAAATCGCCGGAGAACTTCTTCCCTCGGTTTTCCATGTATCGGCCCGTACAATCGCATCTCACGCACTCTCCATTTTCGGTGACCACCAGGATGTGATGTCGGTCCGCCAGACCGGCTTCGCCATGCTGTGCGAGGGTTCGGTTCAGCAGGTAATGGACCTCTCCGGCGTCGCTCATCTGTCGACAATAAAATCAAGCATTCCATTTGTCAACTTCTTCGATGGCTTCCGTACATCGCACGAAATTCAGAAAATCGAGGCTCTCTCGCAGGAAGAACTCGCTCCCCTGCTCGACCGCGAAGCCCTCGCAAAATTCCGTTCTCGCGCACTCACGCCTCAGGCACCCGTAGCACGTGGCATGGCCGAAAACGGCGACGTTTTCTTCCAGCACCGCGAAGCTTGCAACAAGCACTACGAAGCAGTGCCCGACATCGTCGAAAACTACATGGCCGAAATCTCCAAAATCACCGGCCGTGAATACCACCTCTTCAACTACTACGGTGCTCCCGACGCAGAGCGCGTAATCATTGCAATGGGTTCGGTAAACGAGGCTATTCAGGAAGCTGTAGACTACCTCGTTGCAAAGGGCGAGAAAGTAGGCGCAATCGAAGTGCACCTCTACCGTCCCTTCTCGGCAAAGCACTTCCTCGCTGCAATTCCCGCAACAGCCAAGCGCTTGGCCGTTCTCGACCGCACCAAAGAACCCGGTGCAAACGGTGAGCCCCTTCTGCTTGATGTCAAAGACTGCCTCTTCGGTAAAGAAAACGCTCCCCTTGTTGTGGGCGGCGGCTATGGTCTCGCTTCTAAAGACACAACTCCCGCGCAGATTGTAAGCGTTTTCCAGAACCTCGCTCTGCCCCAGCCCAAAGACCGCTTCACAGTGGGCATCGTCGACGATGTAACATTCACATCGCTCCCCTTGCTCCCCGAAATTCCTATGGGCGACCCCAGCACTTTCGAAGCCAAATTCTTCGGCCTCGGTGCCGACGGTACTGTAGGTGCAAACAAGAACTCTGTGAAGATTATCGGTGAGAACACCAACAAATACTGCCAGGCTTACTTCGCTTACGACTCCAAGAAATCGGGCGGCTTTACCTGCTCTCACCTCCGCTTCGGCGACAAGCCCATCCGCTCCACATATCTGGTAAGCACCCCCAACTTCGTGGCATGCCATGTTCAGGCCTACCTCAACATGTACGACGTGACACGCGGCCTCCGCGACAACGGCATCTTCCTGCTCAACACCATCTGGGAAGGTGACGACCTCGTGAAGAACCTTCCCGTACATGTGAAGCGTTATTTCTCCGAGCACAACATCACCGTTTACTACATCAACGCCACCAAGATTGCCCAGGAAATCGGCCTCGGCAACCGCACCAACACAATTCTTCAGAGCGCGTTCTTCCGTATTACCGAAGTAATCCCCGTTGACCTCGCCATCGAGCAGATGAAGAAATTCATCGCCAAGAGCTACGGCAAGAAAGGCCAGGACATCGTCGACAAGAACAACCAGGCTGTTGAACGCGGCGGCGAATACCACAAACTCAACGTAGACCCCACATGGGCTCAGCTCGAAGAAGCTCCCAAGGCTCCTAACGGTGACCCCGAATTCATCAACCGTCTCGTTCGTCCTATCAACGCTCAGGACGGCGACCTCCTCAAAGTATCTGACTTCGAGGCTATCGCCGACGGCGTATGGCAACAGGGAACCGCCGCTTACGAAAAACGCGGTGTGGCAGCATTCGTGCCCGAATGGCTCGAAGAAAACTGTATCCAGTGCAACAAGTGCGCATATGTATGTCCTCATGCCTCTATCCGCCCCTTCGTTCTCACCGATGCAGAAGCCGACAAAGCACCCTTCGGCGCAGCCGGCACAATTCCGGCCCTCGGTCCCTCGTTCAAGGGCATGCACTTCATTCAGGCTGTCGACGTTCTCGACTGTCTCGGCTGCGGCAACTGCGTTGACGTATGCCCCGGTAAGAAAGGCGTGAAGGCCCTCCAGATGAAACCCCTCGAGACTCAGCTCGACAAGCAGCCCGGTTGGGACTATTGCGTAAAAGAAGTAGAAAGCAAGCAGGCTCTCGTCGACATCAAGTCGAATGTGAAGAACAGCCAGTTCGCAACTCCCTACTTCGAATTCTCCGGCGCTTGCTCGGGCTGCGGCGAAACACCCTACGTGAAACTCATCTCGCAGCTCTATGGCGACCACGAAATGGTAGCGAACGCAACCGGTTGCTCGTCAATCTACTCGGGCTCCGTTCCCTCGACTCCCTACACCAAAGACGCAACAGGCCACGGCCCGGCATGGGGTAACTCACTCTTCGAAGACTTCGCAGAATTTGGCCTCGGCATGAGCGTTGCCACCAAGAAGCTCCGCGAACGCTTAGCACAGCTCTTCACCGATATGCTCGCATGCGACAAGTGCACAGCCGACATGAAAGCCCTCGCTCAGCAGTGGCTCGACGCTCCTCACGATGCCAAGGCAACCCGTGAGGTAGCCGACAAAATCATGCCCCTCTGCAAGGCTTGCGACTGCGACATCTGCAAGCAGCTCGTCGAACTCGAAGGCTACATCGTAGCTCGCTCACAGTGGATCATTGCAGGCGACGGTGCCGCTTACGACATCGGTTTCGGCGGTCTCGACCACGTGCTCGCAACCGGCGAGAATGTCAACGTTCTCGTTGTCGACACCGAGGTTTACTCCAACACCGGCGGACAGTCGTCGAAAGCTACCCCTCTGGGTGCAATCGCCAAATTTGCCTCTGCCGGCAAACGCATCCGCAAAAAAGACCTCGGCCTCATCGCCTCGACATATGGCTACGTATACGTCGCTCAGATTGCAATGGGCGCCGATCAGGCTCAGACTCTCAAGGCTATCCGCGAAGCCGAAGCCTACGACGGACCCTCGCTCATCATCGCATACGCACCCTGTATCAACCACGGTATCAAAGCCGGCATGGGTCACTCGCAGAAAGAAGAGGAAAATGCCGTCAAGTGCGGTTACTGGCACCTCTGGCGCTACAACCCCGCCGCCGAAGAACTGGGCCAGAACCCCTTCACTCTCGACAGCAAAGAGCCCGACTGGGATGCCTTTGAAGACTTCCTCAAAGGCGAAGTTCGCTACGCTTCAGTTCTCAAAATGTATCCCGACGAAGCCGAAGAACTCTTCGCGGCTGCCAAAGCCAACGCACAGTGGCGCTACAACAACTACAAGCGCCTCGCTCAGCAGCAGTGGGGTGTAGACCCTATCGTGGATGCTGTTGAAAAAAACAACGAGAAAATCTGATTGCTCTAACGAGCACTCATAAATAAAGCCGGCCGGCACAGACATCGACTCTGTGCCGGCCGTTTTTTTCATGTCACGCCATGTCGCTCTGTCACTTTGGCAGAAAAAACTATTTGGCATATCATTTGTTTTATTCTTAGCAAAACGAATAAACATAAAACAAAAAAACATACAATCATGGGAAAAATCATAGGCATTGACTTAGGCACCACCAACTCATGCGTATCCGTACTCGAAGGCAACAACCCTGTTGTCATCCCCAATAGCGAAGGCCGCAACACCACACCTTCTGTCGTTGCATTCGTCGACGGCGGTGAACGCAAAGTAGGCGACCCCGCAAAACGTCAGGCAATCACAAACCCCGAACGCACAATCTACTCAATCAAGCGCTTCATGGGCGAAAAATACGACCAGGTACTCAACGAAATCGAACGCGTGCCCTACAAGGTAGTCCGCGGTAAAAACGACACCCCCCGTATCGCTGTCGACAACCGCGAATACACCCCCCAGGAAATCTCCGCAATGATTCTTCAGAAAATGAAGAAAACCGCCGAAGATTACCTCGGACAGGAAGTAAGCGAAGCTGTAATCACAGTGCCCGCATACTTCAACGACTCCCAGCGTCAGGCTACCAAAGAAGCCGGTGAAATCGCAGGCCTCACAGTGCGTCGTATCGTAAACGAACCCACTGCAGCCGCACTCGCCTACGGCCTCGACAAAGCTAACAAAGACCAGAAAATCGCTGTATTCGACCTCGGCGGCGGTACATTCGATATATCAATCCTCGAACTCGGCGACGGCGTATTCGAAGTGAAGTCGACAAACGGCGACACACACCTCGGCGGCGACGACTTCGACCATGTAATCATCGACTGGCTCGCCGACGAATTCCTCAAAGACGAAGGCGTAGACCTCCGCCAGGACCCTATGGCCCTTCAGCGCCTCAAAGAAGCCGCTGAAAAAGCCAAAATCGAACTCTCGAGCGCTACTTCTACAGAAATAAACCTCCCCTACATCATGCCCGTAAACGGCGTGCCCAAGCACCTCGTACGCACACTCTCGCGTGCTAAATTCGAGCAGCTCGCCGACAGACTCATCCACGCAACCGTAGCTCCCTGCGAGGCTGCCCTCCGCGACGCCGGCCTCAAGGCAAGTGAAATCGACGAAGTAATCCTCGTCGGCGGTTCGACTCGTATCCCCGCTATACAGCAGCAGGTTGAAAAAATCTTCGGCAAAGCTCCTTCTAAAGGCGTTAACCCCGACGAAGTGGTAGCCGTTGGCGCGGCCATCCAGGGCGGCGTGCTCTCGGGCGATGTAAAAGACGTGCTCCTTCTCGACGTTGTCCCCCTCTCGGTAGGTATCGAAACCCTTGGCGGCGTGATGACCAAGCTCATCGAAGCCAACACAACCATTCCTACACGCAAGAGCGAAACATTCTCAACCGCAGCCGATAACCAGCCTTCGGTTGAAATCAACGTGCTTCAGGGCGAACGTCCTATGGCCAAAGACGACAAACTCCTCGGCAAATTTCACCTCGACGGCATCGCTCCCGCTCCCCGTGGCATTCCTCAGATTGAGGTGACATTCGAAATCGATGCCAACGGCATCCTAAATGTTTCGGCAAAAGACAAAGCCACCGGCAAGGAACAGAGCATCCGTATCGAAGCATCGAGCGGTCTCACCGACGCTGAAATCAAACGTATGAAAGACGAAGCAGCAGCAAACGCCGATGCCGACGCACGCGAAAAGGAACGTGCCGACAAGCTCAACCAGGCAGACGCAATCGTATTCCAGACCGAAAAGCAGCTCAGCGAATTCGGCGACAAGATTCCTGCCGACAAGCGCTCTGCAATCGAAGCCGCTGTCAGCCGCCTCAAAGAGGCCCACAAAAACGCAGACATCAATGCAATCGATGCCGCTATCAAAGAAATCGAGACCACTTTCGGAGCTGTTCAGCAAGACATCCTCAACGCCCAGGCTCAGCAAGGAGCCCAAGGCCAGCAGGCCGGCGCTGCCAACAATTCAACTCCCGACGACCACGTCACCGACGTAGACTTCGAGGAAGTGAAGTAAGACACTGAGTCAACGATAATAAAATGGAGTGTAACCCAACAAGTTATGCTCCATTTTCTTTTGTGGCATTTTATACGGACAGCGCGAGTATCTGCAACTGATGTGACTGCTATTTCGACATGGCGAGGTTTATTTCTGCAGCATATTGTCGGCCTATAGGCAACACAGTGCCATTATTCAGGCTAATTTCCTGTCTGGTATAACTTTTGATTTTAGATTTTGACACGATATACGACCTGTGTATCCGCACAAATGACTCGGGAGGCAGCATTGTGAGTATATTTTTAAGCAGTATCCTCGACATGACACACTCGCCCGATGTCCGGAAAATTTTTGAGTAGCCCTCCACGGCTTCTATATACAGAATATCGTCTATCGGTATTGTCACGCTGTTGTAATCGCGCTTTACCACAATACACTGCGACGTGGTCTGAATGGGCCGACGTCCGATGCGACGCAGGGCTTTGTTGAAGGCTATCTGAAAACGGGCGAAGGTAAATGGTTTGTGAAGATAATCCACTGCATCGAGGTCAAAACCGTCGAGCGCATATTTGAGATATGCCGTAGTGAAAATAAAGCAGGTGTTTTCGGGCAATTGAGATGCGATTGCAATTCCGTTCAAGTCCTCCATTTCGATGTCGAGAAAAACGATATCGGGAATTTCTCTACGTATTGCCTCCAGTCCCTCTTCGGGGTCTGAATACTTTCGGAGCTCTACATTGCCTATGCGGCGGCAATAATTCTCTATTATATCAAGAGCCAGCGCTTCATCGTCGATAGCCACGCACTTTACGATGTCACTCATTTTTGAACAGATTTATTTGAAGGTGAACTACAAACACATTGTCTTTCTCAATGATTTCGAAACTATATCTGTCGGGAAACAATGCCGAGAGGCGGCTGCGACAATTACTTATGCCTATGGGCATATCCTTGCGGAATTCGTCGGAGCGCTTCATTATTCTGTTTTCGGTCTCGAAGCGCAAAACACCATTTTCAAGATGCAATCGGATGACGATGTCACACTTCCTGGTCGCCGATGCTCCGTATTTGAAAGCATTCTCAATAAAAGTGAGAAATATCATTGGCGGAATAAGGACTGTCTCATCGTCTACCCGACAATCGCGCACCACATTTGTGCAGCCATTGAGCCTTATCAGCTGCAAATCGATATAATTGTTGATGTAATCGATTTCGTCGCCTACGCTCACTTCGTCGTTTTCGGCAGTGACATATGTATATCGCATCAGTTCCGTGAATTTTATCAGGGCATCTTCGGCTTTCGGAGAAGTACCAATCACCAGACTATAGAGTGAGTTTAGCGTATTGAACAGAAAATGCGGATTTATCTGCGCCTTAAACAGCGCCAGCTCGGCCTTGTCTCTCTGGTTTTCTGCAATGCCCTGCAATAGCTTGCGGTGATATAATTCTTTTATGAAGGCAACCGAAACCGAATAGCATATTATCACAGAGAACATAAACCATATGGTTATCGCCACATTATAATCTCTCACGCGGGTCTGGTATTCGCTCATCGAGGGTATTACGAAATCTATTTTGGGAAGCGGATACAATGTGATGCAATAGGTAGCGGCGATCATTATGGCTATGATACCTGCCAGTCGGTAATACGACTTCGACAGAATCAGCTGCGGGAAGTTAAGCTGCTTCGTAACGAAATAGCACGAATAAAGATAAGCGACAGTAAGACACGTGAATACATGAGATATCTGCCACCACGAATAGACCGACCCCAGCACTATCAGTAGCGGCATAATGACAATGCTGAAGAACAAATCAAAAATCAGATTGGTTTTATATTCGAGTGATTTCATATCACAAAATTAATACTTATATATAATCTGTCCAAATACATTCATTTACACATTTATGCTGTCTATTGACATACGCTTTTATCACCCGGCAATGTTTATAATCTTTGCATGAAATCAAACATAGGAAACAATGAAACCGAAGTATCCAATAGCTATTGTAATTATGTCGATGCTGTGCTCGTGCAATGGCAACAGCGACCGCAGGCAGATGCAGTCAATCGAAGATGTCTCGAAACAGGAGCTTGCTACGGCGCTCAATGAGCGCGACGAACTTCTGTCGCTCGTAAAAGATATTTCGGCCGGCATTGAGCAAATCAAGCAGCTTGAAAACGTTATGACCGTGGCAGGCGTGCCCGGAGAAGAAAGTGCCGGACAACGAAAGCAGATTCTCGCCGATATTTCTTGTCTGAAAGAAAATGTGAAACTACACAAAAAGCAGTTGACCGAACTCGAAACCCGACTCAGCAACTCTACAATAAACAACCGTGAACTAAAAGAGACCATAGGGGCGCTGCGCACGCTAATCGACACTCAAATGGACGAAATAGAATCGCTCAGACGACAGCTCACAAAGGCCAACCGACAGATTGGCGAGCTCAACAGTGCCGTCGACTCACTCAACCTTACCGTCTCGACCGTCGAAGGCCAACGCGACACCGCCATGATGTCGTCGGAGAGGTTCGAAAACGAGCTGAACACCTGCTACTATGTGGTCGCTAAAAAATCGGATTTGAAAGACCACAACATCATCGAGTCGGGCTTTCTCCGCAAAACACGCCTGATGAGGGGCGATTTCGACAAAGATTTCTTCGTTACCGGCGACAAGAGAACGCTCAACCGACTGCCCCTAAACACTTCTAAAGTAAAAATCCTCACAAACCATCCTGCATCTTCCTACAGAATCATCGAAGAAAACGAACATAAGACAATCGAGATAAGCAATCCGGAGCAATTCTGGAGTCTGACAAATTATCTTGTCGTTCAGGCCGATTAACAAACGCGACAGTAGGACTGTCTTATTTCATTATTATCATCAATTACACAAATTCCGACAAAATGAATACAGGAGATAACGATAAAATACGCCCGGAAAAACTGCTGTTACAAACCTACGCATCTTACCTGCAGCAACTTTATCGCCGTAGCAAAGTATGTTGGCGCAAAATACCGGCCAAAGTAAAACGCTGGTCCGCCCTGATACTGGGCCTCGCTGTTGTTTCCGCAATCGTAGTAAGCTGTCTGCTCAAGCGCCGCACGACGCCGGAAGTGCTGCCGGTCGTAGAGGTAGAGGAGGTAAAAACCGAAGATGTCAATATCTATGGCGAATATGCCGGACGTATCCGCGCTCAGCAATTCGTGGAAATACGCGCCCGCGTTGAAGGCTACCTCGAGAGGATGCTCTTCGCCGAAGGCACTTATATCGAAAAAGGTCAGACTCTGTTCATAATAGACCCGAAACTCTATCAGGCCCGTGCCAACCGCGCCAAAGCACAGCTCAACAAAGCCAAAGCCCAAGCTCTGAAGGCCGAACGCGACCTGAACCGAATCCGTCCGCTTTTCGAACAAAACGCCGCCAGTCAGCTCGACTTAGACAATGCCGTGGCAGCCTACGAGAGCGCCACAGCTGATGTCGCTGTCTGCGAGGCCGACCTGACACAAGCCGAACTCACACTCGGTTATACCTCGGTGCAGTCTCCGGCATCGGGCTACATATCCGAGCGAAACGCCGATATTGGCGCGCTGGTGGGCCCTGGGAACCAGTCGCTGCTTGCCACTGTGGTAAAGAGCGACACCGTTCGCATCGACTTCAGCATGACTTCGCTCGAATATCTGCAATCAAAAGCCCGCAATATAAATCTCGGACAACGCGACTCCACTCGCACATGGGACCCCTACATTACTGTAACACTCGCCGACGGCTCGGTCTATCCGTTCCGTGGCCTGGTAGATTTTGCAGACCCGCAGATTGACTCGAAAACCGGCACTTTTTCTGTCCGGGCCGAAATGCCCAATCCCGACCATATTCTGCTTCCGGGACAGTTCACTCGAGTAAAGCTTCTTATGGACGTACGCGAAAACGCTATTGTCGTTCCTTCGAAAGCTCTGATTATCGAAAACGGTGGGGCTTATCTCTATGTTGTCCGTCCAGACGATATCGTCGAAAAGAGATTTGTGGAAACCGGTCCTGAAGTAGGCAACAACACCATAGTCGAACGCGGACTCGCCGTAGGCGAACGTATTGTTGTCGAAGGTCTGCACAAGCTCTCTCACGCCATGAAAGTCGAAACCTTGTCAACTACATCTAAAGAAACCGCAACAGAGGAGGAATAAAACGATGAAAAGCAATTTTTTTCTCGACCACCCGGTCTTTTCAACCGTACTTTCGATAGTCATTGTGATTGTCGGCACGATTGGACTGATACTGTTGCCGGTCGACCAGTATCCGCAGATTGTTCCACCGGTAGTGCGTATTGCAGCCTCCTACCCCGGAGCTGATGCCCAGACTGTGACACAGGCGGTTGCAACGCCTCTCGAGCAGGAGCTGAACGGCACGCCGGGCATGATTTACATGGAGTCGTCGAGTTCGAATTCGGGCGGCTTCTCCGCTACAGTTACATTCGACATATCTGTAGACCCCGACCTGGCGGCTGTCGACATTCAGAACCGTCTGAAAAAAGCCGAATCTCGATTGCCGGCCGAAGTCGTTCAAAACGGCATCACCGTAGAAAAGCAGGCTGCGAGCCGACTTCTGACTATTGCCCTACTCTCTTCCGACCCTAAGTTCGACGAAATCTACCTGTCGAATTATGCTACGCTTAACGTTCTCGACCTGCTGCGTCGCGTGCCGGGAGTCGGAAGCGTCTCGAATGTCGGAAGCCGATACTATGCAATGCGTATATGGGTACAGCCCGACAAACTGGCCGATTTAGGGCTCACTGTCAAAGACTTGCAGTCGGTGCTTAAAGACCAGAACCGCGAGTCGGCTGCCGGCGTGCTCGGCGAGGCGCCTATCGAGGACGTCGATATCACAATTCCAATCACCGCGCAGGGACGCCTGTCGTCGGTCGACGAATTCGAACAGATTGTCGTACGTGCCAATCCCGACGGCTCAATAATACGACTGAAGGATGTGGCCCGAATCTCGCTCGAGGCATCATCGTACTCAACTGAGAGCGGTATCGACGGGGGCAATGCAGCCGTACTCAACATAAACATGCTTCCCGGAGCCAACGCTATGGATGTCGCCGGACGCGTTAAAGAGACAATGAAAGAAATCGGGCATAACTTCCCCGAAGGCATATCGTATGCCATTCCTTTCGACATGACCACATATATCTCAGCATCGATTCATCATGTATACCGCACTTTGTTTGAAGCGCTGCTGCTTGTTATGCTGGTAGTGTTCCTGTCTCTGCAGAGCTGGAGAGCTACCCTCATTCCCATTGTGGCTGTACCTATTTCGCTCATTGGCACATTTGGTGTGATGCTCGCCTTTGGCTTCTCGCTCAACATGCTTACGCTGCTGGGCCTGATTCTAGCAATCGGCATTGTGGTCGACGATGCCATAGTCGTGGTCGAAAACGTCGACCGTATAATGAACGAAGAGGGACTCTCGCCCTACGAAGCCACAAAAAAGGCAATGAACAATCTATCAGGAGCGCTTATCGCCATGTCGCTGGTTCTCTGCGCCGTTTTCGTGCCGGTGAGCTTCCTGCCGGGCATAACCGGACAGCTATACCGACAGTTTACGATAACCATTGCCGTTTCGGTTATCATCTCCACGATAGTGGCCCTGACTCTCAGCCCCGTGATGTGCTCCCTTTTCCTGAAACCAAACAAAAACGGTGAAAAGAACTTTCTCTTCCGAGCCATCAATCGCGGGCTGGCCAACGGCAACAATTTCTATTGCAGGCAAGTAAGAAAGACTCTGAGTCATTCGCGTTTCATGTTCGTTTCTTTTGCCCTCATACTGGTTGGTATATGGGCTATGAACCGTATTGTACCGCACAGCTTCATGCCGCAGGAAGACCAGGGCTATTTCACCGTAGAACTCGAGTTGCCCGAAGGCGCCACAATTGAGCGCACACGCGCCGTCACCGAACGCGCCATGGAATATCTCATGTCAGAACCAGGAGTCGACCATGTGCTCAATGTAACAGGTTCGAGCCCGCGAGTCGGTTCAAACCAAGCACGCAGCCAGCTCACCGTAATTCTCAAGCCATGGGAAGACCGCACCGACGACAATATCGACCATATAATGGAGCGCACACGGCGTGAACTGTCGCGCTATCCCGAGTCAAAGGTCTATGTGTCGACTCCGGCCATCATCCCCGGCCTGGGCTCGTCGGGCGGCTTCGAGATGGTGCTTGAGGCCCGCGGCGACGCTACATACTCCGATTTGCAGAATGCTGTCGACACTTTGATGTACTATGCCGCAGAGCGGCCCGAACTGGCTGTACTCTCTACTTCGATGCAGAACAATATTCCGCAGCTATACTACGATGTCGACCGCGACAAAGCCCGTCTGCAAGGTGTGCCGATGTCGGATATCTTTTCGACCATGAAGGCTTTTACGGGCTCTCTGTATGTCAACGACTTCAATATGTTCAACCGCATCTACCGCGTCTACATTCAGGCAGAGGCTCCATACAGAGCCCACCGCGACAATCTCCGCCTCTTCTTCGTAAGGGGTGCCGACGGCGCGATGATTCCGATTACAGCTCTCGGCAAAACTTACTACACTACCGGAGCCGGAAACATGAAACGCTTCAACATGTTCTCCGCCGCTCCCATCTCCGGCGAGACGGCCTCGGGATACAGCTCCGGACAGGCCATGAACGCTCTGGAAGAAATCGCAGCCGAGCATCTGCCCGAAAACATTGGACTCGAGTGGAGCGGTCTTTCTTATCAGGAGAAAAAAGAAAGCGGCAATACGGCATTTGTGCTGGCTCTCGCCCTGCTCTTCGTATTTCTTTTCCTTGCGGCGCTCTACGAGAGTTGGACTGTGCCTATAGCCGTAATTCTCTCGCTGCCTGTGGCAGGACTGGGCGCATACCTCGGCATATGGATTTGCGGGCTCGAAAACAATATCTACTTCCAAATCGGACTCGTGATGCTGGTTGGTCTCGTAGCAAAAAATGCAATTCTCATTGTGGAGTTTGCCAAAGAGGAGGTCGACAAAGGCCGCGATGCGGTATCGGCGGCAGTTACGGCAATGAAACTGCGATTCCGCCCCATTGTCATGACATCGCTCTCGTTTATCCTCGGACTGTTGCCTCTTGTATTTGCCTCAGGTCCGGGCTCGGCCAGCCGTCAGGGCATTGGCACCGGCGTATTCTTCGGCATGTTAGTCGCAGTTATCGTGGGAATTATATTCGTACCCTTCTTCTTCGTATGGATTTACCGACTTAAAGAACGACTGAAAAAATGAAACAGATACAGACAATAATAGTTGCGATTGCAATAGTTCTTTTGGCTGGAGCCTGCTCTGCCGTGCGGCAATGCAAGCTCCCGGAGCTGAATCTCCCTGAGACTATCGAACCCGGAGCAACCGACACGCTTACGCTGGCCGACATCGAGTGGTGGAAATTCTATGGCGACAGCGCTCTGTGCGACATCATAAACCGGACTCTCGAACACAACCGCAACATCAGAGCAGCAGCCGCACACATCGAGCAACTGCGCGAATTGTACAAAATTCGCAAGGCCGAACAGCTGCCCGAGCTTAATATCAAAGTAGCGGCAGACTACGAGACAAACGACTACGACGGCGAAGCATCAAGCCGCGACCCCGAATTCGATTTGAAAGCAGACCTTAGCTGGGAACTCGATTTATGGGGCAATCTGAGATGGGCAAAACGCAAAGGCGAAGCCGAATGGCTTGCGTCTGTCGAGGATGAACGCGCCATGCGCATGACACTCATTGCAGAAGTCGCTTCGGCATACTTCCGCCTGGTGGCGCTTGACAACGAACTGTCGATTGTACGCCAAACCCTTGAGACTCGCAAAGAAGGTGTGGCAAAAGCCAAACTGCGCTTCGAAGGCGGACTCACGTCGGAGCTCGTCTACCAGCAGGCACAGGTTGAATATGCCACAACCGCCGCACTTATTCCCGACCTCGAAAAGCGCATCAGAATCAACGAAAACGCTCTCTGTCTCTTGATGGGAGAATATCCGGGAGAGAATATCCGACGCAACGAAGTCGACATCACATCAGTGTCGCAAGATTCAATTCCGGTAGGACTTCCGTCGCAGCTTTTGCAGCGCCGCCCCGATATCAGAGCGGCCGAGCAACAACTTATGGCCGCAATGAGCAACGTAGGCGTAGCCTATGCCGACAGATTCCCTCGTCTCACATTCAATCTGCAAGGCGGCTGGGAAAATGACGCTCTTAAAGGCTTTTTCAGTTCGCCGTTCTCATATTTGGCCGGACAGATTATAGCGCCCGTCTTCTCTTTTGGCCGAAAAAAGGCACGATATAAAGCATCATTGGCCGCTTATGACGAAAGCCGACTCAAATATGAGCAAAAAGTTCTCGAAGCCTTTAAGGAAACCGACGACGCAGTTACAACATACCGCAATGTACGCGAAACAACAGCCCTCAAAACAAGCTCGCGAAATGCAGCGCGTAAATACGTGGAGCTCGCCGAACTGCAATACCGCGGCGGCAGCATAAACTATATCGAAGTTCTCGATGCTCAGCGACGGTATTTCGACGCCCAAATCGGGCTGAGCAACGCCGTGCGTGACGAAAACCTCGCTCTTGTCCAGCTCTACAAAGCATTAGGCGGAGGTTGGCAATTTGCCCCCAAATCCTTCTCGGAATAGCATTCAGTGAGCGTGGCATGGTGCGCACATTTCAAATTCTCCTTTGATATAGCCCGTGGCTTGTTAGATAAGAAGAAAGTTCAACTTTTGCCTTTCCGGAAGTTGAACTTTCTTTTAAAGTAGCACAGTAATAAAAATAATTTAGTCTTGTAACATTTCAAGCTGCATGTTCAAGCCATTTCATAGATAAAGGCGGTGAAGCGCAATGCTCCATCGCCCTCATTATGCCAAAATTTCTTTGCGGAAGCAAAGCGCCATGGCTATAACGGCCACCACGGCGGCAAAATGAGGCTGTGTCGTAATTGAAGTGACCCCAAAAGTTGAACACAAAACTTTTGGGGTGCAGTTCACAGCATCAATCTTAAAGTATCAATTTCTTTTTCCATATGCCGAAGTCCCCCCCCCCTCGCACAGAATATGAGTTGACGGATTTAGGAAAGACTATTATTCCAATACTCAATCAGCTCTCCGAATGGTGACGCAAGCATCTTAATGAAAAATAAAATCTCTTTTAAAACATCAATAGGCATTCTGTTGAGTAGTGTATTTCGGTGGTTATCAGAGCATGCTTTTCCGCTCGGTTATCTCAGCATCGGTCATTGTATAATCGCCGAGACTGTTTTCTTTTGCCTGTATGCAGATATAAGTCATTGCTTCTGTTGATGTACATTTGAGGTTGCGGCCGCAGTTGGTCGACACTCGAATTACGGAACCTTCAGCCACATCAAAGACGTTGTCGTCAACCTGAAATTTCCCCGCACCAGAGAGTATTATGTAGTTTTCCTCGTTAGCCTTGTGGCTGTGGAAGAATGGTACAGCGGCACCCGTGGGCAGCGTGCCGAACGAGATTTCGCATGAAGTGGCTCCTGTCGCTTCCTTCACAAACTGTTTTCCTTCGAAGCCACACAGAGAGCCGATGGAGATGTGGGCGAATTTATCGCCGTAATTGAGAGTCTTTATTTCGCTCATATTTCTTGGTTGAAATTAAATAATTAACTTTGCGACAGTAAGTCGCTTTCGTTTAGATAGCGCAAAGTTAAGTCATGTTTTAGAGTCATACAAGACCTTACTCCAACGTAAGACGCTTACTTTTAGGTAACTATTATTGAATATGAACGCATTGTCACTGAAAGAAAATTTGAAAAAATATACGGGCATCGCATCGTGTCCTGTCAGAAACGTCATAAACCGGTTTTCCGGCAAATGGGCAATGCTCGTTCTCTGTGTCCTTGCAGAGAACGAGGCAACCCGCTTTAATGAAATCGGGAAGGCAATTCCCGACATATCCCCGAAAGTTCTCACAGAAACTCTGAAAAGCCTTGAAGCCGATGGTCTGATTTCAAGAAAACTGTATGCCGAGATACCTCCTAAAGTAGAGTATTCACTTACAGATCTCGGCAAAAGCCTTATGCCGTTGCTTGGCAATCTTATTGAATGGGCTCTCGACAATTTCGATGCAATCGCTAAAAGGTAGAGATTCCTTTTTGAAACAGGTCGAGAAACCGGGCGGCATGGGCACCATCCATTTGGGCGTGATGAAACTGGAATGATACCGTAAGGGTTGTCTTGAACCAGTGGCGACGGTATGCACCCCATATCATAAAAGGATTGTTGAATATACCGCTATACATTCCTACAGCACCGTCAATGTCGTATTGAGCTAATGCGGATGTTCCAATTACCATGCTGTCGGTAATGTCGTGATTCTCGCAGGTATCGGTAACTTTGCGTGTCAGGCGAAGATAGTCTTCATTGAAGCGCGAGAGGTCTTGACAGAAAGGTATATCACACGAGCTTACTTCGCCTTGCGAGTTGGCAACAATTGTGTTGACTGCAATTGCGTCATACTTGATTAGCCTGCCGCCGACCGGCAGCATATAGAACTCTTTTATCTGCGAGGCTGCTTGACCGATGCACCAACACATCAGCATATTGAACTTCAGACCTCGCTCACGACTGATATGCCGTAAGCGGGTTACATCGAGAGTCTTGATTAACGTCACCATTGGCATCGGTGACTTCATCCACATTTCAAAGGCGTATGCCCGTGTAGTATCTTTCGGATTTACTTCTTGCATCATAGTTTTTTGATGCAAAGTTACCACGACAAAGGCACTCCGGATAGAACAAAAGCGACATTATGCCGGATTGGTGAACAAGTCGGAATATGGAGTGCATTGTTTGATAAGAGCCTCAGGAGTATATCCACTTAGTTGCTTGAAGCTCCTTATAAAGTGAGACTGGTCGGAGTAACCGCATTCGGCAGCAATTCCGGCATAGCTGCTTTCTCCTCGTTGCATCAGACACAGCGCTTTCTGAAAACTCACAATCCGGGCATATTCTTTCGGATTCATGCCGACAGTTTCGCGAAACACTCTTTCATATTGCCGCTTACATAGACAAGCACTGTCAGCAAGAGCACTGACAGATGTAAAAGGAGCACGAAGCAAGGTGTCGATTGTCAAACCCACACGACTGATATTCAATACCGGTCGAATCTTCGATGTCAGAAAATCCTCCAGTTTATCAATACATTCTTTGGCAATCTTACAGTCGAAAATCCTCTGAGCAATTTCATTCACTTGCCGATTCTCAATATCATAACCGGAAATTTCAAGATTGTAAAATGCCGACGGTGGAGTGTCGATAAACATCCCGATGGTATGTGGGTAGAAAACCGCCACTATCATTTCCAGTCTTCCGTCTGATTGAATATGCGCGGGAAAATTAACCTGACCGCTAATCGTAAATTGCGACTGACTCTTATCAAGTTCCGGAATATAAAGCGGAGTCTTCTTGTGAAAAATAATCATTGGACAACCGATAGGAAAGGTCAGGACACTGAAAGGCTTATCGCTTTCCAGCACCCAGAAATAGCGCACATAAGGGCGCAGTTCCTCTGTCGGTTGATAGATTTTCATAAGTTGTTTTTAGTCAGTCCGACTATCTTTTCAACAAACTTAGTTTTGGCTTCGGTATATCAGTCGCGGATGCTTCTATACTTCGGCAATTGATTCTGATATACAGATATAGCCGTTGGTTTTCATGATATCTTTTATCAGAATTCACCCGATGTCGGTTGAAAGTTCCTTGACAATTCCTCATACTTTTATTTAATCTTCAAACCAGTAGTCAATATCGGGATTATACTTTTGGCCGATGAGTTGTTCTTCATCAAAGTCCATATCAATATACCCGTAATCATCCCAAAAATAGATTTTTTCTATATAGCAAGCGATTATAGTACGAAGAAAGTCCTCAAAAGAATTATGAATCTTTGTTGGCTTAGGTAGATATATTGGGAACGGCATTTTTCCTTGTTGCCTTTTTACTTATCATATTAAAGACTTTTTTCGCCACAACACCCATCAACGTGACTACCTGAAGATTGGGAAACATCTCAAGTTACTTTTCAAGATACGGCAGACTTTCTTCAATGCATTCCTTTGAAACAGCATATTCCGATTTAGGCATTTTGACGGCATTGGTAATGTAGATGCCGAGATTCAAAATATCCTGAACACCACTTACCTTTATTCCCGCTTTTCGGAACAGAGGGATTGTCGTTGACATGTATGCGGAATCCGGCTTTCCATAGAAGTCATCGTCGGAATCAACCGTGACAACTTCGTTTATCATGATAGCCCGTACCTTTTCCGGCTCAATATTTACATCATTAAGCCGCAGAAATTCTGTATCACCACAAGTTGTTGCAG
>Ga0137307_101542_pt1 | contig 19760 bp, 20 predicted proteins | sample NAcewD2O_March_2_FD_97180 | JGI IMG/M metagenome (GOLD analysis project Ga0137307, IMG submission 97180) | Mouse cecal microbial communities from Vienna, Austria - N-Acetylglucosamine amended D2O_March | ecosystem: Host-associated > Mammals > Digestive system > Large intestine > Cecum | place... | reverse complement strand
ATAAAAGCCCTGGGCGACGCCATTGCAGCCAAAGACGACGCACAGATGGCAGAGAAATTTACGGAAGTGATTCCTGTATTTGAAGCCCTTGGAGAAGCTGCAAAAGAAGTAACTGCAAAATGACACAGAACCTGATTTTAGCAGGCTCCGGCGGTTGTATGCGAGAGCTTCTCTGGCAGCTTGAAATGGTAAATCAAAGCCATGCCCCGAAAGGCCTGTGGAACATCATGGGGTATGTGGATGTAAAGCCCCGCATAAGCCATGGCACAACGGATATTTCTGTGGGAAATATCACCTGCCCTTATCTGGGAGACGATGAGTATCTGCTGGCCCTGGAGCAGGAAACCAATGTGGCAGTCTGCGTGGGAGAGCCGGGGCTTCGCAGGAAAATTGCAGAAAAACTCATGGGAAATCCCCGGCTGAAATTTCCGAATCTTATCCTGGGAGATACCAGAATCTGCTCCGATGTGCACATGGGGCAGGGCTGTATACTGTCCATGGATTGCAGGGTATCCACCAATGTGACACTGGGGAATTTTGTGTTTCTCAACACAGGGTCCATGATTTGCCATGACGGAACGGTGGGGAATTTTACCACGTTAAGTCCGGATGTTAAGCTGGCCGGACAGGTAGCTGTGGGCTGCCGGTGTGATTTGGGCCTGGGAACCAGAGTAATCCAGGGGATTACCATCGGAAATGATGTGACTGCCGGGGCCGGCAGTGTAATTGTGAAGGATATTCCGTCCGGCAGCAAAGTGGCCGGAGTTCCGGCCCGGCCCATGTGAAAAGAATGAGGAATGAGAACTGTAAAGGGTTCCGAACGGTTATGAGGAGTAGTTTATGAGCATTATCATAATTGCAGAAGCAGGCGTCAATCACAACGGCAGTCTGGAAACAGCAAAACAGATGGTTCTGGCGGCCAGAGAGGCAGGCGCAGATTATATTAAATTCCAGACCTTTTCTCCGGAAAAACTGGTGTCCGTTTTTGCTGAGAAAGCGGAATATCAGAAACAGACCACCGGAACAGAGGAAAGCCAGCTGGAAATGCTGAAAAAGCTGGCCCTGACACAGAAGGATTTTCTGGAACTGAACGAATACTGCCGGCAGCAGGGAATAGGATTTCTGTCCACTCCCTTTGATTTGGACAGTATTCATTTTCTGGATAAACTGAATATGGATTTCTGGAAACTGCCTTCCGGAGAAATCACCAACCTGCCTTATCTGCTGGAAATTGCCGGTACAGGAAAACCGGTGGTTATGTCTACCGGCATGTGTGATCTGGAAGAAATACGGCAGGCTGTGGACTGCCTGAAAAAGGCAGGCACACCGGAACTTACCCTGCTCCACTGTAATACGGAATATCCCACGCCCATGGAAGATGTGAATCTGAAAGCCATGGCAGCCATGGAACGGGAATTTCATCTGCCTGTGGGCTATTCAGATCATACGAAGGGCATTGAGATTCCCATTGCAGCGGCGGCGTTGGGGGCCTGTGTCATTGAGAAACATTTTACTCTGGATCGGACCATGGAAGGGCCGGATCACCGGGCCAGCCTGGAGCCGGAGGAACTGAAGGCCATGGTAACAGCAGTCCGCAATGTGGAACAGGCCCTGGGCAGCGGGAAAAAAGAACCTTCGCAATCCGAGGAGAAGAACCGGGCAGTAGCCCGGAAAAGCATTGTGGCCAGATGCCGGATAAAAAAAGGCGAAACACTCAGCGAGGACAATCTGACTGCCAAAAGGCCCGGAACGGGAATTTCTCCCATGCGCTGGCCTGAACTGATGGGACGGAAGGCAGACCGGGATTACGCGGAAGATGAGCTGATTGGGACAGAAATATTGAGACAGTAAAAGGATTCCTGCCATGAAAAAAAAGAAAGTCTGTATTATAACTGCTACCAGAGCAGAGTACGGTATTTTAAAACCGCTGATTCTGAAACTGAAATCGTTGCCGGAGCTGGAAACCAGCCTGGTGGTTACCGGTTCCCACCTGACGGAAAGCCAGGGATATACCTGCCGGGAAATTGAGAGGGACGGAATAGAGATTTCAGCCAGAATTCCCATAAATGCAGAGGGAAATACCAGCTATGATATTACCCGAACTCAGGCATGTGCATTATTGGAATTCGGCCGGTATTTTCAGGAAGAAAAACCGGATTTACTGGTGGTTCTGGGAGACCGGACAGAAATTCTGGCATTTTGCGGGGCTGCCATGAATGAGCACATACCCATTGCCCATATCCATGGGGGCGAGCTGACCCAGGGAGCCATTGACGACAATATACGCCATGCGGTGACAAAAATGAGTTATCTGCATTTTGCGTCCACTGAAGTGTACCGCAGGAGAATCATCCAGATGGGGGAGGAACCGGAGCGGGTATTTAATGTGGGAGCTCTGGGTGTGGAAAATATATTACAGGAAAAACTGCTGAGCCGGCCGGAACTGGCAGAGCAGGCCGGATTTCCGGCAGAAAAAGATTATGCGGTGGTTACGTTCCATCCCGTTACACTGGAGCCGGGAGAGGCTGAAACGCAGGTCAGAGAACTGTTTCAGGCCATGGAATCCCGGCCAAATCTGTTTTATCTGATTACAAAAGCCAATGCAGACGCCGGAGGAGAAGCAATCAACGCATATATGGAGCGGGAAACATCCGGGCATTCCAATATGAAACTGGTGGCCTCCCTTGGTATGAAACGCTATCTGAGCGCAGTAAAATATGCCAGGTTTGTTCTGGGCAATTCTTCCAGCGGAATCATTGAAGTTCCGGCTCTGGGGGTTCCCACCGTCAATATCGGAGACCGGCAGAAAGGCCGGATTATGGCAGACAGTATTATAAACTGTGGTTCCGACTGCCAGTCCATCCAAAGAGCCATGACGCAGGCTCTGGAAATGAAAACCGGAACATACCGGAATCCCTATGGAGACGGAACCACATCGGAACAGATTGCCCGGATTATAAAAAGTTTTCTGGAAAAAGAGCCGATAAACTTAAAGAAGACCTTTTATGATATTTCCTGGAAGGATATATGAAAAAAACAGCAGTTAATCTGATCTGGAGGAGCATATGAGAAACAGCAGTGATTCCGGCCCGCAGGAGCCTGTGATAAGCGGCAGCCAATCCGGCCCGCAGGAGCCTTTGAAGCATATCGCAGTGATTCCGGCCCGCAGCGGCTCGAAAGGATTAAAAGATAAAAATATAAAACCGTTAAACGGGAAACCTCTGATGGCCTACAGCATAGAAGCAGCTCTGGAATCCTGCCTGTTTGACTGTGTGCATGTATCCACGGACAGTCCGGAATATGCCGGGACGGCTCGAAGGTACGGGGCGGAGGTTCCCTTTCTGAGGAGCCCGGAGCTTTCTTCTGACACAGCCACCACCTGGGACGCCATGCGGTATGTTTTAGAGGAATACAGGAAGCTGGGAAAAGAATTTGATACTCTTGCGGTGCTGCAGCCAACATCTCCTCTGCGCACCAGCCAGGATATCCGCGCTGCTTATCAGATACTGGAAGAAAAACAGGCGGACAGTGTGGTGGGGGTATGCGAAGTGGAACATTCGCCCCTGTGGAGCAATACATTGCCGGAGGACGGATGCCTGAAAGGATTTATCCGGGAAGAGGCCAACGGCCCCAGACAGAAACTCTCCAGCTATTACCGGATTAACGGGGCAGTGTATATCGTATCGGTACCGCTGTTGGTGAAAAAGGGAACCCTTTACGGAGAACGGGGCTATGCCTGTATTATGTCAAAAGAACATTCCATTGATATTGATGATGAACTGGATTTTGCAATGGCAGAGTTTTTGCTGGGGCATATCCTGCACCTGTAACCTTTGAAAGATTTAACGGAGGAAATGGAAGGGCTGATATTATTATGCGCTCTCCCGGCCGGCATGGATTTGCCATAATATTTGAGCTGAAAATAGCAGAGACAATTGACGGACTGAAAGAAGCCTGTGAAAAAGGCCTTCAGCAGATTGATGAAAGAGGTTATGCAAAAGAACTGGCAGAAGACGGGTACAGACAGATCAGAAAATATGCCGTTGCATTTTACAAAAAGGACTGTGAAGTAATGTGCCCTGAGGATAAGGAACAGATATTTGACAAAGATTGCTGACAGGAAGACAGCACAGGAAACAGGAGGTTTTTCCCGATGAAACAGGAGGAACTTTATGATTTTCTCATAGCCGGGACCGCTACTGTGGTGGAAGCCATGCAGAAAATTGATTTGAATACAAAGGGAATTTTATTTGTAACAGATGAGGAAGAAAAGCTGGCCGGGGTCATCACTGACGGAGATATCCGCAGGTGGCTGATCAGAACCGGAAATCTGCAGGAAGAAATCTGGCGGATCATGAATAAAAATCCCAAAATTATTTACTGTAAAGAAAGAAACAGAGCGCAGGAATTTATAGAAAAATATGTAATCACTGCCCTGCCGGTGGTGACCACAGAATACCGGATCATTGATATTATTTTCAAAGAGGAAAAAATAATCGGCGAAAAAATTAAGGAGCGGGATACCCTGAAAGAGGTTCCTGTGGTGATTATGGCAGGCGGAAAGGGAACACGTCTTTATCCATATACAAAGATTTTGCCCAAGCCTCTGATTCCCATTGGTGATATCCCTATTATGGAGCGTATTATCAATGAATTTCGTACATACGGGGTAAAAGATTTTCATGTGACGGTAAATTATCGAAAAAGCATGATAAAATCATATTTTTCCGAGAGTATTGCTGACTTTCCTCTGCATTATGTGGAAGAAAACAAACCGCTGGGAACTGCGGGAAGCCTTACTTTGCTGGAGGGGACGTTTTCCAGGCCCATTATTGTAACAAACTGTGATATTCTGATTCATGCGGATTATGCCGATATATATGAGTATCATCAGAAAGCAGGAAATGAGCTGACCATAGTAACAGCACTGAAAAATATTGTTGTGCCTTACGGGGTGGTTCACTCCAGCGAGAACGGCCGAATCAGAGCCATGGAGGAAAAACCGAAAATTTCTTACTTCGTAAATACGGGTATGTATATTCTGAGCCCGGAGCTGCTGCGGGAAATACCGAAAGATACCTTTTTTCATATGACGGATCTGGCAGACCGGCTGTTAAAAGAAGACCGCCAGGTGGGCATGTATCCAATCAGCGAGGATTCTTTTCTGGATATGGGAGAATTTGAGGAAATGCATCGTATGGAGCAGAAGCTGAATCTGAAATCGTAACAGGAAATCTGAAATCAGAACAGAAAGGATACTGTTTATGAAAAAAGTACTGGTAACAGGGGCAGACGGTTTTATCGGAAGCCACCTTACAGAGAGTTTGCTGGAAAAAGGCTATGAAGTAAAAGCCTTTGCTTATTATAATTCTTTTAATACCTGGGGGTGGCTGGACAGCCTTCCGGCAGATAAATTAAAAGAAATTGAAGTATGTACCGGGGACGTCCGGGACCCCAACGGGGTACGGGAAGCCATGGAGGGAATGGACGCAGTCTTTCATCTGGCTGCGCTGATTGCCATCCCCTTCAGCTACCATTCTCCCGATTCCTATGTGGATACTAATATTAAGGGAACATTAAACGTACTGCAGGCAGCACGTCAGTTAGAAACGGAACGGGTGCTGGTGACGTCTACCTCGGAAGTGTACGGGACGGCTCAGTATGTGCCCATTGATGAAAAACACCCTTATCAGGGCCAGTCTCCCTACTCTGCCACAAAAATCGGTGCAGACCGGCTGGCGGAGAGCTTTTACCGAAGTTTTCAGATGCCGGTGTCCATTGTGCGCCCCTTTAATACCTTTGGGCCCAGACAGTCTGCAAGGGCAGTGATACCCACTATTATTTCTCAGCTTCTGGCGGGAAAGGAAGAGATAAAATTAGGCTCCCTGACTCCCACCAGAGATTTTAATTATGTGAAAGATACGGCGGCAGGATTTATTGCCATTGCGGAATCGGCCCGAACCATCGGGGAAGAAATCAATATTGCAACCAGGCAGGAAATTTCCATCGGAGAGCTGGCGCAGGAAATCATTTCCCAGATTAATCCAAATGCGAAAATTGTCTGTGATGAACAGCGCCTGCGTCCGGAAAAAAGCGAAGTGAACCGCCTGCTGGGGGATAATACAAAGATTCAGGCTCTGACAGACTGGAAACAGCAGTATACCTTTGCACAGGGAATTGAAGAAACCATCGGCTGGATGCGGCATAATATGAACGCATACAAGACAGATATTTATAATGTGTAATGAAGCAGATGATGAGAAGCAGATGATGAGAAGCAGATGATATGAATATATTATTTTACCGATATAACAGTATTTGCGAGCCGGACATTCTGGCGGTTCTGACCAGACTGGGGCATAAAGTAACGGAAATCACGGAAGAAATGAAAAATAAAAAGCTGGGGGCGCGGGGACAGATGAACCTGGTCAGCGGGGCTTTGAAAAAGCAGGAATACCAGATGGTATTCAGCGTCAGCTTTTTTTCGGTGATTTCGGAAGTGTGCAATATTTTTCATATACCTTATGTGAGCTGGGTGGTGGACTGTCCGGCCATGGAGCTGTATTCCCATTCTGTCAGCAATTCCTGGAACCGCATTTTTCTGTTTGATTATGCGCTGTATGAGGAATTTCATACGAAGAACCCCAGGAAGATTTTCTATCTGCCTCTGGGCGCGGATTATACGCGGCTGGATTGTATGCTGGAGCATATTTCCAGGCAGGACAGAGAGAAATACGGGGCGGAAGTATCTTTTGTAGGTTCCCTCTATACGGAGAAATGTCCATACAATTACCTGAAAGAGGACAGCTATCTGAAAGGTTATCTGGACGGGGTAATAGAAGCGCAGGTGAAAGTGTACGGCTATAATTTTCTGGAGGAATGTATTACGGAGGAAATTCTGCAGGCCTTCAAAGAAAAAGTGCCCTTTTACCAGTTTCCGGAACGGGCGGAGCACAATGAGCGGGCGGCCATGGCCCATCTGTATCTGGGCAGCAAGGTTACGGAGCAGGAGAGACTCCGTCTGCTGAAACGGGTGTCGGAAGAATTTGAACTGGATTTGTATACGTCCAGTGATTTCAGTGTTCTGCCCCGTGCCAGCTACCGGGGAATTGCCAGCGCTGCCACAGCCATGCCGAAAGTTTTTCATCTCTCCAGAATCAATCTGAATTTCACATCCAAACCCATAAGAACCGGCCTGCCCCTGCGGTTCTGGGATATTCTGGGAGCGGGCGGATTTCTGCTGACCAATTACCAGAGCGAAATACCGGAGTATTTTGAGATTGGAAAAGATCTGGAAATCTATGCCAGTGAAAAAGAGCTGACTGACAAAATCAGATATTATCTGGAGCACGAAGAAGAACGTCTGGAAATTGCCCGGAACGGCTATGAAAAAGCAAAAGAACGGTATTCTCTGGAAGTGCGGGTACGGCAGATGCTGCGGCTGGTGCATTAGAGCCGGGAATTAATGACTTTTCCTGAAAATTTTTCCGGATAATCATTGCAAAAATTTCCTCCTTTGCTATAATAAAACTAATAACATCAGTGGTGAACAGCATACAGTATTTTAGAAAAAGAAAGGAGGCATATTATGAGTATTTCATCCATTGGCAGAAGCCAGAGTTTATACAGGAATCAGAGTTTATACAAAAATCAGCATCTGAACCAGCAGCGCAACGCGCAGAAACTTTCCAGCGGAAAGCGCATCAATTCAGCGGCAGATGATGCAGCAGGCCTTGCCATTGCCCAGAAACTTCTGAAGCAGCAGAAAGGCCTTGATATGGGCACCAGAAATGCCGCTACTGCTCAGGATATGGTAAATGTGGCAGACGGAGGTCTTTCCATGATTTCCGATTCTCTGCAGCGTATGCGGGAACTGAGCGTACAGGCATCCAATTCGGCCATTTACGGCCCCGATGACCGGGCAGCCATACAGCAGGAGATTTCTCAGTTAAATGAGTATGTTACTTCTGCAGCAGGCAGCACTCAGTTCAACAATAAGAACCTGTTAGACGGAACCATGACCAACGCCCATGTGGCGTCCGGCCCCGACGGCAGCGGAATGAATATTACCATGCCCAATGCCACATCCGCTTCTCTGGGGATTTCCGGCTACAATGTAACAGAGAATTTCGATATTTCCGCTATTGACAGTGCATTGAACAATGTATCCTCGGCCAGAAGCAGCCTTGGCGCCACATACAATCGTCTGGGATACACCATCAACAATAATTCCTATACATCCCTGAATACTTCAGCGGCCCACAGCCGTATTGAGGATCTGGACTACGGAAAAGCAGTTTCTGATAAGAAAAAGGACGATTTGCTGAAAGAATACAGGATTCTGATGCAGAGAAAGCAGCAGGAACAGTATGGAACGGTAAACAGACTTTTGAAGTTCTGATGGAAAATGTCATAAAAACACCTCAGCCGAAATGGCTGGGGTGTTTTGTAATCCGCCTGCACAGAGAAAAACGCTCATATCTCTTAAAATGAAGAAACATGAGCGCTGTATTTCAGGAAATTCATCAGCAATACCGATCCATCATCATTCCGGAATAAATGGAAGTGATATAAGGGGTAACCAGATGATTTTTCACCGGATTTTTGTAGGTAACCACAATTTTGTCCACATATTTCATGGGGTCTAAAGAGGCGTTGTTCGCCTTGGTATTTAACAGGTTTTTAAAATCATTTAATACGGACAGATGTTCCTCGGCGTTGTCCTCGGAAACAGATTCGGTCAGCAAAGCCTTATCTATGGAAATTTCGCCCTTATCATCCACCAGAAGCCCCATACTTTCCAGACTGTTCTGAAATGCAAAGGCTGTACTGCTCATATCCCGATATAATTTCACGCTCTGATGCTGTGAATCGGAATATTTGCTGGCAGTGTGCAGAATAGAATTATAGGAATCCACCAGGGTCTGAATATTTTCCGCCATGGCGTCTGCATTGGTCTTAAAACCAATGACTGCCGGATTGCCTTCTTCACTGATTCCGTGAAGTCTTAATTCAAAAGCATGGTTGATGGTGAAAGTATTTGCATAAGAAGACCGTTCTTCTCCGTTTAAAAGGAAACGGGCATTTCTGGCTTCCTGTGAAACGTGGTCTATACCGAGGGATTCCACAGCAGAGATGGAATCTCTGGTTCCCTGAGGATAAATGGAAAAGAGGAACGGTTCTTCCGGGGCAATTCCGGTGGAGACAGATTCAATCTGCAGAGCGCTCAAACCGTTTTCATCTTCCACCACAGAAGCCTTCAGTCCGATGTCGGCGTTGGTAATCAGGTTTGACAGCTTGCTCTGGGTGCTGTAATTGGTATCGTCAGCGTTGATGGTAAACTGGAATTCAAAGGTGGAAGTGCTGTTTTCCAAATCAAAAGAATAGGAACCTGGCTTCAAAGTCAGATGATTTTTATCCAGAAAATTACCCAGATTAATCTGGGGAGATGCCAGTTCTTTTACTTCAATAAGAAAACTTTCCAGTTCGTCAGTTTCCTTATTGTTTCCGATATAATCTGCTGAAACCACATCCTCCTGAGAAGAAACAGCTATTTTTTTCTGAAATGCGTTACCGATGCCTTCTTCCGCATCTGAAAGGGAAGCAACGACATTTTTGATAATGCGGGTACTTTCCTTAATGTCTATGGCAAATTTCTGAACATCCCCTGAGTGTTTAATTTTATAGAGGGGGGCATCTTTATTTATTTTGACGATTGTATTATATATATTGCGTAATTCGCTTTTTTTATGCGAATCATAACGGGAAGCCGACTGATTTGCATAAGTGCTCAGATAATAATGATAAGCAGTATCAATAGCGGCCATATAAATCCCCTCCTTTCATCCGTGAAATCATGCCGAAGCACGGGGGCACAAAACAACTCCCTGTATAATTTTGTGTTTGTCATATATAATTTACACTATATATCGGTTGCCGGAGAGAATTTGTTAATATATTTGTGTTTATTTTTTGAAATATCTCCAAAAGTATTGACGAAAACAGGCCTTATATGCTATAGTAGACAGGCGATGGAAGTAGGTCTTTTTTTTATGCCTAAAATTAGAAATTAAGTGGAGGTGGAAGTTGTGCGCACAAGAATTACACTGGCATGTACGGAATGTAAACAACGGAATTACAACATGACCAAAGACAAAAAAACTCATCCGGACAGAATGGAGACGAAAAAGTACTGCAGATTCTGCAGAACACACACATTACACAAGGAAACCAAGTAATGGGACGGTGTGACAGTACACCACTGGAGGTAAAAAATGGGAGAAACCAATACAGAAAAGGCTTCAAAAACCAGTTGGTTTACCGGTCTTAAGGCTGAGTTTAACAAAATTATCTGGCCGGACAAAAAGTCACTTGGCAGGCAGACAGCGGCTGTGGTTGCCGCTTCTGTTGTATTAGGTCTGATTATTGCCGTATTGGATGTATTCATTAAGTACGGTGTGGATGTCCTGGTGAAATTATAGGAGGCATAGGTGATTTATGGCAGAGGCAAACTGGTACGTAGTTCATACTTATTCGGGTTACGAAAATAAGGTCAAGGAGAACATTGAGAAAACAATCGAGAATCGGCATCTGGAGGACCAGATTCTGGAAGTACGGGTTCCGATGCAGAGTGTTGTGGAAATGAAAAACGGAGTGAAAAAGACCGTGGAGAAAAAGATGTTTCCAGGATATGTTCTGATTAACATGGTTATGAATGATGATATATGGTATGTTGTCAGAAATACCAGAGGTGTTACCGGATTTGTTGGTCCGGGTTCCAAACCCGTACCGCTCACTGAAGCTGAAATGAGACCATTGGGTATCCAGGTTGAAAGTCACGTGGTTGTAGACTTTGAGGAAGGAGATTCCATCAGAGTTACCGGCGGTGTCTGGAAAGATACGGCAGGCATTATCCAGTCCATAAATCATGGAAAGCAGATGGTTACAATCAATGTAGACCTGTTCGGTCGTGAAACACCGGTTGAAATAAGTTTCACAGATATCAGAAAGTTATAAGATGCACAGTTTACAGGGTTCCGCGGAATGCCTGTAAAGAAACATGAAGGAGGAATTTCCAAATGGCAAAGAAAGTAGAAGGATATATCAAATTACAGATTCCTGCTGGAAAGGCTACACCTGCGCCGCCAGTTGGACCTGCCCTTGGACAGCATGGTGTGAACATTGTTGAATTTACCAAACAGTTCAATGCCAAAACCGCTGACCAGGGAGATTTAATCATTCCGGTAGTAATTACCGTATATTCAGACAGGAGTTTCAGTTTTATCACAAAGACTCCGCCTGCTCCGGTGCTGATTAAAAAGGCATGTAATATCAAATCCGGTTCTGCAGTACCGAATAAAACAAAGGTAGCGACCATTTCCAAAGCAAAAATTCAGGAAATTGCAGAACTGAAAATGCCGGACTTAAACGCTGGTTCTCTGGAAGCAGCCATGAGCATGATTGCAGGAACAGCAAGAAGTATGGGGGTTACTGTTGAGGAATAGACCGAAAGCAACCAGCGACTGGCGAGCCGATAGTCGAATGTAACTGCCATATTTGCAAAATCGTGGGAGGGACAGCTCCCGATATTACCACAGGAGGTTATTTAGAATGAAACGAGGAAAGAAATATACAGAGGCTGCAAAAGCAATCGACAGGACAGTGCAGTATGATACTGCAGAAGCAATCAGCCTGGCTAAAAAGGTTGCAATTGCAAAATTTGATGAAACCATTGAAGCTCATATCAGAACCGGTTGTGACGGACGTCATGCAGAACAGCAGATTCGCGGCGCTGTAGTATTACCCCATGGAACCGGTAAAACAGTTAAGGTACTGGTATTTGCCAAAGGCGATAAAGTAGACGAAGCACTGGCAGCAGGCGCTGACCATGTGGGCGGAGAGGAACTGATTCCGAAAATCCAGAACGATGGATGGCTGGATTTCGACGTTGTGGTTGCCACTCCGGATATGATGGGCGTTGTAGGACGTCTGGGACGTGTACTTGGACCGAAAGGCTTAATGCCGAACCCCAAAGCAGGAACTGTTACCATGGACGTTACCAAAGCAGTAAACGATATCAAAGCCGGTAAGATTGAGTACAGATTAGATAAAACAAATATTATCCATGTGCCAATTGGAAAAGCATCTTTTACAGAAGAACAATTAGCGGACAACTTCCAGACCCTTATAGATGCCATCATTAAAGCAAAACCATCCGCTTTGAAAGGACAGTATCTGAAGAGCGTTACCCTGGCTCCTACCATGGGACCGGGCGTAAAAATCAATACTGCCAGATTTATTTAGTTTTAATGTTGACATCTGAAATATAGAATGTTATACTTGACAAGCATATTGACCGAAGACAGCAGGCGCCGGAAGGCGTAACCATGTGGCCTGCCGAGGAAATTTACAGGTACATTGTACCTGTAAACCATGAAAGATGATTTCAGCCTCTCTGTCTCGGACAGAGAGGTTTTTATCTTACAGAAAATATAAGGAGGTGCACAATTCGTGGCAAAAGTAGAATTAAAGCAGCCTGTGGTACAGGAAATTTCCGAATACATTAAGGATGCCCAGTCTGTAGTGCTGGTAGATTACCGTGGATTGACGGTAGATGAAGATACGAAGCTGCGGAAACAGCTGCGGGAAGCAGGTGTGGTATACAAGGTATACAAGAATACCCTGATGAATTTTGCATTTAAGGGAACTGACTTTGAAAGCATGAGTGATTTGCTGGAAGGGCCCAATGCAATTGCTGTTTCCAAAGATGACGCAACTGCTCCGGCAAGAATCCTTGCAAAATTTGCAAAGACTGCTCCGGCGCTGGAATTAAAAGCAGGTGTGGTAGAGGGAACTTTTTACGACGCTGATGGAATTAAAGTGATTGCTTCCGTTCCATCCAGAGAAGAACTGCTTTCCAAATTCCTTGGAAGCATTCAGTCACCGATTACCAACTTTGCCCGTGTTCTTAATCAGATTGCAGAACAGGGCGGAGGTGCAGAAGCAGCAGAAGAAGCTGCTCCGGCAGGAGAAACTGCTGAGGCTTAAACTGAGACCGAAAGCAACCAGGACTGGCGAGCCGGAGGCGAAAACAGAGCGTGTTGCAGAGTCATTGTGAAGTATGAAATAACCAGAACAAATATAAAAATGGAGGGAAATTATAATGGCAAAATTAACAACTGCAGAATTTATTGAAGCAATTAAAGAGTTAAGTGTATTAGAGTTAAATGAACTGGTAAAAGCATGTGAAGAAGAATTCGGCGTATCTGCAGCAGCAGGCGTTGTAGTTGCGGCAGCAGGCGGAGACGGTGCAGGCGCAGCGGAAGAGAAGACAGACTTTAACGTAGAGCTGACCGAAGTTGGCCCGAACAAGGTTAAAGTTATCAAGGTTGTACGTGAAGTAACCGGCCTTGGACTGAAAGAAGCAAAAGAAGTAGTAGACGGTGCTCCGAAGGTAGTAAAAGAGGGTGCTGAAAAGGCAGAAGCAGAAGATATTAAGGCTAAACTGGAAGCAGAAGGCGCTAAAGTAACCTTAAAATAATTGTTTTCGGCAGATTGAGGACTTGAAGCAGGGCTGCCGCATCAGGGATGAAAATATCCCGGTGCGGCAGCCCTGTTCTCTTATAGGAAATACCGTGTTACTATGAAGTGTTAAAGCGTATAGATTTCCTATAAGAGAAAGCCCTCCGGACGGGATGCGCACTCGTGCAAGAGGTATAAGTCGCTAAAGCGACTGCACTCGGCGCCACAAAGCACCCAAGTCCCTCATGAATGAGGGATTTAGGGAGTTGATGCGGACTTGTCCGCTTTGTTCTGTATATAAAACTTTTGCTAATAAGCAGAACATGAGATATAATAATAAAAAATCACTCGAAGGGAAGGAGTTCTCAAATGAAGTATGCAAACCGGATATCTGAAATTATAAATGCATTTTCACCGGAGCCTTTAAGAGCGGAGCAGATGGAGTAGTTTTACTGCAGTGACACGATGGAGTACCGTATGAGTGACAAATACAGTTCACCCATGGAAGATATTTTTGACAGTTGCCTGGAAGGAACGGGCGGGAATGCTTTTTTGCTTCTGGGCCATAAAGGATGCGGAAAGAGTACGGAACTGAATCGGCTGTCTGAAAAATTTGAAGCAAAAGGTTATCGGGTAAAAACCATTGTATGCAGTATGGATTTGGATTTATTTAACCTTGTATATTCAGATCTTTTTATTTTAATGGGAGAAGCATTGCTGGAAATTGCAGAAGAATCTCAGTGCAGGATTGGCAGAAAACTTCTGAATGATATTACACATTTCTGGAGTGAGGGAATGGAAACTGTCATATCCCAGGAAATGGAAGAATCTTCTGTCCAGGCAGGAATATCGGCAGAAACGCCCGGTGTTTTAGCTCTTTTAAAACTGTTTGCAAAAATGAAAGCAGATTTAAAATTTAATGAAGAACTGAGAAAAGAATACAGAAGGAAAATAAGTGTACGTTCCAGTGAATGGATAAAAATGCTTGGCCAGGTGGCGGCAAAGATTTCGGAAAAAACAGAGGGGAGGAAACCGGTTATTATTTTTGAGGATTTGGATAAACTGAATCCGGAAGATGCCTGGAGGGTATTTTATAATTATGCGGCAGTCCTTTCCGGAATGGACTTTCCGGTAATTTATACATTCCCTGTAGCCCTTTCTTACGATGGGAAGTTTTCTGCGATGGAAAGTTATTTTATAACCAAAACCCTGCCCATGATTAAAATCGAATCAATAGACGGAAGGCCTTTTCAGGAAGGGATTGAAGTTGTAAAAGAAATCGTGAGCAAACGTGCCAGTCAGGAACTGTTTGAGCCGGGAGTACTGGAACTGCTGATTCAATATACCGGAGGTTCTCTGCGGGATCTTTTTTATGGGATTAATACATCTGCCAAAAGAGCAGAGCGGAGAAACGATTCTGTTGTTTCTGTGGAGGATGCACAAAGAGCACTGGAGGAATTGAAGACTTCTCTGACAAGACGTATTGAAAAGAAAGATTATCCGTTTCTGCTGGATATTTATCGGGGCAATAAAGAAATGATCAGTGATAAGGAAATGCTGCTTAAGATGCTGCAGGCTTCCGTAGTGCTGGAATATAATGGAGGACGCTGGCATAATGTCCATCCGCTGATTGGAAAATTTTTAGAAGAACAGGGGCTGACAGAAAATGAAGGAGCATAATCAGGAAGAATACAGGACACTGGACTGGATTATGGCTCAATCAGAGAAAGGCATTTATCTGGTTGTGGCCGAAGAAGCAGTTCAGGAAGAAATTGTAGATTGCTATAAGGGCAGAAAAACAGGTATTTATGATTATAAAATAAATCCTGGTGCATATTCCTTTCAGATTTTGCAGAAGCAAATTACTGGTATGCCGGAAATGTCAACCTTTCTGATTGCCAATTTTCAGCTGGCAGTGCAAAATCAGGAAGACCTGGGACGCCTGAATTTCAGCAGAGATATGCTGGCGGGGCTTGAAAAAAATCTGATTTTTCTGATTACGCCTTATGGAGATCATATGCTGGCATCGGGGGCGTATGATTTTTATTCTTTTGTGAAATTGCGTGTGATATTTCAGGAATGCGCGGCAGGGGAGGAAACGAAGCATTTATTTTTGAAGCTGAGCGAAACAGGTTCAGGGGAAGAAATTTCACATATGGAAAGAATACAGGAGCCGGAAAGTGCCAGGAGGAAGGTGCGGGAAGGATATACCTTGCTGGAGTTTGCAAAAGAAGAAACAGAACATGAAAATTATCAGGCGTCTATAAGATGGCTGTGGTATGGAATAAAAATTCTGGAAAAGCAGCTGGGTGCGGATTATCCGGAACTGGCCAGACCATATGGTTTACTGGCGGATGCTTATCAGAAAGCAAGTTGCTTGCAGGAAGCAGAGAACTGTTATACAAAAGCTATTTCCATAAGGAAAATGACAGAAGAGAATCATCCGGATACAGCAGCTTTTTATCAGGGACTTGCCGGTCTGTATGAAACACAGGGGAAGTATCAGGAAGCGGAAAATCTGTATCAGAAAGCGCTGGCCATATATCAGGATGCCGGTCTTCCGGATGCTCAGGCAGTTTCCGAACGCCTTGAAAATCTGAACAGAAAGCGGGGAATAAAAAAATAAAAGAATTCTGATAGATTTCCGTATTGCCATCCGTAATAATAAGTGTAAGACAAAACAAGCCGGCGCGCAGGTTTGGAAAAGAGGATAATTTTTATGAAGATTGGAGAAAAGAATTATATTCAGCAATTACAATTGCACAATGAAAAAGCACTCATGTATGTAATCGATGAATATGGCGGGCTTATCATGGCAATTATCCGCAAACATCTTTTCAGCCAGCCGGAAAAGCAGGAAGAATGCTTTGACGATGTGCTCCTGAAAATCTGGCAGAACATTTCCGAGTTTGATGAGCGTAAGAATACATTCAAAAACTGGGCTGCTGCCATAACGAGATACCGGTCCATTGATTACCTTCGCCAGTATCAGCGGGAACTGGTGACGGTGGATATTGAAGATACCGCCATTGCCCAGGAGGACAGTATGCTGGCCGGAATACTGGAAAAAGAAATATCTGAGGAAATGGAAGGGATACTGGGATGTCTGAAACCTCTGGACCGGGAATTATTTTTGAAATTATATGTGGAAGAAAAGACCATGGAGCAGGTAAGTGAAGAAACGGGAATGAAAAAAGAAGTAATTTACAACCGTTTATCCAGAGGAAAAAACAGAATCCGCAGGCATTACAGGGCAGAAAGGGGTGTCTCGTATGGCAAATAATATTTATGGATTACTGAATGAAGTGGAAACTGATTTTAGTGAATATGAAGAAACAGAATTATCCTCCAAAGAAAAAGAAAGACATAAACAGAGAATTTTGATGGAGGTAAAAAGAATGGAAAAAAGAAATCATAAAAAAGGAAAAACCTGGAAAGCGGCGGCAGGAACAGCGGCTGCCTGTGTAATCGGCATAGGAGCGCTCGGTCTGGCAAATCCGGTTCAGGCACAGGAATTATTCAGCAGCGTGTTTGGAAAGCTCATTGAGGCTTCTCAGGGGGAGAAATACGAAGAGGAGGACACCGAGAGATATAAGACCATCGGAGAAAATGCGGTTGCAGTTCAGGAAGAAGTAGACAAACGTCAGGAAGAAAGCTATGTGCTGACTGCTGAACATGAAGGGGTTACCATTTCCGTATCCGACGTGTACTGTGATGGCTATGTCCTTTATTACACTACCACGCTTAAGACCGACCGTGAAGATTTAAACAGCGCAGACGGAATTGTCGTTGAGAAAAAGACCGGGGAACCTTACGATATCAAAGTCAACGGTGAAGAACTCTCAGAGGTCATGCGGCCCTTTGAAAAATCGCCGGACGGAACCTTTGTGGCTGCTCAGCAGATAGACCTGATGGCTCCCTGTGATATCAGCGCTCATCCAATTGAACTGACACAGGATGATGAGGGGACACTGGTGGTAGACTGTACGGTACGTCAGCTTGACGGATATCTCTGGGATGCCTGGGACGAAAACGGTGAATATAAGACTACCGGAACTGCAGCCGGGGAATGGAGCCTCCGGTTCCCGGTAACGGTAGATACTTCCCAAAACGAAGCCTTTGATATTAATAAAGAAGAAAACGGCATTCTGGTAAAACGCGGTATTAAAACAAAAGCAGGCCTTATAGTAGAAGTGGAACTTCCGGATTTCAGGCAGGAGCCTTATAATGACCCCCACAATGACCCGGAAATAGGAATTAAGGACAGTCAGGGGAAGTATATCCAGTGGCTGAATCAGAAAGCAGACCTTCGGGAGGACGGTACCTGCACCAGCCAGATTATGGTGCTTTACAACGGACAGAAAGATTTGTCATTTAACGTAACTACCAGGGATGAAGACCAGATTCAGATTGCGGATATCGAATTCCAGGTACCGTAACACAGGCGATTTCCGATGAATTGCAGATAAATACCGGAACATGAAAAACCCTTTCCGCGGACATGCGGAAAGGGTTTTTCAAAATAATCCTTGACATAAAATCGGCGGTTGTGCTATCATATAGGGTGCACTATTGTGATAAAGTGTGCTTATTATAATTAATCATAGAGAAACAACAGGAAGCGTATTTTAGAAACGAAATATTCGGCGGTGAAAACCGCTGAATTACTGTTGGTTGTTGCACGGAACTGTTAATAAATTAGAAAACGAGAGGTGAACCGTCAATGGAGAAAAACAGAATACGTCCGATTAAAGCAGGAAAAAGCGTTCGTATGAGTTACTCGCGACAAAAGGAAGTATTGGAAATGCCGAACCTGATCGAGGTTCAGAAGAATTCTTACAACTGGTTTATCAATGAAGGGTTGAAAGAAGTATTTGCTGATATCTCTCCCATCGCAGATTACAGCGGGCAGTTAAGTCTGGAATTCGTTGATTTTACATTATGTGAGAAAGATGTGAAATATTCCATCGAAGAATGTAAGGAACGTGATGCAACTTATGCCGCACCCTTAAAAGTAAGAGTGAGATTTTACAACAAAGAAGCAGTTGAAGAAGTCAAAGATTATGAAATCTTCATGGGCGATTTACCACTTATGACAGAAACAGGAACGTTCGTAATCAACGGAGCGGAGCGAGTAATCGTCAGCCAGCTGGTACGTTCTCCTGGCATATATTATGGAATTGCACACGATAAAGTGGGTAAGACATTATATTCCTGCACTGTAATCCCCAATCGTGGTGCGTGGCTGGAATACGAGACAGACTCCAATGATGTTTTCTATGTACGCGTGGACAGAACCAGAAAGGTTCCGGTTACCGTATTGATTCGTGCACTGGGAATTGGAACCAATCAGGAAATTCTGGATCTGTTTGGAGAAGAACCCAAGATTATTGCCAGCTTTGGAAAAGACGTTGCCACCAATTATCAGGAAGGCCTGCTGGAATTATATAAGAAAATCCGTCCCGGCGAGCCTCTTACCGTGGAAAGCGCGGAGAGCCTGATTAACGCAATGTTTTTTGACCCAAGACGTTATGACCTTGCGAAAGTAGGAAGATATAAATTCAATAAAAAACTGTCTCTCAGGAACCGTATTCACGGACAGGTTCTTGCAGAAGACGTGGTAGATGTTTCCACCGGAGAAATTATCGCAGAACAGGGAGCTACTGTCACCAGAGAAATGGCAGATGATATTCAGAACGCAGCCGTTCCCTATGTGTGGATTCAGGGAGAAGAGCGCAATATCAAAGTGCTGTCCAATCTGATGGTGGATGTGACCAACTATGTGGATATAGACAGAGAAGAAGCCAGAAAACTGGGTATTACGGAGCTTGTATATTATCCTGTACTGGAAACCATTCTGGAAGAAAATGAGACGCTGGAGGATATCAAAAATGCCCTGCACCGTGATGCGGCGGATCTGATTCCCAAACACATCACCAGAGAAGACATACTGGCCTCCATCAATTATAACATGCATCTGGAATACGGTCTCGGAAATGACGACGATATTGACCACCTGGGCAATCGTCGAATTCGTGCCGTGGGAGAACTGCTGCAGAACCAGTATCGTATCGGACTTTCACGAATGGAACGTGTGGTTCGGGAACGTATGACAACCCAGGATCTGGAGGGAATTTCTCCTCAGAGCCTGATTAACATCAAACCGGTGACTGCTGCGGTAAAAGAATTTTTCGGTTCTTCCCAGCTGTCCCAGTTTATGGACCAGAATAATCCTCTGG
>Ga0137307_101540_pt1 | contig 19775 bp, 21 predicted proteins | sample NAcewD2O_March_2_FD_97180 | JGI IMG/M metagenome (GOLD analysis project Ga0137307, IMG submission 97180) | Mouse cecal microbial communities from Vienna, Austria - N-Acetylglucosamine amended D2O_March | ecosystem: Host-associated > Mammals > Digestive system > Large intestine > Cecum | place... | reverse complement strand
CATATCATTTTCCGCACCGTAACCGCATAGTTGCAGGGTTATCACGCGGATTGCTCGTTTGTCAGGCACCATTAAAGAGCGGAACAAATTCTACAGTAGAGCTTGCTTTAGAACAGGGAAAGGACGTTTTTGTCGTTCCCGGAGAAATATACGACTCGGGTTTTAGCGGCAGTAACGCGCTTATTAAGAGTATGCAAGGCGCGTGTGTAACTACGCCGAGAGATATAATTGATTTTTACAACTTGGAGAGCAAACAAGTTGAAAATAAAATAATTCAACTAAATTTTGAAGAACAAAAAATTGTCGACGTTTTGACTGTCGGACAAAAATCGTTCGATCAGTTAGTTTGCGAAACAGGATTTAGTCCGTCCGACTTAAATTTTTTGTTGGCAAATTTGGAATTAAGGAGTATAATTGCGAGGCTACCCGGTAATTCTTATCGGATATATGGAGGAACTGAATGAAACTTGTAATTGTCGAATCGCCGGCAAAAGCAAAAACAATAGGCAAATATTTAGGGGAAGGGTACAAGGTTGATGCTTCTCGCGGACATATATGGGACTTACCCGAAAAGACGATGGGTGTGGATTTTAAAAATAATTATAAACCCGAACTCGAAGCCCGCAAGCCTGAACAAAAGGAAACAATTGCACGTTTACGGCAAGAAGTTGCCAAAGCCGAACAAGTTTATTTGGCAACCGACCCTGACCGCGAAGGCGAAGCAATTTCGTACCATTTGCAATGTGCGCTTAATCTGGACCCTAACGAAAAAAACCGTATTATGTTTAACGAAATTTCTAAGAAAGCCGTTAATACAGCAATACAAAATCCTAAATATATCAATAAAGGTCTAGTCGATGCTCAGCAAGCCCGTAGGGTTTTGGACCGACTTGTCGGTTATACGTTATCTCCTGTATTGTGTAAAAAAATACGAAATAAACTTTCGGCGGGTAGGGGACAGTCTGCGGCGTTGCGTTTAATAGTTGACCGTGAAAAAGAGATTCAATCTTTTAAACCGGAAGAATACTGGACGGTTGCCGCAACTTTGGACAAGCCTAATGCAAATCCGAGTTTCACTGCAAATCTGACCGAAAAGGACGGAAAAAAATACAAAATTCAAAATAAAGAGCAGTGTGAAGATGCATTGTCTGTATTAAATAACGGCGAATTTACGGTTACAAACGTTAAAAAAGCCGTAACGCAAAGTAAGCCATTGCCGCCCTTTACGACTAGTACAATGCAACAGGACGCCGTCAATAAACTCAAAATGACCAGCGCGGTAGCTATGTCGGTAGCGCAGCAGCTTTACGAAGGGTTTGATATTGCAGGAATGGGACACGTTGCATTGGTTACCTATATCCGTACGGACTCTGTAAGAGTGTCTACAGATGCGGTAGCAAGCGCAAGAGAAACCATTGCTTTTAAATACGGTCAGGAATATTTGCCGGAAAAACCCAACTTTTATGCTTCTAAAAAACAAGCGCAAGACGCACACGAGGCTATCCGTCCTATCAATTTGGATATTACTCCCGAATCTATAAAAGATAAAGTTCAACGCAATCAATATTTATTGTACAAGCTGATTTATCAGAGATTTTTGGCGAGTCAAGCGGCAAATGCGACATATAACAGCGTTAACGTAAACGTTTCTTGCGGAGAGTACGGACTTACCGCTACAGGTAAGACACTGATATTTGAAGGCTATTTGGCAATATACGGCGAAACGAAAAGTAAAGAAAACGAAGAAGGCGAAAATGCCGTTATTCCGCCTTTGGAAGTAGGCGATAAGTTAGAACTAATCAAGTTAAAACACGAGCAGAAGTTTACAAAGCCGCCTGCAAGGTTTACCGAAGCAAGTATTATTAAAACTATGGAAGAAAAAGGCATAGGACGTCCCAGTACTTATGCGGCAACTATGCAAACTCTTTATAAACGAGAGTATATAACTAAGGACGGAAAAGCGCTTGCTCCAAGCACTTTGGGAATTCAGGTTACAGATTATCTTCAGCAGTACTTCGGTAAAATCGTAGACGTTCAGTTTACTGCTGAAATGGAAGATAAACTCGACGCAATAGAGGACAACGGAGAACAATGGTATAAAATTGTAGACGAGTTTTATCAGCCTATGCTTGACGAAGTTAAAGTCGCTATGCACGGAGAAAAAATTGTTTTGCAAGACGAAGTATCTGATGAGATTTGCGAAAAGTGCGGTTCGCCAATGGTTATTAGAACCGGCAGGTACGGAAAATATCTTGCTTGCAGTAATTATCCAAACTGTTCTAATATGAAGAGTTTAAAAGAAAAAGCGCCACCTAAAGAAACAGACATAGAATGTGAAATTTGCGGCGCAAAGATGCTTGAACGGCAAGGCAGATACGGAAAGTATCTCGCGTGCAGTAATTATCCTAATTGTAAAAACACTAAGCCTATAACGGAAGTTGTCGCGCAATGCCCTAAATGCGGCAAAGACGTAATTAAGCGTATATCTAAAAAAGGAACTGTTTTTTACGGCTGTACCGGGTATCCGGATTGCGATTTCGTTTCGTGGGATGTGCCGACAGGTAAGCTGTGTCCTACTTGCGGCTCTCATTTGGTATATAAAAAAGGCAGCGACGGTGTTGTACGTTGTTCTAATAAAGAATGCAATTACGACGGCGGTGAGAGTAAGTGAAAGTAAAAGTTATCGGCGGCGGTTTTGCAGGGTGCGAAGCGTGCTATCAACTTCTTAAACGCGGAGCAGACGTAACGCTCGTTGAAATGAAGCCTGACAAAAAATCGCCTGCGCATAATCTCGATACCCTGTGTGAAGTAGTGTGTTCCAATTCCTTTAAAAGCGATGACGTCAACACTTCGAGCGGACTTTTGAAGGCAGAAATGCGTTTATTAGACAGTCTTATTTTGCGGATAGCAGAACAGACTAAAGTGCCTGCAGGCAACGCATTAGCGGTAGATAGAAATAAGTTTTCTCAAACCGTAACGGAAGAATTGTTAAAGTTTGAAAATTTTCATATTGTCAACAAGGTTGAAACTTCTTTAAATACCTACGGCTACGATTTTGTTATTGTTGCAACAGGACCGTTAACTGATGACGCGCTAATTCCCGCATTAACCGATTTGTTCGGCAAAGATTTTCTTTATTTTTTTGATGCGGTTGCGCCTATCGTTACGGCAGAAAGCATCGATTACAACAGCGCATTTACTGCTTCGAGATACGGCAAAGGTAGCGCGGATTATTTAAATTGTCCTATGACTAAGGACGAATATTTGAAATTTTACGATAATCTTGTGAATGCGGAAACAGTGCAACTGCACGATTTTGAGATTAACGTATTTGAAGGCTGTATGCCTATCGAAATAATGGCAAAGCGCGGAGCGGATACTATCAGATTCGGACCGTTAAAGCCCGTAGGCTTAAGAGACGAAAGAACCGATATCAGACCTTATGCAGTGTTGCAGTTACGCAAGGAAAACCTTGACGGAACATTGTATAACTTGGTCGGATTTCAAACCAATTTAAAGTTTTCGGAACAAAAACGTGTATTTTCATTGATACCTGCTTTAAAGGACGCCGAATTTGTACGTTACGGAGTAATGCACAGAAATACATACTTGAATGCGCCTAAGTTTCTTAACGAATATTTTCAACTTAAAGGTGATGGAAAAATATTCTTTGCAGGACAGATAACGGGCGTAGAAGGCTATATGGAGTCTACTTTGAGCGGGCTCATAGCGGCGTTGCAGGGATACCGTATAATCAACGGACAAAATCCAATAGAGTTCACACAGGAAACAATGACAGGCGCTTTGTGTAAGCATATTTCTACGGAATTCGGCGAATATTCTCCGATGAACAGTAATTTCGGTATACTTACTCCATTAAAAGACAATATAAGGGATAAATCGCAAAGAAAAGCGGCGTACAGCGTGCGCGCACTTGATAAAATGAAAGAATTGTTAACTATCAATCAGGAGGTATGATATTATGGCAGAAGTTTTTGCCGATTCTATAAAAGGTACAACGATATGTGCCGTCAAACGCAACGGACAGATAGCCGTTGCCGGCGACGGGCAAGTTACGCAGGGACAAAATGTTATTATGAAAGGAAATGCCGTTAAAGTCAGACGTATTTATGACGGTAAAATTATAACGGGTTTTGCAGGTTCTGTTGCCGACGCGTTTACTTTGTCGGAAAAATTTGAGGAGATGTTGCAAAAATTCAGCGGAAATCTATTGCGCTCCGCAGTGGAAGTAGCACAACTTTGGCGTCGTGATAACGTTATGCGCAAATTAGAAGCAATGATGATTGTCGCCGATAAGGAAAATATATTGTTGCTTTCGGGAACGGGAGACGTAATAGAACCGGATGACGGTGTATGTGCAATAGGCAGCGGCGGCAATTATGCTTTGGCTGCGGCAAAAGCGTTATACCGCAATACCAAATTGTCTGCTAAAGAAATAGCAAAAGAAGCGTTGCAAATTGCAAGTGAAATTTGTGTGTTTACAAACGGACACATAACAGTTGAGGAGGCATAAAAAAATGACGCCAAAGCAAATAGTAAACGAATTGGATCGTTATATAATAGGTCAATTTCAAGCTAAAAAGGCTGTTGCAATCGCTTTGCGAAACAGATACCGCAGAAGCAAGTTATCACTTGCTGACCGCGAAGAGATTACTCCTAAAAATATAATTTTGAAAGGGCCTACGGGCGTAGGTAAAACGGAAATTGCCCGTAGACTTGCCAAACTGGTAAAAGCGCCATTTTTGAAAGTAGAGGCTACTAAGTATACGGAAGTTGGTTATGTCGGACGCGATGTAGAAAGTATGATTCGCGACCTTGTAGAAGTATCTATACGTTTGGTTAAAGACGAACGTTATAAAGAGGTTGAAGCCCGTGCATTTGATAAGGCCGTAGAAAGACTTGCAGAAATAATGTTAAAACAACCCGTGGGACTTCCCGAGGGAATTAGCAAAATAGACTTAGAAAACGAATTGTCTAAGCATAATTTGGATCAAATGCAAGTGGAAATTTCAGTTGCAGATAATCCTAAACCTGTAGAAATTCAACCCGGTGCGGGCGAAATAAATTTGGGAAGCATCTTCGGCGATATTCTTCCTAAAAAGACAAAAAAACGTACCGTTACCGTTGCCGAAGCGTTGAAGATATTTGCAGGGGAAGAAAGCGAAAAACTGATTGACCTTGACAGCGTTGAAATCGAAGCAGTGCGCCGCGCTGAAAACGACGGAATTATATTCATTGACGAAATGGATAAGATAGCAGGTAAATCTTCTCAAAACGGTCCTGACGTATCGAGAGAGGGCGTACAGAGAGATATTCTCCCCATCGTTGAGGGATGTACTGTCAATACAAAGTACGGAAACGTTAAAACCGACTACATTTTGTTTATTGCAAGCGGTGCGTTTCACGTCAGTAAGGTTTCCGACCTTATTCCCGAACTTCAAGGACGTTTTCCTGTGTTGGTAGAATTAGACAGTCTAGGTATTGACGATTTTGTTAAAATTTTGACGGTTCCTGCCAATGCTATCACAGACCAATATAAAAAATTATTAGCGGTAGACAACATAGATTTGCAATTTGCCGATGACGGTATAAGAGAAATTGCCAACGTGGCATTTGACCAAAACAATACTTTGGAAGATATCGGCGCAAGACGGCTTCAGAGTATTATGGAACATATAGTAGAAGATATTTCGTACGATATCGACGAAGAAGGGCAAACTAAAAAAGTTGTTATAGATAAGACTTATGTAGAAAATAATTTCCGTACAGAATCGAGAAATCTTAAAAAATACGTTTTGTAGTATACAGGAGACAGTATAATGGCAGAATTGTTAAACGGTCAAAAACGCACGGTTATGTGCGGAGAAATTACAACAGATTATATCGGTAAAAAGATAACGATTATGGGGTGGGTGCACCGCAGACGTGATTTGGGCGGACTTATATTTTTGCAGTTGCGCGACAGAAGCGGAATTTCGCAAGTGGTTTTCGATACTGACGTTTGTTCTCGCGAGCTTTTGGAAAAAGCGTCTACAATTAAGTTGGAATACGTTATATCTGTAGTGGGTAAGGTACGCAGACGTATCGGCAATAACATAAATCCTAATATGAAAACCGGAGAAATCGAAGTTGTCGCGGAAGAGTTAAAAATACTGTCCGAGGCGGATACGACACCATTCTCAGTAGGCGACGACGGCGCAAACGAGGCATTGCGTCTAAAATACAGGTATTTGGATATAAGACGCGAAAAATTACAGCAAAATTTGATTGCGCGTAACAAAATATGTCAAATTACCCGCAATTATCTTTCGGATAACGGATTTGTGGAAATAGAAACTCCTATGCTTGGTAAATCTACGCCGGAGGGAGCAAGAGATTATCTTGTGCCCAGCCGTGTACATAGCGGAACTTTTTACGCTTTGCCGCAATCTCCGCAACTGTACAAACAGTTGCTTATGATTGGCGGAATGGACAGATATTACCAAATTGCCCGTTGTTTCCGCGATGAGGATTTGCGTGCAAACCGTCAGCCAGAGTTTACTCAGATAGACTTGGAAATGAGTTTTGTGGATCAGGAAGAGGAAGTAATGCAACTTACCGAAGGCTTGCTTTGCAAAATATTTAAAGAAGTCCGCAATGTCGATTTGCCCGAACATTTTGTGCGTATGCCTTGGGTTGAATGTATGAACAGATACGGTTCCGACAAACCCGATTTGCGTTTCGGAATGGAAATACAAAATCTTGACGAAACTGTTAAAAACAGTAAATTTGTAGTATTTCAAAATGCTTTAAACGCAGGAGGAACTGTCCGTGCAATAGTTTTAAAAAACGGTGCGGACAAGCTGTCGCGTAAAGAGTTGGATAAACTTGTAGAATTTGTAAAAACTTACGGTGTAGGCGGACTTGCGTGGTACGGACTCGGCGCAGACGGAGTGAAATGCAGTTTTGCAAAAGCCGTTGACGAACAAGAACTTTCGGCAATTAAATCTGCGCTTAGTATGGAACAGGGCGATATAGCGCTGTTAGTTGCAAACGGCAATTGGAAAACAACCGTTGTTGCTTTGGGTGCATTGCGTTGTCATTTGGCGGCAAAATTCGGCTTATGTAAGTCGGGAGACTTTGCTTGCTTATGGGTAGTCGACTTTCCGTTATTTGAGTACTCCGAAGAGGAAAAACGCTTTGTCGCTATGCATCATCCGTTTACGCATCCCAAAAACGAAGATTTACAGTATATGCTTACAGACCCGGCACGCGTACGGGCAAAAGCATACGACGTTGTAATAAACGGCGACGAAATGGGCGGCGGCAGTATGCGTATTTATAACCGCGACGTCCAAAAAACAATGTTTGAAGCGCTTGGTTTTACCGACGAACAAATTGCGGACAGATTTGGTTTCTTTGTTGACGCATTTAAGTACGGCACGCCTCCGCACGGCGGTTTGGCGTTGGGGCTTGACAGACTTGTAATGGTGCTTACCGATACATCTAATATCAAGGACGTCATAGCCTTCCCTAAAATGCAGAATGCCAGTTGTATGATGACGGAAGCGCCTGCAAGAGTGGATGACAAGCAACTCCGCGATTTGCGTATTGTTTGTGAGGAAGACAATGGTTGAAAGAGGTGTAGTAATAAAAGACAAAGGTAAGTTTGCCCAAGTCAGAATAGAGCGTCATTCTGCTTGCGGTTCCTGTGGAAAATGCGGAATGACAGAAAAACAAAGACACGCAGATTTTTTTGTTGAAAATTCTTTGAATGCCCGCTTGGGAGACATTGTCGAAATTGACATTCCCGAAGCAAACACGGCAAGACTGGCTTTTGTGGCATATATTTTGCCGATAATCCCCGCATTGATTTTACTGGGTATTTCGATAGGTCTTAAATGGAAAGAATGGCTTACTATATTGCTTTTTTTTGTAGGACTTGCGGTGGGGTTTGTTATTGTTGCACTTATAGACAAATTAAGTAAACATAAATGGGCAGAATCGCCTACGCTTAAAGCCATTGTAAATGACGAGAAAATAAATAATAATAAAATAGAAGGAGAAAATAAAAATGAGCAAAATTAACGATATTGCAAATTCATTTGACAGTTTTATTAAAGACGACGTTGCCGTTGTGGATTTTTGGGCAAACTGGTGCGGGCCGTGCAGAATGTTATCACCCATAATTGACGAAGTTGCAGACAAACTTACTAACGTAAAGTTCGGTAAAGTGGATGTTGACCAAGCGGCGGCGTTGGCAAAACGTTACAACGTAATGTCTATACCTAATGTTTGTATTTTTAAAAACGGCGAGTTGGTCGACAGAATAATAGGACTTTGCGATGAAGACGAATTGACGGAGACTATTAAAAAGCATTTGTAATCTGTTTAATAATAAGTGTTTGACAGCAAATTGCTTACAGCAATTATAAGAACGGTTGCCTGTCATTTTGCATTAAACGGATTATTATTTGTCGCTTTGAGTAACAAGCGCATAATTATTTGTGTATTAAATTTATTTACGGGCATATCTGTCAAAATTTTGACGGTTATGCCTTTTTGTCTTATTTTCAGCGTAAATTTAAAATTGCGTATTGCATTTAATTGTTTTATTTGATATACTTGCGATATTAAACATAGGATATCTTAGGAGTACATTATGAAAAAAAGATTAGTTGCGGTTGCGCTTTGTTTATTGTTGGCGCTTACTCTGGTATTGTGCGGTTGCAGTCAAAACGTCGACGCTAACAGAAACAGGAAAATCAATTCGGTTAATCACAGAGGTTACGGCGACGCGCCGGAAAATACTTTGAGCGCATACAGAATGTCTGCGGAAAAGGGATTTAAAATGGTTGAGTGCGACGTTAGCTTTACAAAAGATAACAAAGCGGTATTGTTACACGACGATACAATAAACCGTACTTCAAATGTCGACAGTAAAAAGGAAGTTAAAATAAACGAGATTACTTTGGAAGAAGTAAGAAAACTCGATTTCGGCAGTTGGAAAGATGAGAAATTTGCAGGCGAACAGATACCAACTTACGAGGAGTTTGTAGATTTGTGCGAAGAACTCGATTTATATCCGTATATAGAAATTAAAAACGGCGCTACGGCAGAGCAGGTCGCTTACCTTGCAGAAGTGATAGACAATTCTAATCTTGCAACGGTTACATGGATAGCGCGAGATATTAACTTTCTATCACAACTTGCTCAAATCCGTCCTAATGACAGACTGGGTCTAATTGCAAATATCTTGACGGCAAAAGACGTCAAAGCAATGGTTAAAATAGATAACGGACGCAATGTTTGTTTTATGGATATTTTTTATATGCTTGTAACTATTCCGCAAATAAATACTTGCAAAAAGTACAATATGCCCTTGGAAGTGTGGACAATGGACAGCGAAAGTAAAATTGCAAATATCAACCCGTATATTTCGGGTATTACCAGCAACTATATCGACGCGGAAAAATTGTTTGCAACACTATAAAATCAATCGGATATTTGGAGCGCAGAATTAAATGTTCTGCGCTTTTTATATTGTCGACATTTGTAACAAAAATTTCCCAGCCGCTTAAATCGAAGACAATTTTTATTCTGTATAAAAAAACAGCACTAAAATATTTGACTTACGGATATAATTATAGTAAACTAATCCTAGTAAATTAGTAGGAATTTAAATTATGAAAATGTCATCTAAAGCAAGGTACGGCTTGTATGTGGCGGTAGAGTTGGCAAAGAAGTATGCGCAGGGCGAAGTAGCAACAGTGTCGGCGCTGGCACAATCTACGGGAGTTACGGAAAAGTATCTTGAACAAATAATTGCATTGATGAAAAAAGCAAATATTGTCGTTGCTTTACGAGGCGCAAACGGCGGTTATAAATTGCTCGATTCTCCGCAAAACATTACGGTAGGGCAAGTTTTGCGCGCCGTCGAGGATAATCTTGAAATAGTCGATTGTATCCATAACGGATGCGACAATAAATGTCATTGCGTATCACGCAATTTGTGGGCAAAATTGTATGAAAATATAAACACCTACTTGGATACAATTTCATTGCAGCAACTTGCCGATGACGACTTATAATTTAGGAGTTTGCTTAAATGAGAATTTATATTGACCACGCGGCGACAACGCCCTGCGACAAAAGGGTTGTCGAAGCGATGCTTCCTTATTTTACAGATGAATACGGCAATGCCGACAGTCAGCATTACTTCGGCAGAGATACGGCAAAGGCAGTTGCCGACGCCCGCGAGACCGTTGCAGGTTTGATAGGTTGCAAACCTAACGAATTGTATTTTACGTCCAGCGGTACGGAGGCGGACAACTGGGCGCTGAAAGGCGTTGCTTTGCACAACAGGCACAAAGGCAATCATATTATTATTTCTGCAATAGAGCATCACGCAATATTGACTTCCGCAGATTGGCTGGAGAACAACGGTTTTAGGGTAACGCGCTTGCCCGTGGACAGTACGGGCAGGGTTTCGCCAAAGGACTTGGAAAACGCTATTGACGACCAAACAACGTTAGTATCCGTTATGTATGTCAATAACGAAGTGGGAACAATAGAGCCGGTACGCGAACTTGCAGATATAGCGCATAAACACGGCGCGCTGTTTCATAGCGATTGTGTTCAGGCAATGCCGTATATTAAAATAGACGTCAAAGAATTGGGCGTAGACCTGCTGTCAATGTCAGCGCATAAGTTTTACGGTCCTAAGGGAGTAGGCGCCTTGTATATCCGCAACGGCGTCAAGTTAGATAAACTTATTTGCGGCGGCGGGCAGGAACGCTCGCAACGCGGAGGAACAACAAATACGCCGTTGGTTGTAGGAATGGCTAAGGCATTGGAGTACGCCGTTACTGAAATGGAAGAAAACAACAGCCGCATTGCCAAATTGCGCGACCGCTTTGTCGATAGGGTGTTGGCGGAAATACCGTATGTCAGGTTTAACGGCAACAAAGAGCACCGAGTACCTAGCGTTGCCAATTTCAGTTTTGAATTTGTAGAGGGCGAAGGCATACTGATGCTAATGGACTTTAACGGCATAGCCGTATCAAGCGGTTCTGCGTGCAGCAGCGGCAGTCTGGATCCGTCTCACGTCCTTTTAGCAATGGGAGTGCCTATCGAAGTATCGCACGGATCTATCAGATTCTCTTTCGGTAAAGATAACACAATGGAAGAAGTAGACTATACCGTGGAGAAACTTAAAGAAACAATAGCAAAACTAAGAGAAATGTCGCCGCTATTTAATTTGAAAACAGGGGGAACGTATAATGTATAATCAAAAGGTTTTGGACGCATTTGCCAATCCGCAAAATGTAGGAGTTATCGAAAATGCCGACGGAGAAGGTACCGTTGGTAACGCCACTTGCGGAGATATAATGAAAATTACGCTGAAAATAGAAAATGACGTAATTGTAGACGCCAAATTTCAGACATTCGGATGCGCCGCGGCAATCGCTACAAGTTCGACTGCTACTCAAATGATAATAGGTATGACTGTGGACGAAGCCTTGCAGGTTACTAACGCAAAAGTAGTGGAATATCTGGAAGGACTTCCTCCGCAAAAGATTCACTGTTCTGTGCTTGCCGAAGAAGCGATTAAAAAAGCTATAGAAGATTACCGTACAAAACAGCAAAATAAGAGCGTAGATAAAACAAGTATCGAATACGTTTAGATTTGTGAATAATATTAGCATTTACCGACCAAACTATTACTAACAAATACTTTGGGAGGAAATTATGAAAAAAGCGATTTTTGTGATGGCGGTAGGCGCGGTAGCAGGCGTTATGATAAGCCAAATTCCTGCTGTGAAAAATGCTTTAAAAAAGGGAAAGCAAAAAATTAAAAGTTTTGTAGAGTAATTTTTTAGTATATTTTAAACTAATTTCGTCCTTCAATGAGTGATGCGACGAAATTTTTATTTAAATATTATTTCTAAAAATTAAGAAAATATGTAAATATACTGTCTTTTTTATAATGAATGTGTTACAATGTTAATACTATGGGTAGAATAATGGCGTTGGACGTAGGGGATGTCAGAATAGGTATTGCTGTTTCCGATTTAACGGGAATAATAGCCAATCCTTTGGAAACGTACACGCGTACGGGCAACCGTGAAAGAGACGCGAAGTATATAGTTGATTTGGCAAAAGAAAAGGAAGTAACGAGATTTGTTTCGGGCTTGCCGTTAGGTTTAAACGGAAAAGAAAACGAACAAACGCTTAAAACACGGGAGTTTATTGCCGCTATCAACGAAATATGCGATATTCCCGTTGATTATTTAGATGAGCGCTTTACGACTTTATCCGCCGAACGCGTGTTGATACAAGGCAATGTTCGGAGAGAGGACAGAAAAAAAGTTATAGATAAAGTTGCTGCGACCATTATTTTGCAAAATTATTTAGACAGTAAAAGATAAAATTGGAGGTATAATATGTCTGAAGAAAAAAAGAACGTGTGTGATTGCGAACACGAACACAATTGCGATTGCGGTTGTGAGGTTGACGAAGACGTTGTAATGTTAGAGGACGAAGACGGAAACGAGATTCCTTTCTATCATATCGCTACTCTTGAGCACGAGGGTAAAGAGTACGCTTGTTTGCAACAGGCTGACGACGAAGACCCCGTAATAGAAATATTTGAATTGGAAGAAGTAGAAGAAGACGGAGAGCCGTACTATAATTTCTTGCCAATAGACGACGATTTGTATGAAATTCTTTACAAAAAGTTAGAAGCGGAAGTTGCCGCAATGGGCGACGGTTGCGACGACCCCGATTGCGAATGTCATCATCACGAATAATAATTTAAAGCAGACGGTATATCCCGTCTGCTTTTTCAATTCAGCAAAATTCTGTTTAATTGTTTGATACTAGTATTCTGTCAGGCAACTTTCCGTTATGGTTACGGTTGCCTTTTCTTTAACGTTGCCGCGCAGATATTCTATGACGATTTCATCGTTTACGCGCGCGTTAAGCAAAGCGTCGGTAAATTGATAATTGCGCGTAATGTTTATTGCGTCATTACTGCCGATTTGAATACTCAAAAGTATATCGTCTTTTTGCAGAATATCTTTTACTATGCTGTTGCTGTTAATGTCGTTAACGGCTATTTTTTCTACTTTATTTAAAAAACCGTTATTGTCTAGTTCCGTGTACATTTCTACCGTTTGGATAGTTATTCCGAGAATGGGGCGCATAACACAGTTTTTATTGTAAAGTTTGTTGTAGTCGATTATATTTTCCGCAATTGCTTTGGCGACGTTGCAGGGTATGGCGTAAGCAATATTTTCGACGGAACTGTCGCTTACTTTTGCGTTTACTATGCCAATAAGTTTGCCTGTGTCGTCAAATAATCCGCCGCCCGAGTTTCCGCTGTTTACCGCCGTATCTGTACGGATGACGCGCAGAGTAATGCTTGTTTGTTCGTCAACGGCTTTCATAGTAATGTATTCGGAATCAACGCTTACAATGCCGCAAGTTGCAGATATTCCTTCCGCCTCGGGGTTACCTATTGCAATAGAAGTCTGTCCCGTGCGTATTTCGTTAGAATCGGCAAAGGTAACGTTAGCAACTGTATTGTTTTCGATGGAAGATTTGAGTATTTGGCTTTTTTCGATACGCAGAACGGCAATGTCGTAGTTAAGCGATCCGCCGATATATGTTGCGGGAATGGCGTACTGAGCGCTTTCCATTCCGTACAGAAATATGCTGATATCGTTACTTATGTGGTCGGAGGCAATGCTGTCATTTTCGTATACAACGTGATGGTTGGTTATTATATATGCCGAACCGTCATCTTCTAACCTGTATATAACTCCCGAGCCTGCCGACTGTACTTGCTTTTCTTGCGTTTGGTATTGACCGAACGGATACATACCTACATATACGCGTTCGGTAATCGTATGCTTGCAGTAAACCGAAACTGCCGATTTTAGACCTATGTTTGTTGCAAGAGAAATATCGTGAACGTTTTGTACGTTAACGTTGTAATTATTTGTTGTTTCTTTGATAGTGTTAGTAGTGTGTAAGGATTTGAGCCATTCGGCTTCAGTCCCTTCAAAACCGTTTTTAACCGCGATTTCGTATGCAGATAATCCGCTGTTGTCTTCGCTGCAAGCACATAAAGCAAAAATCATTAAAACTGATAAAATTACTAAGAGTAATCTTTTGACGCTATTTTTCATAATGTCTCCTTTTGTTCAAGTTATACTGTAAGAAATGTTTTAGTATTCTAATCCGCTTAAGCAAAATGTTTTTAATTTTGTTATTTCGTAGTTATTGAACCGATAGCGACGTTTTTTTTGATTATTTTAAGTGTATGAACAATATCTAACGACGTTTTGCCACAAATAACTAACTGCTATTACATTGTATTGCGTAACAATGCAATAGTTTGTGTAAAATAACATTCCTTTACAATATTTTGTAATTGATATAAGCAGTTCAAATCAAATGCTGTAACCGTTGCAATTTATGCAAATAACTAATGCAGTTGTATGTTACATAATTATAATGCAAACCCGATAACTTTTATTGCTTTTCGCCTTTGATTTACTAATATTATATTGAGCAATTCTTAAAAATAATTGAATGCGGCGCTGTTATGGATTTTGAGTAAAAAAGAAGAAAATCATTATTAAAGTACTATTCTTAAAGTACTATTCTTTTACTTTTACGGATATTTTGATATTTACAAGTTTATTATTCTTAAAAATGCACAGTATGTATTTGGAAGTTTGTCGATATTGAAAATAACGGCTTGCCATAAGTTAATTTGTAAATTTACAAAAATTTTCGTTGTTTAAAGTTGAATGAAAAGTAAGATAAAATTTGTTGCAAATTAGTATTGAGTGTGCTATAATCTATTAGGTTTAATTCGCATTTACGCAAGATTTATCCGTTGTGCCAAGTTTTGCCGCTTGGTGGCGTATAGAGTTGACGGCGTAAAGAGGTTAAAAAACGATAAAAAATAAGGAGAAAAGAAAAATGGCAGTTGTATCAATGAAACAGCTTTTGGAAAGCGGCGTTCACTTCGGACACCAAACCAGAAGATGGAATCCCAAAATGAAGAAGTATATCTACGCAGAACGTAACGATATACATATTATCGACCTTCAACAAACGGTAGCGCAAGCTGAAATCGCGTATACTTTTGTTCGCGATATCGCGGCAGAAGGCAAGCCCGTATTGTTTGTAGGAACGAAAAAACAAGCGCAAGAGGCTATCAAAACGGAAGCTGAACGCTGCGGAATGTACTACGTTAATAACCGTTGGCTCGGCGGAACGCTTACAAATTACAAGACGATTAAGTCCCGTATCGAAAGACTTAACCATATAAACCAAATGGAAAAGTTGGGCGAACTTGATGTATTGCCCAAGAAAGAAGTTGCAAAACTTTTGGAAGAACGAGATAAACTCGAAGCCAATCTCGGCGGTATCAAAGATATGAAGGGTATGCCCGGATGTATTTTTATTGTAGACCCCAAGAAAGAATCTATTGCCGTTGCGGAAGCGCACGCTTTGAATATTCCTATTGTCGCTATCGTAGATACTAACTGCGATCCTGATCAAGTAGACGTAGTAATACCTGCAAACGACGACGCAATAGGCGCTATTAAAGTTATTGCTTCTATTATTGCAGGCGCTGTTATCGAAGCTAAGGAAGGCGTTGTTATGACTGCTCCCGAAGACGATGACAAAGAAGAAGTTAAAGTTGCCGATGAGGAGGTTACCAATGGCTAATTTTACTAATAAAGACGTAATGAAACTGCGCGAGCAAACAGGCGTAGGTATGATGGACTGCAAAAAGGCCCTTGTTGAAACTGACGGTAATTTTGACGAAGCGGTTAAATATCTCCGTGAAAAGGGTATGGCTTCTGCCGCTAAAAAAGCCGACCGTATTGCGGCTGAAGGCCTTGTAAAGTGTGTTATCTCCGATGACAAGAAAACCGGTGTGGCAGTAGAAATCAACTGCGAAACGGACTTCGTTGCAAGAAGCGATCAATTTATTGCTCTTGTAGACAATATTGCTAATCATATTTTACATTCTAGCGCTCATACAATCGAAGAAGTTTTGGCAGAAAATTATTATTTAGACAAGTCTAAAACGCTTAACGTACTCATTGCCGAAGCAACGGCGGCTATCGGAGAAAAAATTTCTTTCCGTAGATTTACAAAGTTTGTTGTAAACGGAAACGGCATTGTTGCAAGTTATATCCATATGGGCGGAAAAATAGGCGTGTTGACTCAAATAAACAGTACGGCTAGCCAAGCCGATTTGCAGGAACTTGCATTTAACGTTTGTATGCAAATTGCCGCTAGCAGACCGCAGGTTATTTCGATTGCCGATGTTGATGCTGCTCAACTCGATTCGGAAAGAGAAATTCTTACCGTACAAGCCAGAAATGAGGGCAAACCCGAAGCTGTTATTTCTAAAATGGTTGAAGGACGTATTCACAAGTACTACAAGGAAGTTTGTTTGCTTGAACAAGAATATGTGCGCGATTCGGCTATGTCTGTAAAACAAGTAATTGCTGACGTAGCAAAGAAAGCAGGAGCGGAAATCACTGTTGCGAAATTTGTGCGTTACGAAATGGGCGAAGGCATTGAAAAACGCGTAGATAATTTTGTCGACGAAATTGCAGAACAAATGAAGAACATTAAGTAATTTGTATTTATTGTTTAGGGAACAATATTTGATTGTTCCCTTTTTCAAACAAAAAATAGAAGGTGTGTTATGACTAGATACAAGCGTATTTTGTTGAAAATAAGCGGCGAAGCATTGTCGGTTAGCGGAAGCGGAATTAACAATGAGGGCGTAAGCGCCGTAGCCGAACAAATAAAACGCATTGCCGAAACAGGCGTAGAACTAGGAATAGTTGTCGGCGGCGGAAATTTGTGGCGCGGCAGGAGCAGCGAGCAGATGGATAGATCTGTTGCCGACCATATAGGTATGTTGGCTACGGTTATGAACGGACTTGCTCTTTCGGAAGCGCTTAAAGCTTGCGGTGTAGATTGTCGTGTAGTATCCTCATTTACGATAGATAAAATATGCGAGCCGTATTATTTGCCAAAAGTTTTGGAGTATATGACTTCGGGCAAAGTCGTTATCTTTGTTGGCGGAACGGGTTTACCGTATTTTTCTACAGACACGGCATTATCTTTACGCGCTTGCGAAACGCATGCGGATGCAGTTTTCTATCTTAAAAATATAGACGGTATTTATGACAGTGATCCCAAAACAAATCCGAAAGCAAAAAAATACGATGAAATAACATTCGATAAAGTTATATCGGATAATTTGAAAGCTATGGATTTGACCGCTATGGCTATGTGCAGGGAATACGGGTTGAAAGTCGTTGCTTTAAGCAAAGACGAGCCCGACAGTGTGTTGCGGGTTTTGAACGGCGAAAAACTTGGAACAACCATAAAATAACTGTTGAAATTAGACGGGAATTGTTGTACAATACATTTATTAAATTATAGGAGAGTATTATGAATTACGCTAACCCACAAATCGAAGAACTGTTTCTCACTTTTGAAATGGAATGCGACAAAGCTATTTCTTATATGAAAAGCGAATATAATCTTATGCGCGCAGGCAGAGCTAATCCTAAACTTGTAGAGAGTATCAAGGTAGACTACTACGGAGCGCTGACTCCCATAAATCAAATGGGTAATATTTCTATTCCCGAACCGAGATGTTTAGTAATAACGCTTTGGGATAAATCGGCTTTAAAATTGGTAGAGAAAGCAATCCTTGCCGCTAACATAGGCATAACGCCGCAAAATGACGGTACGGTTATCAGATTAACATTCCCTGTGTTAACAGAAGAACGCCGTAAGGAATTAGTTAAGCAAGTGAAGAAACTTGCCGAAGATACAAAAGTTGTATTGAGAAATGCGCGTAGAGACGCAATGGATTCGCTAAAGAAAGAGAAGAACGCTAAAACGGTTTCGGAGGATTTGATTTCCGATTACGAAGCGGAAGTTGATAAATCTTTATCTAAGTTGATAGAAACGGTGGATAAACTTTCTAAAGAAAAAGAAAATGACGTAATGTCTGTTTAGAAATGAATTTGACTGATTTAATTGGACTTGAAGTTTGTGAAGCCGAAAACAAAATGCAGGAATTAGGTATAACAAACTTCAAGTTTGTTTATTATGTAGATAGAAAGCAAAAAGAATATGATAAGGAGATTGTAACGGCTGTCAGACAAAAACAAGATATTTTGGAACTGATAGTTTGCCGTTATTTATTTGCGGTTAAATGAGTATTCCTACGCACATCGGAATAATTATGGACGGTAACGGTCGTTGGGCTAAAGCTAAGGGACTGATACGAATGTACGGACATAAAAAAGGTTTGGAAGTGGCGGAAGAAATAATAGATTTTTCGCAAACTTTAGGCATAAAGTACTTGTCCTTATATGTATTTTCGACTGAAAACTGGAAACGTCCCAAAGCAGAGGTGGATTCTCTTTTTTCCTTGGCGGATAAATATCTCAGTCGCTTGGAAAAGTTTTGCAAAAACCGCGTCCGCATTGTTGTATCGGGAGAAAGAAAAGGTCTTCCTGAGAAATTAGTTAGCAAAATCAAAAAAATTGAGCAAGCAACTAAAAATTTCGACGGAATTTGCGTAAATTTATGTATAAATTACGGCGGACAAAATGAAATAGTAAAGGCGGCGAATGCTTTGGTAAAATCTAATAGTGAAATTACTGTTGAAAGTTTGTCTGAGTTTTTATATAATTCGTTTATTCCTAAGCCTGATTTGATTATCCGTACAGGCGGGCAGAAACGGTTATCTAACTTTCTATTGTATCAAAGCGCGTATTCCGAATTGTATTTTTCGGATACTCTTTGGCCGGATTTCAGTTTGAAAGAGTATGATAATATAATCAAAGAGTATCAACTACGCATTCGCACTTATGGAGGAATTGTTAATGATTAATAAAAAATCATTATTTAACAGAATATGGGTTGGTGCAATCATATTTATCGTAATGATAGGTATGGTTATGCTCAATATATATTTTCCGAACTATGCAAACAACGAGAGCAAGAACACGTTTGTAAGCGGAAGAGCAATTAACTCTGTTATTTTAGCCGTATTGATATTGCTGTCAGTAATAGAAATGCGTCGTGCATTCGGTAAGGAACGCGTACCGGACTGTTTCAGTTGGCTTATTTGGCTGTACGGCTTTGGCGTTGCTATGATGTACAGTTTGTTCGGATTTACCGGAATTATATTTTTTACATTAGTAGTGTTTATTGCCGCTATTGTAACGTCCTTAGTTAAAAACCGAGTTGACAGTTTGATATACATAGGTTTTATGCTTGTTTATCCGGGCTTATTTATGTCAACTATGTTGTATATTAACCGTTCGGCGTCCACGCAAGCAATTATTTCTCCGGAATTATTGCCGTTTTTAGAGAATGATATTTGGGCGGTTTTTCCTGATACGAACCGTTCGCATAATTTATTGCCGTTAAACGCTATCGGTTTGGCATTGATATTTGCAGTTGCTTCTTTTACTGACGTATTTGCTTTTTTCGTAGGAAGTTTGTTCGGTAAACATAAGCTCTGTCCCGAAATAAGTCCTAAGAAAACTATTGAGGGGTCTATTGGCGGAATATTCGGCGGAATATTCGGCTCGGCATTAGTATTTTTCCTGTTTGATTATTTTAAAATATTCGGAGAACAGATGGGCTTAACATTTGCCGGATACGGTTTGCCTACCGTACAAATCGTATTAACATAT
>Ga0137307_101539_pt1 | contig 19778 bp, 19 predicted proteins | sample NAcewD2O_March_2_FD_97180 | JGI IMG/M metagenome (GOLD analysis project Ga0137307, IMG submission 97180) | Mouse cecal microbial communities from Vienna, Austria - N-Acetylglucosamine amended D2O_March | ecosystem: Host-associated > Mammals > Digestive system > Large intestine > Cecum | place... | reverse complement strand
GCGCGGGTATCCGCGCCCGCGCCGGGCAAGGCCAGATGCCGCACAATTACACCGCTTTGCAGCATGCCGTCCGCGTCCAGCCGGGGCGGCCCCGCCTGCGCGAGCATTGCCTGCAGCGCGGCGCCGGCCACCTCAAAATAATCGGGCGCGCCCGAATATTGCGCCGAAAGCGCGGCGGAGCAATATTTCAGATCTGTCAGCCAGATATCCACATATCCGCGCAGCGCGGAAACGGCCTCGGCCGGCTCGTAGCCGCCCGTATTGTATACCACCGGGATCGTAAGCGTTCCCCGCACCAGATCCAGCGCTGCGCACACCCACGGCAGATAGTGGCCCGCCGTAACAAGATTCAGGTTGTGCGCGCCCTGCTCTTGCAGCGCAAGAAAAATCTCGGCAAGGCGCTCTACAGAGATCTCTTTGCCAAAATTCTCGGCGCTGATGGTATAATTCTGGCAATAGCAGCACCGCAGCGCGCAGCCGGAAAAAAACACCGTGCCGCTGCCGCGCGCCCCGGAGATGCACGGCTCCTCCCAAAAATGCAGCGCCGCCCGCGCCGCCTTCACGCGGCCGCCGCCGCCACAAGGGCCCTGTGTTTTGGTGCGGTCTGCCCCGCAGCGCCGCGGGCACAGAGTGCAGTGTGTGGGAATATCCATTCTGCGTCCTTCCTTCTTTTGCGGGCGTTTTTTCTTCCGGGCCTGCCCGTTTAAATCGCCCGCTTTGCCTTCCCGAGCCGCCGCACAGTTTGCGGCCGCATCCAGGGAGGGCTTTCTGTGTTTCTTCCAAACAGTATATCATCTTTCTCCGTTTTATGGTATACTGTATTTATTCCATTCCCAAACAAAGGCCCGCACGCCGTCAGGCCGCATCCGGCGGCACGCCGGCGGCGGACGCGGCCGCAAAGCCGCGCAAAGCTTTTTTCGCCATTTGGGAGTTTTTCACCGGAAAGGAGCAGACGATGCAGCCTATTGCGCACGACCCGCAGGCCAAATTTCTCGCGCAGCTTGCACGGGAGTATCCCACCGTTGCGGCGGCCTCCAGCGAGATCATCAATTTGCAAGCGATTTTGCGGCTGCCCAAATCCACCGAGCATTTTATGAGCGATCTGCACGGCGAGGCCGATGCCTTTACGCACATTCTCGGCAACGCCTCGGGCGTTATCCGCGAAAAAGTAGACCGCGTATTGGCAAACGAGCTCTCGGACGCCGAGCGCGCCGAATTTGCCACGCTCATCTACTACCCCGCGCAAAAGCTGGCGCAGCTCAAGCCCCGGCAGACAGACCTTGCCGCCTGGTACCGGCAAACGCTGTATCGGCTGATCGAGGTGTTCCGTATGACAGCCTCGAAGCACACGCGCAGCTTTGTGCGCAAATGCCTGCCGGAGCGCTTTGCGTATATTTTAGACGAGCTGCTGCACGCGCATTTTGAGGATCACGACAAAGAGCTTTACTACGGCAGCATCGTCGATTCCATCGTGGACGTCGGCCGCGCGGATGATTTTATTCTTGCGCTCGCGCAGCTCATCCAGCGCATGGCCGTGTTTCGTCTGCACATTGTGGGCGATATCTTCGATCGCGGCGCGAGGCCGGATGTGATCCTGGACAAGCTGATGCGCCACCACGCGGTGGATATCCAGTGGGGCAACCACGACGTGGAATGGATGGGCGCGGCGGCCGGCAGCGAGGCGTGCGCGGCAAGCGTTGTGCATGTCACGCTCAGCTACAACAATTTGGAAACGTTAGAGGACGGCTACGGCATCAGCCTGCGCCCGCTCTCGCAGTTTGCCGAGGAGGTGTACCGCAATGCCGATATCTCCGGCTTCTGGCCAAAGCTGACGGAGCCGGGCGAGTATTCCCCGGCAGATCTGGCCCGCACCGCGCGCATGCACCCCGCCGATCCCGCCGCCATGACGCCCGGCGAGCGCGACGTGCTGGATAAGCTGCGCCAGAGTTTTCTGCAAAGCGACAAGCTGGCGCGCCACGTGCGTTTTCTGTATGCAAAAGGCAGCGTCTACCACATGGAAAACAACAATCTGCTGTTCCACGGCGCGGTGCCGCTGGACGAGGCCGGGCGTCTGGCCGAGGTGTGCTGCGGGGGGCGGCGCTATGTCGGCCGGGCGTGGATGGATCAGTGCGAGCGCATGGCCCGGCAGGGATATTTTGCCCCGGCGGGCAGCGAGGCCCGACAGCGCGGGCAGGATTTTCTGTACTATCTGTGGTGCGGGCCGCTCTCGCCCATCTTTGGGCGCGACCGCATGGCCACATTCGAGCACCTGTTTGTGGACGGCGAATTCTCCGAGCGCAAAAACCCCTATTATCTGTACATCGAAAACGAAGACGAGGCCATCGCGCTGCAAACGGCCAGGCGCATCTTTGACGAATTCGGCCTCGATTTTGAAAACGGGCATATCATCAACGGGCATATCCCGGTGCGCGCCTCCAGCGGCGAGCAGCCCGTCAAGGCGGGCGGCAAGCTGATTGTGATCGACGGCGGCTTCTGCAAGGCATACCACCGGCGCACAGGCATTGCGGGCTATACGCTGGTATCGTCGTCGCGCGGGCTTTCTCTGCGCAGCCACGGCCCCTTTGAAAGCACGCAGAAGGCCATTTCCGAAAATCTCGATATTTTATCCACCAAGGATATGTTCGAGCCGAGCGGCAAGCGCATCTATGTAGCGGACACCGACGAGGGCGCCGAAATGAAGGAGCGCATCGCCGATTTAAAGCTGCTGCTCGCCGCCTATGCGGACGGCAGCATCAAGGAGCAGGCGTAGGGCATCCGCCTCGCCCGCTGGGCACGAGGTTAGAATGCCGCCTCGCCCGCTGCCGCGAACCGCTCTGTAAAGCATTTCCGCGGTGCCCGTCCGTCCCGGGGCCGGCACGCCCCGTTCCCCGAAAATAAATTGGATCATTATTTGGGAGGATCAATCATGCAGCAACCAAAACCCGGCACGGCGCTTGTGTTTGAGGCATGCGAAAATTTCCGCGAACTGGGCGGATACGTCGGCTGCGGCGGCAAGCGTGTGCGGTACGGCGTCTTTTACCGCGCTCCGGCACTGGCCAATCTACATACCCCGGCCGACCGGGAGCATTTTCTCTCGCTGGGCATCCGCACGGCGTTCGATTTCCGCTCCGAATCGGAGCGCGCCCTTGCACCAGACCCGGAGTTTCCGGGCGTGAAAAATATCGCGGTCAACGCGCTTTTCACCCCGGACGGCTCCGAACAGAATTTCGATCTGGAGGAGATCGTGCGCAGCAAGGCGGGCCTGCGCCTTTTGACAGAAGGCGTGCACGAGGGCTATGTGCGCATGCCGTTTGAAAACCCCGCCTACAAAGCGCTGTTTGCGGCCATCCTTGCGGACGAAACGCCGGTGCTGTTCCACTGCACCGCCGGCAAAGACCGCACGGGCGTTGCCGCCGCGCTCATTCTGCGCACACTCGGCGTCTCGCGCAAGGATATCATCGCCGATTATCTTTTGACAAACCATTATCGCGTTCGCTCCGGCGCGGCGTTTTGCAAAACACTCGAACAGATGGGGGTTCCCGCGCCCCTCGCCGCACAGGTGGCGCGCGTGGGCTCCGGCGTGCGGCGCAAAAGCATCGAGAGCGCGCTCGATGCCATCGACGCGCGCTATCCCCGCTTTGAAGACTATCTGGCCGAACAGCTCGGCATCAATGCCGCCGCGCTGGCACACCTGCGCGCGACATATCTTTTTTGATCCGGCCCGGCGCAAAAAGGTCCGGCTCCAAAGGGGGCATGGCGGCCTGAGGACGGGCTGGGGGCAGCGCGTCTGCAGCAGTTGGTCGATTTTGGCCGAGCGGGAGGGCTTTCTCTGCGTATTTTCCGGCGGACATACAAGCCGGTTCCGGCAGATGCAGATGTTTCCCACACACGGCGGAACAAGGCTGCCTGCGATCGGCGGGCTGGAAATTCCGGATCCCGCGTCCACCGTCGGGAAAAACCTCGATGGCAATTTTTTGCTTCGGCTGTTAAAGCACATCAAGGCAGAACACCCCGCGGACAAATGGCCGAAGGCGCGGGGATACGCTCTCGTCAGATTTTCAAGCAGCCCAAGCACACCGGTTGATGCAAAAAACAGTGCATAGCGCCGGTATGGCCTTGCCGCTTTCACCAACCATCATGCGCTCACATTTACCGCAGAACCGCTTTGTTGTCAGCAGATAGTCCTCTTTTGCTTTTGCCATTGCGGGAGCATGGCGGTTCTTCTCCATGCGTTCCTGCACACGGTTGAACAGGTCTTCCGGAACGATAGCAGGAACGCCGCCCTCAATTACAACATCCTGATAGCGATACTCGCCAATGTATTTGCGGTTTTTCAGCAGAGAGCTGAAACTATTGATATTGAACGGCTGTCCCTTTTTCGTTCTAAGTCCGCGGGCATTGAAATCCTCAACAATGGAACGAACTGTTTTGCCATCAGCATACTTTTCAAATATCTCAACCACTAATGGCGCAGTCACAGGATCAACCAAAAGTTTCTGTGCTTTCTTGTCCAACAGATAGCCGAGCGGAACGCCACCGCCGTTGTTTTTTCCTTTCAATGCATTCTCTTTCTGCCCACAATGGATCTTCTCCGATAACTCGGCAGAATAGAACTCAGCATAGCCCTCCAGCATTGCTTCCAGAATAATACCCTCCGGGCCTTCGGAGATATGCTCTTTCGCAGAAATAACCTTTACGCCGTTCTTTTTCAGAATGTGCTTGTAGTGTGCGCTGTCGTAACGGTCGCGGGAAAAGCGGTCGAGCTTCCATACAAGCACAATCTCGAACTACTCTTTTGCGCTATCCTTGATCATGTGCTGGAACTCCGGTCGATCTGCTGTTTTTGCAGATAAAGCCCGGTCAATATACGTTCCAACAATGGTCATGTTGTTGCGTTCAGCATATTCCCTGCACTCGCGGAGCTGACCTTCAATGGATTCCTCGCGCTGGCTATCAGAGGAATAGCGGGCATAGATGACAGCGTTCATTCTTCATCACCCTCGTTGCCTTCGCCACTTTCCAAAGCAAGCTCTGTCAATTCACGCAGCTTACTTTGCAGGATGGCTTTATCAGGCAGATGCAATGTGTAATCTGCGACCATTGTCGGAGACATAGACCTGCTGAGCGCGTATTCGACTACGGTATCATCCTTGCCGGTACAGAGGACTAAACCAACGCTCGGATTTTCATTTGGTTTCTTTACATCACGGTCAAGTGCTTCCAAATAAAAATTGAGCTGTCCCAGATGCTCAGGACGGAAAGTATCAATTTTCAATTCGATTGCAACAAGACAGGACAATGCACGGTTATAGAACAGCAGATCAATGAAGAAATCCGTGTTGCCAACTTGAACGCGGTATTCTTCGCCAACAAAAGTGAAATCATGTCCAAACTCTAAAATGAAATCTTTCAGATGCGAGACAATCTGACGCCGCAAATCCTTTTCCTTGTACGGTTCTTCAAGGTCAAGAAATTCAAACACATAGGAATCGCGCAAAGCCGCAAGTCCGCCGTTCCCAGCAAGCAGGTTCTTATGTTTTTCGTGAGAGATCATCGTCCGCTCATACAGCATACTGCCGATCTGACGATCCAATTCGCGTTTTGTGTAACGATTTGCAATGCACAGGCGAAGGTAAAACTCACGCGCTTCGTCGGTCTTGCAGCCAGTCATAATCAGCAGATTGCTTGTCCATGGAATTTCTCTCACCAGTGGTGAGAGTTTTTCGTTGTCACAATAAGTCTCATAAAACTGCTTCATACGCCAGATGTTCTGCGCAGAAAATCCCTTTGTTCCCGGATAATGCGCTTGCAGAAACTCAGAGAAATCTGCAACCACGCTTTTTCCCCAGCCGCCATCTTTCACTCTACCGCTGACATAAGAGCCGATTTCCCAGTACATCTGAATAAGCTCTGCATTGACTGCTTTCATGGCGCGGCTGCGGGCGTTGTCGATGATATGGATGACTTCATCGAACTGTCCCGGATTATGGGTTAATTCATTGCTCATATCTTCGCCTCCCCAAGCATTTTCAGCATTGCCTCTTTCAGCTTTTCGTTCATCGGTGATTCCGGATCGAAGCACATCTCAACAAACTTCCTCAGTTCAGGATTGTTCGCGTCAACCGGAGGTTTCGCTTCATACAGCTTGCCATGCGGATCATCGCAGCGGGCAAAAATATAGTCCATTGAAACGTCAAAATAGTCCGCATACTTGCGCAGAAGCTCAACCTTCGGCGTTGCCTGACCGTTTTCATAGCGGTTGATGCTGGACTGCGTAGAACCGATCACGTCGGCAAATTTTGATTGGGATAAGCCAATACCTTCCCGCAATGCGCGAAGACGCACACCCAGTTGTTTCATGCTGTTCAACCTCCAATTCGGGTTAAGTATAGTATAATCGAAATCCGAGCAGATTTTAACCCGGATTTTGAAACTCTTGTGTGAACAGTAGGGACTCGCAACAATCTCAAATTTATTTTTCGGTTTTAAGCTTAGAAATTATAAACAACAAGTACTTTATACACCACGCAAAGAATACAACACCAATTATTAGTGCTGCAATTTCGATCTCAACAAAGATGTCTTCCGCTTTTGAGGGAATGTCTAAAAAGACTAATGAAAACGCAACAATAATCGTGATGATATTTGCAATCATTCCCACGAAGGCTGACCGATAGAGATTGTCTAAATAGCTGTTATTCCATAATCGTTCAATGCGCTCTTTGTCAATCACAGAAATCAGAATGCTAATCCCTGTAAATAAAAAGCCTCCAATTATCGCGGACATAGATATTGCATTATAATGAAAATCCGGAGCCAATTCTTCAAACTTGCTTATATCGAAGAAAGCGCTTTTAAATAATATAATAGATACTCCAATTGACAATACTAATACTAAACCTATCCATATCCAGTTTTTTAGCTTTGTCATTTATTCCACCACCAATTCAGGTTAACTTCGACAATATCTCAAAAGCTCTGTCCTATATAAATCGTATGTATTTACGAGTGCATCTTTGAAATCATCAAGTGTCAACAAACCTTCGTCCTCTCTACCAAGGACGACTGTTTTTGTAAAGTTATATTGCAGCAAATCATATGTCTGTGATTTTTCGTTATAATCCTTTGCGTTTGCAGTCAGCCCTTGCAGGTTATCACCAAATTTAATTTTTATTGCGGCGATCATTTCGGCGAGTTTTGAACTAGAAGTAAATATGTTCTTATTGCGGCGACCTACCAGTTTGTATGTCGCAGTTTTTGTACGTACATTTCGAATCGCATCAAAATTTTCAATATCCAGCCCGATGTCGCTTAGAATTTGATCTTCAGGTACAGCTACCGTAACAGATACCTTGCTGATAATATGCTTCCGAACTAATACTTGTAGAATATCATCAGTCATGATTGCTGCAAGGTGGGCAGAAGTATTTTCTCCCGGTTTAAGCGTTTGATCAAACAGGTTGCGGACAGCTGAAATTTTGGGAGCCCCGTTAATTCCAATGTAGCTCACAATTCCGCTCTCAAAATCAATAAGGCAGAAAGTATAAAGCTCCAGCAGCTGACTTTCGCGCATTGGTACATTTTCTGTTTCCAATGTTGTTCGATCTCGCAGAGCAACAGTGTTAGAAGGATTTTGCTGACCGATCTTTAAGAAAGCTCTATGCTCTTCAAAGGATATTGCTTCAATGACATAGTGTCCATTTGAAGCCGTGATATTAATTGCTTTATGATTATCGGAAAGTACCTGCATTTTTTCGTTATATATTTCCCTAAAGCAGTCTTCGATTTCGCTGTTGTTTAATTGTGTTACCCGGACAGTGCGCGTTTCCGGAAGCGGTGTTTGTTTTTCCAGTGATAGACGATAAAACGATACTTTTCTTGTTTTGCTCACCATAGTGTTTTCGCATCCTTTTCTCTATTATGTAATATCAAATCCGCCTTCAAGAATAAATCTTCTCAACATTTGGTCAATCTTCATGTTGATCTGGAATTTCTTGATAGGCTTACCCTCTATCATTTCAAGGAAGGTTTTCGCCTTTTCCGTATCCACGGTTGCCTTCAATGTGTCAAATTTACCAAACTCATTGATATTGACTTCCGTGATTTTCGACTGCATAAAGCTACGCAGTATCGTTTCATCAACTCCGATGGCGGTGGCAAAACGGTGGATCTGGTCATTTTTGGCGCTGGTCATATACTCTGTAATATAATTCCGGAGCGTTTTTCCTTCGTCAACTATCACATCACCGTTCTGGACATCGTGGAGGAAGATGTTTGCGTATTTTTGTTCCTCTTGTGTGAGCGTTGCAAACGACTTGTGAAGTTCATCCAGCACAGCGGCAGTTTCTGTGCCATCCTGCAACGCCTTAATGTACTTTTTGAACCGGGAGTTCATATAGTTCGCATCAATTACACCAGTATTGATTTCCGTCAGGTAAGAGTCAATTTCATACGGCACATCCTCAACACCGGCTTCTCCACTACCGCCAGCGAACAGTTCCTTATAGCGTAAAGCAAGAATCAAGTAGGTGGTTTCATCGAGGTGCAGATTTATGATCACTTTTCTGCCAACGTTCTTAAATTCATAGGACAGCTTATTCCAAGTGAAGCCCTGTATCTTAGCAGCCTCGAGATAGCTGTTAAGCTGCTTGAATAATTTAGCAAATTGTCCGCGCTCCGTATGATCAACCGGAAGTTTTTCGAAGTTCTCAATTCCAGCAGAACGGAAGATGCTCCCAATATCATCGTACAACGCATTCATTTTTTCGAGGTTGTGTTCCAGCTTGTCGGCAAATAGGCCAAGAGGTCTATCACCGGAATACAGCTTGAACGCTTCTTCAATGTTTCTCTGCATTGTATACGGTTTACGATAATAACGAATCGTGCCAAAGGGCTTCTCCGGACCATAGAGACGATTGGTACGTGAGAATGCCTGAATCAACTTTTCGTAAACCAAAATCTTATCCAAATATAGCGTGTTGATCCATTTGGAGTCAAAACCAGTCAGCATCTGATCGACAACGATCAGTAGATCAATTTGCTGGTCGGAAGTATGTTCAATTCCTTTGTACTGTTCTTTGTGCGCCAGACGATAGGAAATGTCCTTTTTGAAGGTTGCATAAGTTGCCATTTGGAACTCCATACTGTATCTGGTATTGTAATCTTTGATGATTTCAGCAATGCCCTCTTCTTTAAAAAGCCCATTACCATTGTTATCAATACTGGGGTCAAACAAAGCGGTAATCTTCAGATTGCCCTTTGCTTTAAACAGTTTATAATACTGGATTGCCTCTGGAATGCTACTGGCAGCAAAAATCGCATGAAACTTGCTGTCGTGGCTTAGGGTTGTCCAGTTTTCCAAAATATCATCAACTACGGCACACTGATGCTCTTCGCGTTCGTACTGAGAAACAGGCAGATAATCTTCAATGCCTTTCAAATAGCTACCATCTGCCTGAGCATATCCAGCCATCGGCACTTTTGTGTGATCCATATAATGCAGATAGACTTTTTTCTTTTTAGGGTCTGCCAACGCTTCTGCCTCAGTAGTTGCCTTAGCTCTTTCAAGTGCAACCGCTTTCCGAAGATCACGATCTTTGTATGTTGGCACCATGTATGGATCAAAGCCCAGAACATTCTTATCACGGATGCCGTCCGCAATGCTGTACCTGTGCAGCTCATTGCCGAACACATTCGAAGTAGTGCTCATTTTCTTCTGATTTTCATCGTGGATCGGCGTGCCGGTAAAGCCAAAAAACATGGCGTTCGGGAAAGTCTCTTTAATAGTCCGCAGCATTTCGCCAAACACATCACGATGAGCTTCATCAATGATAAATACAACCCGTTTATTTTGAATCAGTTCGATGTCGTGCGCATTGAAGCCATTTTCTTCTTCCACACGGCTCATTTTCTGAATAGATGTGACAATCAACGTGTTTGCGGGATCATCGCTCCGCAGTTTTGCTATGAGAATATCCGTGTTTTCTGTAGCTTGCACAGAGTCTGTATCGTCGGCAAACCCGCGATAGTCCAACAGGGACTGCGTGCCAAGTTCAACTCTGTCCATCAGGAATACAGCCTTGTCGGCATCCTTGGAAGCTGCAATCAACTGAGCCGATTTGAAGCTGGTCAGTGTTTTTCCGGAACCGGTGGTGTGCCAGATGTAGCCGCCCATCTGATCCCTATCAGCCCATCGGCGCATAGCAACGCGGCTGGTAATACGAGAAGTCGCATAATACTGATAGCTGCGCATAACCTTCAAAATACCGTCGGTATCGTCGGCAACGGTATAGAAGCCGATCAGCTGGTGTGCCATAGGGATGGAAAGCAGATACTGTGCAATGTCTTTCCAGTTGTTCAACGGCTCATTGTTGGCATCTGCCCAGTGAAAGTAAAAATCTTTGTTGAACTTTCCGTCCGGACCGGGATTTGAAAAATAGACTGTTTCATCCGGCTGCATAGCAATAAAAATCTGCACAAGAGCAAACAATCCAGAGAAAACTCCCTCATGTGCATATTTTTCAATCTGGTTGTAGGCTTGGCTGACATCCACACCGCTGCGCTTCAGTTCGCAGTGAATCAGTGGCATACCATTGATCAACAGCATGAAATCACCACGGCGGTTGGGCAGAACAGAGTTCCTTGCCTTGAATACCGGCTGTTCGGCAATCTGATAGCGGCTCTGACCGGCGGCAATTTCCTGACGGTCATAGATTTTCAGACTGACTTCTTTCCCGAAGTGCAGTTCATCTGCGGGATTGTCGCGTTTGACAGCAACGGTTTTACCATTGATAAAACCGTTGAGTTTCAGCGGCGTGCGCAGACGGGTAATCTGGTCAAGAATCTGCTGCATTTCGCCGTCGGTCAGCGGAACATCGTTCAGCCGGTCCACATCCCGGTTGTTTTCAAAGAGGATCTGTTTCCAGTTTTGGATCAGATCTTCTTCTGTTTTATAGCGCAGAATTTCCGGCTCCCAGCCATATTTTTCTGTCAGTAAACTAATGAGCGCCGTTTCAAAGGCGGCTTCCTGTTCAAATACCATAGCTTGCCTCCTGTATCAGACAAACATTTTTTCAAGCAGTGCTTTTTTGATGCTTTTGAGCTTTTCCAACTCACGCTGATAAAGGGTGATAAGGTTGTCGAGGTGGGTCAGATATTTCCCGATTTTTCTCTGTTCCTCAATCTGCGGCATTGGTATAGGCATTTGAAAAAACACTTCATCCTTAATCGAAAACCTATCAGACCTTGCACCAGTGTCGCCATTGAAATTCATAAAGGAATGCCAATAGCCACATTTGAAAAAGTGTTCAAGGTAAGTAGCGTCAATATCGTGCGGACGAAATACGGTATAAAGCGGCGACATTACGCCAGTTCTGCCCAGTTTGTTGCGATTTATTGGGCCTACGGGTGCGGAAGTCGATATGCGGGGATTATATACGAAGTCCTCGTCTCGCACGATGTAATACCCGCCCAAGCTGTCAAGTTTTGCAATGTCGTGGTCAAAAAAATCTCTTTGGCTGATTATTCCAAATTCAGCGGAGTTCGTGAATGTTTCGACAAATTGTAGTCCCACATTCTTCTCTGTGACTTTATCAGCAATCTCTAATAGCTTACGCTGTTCCCAAGGGTCAGTAAATCCCTTAAAGCGAATTTCGGGGTAACTGCTGCCATTTTGCGGGAACATCTTTTCGAGCATCGACTTTTTCACATTCGTCAACTTTTCAAACTTACGCTGATGAAGGGTGATAAGGAGGTCGAGGACGGAGAAGAACCGTGCAATAGCCATTTGTTCCTCATATTTTGGAAAACTCACTATTCCCTTGAGCGCATTTTCAGCTGACACCTTCATATCATTTTTTGCGCCCTTGTTTACCAGAGGATGGAGGTAATTATTCACTCTGGCATCTTGCTCAAAATAGCATTGAATTAAGTCGGGAAACACATTGCCCTTTCCGTGATAAACTGCATATAAAGTTGACACAATGCCTGGTTTTCCCTTGTTTGCCTTGATAATTCCATAGGGATTTGTTTTGAGTGGTGACTTGGTATAAACTATATCTCCGGTCCCAACGACCCCATAGTTTAATACGGAGGCTCCGGCGAAAGACCGGCCCTGAAATTCAATCTGATTCACTACACCTAACTCGCCGGAGACAGACAAAACATCATCTCGTGTAAATGTGCCGTCAAGGTTCTTTTCACCAGACACTTCCAGGAAATTCTCTAGCTTACGCTGTTCCCAAGCGTCGTCAAAGCCGCGAAAACGAATGGAAGGGATTTCGGTTTTACTCATTTGCATCACACTGCAACAGAGCTTTGAACTCTGCCAATCCCTTCATGTCGTATTCATTACCTGTCAGTTCATCGATCATGGAAGAAAGCGCTTCCTCGGATTTCTGAATCTGCTCATCCAATTCCAAATAGGCCACGGCATACTTATCCGCCAACGCCTGTGCCGCCTTTTCCAGTGTGTCAATGATTGCATCCGGCATGGCACGGAGAGATGCGCACAGCGGAACAATCCATTTCAGGCGCAGGAGGTCAAGAACTTGCTCATCGCTCAGCCCTTCAATGGTTTCTTTGGTTTTCATGTGGAGCGCATAGGATTTTTCTTTGACATCCTTTTTGACGGCTTTTTCTTCCGTCATCAGCTTATCAGCACAGACCATCTTCGCCTCAAAGGAATCTTCCGGGAAGGAATATGCCTCGCGCAGCGTTTTCATATAAGCCGCGGCTTTGCCCTTGGTATACGGGGCATTTCCATCTACAAACGCCCAGTTCACTTCCTTATGCTCAAAGATATATTGCAGTTTCGCCGCCTTTCCGGCTTTGGCATCTATCAATGCAGCATATCCCTGCAAACCAAGCAATTCCGGGGAAGAGATATCTGCATAGATTTCCGCAAGTTTTGCTGCAAACTCTTTGGGGACAAATGCAGTATTGTCATCATTCAAGAACTCGCCGCGGTCACCCTCGTCAATGGAATCTATGATCTCTGCTAATTCGGCAGAAATTTCATCCAGTCTGGATTCCTTTGCCTTGAGCGCATCATAATCTTCCCGCAGAAGCGTAGTCTGTACTAGATCAAAGGGTATGACATGGCCTACCCAGCCGTTTTGTACTTCTTCGTCCTTATCGTCTTTCTTTTTGATGACCATGTTGGGGTCTACCTGCTTTGTGGCAGCAAAACCCTCTGTCTGGATAATTTCAAGATCAGCGGAAATCATGTTCCACTTGTCATCCAGCAACTGATACGCCTGATATTTGTCGATCAGAGGGAGCGGTGCAACACGGCTAAAAATATTCTGGGTAATAGCATCCTCAGCTTTGGAGATATTCATATCCATCATGTTCCCGATCAGCTCGGCGTCCAGATATGTATCAAGATCCGCGAACGCTGACTGGTGTGCTGCAATGAACGCTTGTACATCGGCGCCGCCTTCGATGGCATCTTTGATGTTTTCAACTGCCAATCTTGAATACGGGGTTTCATCGGCGGCAAACAGAACACTTCTCAGCTGAGGGAACGCAGTCCAATACTGTTCCAGAAAATCAATTTCATGGTTGGGAATGCCGCCGTACATGGTGGCGTAAATATCCCAAGTTTCTGTCGCTTCGGAAGAATCGATATAACGGGGAATATTCAGGTTATATCCATTGCGGCGAATCTCTTCCTTGGAAACCAGTCGGGCAAACTTTTCAATACTCTCAGGGCGGGCGGCAATAGCGTCCACAATTCTCTTGATGTCCGATGCCATTAGTTTGTTGGTCTTACCAACTTTGGTGAATCCCTTGGAAGCGTCGATAAAAAGCACATCAGAAGCTTCACGTTTTTGCCGTAAAACCATAATGATGGTGGGAATACCCGTGCCATAGAAAATATTTGCGGGCAGTCCGATAATTGCTTCGATGTTGTTATTTTCGATCAGATTTCGGCGAATACGTCCCTCGCCTTCACCCAGTCCATCAGCGCCTCCAACAGCATCACCACGGAACAGAACACCATGAGGAAGGACGATGGTCATAATACCGTCTGGTTTTACATGGTACAGGTCATGAAGCAGGAAGGCATAGTCAGCTTTTCCTTTTGGTGCCATGCCATAGCGATAGCGGGGTTCGGTTTCCTTGTGAGACGGATCCCAGTGCTGTGAATACGGTGGGTTGGAAACCACAGCATCCAGATACAACGGGTTATACGTCTGAGTGACATCATCGTACATAGGCCAGTCCTGCTCCAATGTATCGCCACAGCGAGTGAAGATATTGGCTGGATTGATGCCGCGCATAACAAGATTCATACGGGTCAGATTGTATGTGTTTTCCTTCAGCTCCTGCGCATAGTACATGATGCCGTCTTTGTTCTTCAGGTACTTGGCAGCACTCTTGCCTATGGTGATCAAAAGAGAGCCAGAACCGCTCGTAGGATCATATATTTCGATTTTCTCACGATCCTTCAAGTGGTTTGCGACAATCTCAGACATAAGCTGAGACACTTCATGAGGCGTATAAAACTCACCGGCCTTCTTCCCAGCATTTGCAGCAAAGTTGCTGATCAAATATTCGTAAATAAAGCCTAAAACGTCATAGTCCTGCCTGCCATCGGTAGGAATATCCTTAATCAGCTGAATCAAGTCGCGGATAGCTTTGGTTTGATTGCTGGTGCTGTCACCAAGTTTGCTCAGACCAGTTTCCAGTGTATTAAAAATTTTGCTGAACACCTTTTTCTGCGTATCACTGATCAAGCGATTGAATGCAGAAAGAGCAGTTCTCACATTGTCAACAGTAAAGTTATTTCCATTATCCAGCCATGTCGAGAAAAGATTATCATAGGCGATAAAATAGCCAAGGTGTTGCTGACAATAATCAACAAGTTCCTCGTTGTTCTCATGTACATGTTCCTGAAGGTCAGCTTCTTCATATCCGTCCTTTTTTAGAAAATCTACTTCTTTGTCAGAGAGAAACTTATAGAAGATGAAACCAAGAATGTAGTCTTTATATTCGTTAGCCTCGATCTTGGATCGCATTTTGTTTGCGGATTCCCAGATTTTATTGGCAAGCTGTTGTTTGTTCATAATTGTTGCTCCTTTGTAGAACTCTGCTATAATCTGTCGAATCGACAATTTAGGTAGATTCGTGACAAGGGGTCAGTGCGCCCATTCGCACCCGCGAGATGGAATAGACCCCATTATTTCGAGTTAGAGTCGCTGATATGATGCGGCTCATTTTTCATTTTCGGCGGGCTTCTTGATATACTTGCCGTTCTTGATTCTCGCGTCCGCTGGCTTCTCTGCGTCCTCTGGAATCCCCCAGACCGAGCCAATGCGGATAGCACCGGGGACGCGCCCCTCGCCGCACAAAATCTGAATACGGCGGGTGGAGATACCCCAGCGTTCGGCGGTTTGCGCGATAGATAAATACTTCATGGGCGGTACTCCTGTTGCAGTTCATTTCTACGTCTGCTTATAAAATCACAGAATAATTATAATCGTCAAAGCGAATAAAAGCAAGGGCTTTCCCGAAAAGTTCAGGAAGTATTTTCAATTCAGAAATCAAGGGCTTGGGGCTTCCCCAACAACAAAATGAGCAGTTCGGGCGCAGGGCTGAACCGCTCATTTTTCCGGTGTGTACGGACACCGGATGTGCTTGCTGCTCTCTCAAATCTCATATCCGCGGATATAACGCGCTCCCGCTTTCGCAAAAGCAGGGGCGCATATTTTTTGAAAATCTTTCGTTTCGATACCTGCGTTTAGATGAAGAAATGTCCGTTGTAAAGTGAGGAGCAACGAATCGCCAATGCCATTGTCCTCAAAATTTTCTCTGTGGAGACCCCCTAATCCGCCGAAAAATTGTCCGTTGTATTGTGAAAGGAGTGTTTCAATATGCCAGACCGCACGCGACCCATCCGCAAAGAAATCTGCCTGAATGAGCAGGAATTGAGCGTGGTTCGCCACAAGATGAATCAACTCGGCACCCGCAACTTCGGCGCGTATGCCCGGAAAATGCTGATTGACGGGTACATCATCAAGGTCGATTACACCGAGCAGAAAAAGTTAGCTGCCGCTGTCAACAGGATTGCCACAAACATCAGCCAGATTTGCCGCCGCATCAACAGCACCGGGCGCTGCTATGAGGACGACGTTGCCGAGCTGAAAGCACGGCAAGCCGAGATCTGGGAACTGCTGAAAGTGCGGCAGAGAGATGTGCTTTGACCACAACGGGGTTTTCCATGTGTGGGTTTTCCGTCACCGGTTTTTCGGACGGTGGACAAGCTGACGCTCCGGAGCGTTCCGCAACCGGATTTCAGGACGACGGTTTCCATAACGTTCATCGGGACTGAAATTCATCCTCTAACTAATAAGAAATAAATCAAGATACAAGAGAATCAATCTATCAATCAACACAAAAATGGATGGATTGATGGATGGGACAGGAGGTCAGATGAAAACTTTTTGCAAGCTCACGACGCAGAGCCCAGCAACGTCCTATGTGCCGCTCCCGAGGTTCCTTCTCCAAGACGAAGCCCTGCGGGGCATCAGCAACGACGCGAAGGTACTCTATGCGCTGCTGCTGGACAGAGCAAGCATTTCCCGGCAGAACGGCTACGTCGAGCCGGACGGCACAATTCGGCTGTGGAGCAGGCGCAGACGAAGCTCCACCGCAGCCGCCAGAGCGCCACACGGATCTTCCGGGAGCTGGAATACAGCGGCTTGATTGTTCGGCGCAAGCAGGGCTTGGGCAAGCCTGCGCTCATTACGCTGAACTACCCAGCGGATGCAAAGCTTATCGCAAAGGAGGGCGAAGATGCACAAGCTTGACCCCATCGAGCGGCTGCCGGATGGCACGCTCTTCCGCTTGACGCCAGGACAGCTCCGCAGCGTGCGCGGCCTTACAAAGCGCTGCTGCAACTTCTTGGATGGCGACTGCCTGCTGTTGGACGGCGTCTGTCCGCAACACATCTCTCGAAGCCTACTTTGCCGGTGGTTTCGCCGCGCCGTGCTGCCCCAGCGGCCAAAGCTGGAACAGGCCATCCTCAGCCCGAAAAAACTCCGCCGCTGCGAAGTCTGCGGCACGGGCATTCTCGTCCGCTCCGGCAGGACAAAATACTGCCCCGCCTGCGCCAAGGAGGTTCACCGCCAGCAGAAGGCAAAATCCGCCCGCAAACGGCGGTCTGATGTAGACAATTCAGGGGCGGAAAGCCCTTGAATTGCAAGCATTCCCGCACCGCCAAAACCGCGCGGCAATACGATTTCCCTCGCAGCCGCGAAATCGAATTCTATTTGTCTACATAGACGCCGGAACACACGCATAGATTGAAGCAGAAAACGCTCTGGAAAGGAGGGCAGCCATGGAAGTATTTCTGATCTTCCCGAAATCAAAGCAGGCGCAGCAGGAGCTTGGGCAGGAGCTGGCAAAGTTCCAGTCCGAGCAGGTGCTGAAAACTGTCCAGAAGCTGCCCTATTCCACGGAGCAGAAGCTGGAGCTGGTGGACGCAGCCGTGAAGCACCTGAAAGCGCAGCAATAATACATAGCAAACGAGCAGACCAGCATCGAACGCCGGCCTGCTCGTTTTTCATATGGATCGTTATTGTTTTTCTTCTTTCAGGAGTCTCTTAAACAGTGTGGGATAATTGCTTGCGCCGTGGGCGATATGATAGACATAGACCATTTCAGCAATCAGCCGATACACGCAGATATACTTTCCCGCAATCACATAGCGGTATCCTCCGTTTCGCAGTTCCTTGTCCTGTGGGATATGGCCGGACAGCGGGAACATTTCCAGACGGGAAAGCGTATCCAAAATCAGATCGGTGATATTCCTTGCCGAGTTAGGTCCAACAAGGTTCATGCGGAGCTGTGCGATTTCTTCAAGCTCCCGCTGGGCAGGTTCCAGAATCACAAGATTAGCCACGCTGATAGATCGCCTCCAGCCGTTTTCTGGATTCCTCCAGCGTATAAGTCGGTGCGCCGGAAAGCCGGGCCGCTTCTGCGATCTCCAGCTTTGCGCGCAGCTTCAAGGATTCTTCGCGCTGTTCAAAGGCTTCGATGCTCATAACGACAAGGTCGCCTTCGCCGTTTTTGGTGATATAAATGGGTTCCGCTTCGTCATGCGCCAGATCAGAAATCATGCCATAGTTATTGCGAAGTGCGGTCGAAGATTTGATAATCACGGGGCAACACCTCCTAAATTATTCTACGATAATTCTATCAGAATTATTCGCTTCTTTCAAGACCCTGTTTGAAATACTTCTCCCATGTGGATTTGAAAATCTGCTTACGGTTTTGCTCCCAATGCTTGAGATTTCCAAGGCTGACGCCCAGCTTGTCCGCATACTGCCTTTGCGTCAGCCCCAGCTTCATTCGGATTGCCTTGATCTGGTTGCCCTGACCATTCCTCAGAAATAGATTGTAGTCATCCAGAAGCGTATCGACCGGCACTTCAAAAAGCTGCGCGATTTTCTCCATGTGCTCCGGCGGATAGAGGTCTTTACCGTATTCTTCATAGTGGACATAGGTGCTCCGGTCTATCCCGGCGTAGTCTGCAACGTCTCTCTGGCGCAGGCCTTTCTGGTAGCGAAGCCAGCGGAGCTTGTCCGCTGTTTCGGTGATTTCTGCGAAGTCCGAAAACTGCAAATTGAACTTTTCTGCGTCCTGAAACTTGTGCGGCAGCACCACTGGAAACTGAAGAATTTGCAGCGGGGCTACTTTTACCGCACCCGATACATTGGAAATCAGAATATAGCAGCGGACTCCCACTCTCGCCAGCAGGCGCCATTTTGCCTCAAAAGACCCCCGTTCCGCCACCTCAACCGCCGTTTGTTCCGCTGCGATAGTATAGCATTTTCGATACACCGTGCCGCGTAGGTGGCAAAACGGGCGCCCTTGGCGCTGTCGAAGCTGTTGACGGCCTTGATCAGGCCGATAGTGCCGATGCTGATGAGATCTTCCTGATCCGCCTGAGAAGCATAGTATTTTTTGGCGATGTGCGCCACAAGGCGCAGATTGTGGCGGATGATCCTATCGCGCGCATCGGGGTCGCCCTGCTTCATGGCGGCAAAGGCTTCTGCCTCCTTTTGCGCAGAAAGCGGCTTTGGAAAGCTGCTGCTTTCCAGATGCAGCGCAAAATACAAAATTTGACCGGCAACAAAGCTGAATAGAATTCCAAACATGAGCGTTCCCTCCCGGTATGGTTTGTATTCTATTCTATTGAGGGCAGCCAACAAATTAGAAGTATTGCGCTCTCCATTGCTGCCGGATACCACGCCCGAATCGTTGTCATCGATGTTCTTGGTAAAAGCAGAGAACCGTTTTCTCCCGCCGGTATTCACAGCCCCGCCAAGCCGAATTTATGCTTTCCGGCGACACAATGCTCATAACACCTCGTCTCCGTCCGGCACCGGCACGATCCCGATCTCCACATTCACCAGCTCCCCAATCAGCTCCGGGGCACGGCCCAAAAACAGGCCGGCTTTGTAAAAGCCGATGGAGACGGTTAGATCCGAGCGCACCGCCAGTACGGCCTCGCCGGTGTCGCCGTTCATGCCGCTGTTGATATCGGCGCTCACCACCCACGCGCCGCTCGCGTTGACGGCCCGGATGGCTTCGGCGGCAGCGCCGCGCGGTACACCGGCAAAGCCCGTACCTAAAATGCAGTCCACGAGGATATCATATTCCGAAAGACCTGTCCCATCCGCACCCGGCACAAACCGTTCGGCCGGCACCCCTTTTGCCACCGCCTGTTCGTAATAATACCGCCCGTCCTCCGAGAACTTCTCGCTCAC
>Ga0137307_101538_pt1 | contig 19784 bp, 15 predicted proteins | sample NAcewD2O_March_2_FD_97180 | JGI IMG/M metagenome (GOLD analysis project Ga0137307, IMG submission 97180) | Mouse cecal microbial communities from Vienna, Austria - N-Acetylglucosamine amended D2O_March | ecosystem: Host-associated > Mammals > Digestive system > Large intestine > Cecum | place... | reverse complement strand
GCGGCTGTAATTTTGCCGGTAGTTTTCAACTCGCGGACATAGCCGGGGAAGTCCAGGTCAAATTCGTTGCGGCTCGGTTCTTTTTCCCCAAGGTAAACGGCTTTCATCCATTCATATGCCGTGTAAACCTGCTGTTTCGGATTGGAAGGGAAATGATCTGCAATAGAATAAAGGTAGGATGCATTGTCCGCTCCTGCAAGTTCCTCATCCACATAACCGAATTGGAAGAACATTTTCAGGATGATGGGTATGTTGTCGTCTTCCAGGCTCTTTTTAAAGGCAGCCTCATATACTTTATAAAATGTTTTGGTCAGGTTCATGCGCAGCTTCCTGCTGGCATCATCGGTAGCGTTTTTATCGATCTGGGATTTATATTCATCCACATATTTGCGGAAATCGCCGCAGACTTCTTTTTCGCAGCCGGAGTATTGCAGGATTGTATCAATGGAGCCTGTGAGGTCGCCGGTTTCATGATTTTCTATATTTTTCTCCGATGGATTGAGTCCATGCTCTTCAATATGGGCCAGTTTTTCTTTGTATTCTTGTACCCGTTTTTGGTACAGTTCCTGGTCGATGGAGCTGATTCCTTCCAAATGAATCATCATGCGGCTGATAGCTCCGCTGATAGTGGTGGAATCCTCATCGCTTGGCCCGATACGGAACAGGAGGCTTGTAAATAAATCAAATAAATCCAAACGGTCGTTGTTCATCAAAGTTTTTGCAATGTCCGATTTATAATAGTTCATAATATGGCAAATGGAAACTATGCTTGAAATATCCTCGCTGGTTTTTAAAAGAAGTCCGTTGAGAAAATCGGAATAAGGTGTGCGGGATTGGGGGAGGGTCTGCGGAAGGACAGCCGCCATATTTTCATAATAACTGCCCATCCAACGGGGGATGTCATCTTCCAGCTCCAAAGGCTTGATTTCCTCCAACTCCGGCAAAAGGCGCGGGGACATGCGGTGGCGCTCACATAAGCTGCAATATTCTTTGTAGCTGTCGGATATGTATTGATAAAGGCTGCCGCAGTCGTATTTGATAAGTTCATATACTTCTAAAATATTGTTGGTCTGCTTGAAGCAGGATTTGGCCGTAATCTGGGCAAAATCCGGCTGCCTGCGCAACAGGACGGAAAGCCCGTCTTTTTTGTATGGAAAAGTAGCGATAGTAACATCGTCCAATGCAGTATAAGTGAAAATGTAATTCTGGCGGTATAAGTCGCATAGGCCGATAACGTCGCCTTTTTCCAGAAAATATTCGCCGCCCGTATAGATGACCCGGACAGTGCCTTTAATAATCATGTGTATGGAATCTACCGGTTGGCCGCTCTGGCAGATAACCGTTCCCTTCTGTAGTTCTTTCGCCATGATGTCCTCCTAAAAAAATAAAGTTGAATAAGCTAATTATAACGATTTTTACAAATAAATACAACATGGGAAATGTTTTTTTCACGGAAATCAATTTTCATGTTTTTTATAAGTGCCGCTGTACATTTTTCCATTTTATGATATACTTTACATCAAAGAAACAAATTTTTATGGAACCAAGGGAGAAGATGCAATGGATAAAGACATGTTGTATATGCATGAAGTGGCAAACGGATACCGCCCCGATGTGGAAAAATTAATACGGTACATACCGTGGCTCGAATCGAAGGTGGGGAACAATATATCCAATTTTTATAATGGGAACGGAATCGGCGAGCATTCCATCTCTTTTCCAGTATATGACAGTACGTTGATGAGCCTTGTGCAGGATGCGAGGAGGACAAAGCTTCTTGACCGTAATTATGCATATGTTTATTCGCGTAACCGCATACGGACGGTGGAAGAAGAACAGCGCCTGATTGAACGGGCAACCATACAGGATATGAATACATTGAAAGGTATTTTGTCGAAATATATTTTGGGAGGGATGACCAAAGGGAAAATATGGTCGGAAGGGGTCAGCAACGGCTCTATTTTGAAAGTAATCCTCAAAATGAAAGAGATTTTGGAATATTGGGATAAGCCTATGGAAGCGCGTCCGGAGAAGATGTGGTTCCAAGTATAAAACCGAAGAGGAAATGGGAGACAAAAGCTAAGGGGTTGCACAGATGAGTGAGAAGTCAGCGCAGAAGAAAAAATATATTGTGGAAACGGCGCGGGATGTCTTTATTGAAAAAGGGTATAAAAATGTTACCATGAAGGATATCGTGGATGCCTGCGGGATTAGCCGGGGCGGCTTATATTTATATTTTTCGGGCACAGACGAATTGTTTTTGGAAGTATTGAAAATGGAGTCGGAGGAGGCGGATGATGTATTTGCCGGCAAAGTCGGGCAGGATGCGGCCCCTTCTGACATTTTGGCTTTATTTTTAAAGGAACAGAAAAGGGAGCTGCTGCGCAAGAGGAATAACTTGACAATGGCGGTTTATGAATATTTTTTTCAAAATAAACCGCCGAGAAAGGACCATCCTTTGAAACAGCAGTTCGATACTGCGGTAAAAATGATTGAGAGGCTGATAGAAGCCGGCACGGAAGCCGGAGAGTTTTACTGTGAGGATGCGAGAGGCGCTGCAAGGAACATTATGTATGTCTTGGAAGGGCTGAAAATTGCTGCCCAGACGCGGGGCATTACGGAAGAGATGATAGACCGTGAGGTGCTTTATATTATGCAGGGTCTGGTAATTGAAGAAGGATAGATGGGCAAGGATGCTTCCGGGGCTGGTAAAGGGGGCATCTTTTTTGCCATATAGGAAAGTTCTACGAATTTCCCATATGACAAAAACAGTTATCGCATTTATATTTATAGAATAGGGTTTGGCTGCCAAAAGCGTTAGAGGGAGGGAAGGGATATGGTAAAAACAGTATTTTCCATCGGGCTTTCTACGGGGGAGAATTTGGTGATAAAAAAGAACAGGCTGGAAGGGGAAGGCTTTTTAGGGAAAGGGAAGCGGGTGGCTATCGTTTCCGGTATTCATGGGGATGAACTGGAAGGGCAGTATGTCTGTTATGAGATGATCCGGAGGCTAAAGGCAAATCCGGAATATTTGGAGGGGACTATAGATGTCTATCCTGCTTTGAACCCGATTGGGTTGACGGTAGCTGACCGGATGATACCTAAGCTGGAAAAGGATTTGAACCGGATGTTTCCGGGGAACAGGCAAGGGGGGACATTCGATAGGGCGGCAGCGGCCGTCATCCAGGATTTGGAAGGGGCTGATTTGTGCATTGATGTCCATGCCAGTAGCCGGTTTGTCAAGGAAATCCCACAGGTGCGTATATGCGAGGAATTTGCAAAGAAGCTGATTCCTTATGCGAAACATATGAATGTGGATATGGTATGGACGAATGCGACGGAAACCGTACATGAATCCACACTGGCCCATTCCATGAATGTGAAAGGGGTGCCTACGCTGGTGGTGGAGATGGGGCTGGGCATGAGGATAAACCGAAATTACGGCAGGCAGGTAGTGGACGGTATTTTCAATCTTCTTTCTGAAATGGGGATTTGGAAGGAGAAACCGCGCAATATCCAGTTTCCCGTGCTTTCCACGGACGGCGAGGTGGAATTTATCCGCGCGGAATGCAGCGGAATGTTTATACCGGCGATTGAGCATAGCCATTTTGTGAAAAAGGGGGATAAAATAGGGGAAATCATTGTTCCTATCGAAGGAAGAGTGGAAAAAGAAATCATTGCCGGCAAAGACGGGCTGGTCTTTACTTTGCGGGAGTACCCTATGGTAAGCGAAGGGGCGCTACTTGCAAGGATTTTGACGGATATCAGGACGAAGAAAACGAAGGAGGCGGAATAAGTGTTTACGGAAGATATTTATACATTATCCCTGCCTTATAGAGAGGACATGGCAGTAAAAGGATTCCGCTTTGGGAAAGGGGAAAAGTCAGCGTGCATCATCGGTCCCATGCGTGGGAACGGGGTGCAGCAGATGTATATCTGCGCAGGGCTGGTAAAAGCGCTGAAGGAGCTGGAGGCGAAAGGATGCATCAATTCCGGCAGGGAAGTGATGGTCATACCGGTTGTAAATAGTTATTCCATGAACATTGGGATGCGTTTTTTCGGTGTGGAGTCCGCGGATATCCGCCGCCAGTTTCCGGGCAGGGAATGGGGGGATGCGGCGGAACGGCTAGCGGCTGCAGTATTTGGGCGTGTCAAAGATTACAGCTTTGGGATACAACTTACCAGCTTTCATATGGCGGGGGATTCGGTGCCCCATATCCGCATGATAGAAAACGGCTATCAGAATGCCTCTTTGGCGAATTTGTTCGGGCTGCCCTTTGTTGTCGTAAGGAAACCGCAGCCTATTGATACCAAGACTTTGAATTATAATTGGCAAAGCAGGAAGACTGCAGCTTTTTCGCTATATACCAACAATAACGAGTCCGTGGATGAGGAGAGCGCAAAACAGGCGGTGGCGGCTATTTTGCGTTTCTTGACACGGATGGGGGTGATACGTTATGAGAGCCATAGCGGCTACATCAGCCATGTGCTGACGGAGAAAGATTTAACGGATGTAAATACGATGTGCGGGGGCATTTTCCGCAGGAAAGCGAAAGTAGGGCAGGAAATCCGGTATGGGAATGCGATAGCGGAAATTATCGATCCATATAATGGGAATATAAAAGAAACGATTTTGGCCCCTACGGATGGGATTGTATTTTTTGCCCATTCGGAATCATTAATTGCGGAAGGCGATGTGGCCTATCAACTGGTACATCGCCTGCATGAATAAAAGAAGACAGGTGCGCGCTGCAAAATATTTGAATCCCCATTGAAAATCGGCGGATTTCAGTTATAATGATAATAATTAAAAAAACGGAGGATAATAAATTCATCATGGGAAATGTGAAACGCATTTATGTAGAAAAGAAGGAACCGTTTGCAGTAAAAGCAAGGGAACTGAAGGAGGAGATTCAAAGTTACTTGAATATTTCGGGAGTGGAAGATGTCAGGGTGTTCATCCGTTATGATGTGGAGAATCTTTCGGAAGATATATTTGAAGCAGCCTGCAGGATTGTTTTTTCCGAGCCGCCTGTAGATATCCTTTACAGGGAAAGCTTTGACGTGCCGGCAAATGGAAGGGTATTTGGCGTGGAGTTTCTTCCGGGGCAGTTTGACCAACGTGCGGACTCGGCTATCCAGTGCGTAAAGTTTTTGCGGGAGGACGAGCAGCCGGTTATAAAAACGGCTGTGGCTTATTTGATTACTGGGGATATTTCCGATGATGAGTTTGAACGGATAAAGGGATATTGCATCAACCCGGTAGATTCCAGGGAAACGGATATGGAAAAACCGGATACATTGGTGACGGAGTTCGAGGAGCCGGCGGATGTTTCTGCCTTTACAGGGTTTAAAGAGATGGCAGAGGGGGATTTGAGGGAATTGTACGAATCCCTTGGATTAGCCATGACTTTTCAGGATTTTAAACATATTCAAAATTATTTTGCAGGGGAAGAAGACAGGGATCCGACGATGACGGAAATCCGTGTGCTTGATACGTATTGGTCGGACCATTGCCGCCATACGACATTTTCCACAGAGTTAAAGAACGTGGAATTTGGGGAAGGATATTACAAATCCCCGATTGAGACTACTTATCAGAGCTATTTGGATACGAGGGAAGAGCTGTTCCAGGGCAGGAAGGACAAGTTTGTCTGCTTGATGGACTTGGCCTTGATGGCTATGAGGAAGCTGAAAAAAGACGGAAAACTGGACGACATGGAAGAGTCGGATGAGATTAATGCCTGCTCCGTTATTGTTCCGGTGGAAATGGATTATGGCGAAGGGTCGGTAAGCGAAGAATGGCTGGTATTTTTTAAAAACGAAACCCACAACCATCCTACCGAAATAGAGCCTTTCGGAGGGGCGGCAACTTGTCTTGGAGGGGCGATCAGGGATCCGCTTTCCGGAAGAGGGTATGTGTACCAGGCCATGCGTGTGACAGGGGCGGCAGACCCTACCGTGCCGGTTAAGGATACGTTAAAGGGGAAACTTTCCCAGAAGAAGCTGGTGCGTGGGGCGGCAGGAGGATATTCTTCCTACGGGAACCAGATTGGGCTGGCAACGGGATACGTAAAAGAAATTTATCATCCGGATTATGTGGCAAAGAGGATGGAAATCGGTGCGGTCATGGGGGCGGCGCCAAGAAAGAACGTCATCCGGGAAAGCTCAGACCCGGGGGATATGATTATATTATTAGGCGGAAGGACAGGTCGGGATGGCTGCGGCGGGGCTACCGGCTCTTCCAAGGTGCATACGGAAAGTTCCATTGAGACTTGCGGCGCAGAGGTACAGAAAGGGAATGCGCCTACGGAACGGAAAATACAAAGGTTGTTCCGGCGGGAGGAAGTCAGCCGCCTGATTAAAAAGTGCAATGACTTTGGAGCCGGTGGTGTGTCGGTAGCTATCGGGGAGCTGGCAGCAGGGCTTATTGTGGATTTGGATAAAGTGCCGAAAAAATATGCAGGGCTGGACGGTACGGAGTTAGCCATTTCCGAGTCTCAGGAGAGGATGGCGGTTGTCGTTTCCCCCAAAGACGTGAATACATTCTTAAATTATGCGGCGGAAGAAAATCTGGAAGCAGTACCGGTGGCAGAGGTGACGGAAGAGCCAAGGCTGGTTTTGAAATGGCGGGGAAAAGAAATTGTCAATATCCAACGTGCTTTTTTGGATACCAACGGCGCACACCAAGAAACAAATGTGAAGGTGGATATCCCGGAGAAAGAAGAAAATTATTTCAGGAAGATTGCAACGCAGAAAGTGTCAGGGCAGTTGGAAAAAGAGGATGTCAAAGGGGCATGGCTTACAACGCTGAATGATTTAAATGTATGTTCCCAAAAAGGGCTTGTGGAAATGTTCGATTCTTCCATCGGCGCGGCCAGTGTATTGATGCCCTACGGCGGGAAATACCAGTTGACGGAGACACAGGCAATGGTGGCGAAGCTTCCGGTATGGAAGGGGAAGACGGATACGGTTACGATGATGAGCTATGGTTTTGACCCATATTTGTCTTCATGGAGCCCTTATCACGGGGCGATTTATGCAGTTACCGAATCTATGGCAAAGATTGTGGCAAGCGGCGGCGACTGCAGGAACATTCGTTTTACGTTTCAGGAATATTTCCGTAGGATGACATCGGAGCCCGGACGTTGGAGCCAGCCTTTTGCGGCGCTTTTAGGAGCTTATGATGCACAGATTGGATACGGGCTGCCTTCCATCGGCGGCAAAGACAGCATGTCCGGCACATTTAATGATATCGATGTACCGCCTACGCTGGTATCTTTTGCCGTAGACGTGGCAAAAACAGGGGATATCGTTACCCCGGAATTAAAACAGGCAGGAAACAGTCTGGTACAGTTTTGGATAGAGAAAGACGAATACGATATTCCGGTTTATGAGGATGTGCTGGAGCTTTACAGCCAGATAACGGCTTTGATGAAGGAAGGCGTGATTGTTTCCGCCTATGCCGTGGATGCAAAGGGAATTGCGGCAGCGTTTAGCAAGATGGCGTTCGGTAACCGGATGGGTATCCGGCTTTCAGAAGAACTTTCTGCCAAAGAGTTGTTTGAAAACGGATTAGGGGATATTGTGGCAGAAGTGGCGGCCGGCAAATTAGACAGGATAGAAGATATGGCAAACTGCCGTAAGGTAGGGGAAGTAACGGAAGATGCCAAGTTTGTATGTAAAGATACCTCTATTTCTATAGAGGAAGCTTTGGAGGCGTGGACTTCCAAATTGGAGAAAGTATTCCCTACAAAGGCGGTAAAAGGGAAAGAGGCAGTGGATTCCCCTTTGTATCAGGCAGACAAGATTTATATCTGCAAGGAAAAGGTGGCAAGGCCTACCGTATTTATTCCGGTGTTTCCCGGTACCAACTGCGAATACGACAGCGCGATGGCTTTTGAGCGCGCCGGCGCAAAGGTAATAACAAAGGTATTTAAAAACCGGACGGCAGAGGATATCAGGGAGTCTGTGGATGTATTTGAAAAAGCCATTGACGGGGCACAAATTATTATGTTCCCCGGAGGTTTTTCCGCCGGGGATGAACCGGATGGCAGCGCCAAGTTTTTTGCCACAGCTTTCCAGAATGCAAAAATGGAGGAGGCGGTTATCCGTCTTCTATCGGAAAGGGATGGGCTTGCCCTGGGAATCTGTAATGGATTCCAGGCTATGATTAAGCTGGGGCTTGTGCCTTTCGGGGATATTACGGGGCAGGATGCCGATTCCCCTACGCTGACATTTAATACCATCAACCGTCATATATCCAAGATTGTTTATACAAAAGTGGTATCCGATAAATCGCCGTGGCTGCAGGGGGCTGTGTTAGGGAAGACGTATGCGGTTCCGGCATCTCATGGGGAAGGACGCTTTGTTGCCCCTAAGGAGTGGGTGGATAAACTATTCGCAAACGGCCAGGTGGCTACCCAATACGCGGATATTGACGGAATGGTTTCTATGGATGAGGAATGGAACATCAACGGTTCCTATGCTGCAATAGAAGGTATTACTTCTTTCGACGGCAGATGCTTTGGAAAAATGGCCCACGCGGAACGACGCGGAGAAGCCGTAGCAATAAATATATACGGGGAACAGGATATGAGGATTTTTGAATCCGGTGTCCGCTATTTCAAATAGCCAAAAACCCCGCAGGGATATGATAGGTGAGCAAAGCCGCTTCATAAGCTGTCCGGGGAACCGGACGGCTTGGAAGCGGTCTTTCACGGTTAGGAAGACAGACGGCTGCGGAGGCTTTGGTTTGTGGAAATATCCGTCAAACGCAGTGGCTGCGCAACGGTTTGAATGAAAATAGTAAAATTAAGGAGAGTTGCTAATGGATTTAAGGAAGATAAGAGGGGCTGCAGACCGGTATTTCGTAAACTTTGCGGTTCTTTTCGTAGCTTGGGGTGGAATGTTTAGACGTTCCTTTAACTGCGATACACTGGCACATATGGTGAACACGAGAGAGGATATCGACATTATGATGAATCATGGGAGATATCTGACAGCGCTGCAGGATTGGCTGCTGTATCAGGTTGGCCTTTCTACCGTAACCCATACAGGGGTAACGGCGATGGTGGAGGTAGCAATATTGGCTGTTGCGGTCTGCATCATACAGCGTTGTTTTGAGGAAAAAATCGGGAAGCCTTCTGGTATATATGAGAAGCTTGCATGGATATCCATAACATCCTTGCTTTTTTCCAATGTACTGTTTGCAGAGTCCTTTATGTTCGGGGAATGTGCATTGATGTTCGGTATGGCATATTTTTTGGCGACCGTGGGGATATGGGCGTTTACGAAGAAAAGATACCCTCTTGCCCTGCTGTTTTTCTTCCTTTCGACGACAGAATATCAGGCAGCGGTGATTTATGCCGCAATCGTCCTTTCCGCATGGATTTTTATGGAAAATGAGTGCCGGATTACAGCAAAAACGGTAGTGCAGGAAATTATCTGCGGATGCATTACCATCGGCTCGGGCTGGCTGAATATTTTAAGCTTGAGCATAGCGGCAAAGCTAGGGCTGGTGGCAGAGGCCGGAAGGTCGGCAAGTATCGGCAATGTGGTGGAAAAGGTGGGGATATGCTTAAGGGATTTTGGGCAGATATTGCTAAACAGCAGAGGGCTTTTGCCCCAAATAGGGCTGCCGTTTTTGGTTTTGTGCGTCAGCGGGGCAATTGTTATCCGGAAATTTGTAAAAGAAAAGAAAATCCAATCCATCATCTATTATGTGCTGCTTGTGATTGGCATGATTGCCATGATGTATATCCTTTCAATGACACAATATCATACAAGGACTTACCCAAGGTTTATCTGGACATTTTATGCGATACAATCCATGCTTTTACTTATCGCTTTTTGGCTCCTGTCCAAGAAGGGGAAAGAAATCCTTTGCTATTTGTGCTGCGGCTATTTGCTGATTCATTTATTGTTCTGCAATATTATCGTCAGCAACCATGTGGTAAGTAATACATTGGATAAAACTTATGCGATGATGGTCTATGAGAAAATCGTGGCGTATGAGGAGGCGACAGGGGAGACGGTGACAAAGATTGCTGTAGTAAATGACATCGATTGCCCCTTCAGCTACAATAACGTATATTATAAAACAGACCAAATCAATGAGCGGGCGTTGGGAACCGTATCGAATACTTTAGTGAATGTAGTGACCGGAAGGGATTTTGAAAAGGTGCCGATGGATGAAACCGTTTACCAGACTTACTTTGAAGGGAAGAATTGGGATTACTTTGATGCTGCCGAACAATTGGTGATTATCGGAGATACCGCATATTGGGCAATCTTCTAGGAAAATCTTGAGGAGGAAGATTGAAAAATAAAAATTTTCAATCTTAAGTTTGTGTCTGCGTAGCATCCACAAACTTAAAATGCGCAAAAAGCCGCGCAAAAATGAGGAAAAAATGATATGCTATAATAAACCAATTTTGGACAAAGATAAGTTGCGCCGGACAGGGCGCGGGAAAGGAGAAAAGATGCGGGCATTTCTTATTTTAGAAGACGGTACTGTTTTGGAAGGAACGCACATTGGTGCCGAAAAAGAAGTTATCAGCGAAATTGTATTTAATACTTCGATGGCTGGGTACACCGAAGTGCTGACAGACCCATCATATGCCGGGCAGGCGGTCTGTATGACCTATCCGTTGATTGGAAATTACGGGGTTTGCAGGGAAGATATGGAATCTAAGCAGCCGTGGATAGATGGATTGATTGTCAGGGAATTGTCCCGGATAGGGAGTAATTTCCGCATGGATGTAACTTTGCAGCAGTTCTTGGAAGAATATGGGATACCGGGCATCGCAGGAATCGATACGAGGGCATTGACGAAAACGCTCCGGGAAAAAGGTACGATGAACGGCATGATTACAACAAACAAAGAATATTGCCCGGAGGATATCCTTCCCCGTTTAAAAGAATACAGCCCCGGTAAGGTAGTGGAAAAAGTGACATGTGGGCACAAGATGGAAAAGAAAGCGGATTTATCTGAAGCGGATATGGGGCGTCGATATGAAAAAAAAGGCAGAGGGAAGAGGGTAGCCCTAATGGACTTTGGGGCAAAAGATAATATTGCGGATTCCCTTTTAAAAAGAGGATGCAGCGTGACGGTTTACCCGGCGATGACCAAAGCGAAAGAAATTTTATCGGACAAGCCGGATGGCATTATGTTGAGCAATGGACCGGGAGACCCAAAGGAATGTACTTCTATTATCGAAGAAATCAGGAAAATCTATGAATCGGACGTTCCTGTATTTGCCATATGCCTTGGGCATCAGTTGATGGCATTGGCAACAGGGGCGGATACTTATAAAATGAAATACGGGCATCGGGGAGGGAACCATCCGGTAAAGGACTTGCAGACAGGAAGAGTATATATTTCTTCCCAAAATCATGGGTATGTGGTGGATGCCGGGAAGATTGACCCGAAGGTGGCCGTACCTGCTTTTATAAATGTAAACGATGGAACGAACGAGGGGCTTGCATATACAGGAAAAAATATTTTTACGGTACAGTTCCATCCGGAAGCTTGCCCGGGCCCTCAGGATTCCGGCTATTTGTTTGACCGGTTTATGGAGATGATGGAAGGAGCGTGGGTATAAAATGCCAAAAAACCCTAAAATAAGAAAGGTATTGGTAATTGGCTCCGGGCCAATTGTAATCGGCCAGGCAGCGGAATTTGACTATGCAGGTACACAGGCATGCCGTTCGCTGAAAGAAGAGGGGATAGAAGTCGTTCTGGTAAATTCCAATCCGGCGACAATTATGACTGACCGGGATATTGCGGATAAGGTGTATATTGAGCCGTTGACGGTAAAGGTATTGGAACAGATTATTGAAAAGGAAAAACCGGACAGTGTGTTGCCCACTTTGGGCGGGCAGGCAGGTTTAAATCTGGGCATGGAATTGGAAGAATCCGGCTTTCTGGAAAATCATAAAGTCACTCTTTTGGGTACGAGTGCAAAAACTATCCGGAAGGCGGAAGACCGGCTGGAATTTAAAGAAACGATGGAAAAAATCGGTGAACCGTGTGCCGCTTCCCTGGTGGTGGAAAATATAGAGGACGGGGTCGCTTTTGCAAAAAAGATAGGATATCCGGTGGTACTGCGCCCGGCATATACGTTGGGCGGTTCCGGCGGCGGGATTGCCCATCACCAGGGGGAATTGGAAGAGATTTTACAAAACGGGCTGCGCTTGTCCAGGGTAGGGCAGGTGCTGGTGGAACGGTGCATTGCAGGATGGAAAGAGATTGAGTATGAGGTGATGCGCGACAGTGCGGGCAATTGCATTACCGTCTGCAATATGGAGAATATCGATCCGGTAGGCGTCCATACCGGAGACAGCATTGTGGTGGCGCCTTCCCAGACATTGATGGATAAAGAATATCAGATGCTGAGAAGTTCCGCGTTGAACATTATTGACGAATTGGAAATTACGGGAGGATGCAACGTGCAGTTCGCCTTGCATCCTTCCAGCTTTGAATATTGTGTCATAGAGGTAAATCCCCGTGTCAGCCGTTCTTCTGCGCTGGCCAGCAAAGCAACGGGTTACCCTATTGCCAAAGTAGCGGCAAAGATTGCCCTTGGCTATACGCTGGATGAAATCAAAAACGCCATTACCGGCAAGACCTATGCCAGCTTTGAGCCTGCATTGGATTATTGTGTAGTGAAAATCCCCCGTCTGCCTTTTGATAAATTTTTGACGGCTAAAAGGACTTTGACCACGCAGATGAAAGCCACGGGCGAGGTAATGAGTATCTGTACGAATTTTGAAGGGGCTTTGATGAAGGCAATCCGTTCTTTGGAACAGCATGTGGACTGTCTTTTCAGTTATGATTTTTCGGCATTGCCGGCAGAAGATTTGCTGGAAAGGCTGAAGAGGGTGGATGACCAGAGGATTTATGTAATTGCCGAGGCTTTGCGCAAAGGCGTAGATTATGATACTATAAATAAAATTACAAATATAGATAAATGGTTTATTGACAAAATTGCGGTTCTTGTGGAAATGGAACAGGCGTTGAAGGAAGGGCCTCTTACCGTTCCTTTACTGCAGGAGGCAAAGCGGATGGAATTTCCGGATCGTGTCATCGGTGTTTTAACAGGGCTTCCGGAAGAATCGGTAAAAAAGATGCGGTATGAAAACGGCATTACGGCAGCTTTTAAAATGGTGGATACTTGTGCGGCGGAGTTTGAGGCGGCTACGCCTTATTATTACTCTTGCTTTGGCAGTGAAAACGAGGCGGCAAAAACCAATCCGGCCAGGAAAGTGCTTGTGCTTGGTTCCGGTCCTATCCGTATCGGGCAGGGTATCGAGTTCGATTATTGCTCCGTACATGCTACATGGGCTTTTGCAAAAGCGGGATATGAGACAATCATTGTAAACAATAACCCGGAAACCGTAAGTACGGATTTTGATATCGCAGATAAACTCTATTTTGAACCTTTGACGCCGGAGGATGTGGAGAATATCGTCAATATAGAGAAACCGGACGGGGCAGTGGTGCAGTTTGGCGGGCAGACGGCGATTAAATTGACGGAAAGCCTGATGAAGATGGGGGTTCCTATCCTTGGAACCAGTGCGGAAAATGTGGATGCTGCGGAAGACAGGGAGTTATTTGACGGTATTTTAGAAAAATGTGGGATTCCAAGGCCGGCCGGCGGAACGGTATATACGGCGCAAGAGGCGAAAAAGGTAGCCAATCAGTTGGGATATCCGGTGTTGGTACGTCCTTCCTATGTCCTTGGCGGACAGGGGATGCAGATAGCCATTTCCGACGGGGAAGTGGAAGAATTTATGGAAATTATCAACCGGATAGCCCAGGATCATCCCATTCTTGTGGATAAGTACCTGCAAGGCAGGGAAATTGAAGTGGATGCGGTCTGCGACGGCAAGGATATTCTGATACCGGGGATTATGGAGCATATCGAGAGGGCGGGCGTGCATTCCGGCGACAGCATATCGGTATATCCGGCGGTAAGCATTAGCGGAAAGGTTAAGGAAACCATTGCGGAATATACGAAAAGGCTTGCCAAAGCACTCCACGTCATTGGCCTGATTAATATCCAGTTTATTGCGGTAGGAGAAGAGGTTTATGTAATCGAAGTCAACCCCCGTTCTTCCAGGACAGTGCCCTATATCAGTAAAGTGACGGGAATCCCGATTGTGGATTTGGCAACGGAAGTTATGACAGGCAAATCAATCCGGGAGCTGGGATATGAGCCGGGACTTCAGAAAGAAGCGGAATATGTGGCGGTCAAAATGCCGGTGTTTTCGTTTGAGAAAATCAGAGGGGCGGAAATCAGTTTAGGGCCGGAAATGAAATCCACAGGGGAATGCCTGGGGATATCCAAAACATTCCATGAGGCGTTGTATAAAGCCTTTTTAGGCGCCGGGGTACATCTTCCCAGATTCCGGCGGATGATTATTACGGTAAAAGATGCAGATAAAGGGGAAGCGATAGAAATCGGCAGGCGATTTGAAAAGCTGGGATATAAAATTTACGCGACCAGAAGTACGGCAGATGCTTTAAAGGAGGCAGGGGTAAAAGCACGTAAGGTAAATAAGATACAACAGGAATCCCCTACGGTGATGGATCTTATTCTGGGGCATGAAATCGACTTGGTAATTGATACGCCCACACAGGGGCGGGATAAATCAAGAGACGGCTTTTTAATCCGCCGTACAGCCATTGAGACCGGTGTAAATTGCCTGACATCTTTGGATACGGCAAGGGCATTGGTAACTAGTCTGGAGCATATTGGGGAAGAAGAGAAACTGACTTTAATAGATATTGCGTCGCTGTAGCAGACGGGGATGAAAGCAAACAATTAGCTGGTAGAGACGATGGAAAATGTAAGGAATTACGCAAAAGAATTGGAGAAATTGATTGCGGCAAAAGATAGAAAGTGGAATAAACTTTTGCTCCATAGCTGCTGTGCGCCTTGCAGCAGTTATGTGCTGGAATATTTGAGGGAATATTTTGACATTACCGTATTGTATTACAACCCTAATATCACGGAGGACGTGGAATACCAAAAAAGGGTAGAAGAACAAAAACGGCTGATAGAGACATATAACGAGCAGATAGAGAAACAGGACTTTCCGGGGATGCGCTCTACAAGAAAGGCAAAAAAGATAAAAGTCATAGACGGGGATTATGAACCGGAGAACTTTTACCGGATGGCAAAAGGGCTGGAACAATGCCCGGAGGGCGGGGAAAGGTGTTTTGGGTGTTATGAGCTAAGGCTTCGGAAGACGGCAGAACTGGCGGTCGCGGAAAAGTTCGACTGTTTTACTACGACTTTGACGATAAGCCCCCTTAAGAATGCCCGGAAATTAAACGAAATCGGGGAACGGCTTGGAAAAGAGTATGGTGTTTTTTTCCTGCCCTCGGATTTTAAGAAAAAGGAGGGCTATAAGAGGTCTATCGAATTATCGGCACAGTTTGGCTTATACCGCCAGAATTATTGTGGATGCGTATATTCAAAAAATGGGAAATGACAGCAGTTGTATGGCATGGATGTGAAAAGCAAAATAGCAGAAAGAGAACCGGAAAGAGAGGGAAATAGCATGGAGAAGATTTTGGATGTGATATCGGGGGAAATGCAGAAGGCATTTCAGGCAGCAGGGTATGATGCAGAGCTTGGGAAGGTTACTTTGTCTAATCGCCCGGACTTGTGCGAATACCAGTGCAACGGGGCGATGGCGGGGGCAAAACGCTATAAGAAGGCGCCGATTTTGATTGCTAAGGATGTGGAAAAGGAATTGGAGGGCAGCCCGGTTTTTGCGGAAGTGGGTGCGGTACCTCCTGGCTTTCTAAATTTGAAGATAAGCCCGTCTTTTTTGAAGGATTATCTGTCACAAATGGCAGGTGAACCGAAATTCGGGTTGGAAAACCCCAAAAAGGCAAAGAAAATTATGATAGATTACGGCGGACCGAACGTAGCAAAGCCTTTGCATGTAGGCCATCTCCGTTCTGCGATTATCGGTGAAAGTGTGAAAAGGATTGCAAGGTATGCGGGGCATGAAGTCATCGGGGATATCCATTTAGGGGACTGGGGATTGCAGATGGGGCTTATTATTACGGAATTGCAGGAACGGAATCCGGAATTGGTATATTTTGACGAAGGATTTGCCGGGGAATACCCAAAGGAGGCGCCGTTTACGATTTCCGAGCTGGAGGAAATCTATCCTACCGCCAGCGCAAAGTCGAAAGAAGACCCGGCATACAAGGAAAAAGCTATGGACGCTACATTTAAGCTGCAAAACGGGGTAAGGGGATACCGTGCCCTTTGGAACCACATTATCAATGTATCGGTGTCAGACCTTAAGCAGAATTATGAAAAACTGGATGTGGACTTCGATTTGTGGAAAGGGGAATCCGACGTCCATGATTTAATCCCGGCTATGGTGGAAGAAATGAAAGCAGGGGGATATGCTTATATCAGCGAGGGCGCGTTGGTAGTGGATGTGAAGGAAGAAACGGATACGAGGGAAATCCCCCCTTGCATGATACTGAAGTCCGATGGGGCATCCTTGTATAATACCACCGATTTGGCTACTATCAAGGAGCGTATGGAAAAAATCAAACCGGATGAAATCATTTATGTAGTGGATAAGCGGCAGGAATTATATTTTGAACAGGTATTCCGCTGTGCCCGCAAAACAGGGCTGGTGCGGCCGGAAACAGGGTTGAAGTTCTTAGGCTTCGGAACAATGAACGGCAAGGACGGAAAGCCTTTTAAAACAAGAGAAGGCGGCGTTATGCGTCTGGAATCCCTGATTGCGGAAATCAATGATGTGATGTATGAAAAAATTATACAAAACCGTTCCGTACCGGAGGAGGAAGCAAGGAAGACCGCTCAGGTAGTTGCCCTGTCTGCGGTAAAATACGGGGATTTGTCCAATCAGGCATCAAAGGATTATATTTTTGACATCGAGCGTTTTACGTCTTCCGAAGGGGATACGGGGCCGTATATTTTGTATACATTAGTACGGATTAAATCCATTTTGTCCAAATATAAAGAAAACGGCGGGAATCCGGAGGCTGTTTCGCTGCAGCCGGCATCCGGGGAGCCGGAAAAAGCATTGATGCTGGAACTGGCAGGATTCCTTGGGATGATGGAAAATGCGTATGGGGAAACAGCGCCTCATAAAGTATGTGCCTATATCTATAATATTGCCAATGCATTTAACCACTTTTACCATGAGACAAAAATCTTGACGGAAGAAGAGGAAGAGAAGAAGAGCGGATGGATTGCTTTGCTTCTGCTTACAAGGGATATTTTGGAGACTTGCATTGACCTGCTGGGATTTTCAGCGCCTGAGAGGATGTAGCGGACAGGATGGGGATGGACGGGGTAGACTTTGCATGTGCCGGGAGTGCAATAGCAAAGCCGGAGGTGGTCTCGTGGACGCCTGTTTTCAGATAGAGGCCATTAAACAGAATCTATAGTTGAAAAAAATAAAAAATATGTAAAAAATATGTTGACAAACCTCGCAATTTAATTGTATAATAGCAAAGCAGGTTGCGGAAAGCAGCTTGTCAACAAGGGATCTTAGCTCAGCTGGGAGAGCATCTGCCTTACAAGCAGAGGGTCATAGGTTCGAGCCCTATAGGTCCCATCCCTTACCGGATAAGCCGGTAAGGGATTATACGGCGAGATAGCTCAGTTGGCTAGAGCATACGGTTCATACCCGTAGTGTCGAGGGTTCAAATCCCCCTCTCGCTATTTGGAAGAAGTCCAAAAAACTTGTAAAATCAAGGGTTTTGGGCTTTTTTAGTGCCTGAATATATAGTGAGGAAATGGATATGATCTTGTCGAAAATGGCTGCATGAGCCTCACAGAGTGTCGGAAAAGGTTAATGGACATTATAGACAAAATATCAGAAAAATTGATTAATGAAAGGATAGCCATAGGTGGCATCATTCAAGCCAGGAGTATTCTTTTCCTGAATGTTTCAGTATGAAAATACCACTTCTTTTTCTCTCTAAACCATTTAAAGCCGATATTCTTTAATGTGTCCTTATAGTCGTATGTGTTACCATCTACCCATATCAAGCAACCAACTATTTCTATGTTGATATCTTCAAAGGTTATAATCTGCTGTAATACTTCCCTTAATTTTGCATCCTCTGAAAAGTCATATTTCATATTATTAAAGCCTATCTTTGCGTTGCCCTCTTGGCTATCCGTTGCTTTGCTTTCGTGTCTATCCTTTAATAACTTGCAAGGAATCCTATATATAAAATGGCTTGCTTGTGCGGATTAGTTTAATCGGAAAGGTGGAAATTTTATGTCAGTGCTGATTGGAAAAATGGGAAAGGAGTGTTATAATATACACAGAAATCAATGTATATTATATAATGGAAAGGATGTTAATGGTAAATATAATAAATTAATGGAAAAATTAAAAGAAAAGGGAATTACCACTTATACAATCAGACAAAAGGCATTAATACCGCAAGGAACACTTGCAAAACTTAAAATGTGCAGTGGTGCAACAATGGAAGAAATTGAGCAAAAATTAAAGGAATACAAAGACACTCATAACGGAAAAGGTTTTATGTGTGATGTGTCAACAAAGACTATCGAAGATATATGCCAGTTGTTACAATGTCAGCCAGAAGATTTGATCGAATGGAAAGTTGATTTAAAACCAGAGTTGGCATATGAAACCAGATTTAAGGAGTGATGCGCTATGCGGAAATTGAAGGTATACTTAGATACATCGGTTATCAGCCACTTGTTACAAGAGGATGTGCCTGAGAAGATGGCAGATACAAGGCAGTTGTGGGAAATGTTTAAGGCTGGAAAGTATGAGGTTTACCTGTCTACAGTGACATTAGAGGAAATTGCAGAGTGTCCAGAACCGAAGAGAAGCGAGTTAAGGAAACTTTTACAGCAGATTCATTTTGTTACGCTAGATATATCGGATGAAATGGAATCAGTTGCACATAAAATTATTGATATGGGAATATTAACTAATAAAAGCTATGATGATTGTCAGCACATTGCGGCGGCAGTTGTTACAGAGTGTAATTGTATCATATCATGGAATTTTAAGCATATTGTAAATATTAAAACGATTCATGGGATAAGGGCAATTACTAATTTGACAGGATATAAACCGATTGATATTCTTAGTCCTACCGTTTTATTAGAAAGTGAGGGATGATAATGGAAAAACCTATTTTAAGCCCTAATTTTACAATCGAAGACATTCACAAATTAAGAGAATACAACTATGAACGGACAAAAGATATGACATCATCAGAAAGACGTAATTATTATAATGAGCGTGGGAGGGCGTTTCTGAAAGAGATTGAGGATGGAAGATTACAGAAGGTGTAATGGTTATGGAAGCATTGATTATTAGTCCTGATTTTACTATTGAGGATATTCACAAAATCAAGGAACAGAACTATGAACGGACAAAAGATATGACAGTAGCGGAAAATGAAAATGTTAAATTAGGAGAAGTACCAACGGATTTAATTATCTGAAGGTGCTTCTTTTGTGTCCTGCTACCTATTATGGATTTCAGCTAATGAGTTTTGGAGATACATATTTTGGCAGGTCATTTTAATGGATTCTTGCTTTAATTCGTTAATTCGCTTGTCTAAATACTTTTCAAGCCAATTCATGAGCCAATGGGGAAGTAATTTTTCTGGAATCCTTTGGATAATGGAAAATGCTATGTCTTCCAGTTTGCTATGTAGTTTGTGAAAAAATTCTTTAATATGGTTACGGTCTTTGAGTTCTATATCTATTATTATC
>Ga0137307_101537_pt1 | contig 19799 bp, 16 predicted proteins | sample NAcewD2O_March_2_FD_97180 | JGI IMG/M metagenome (GOLD analysis project Ga0137307, IMG submission 97180) | Mouse cecal microbial communities from Vienna, Austria - N-Acetylglucosamine amended D2O_March | ecosystem: Host-associated > Mammals > Digestive system > Large intestine > Cecum | place... | reverse complement strand
AATGGCAATAGCTTCGGGATAATAGCGACGCGTCGTGGCAATCTGTAAAGTAATGTAATAAACCAAAATTTCCATCATCAACATTTGACTGACCGGAAATAGAAATGTAGCATATATACTTTTATTTAAAATCCACCTGCGGCGCTTTTTCCAAAAGAAAAGGATTATATGCATAACTGGTATATAGATGATCTCATAAAAAACATTAGCCAATATTAAGTAAAAGCCGGAGAGATAATCAGATGCCTTCGGAAAACAGACAAAGATAAAACTCGCCGCCGCGGTATCGCAGATAAAGCCAATGCTCCATATCATAGCAATGGAAAACAGATCCTCTTTCCAGGAGCTTTTATATATAACCCGACAAATAATCATCGCATCTGTCAAGAAAAAAAACTGCCGCAGCAATATATTTGTATAACTTTGATAAGTGATAATAATACCGGTCATCAGAATGGCCCAGCCGACGAATATGGCCAACCGTCGCGAGTATCTGTGTTTCAGCGTGTAAGAAAAAAAGATAGATACATATAAAACCTGAAGGGAAAACAGACCAATCAATATGATGTCAGACAATGTATACATTTTAAATTTTCCTCTTAAGAATATAATAATAACCGCCGTAATATATACATATTCTTAAATAGTGCTTTTTTTCTAGTATAACAATATTTCCTATGAAAGTAAATAACCGCACCAACTTTCCATTACCCGGAGGAAATGAAAAAGTAAATTCCATTCATCACATCAGGATGGAACTTACTTCTTCAAAATTACTTTTTTCGGGTATCGATGTTGCCGCTCTTATTCTCCAAACGTTTTCAGACTTTCGGACACTTCATATGTATAAAGATCTCTGTTTATCGTCACCAGTTTATCATACATCTCCGTTCCGTCTATATAACCTTTGGTTCCGTAATAGCTGTCAGGAAAAGCGACATTTCCCATAATCCCGGCAGCTTTCGTTACCATATATTCCTCATCAGGCAGTCGGACAATACCATCATATTCCACAGGGAAATAAACGGTAGTCGGAGGGAACGCATCGTCCTCGCTTGTCACATCCGCCGAGTAAATCACAAAATACTTATTATTATTCCCATAATCCGTTCCCTGGGTTTTTGCCAGTAATAAATATTCTCCCACAACTGCCAGACCGGAAACCGCAAAGGAGGGCTCATAGGAAGAGGCTATATAGCTTTCTATGCTGTCTTTTGCTTCCGCATGCAGCACTTCTTTATAAACATCACTGATATCGGCCAGAGAAGCAATCTGTTCACTGTCCGCAAATTTTTCAAATCCGTCTCCGCATTCTGACGTATAGCTGTCTCTGTTGCTCTCCACAATATCCATGTAACAAATCAGGGGATTTACATATCCGTTTGTATCATATGATTTATCCACCCGAGAACTTCCCATAATGCCCCGATTCTCCCGGTATTGCATACCGTCCGCTCCGTTCATCAGATCCAGAAACCTTACCGGATAATAAACCTTCGACGTTCTAAAATCTCCGTCCGTGTTAGAAACCGTGCCGCTGTAAACCAGATACAGATCATTATAATCGCCGTCATATCCGATTCCGTCCTTCACCATACTGAAAATATATCCCACATATGCCAGATCACTCAGTGTAGTACCGTCATTATAAGAACCGGCTGTATAGGAATAAATCGTATCCTCCGCTTCCGCTCTCAGCTTATCCAGAAACGCATCGGTCAGATCAGAATACTTATTTACATATTCTTCTAGTCCGCTCACTGTAAATTGTTTTTCTTTTTCCGATACCACATATCCATAACGCATCGTATACTCATCATCGGTATTAATGGACACCGTGACCGTATCTCCGTTGCGCAGCCCATCTCTTTTATCAATGGAAAAAGCATACGTATCAATATAAGAAGAGCTCCCCGTATATTGATATTCCGCTCTCCCGTTAGGCGCGGTTCCGTCAAAGGTGACAACCAGTCCGTCAAAAGGATCCACTTCCTCTATCGTTTCCAACCCCTCTACCGTTGTTTCTACAGTTTTTCCCGTAAATCTGATATTCTGCTTTTTCACGATGTCATTATCATATGTAATGGCCACCGTTATTTTATCTCCATTCGAAAGTCCGTCCCCCGGCGTAACAGAAAGTTCCACCGTTTCGATACATCTGACGATATCCGCCCCGTCTTTTACGGCCGAGCCCAGCACGTTCCAGGAAGCGATATTTTTATAATCTGTCTCTTTTCCCTGCGCCTTCATAATAGCCATATACAGGCCGTTAATATCCAGCTCTGCCTTTGGCTTCCCATGCCCTTCATACCCGCTATAGCTGATCGAGACATAATCTTCTATATTTATTTTTTTTGGCTGTAATACAACTGCCGCAATCATAACAATCAAAATAACGGTACCCGCAACGCCTCCAATCAGAAACTTTTTCTGTGGAAGCTTTTTCCCATTACTCACGGAATCTGTCTTCGATGGCGTTTCCGCCTTCGCGTTTTCGGCGGCTTCCGGCACAGCCACAGCCTCTTGTGAAGGTTCGTTTGCCGTTTTTATAGACGCGCCGCAATTTGAACATACGGAAACTCCGTCTTCCATCTTTGTTCCACACTTTGTACAAAACATCTTTTACTCTTTCCGACACGCTGACCGCGCCTTTTTAGATTGACAATTTATTTTCAATTTTCAGCTCTTTTCACCTGTCCGATCAGAATCAGATTGGCAACCGCCGATATCACCACAATCCATGGCGCCGCTTTCACTTTAAATACTCCTGCCGACGCGGCGGCTATCAGTCCGAATGTAAGAACAAACAACAGGCTGATTACCAATAACATAATAGAGGCAATCTTCCCATATTTATAATACCCCTTTTTTTGAGGAAAGCCTTTTGCTATATAGAGAATATCAAACACACTTCCCAGAAACGCAAAAAGACAGAGCAGCCAACTGATTAACACAATAACAGTGTTGCCACCAACCGCTCCCCCGTTGAACAAAAGCCCAAACAGGGAAAAGGAAGCCGCGTTATTTGACCCGCCAAGAAAGCCGTAAAGGCTGTTTACAGCCGGAATTTCAAACCATTTCATAAATGGCATAAGCGCCTGTATGGCTGCAATAGCCACTGTTATGTAAAAAAACGGAATTCTTGCAGCCGCGCCGCTTCCCTGAACCCTCTGCATCATATTTTGCAGTTGGGACGCAGAGCCTGTTCCTCCGGTATTGTTTTGTATCGGCGTTTTAGGAGCCTGACCGGCCCGCCGCATATCCGTTCCACAGTTCTGACAAAAAGCATTTCCGTCTTTGTTTTCTGTTCCGCATTTTGGACAAAACATATTTTTTTCCTCTTTTCTTGTAAAATTGTATTATTATTCGGGCTTTGTTGTCGACGTTTTCAGAACCCACCCCACTTTTTTCTCCATAGGCGTAAGCCGTTTTCCGTCAAAATACTGCAACGTACCCCGATCATAATATTGACTGTAATCTGTTAGCAAAAGAATCCCCTTTTCGTTTGCCGGCCATACATGATATACACCGGACGCGATTTTCTCCGTCTCACTGCCATCATAACAATATAAGATTCCCCCGCCTGTTTCCGCGTCGTAATCTGTCATGTAATACACTTTGTTTTCAACCTTCAGCTCTATCCGACCTGGAACACCGGAAGCAACCTTAACGCCGTTGCGGTACAGCTCTTTTCCTCCCTGCTCTCTGTCTTTTAAATAATAAAGCTGTTTCCCTGCCATTCCGGCCAGGCTGTCTACTTCCACATCCATAATCTCGGCTTCCCCGCCATCCTGTCCGCATGGCTGACGGATAACCGCCTTCACGCCTTCATATTCGCCGTCCAGACCGGTCAGGATATATGCCTCTTTTGTGCTAATATCCGCAAAAAGTCCGTTATATCCGTTCCCACTCACATCTGTCTCCACAATGGATTCTTCCCATTGCACCCATAGACTGACCCCGGCAGCAATATCATGATCCAGCAGGCTCTGCGCTTCCTCCCAGGACATATGATCGATCTCGACAATACTGTGAACAGGGATATTCTTCTTATTTAGACACCGGAAAGCCGTCACATATGGTCCGTCAGTTTTTGCAATTCGGGACGTATTTCTGTTGTCCGACGCAACCACAATATCTTTGGCGATTATCCTGCGTTCCTCCGTTTCACCGTCATATACCATCAAATTCACTCTGTCCCACTGTCCCTGCAGTTTCGTCTCCGTCTGATTCAGTTTCTCTCGAGTTATCTGATAAGATGCCCGGAGAACCACGACTCCCAAATCCTCATAATAATCCAAACCGGTCCAATTTCTGGTCTGGACGCCCCAGAAACGTTGAATTTCCTCCGTATTATTATAAATATCCTTTTCACCTACAGGATCCTCCGTGCGCAGCTCCCTTTCAAAGTCTTCTTTTACAAAATCGGAATAATGCCAGGTATCTATATGTTCCCGCTGTTTTTCATAATAAATTCTGAACATTCCATTCAGATTTGAGACAGTGACATTTGACACAAATTCATCAATTTGTTTTTCTTCTCCTCCGCTTTCGACCACAGTCAGACAATCATTTTTCAGACAGACAACTATCTGTCCGTCATCCGATGAGAAAAAATCCGCCACGCCGTCGGCAATCGGCCTATGCCCTCCTTTTAAATCACTGTACACAAGCGACCCGTCCCGGCTCAGACAGTAAACCCCCTCGCTGCCAATCACCTGATATCTGATAATATTTATTCCTAATCGAACAGGCTGTTTGTTTTCCGGTCCCACACAGACCAAATCATAAGATTCCCGCCAGGCATCCATATTCATGGGGAATAACAAGTATCGACCGTCCACCGTCTCTTTAACCTCTACCATGTCATAAGCCGCCACATCAGGATTGGCAAATACCGGACTGCCCACAATCTCCGCCTCTTCTTTTCCGGGTATGGCTGCCCATATTCCATTGTCTTTAAAATAATAGACCCTCTCCGCCTTTTTCAGTCTCAAAACAACCATCACACAGCAAACTGCTGTGGCGACAACTGTCAGTCCTGCCAGCAACACTTTATAACTACGTCTCTTTCGACCCACTATGTCCGAGTCTGCCGGACACTTATCCTGTCCCGCCGCCTCCTCGAACGCCGTCGGCATCTCCGAAAGCGTTTTCGGTACTGAATCCGCAGGCACGCTTTTCTGTGCCCCTCCTCCTACCGGAGCGCCGCAGCCAGGACAAAATACCATGCGTTCTTCCAGTTTACGTCCGCATGAAGTACAATACATCGCAAATCCTTCTCCTTGTTTCATAATGGGAACCTTCAACCAAGTTTCTGACCACAATTTACGCAAAACGCAAAGTCAGGTTCAACCTTTGCGCCGCAGACCGTACAGAATCCAACGGTTTGTTCCTCCTTATTTTCCTCTTCTGTCACTTTTTTGCCGCAACTACCGCAAAAAACGGCATTCTGAGGAATATCGCCGCCGCAATGAGGGCATTTCTTAATTCTTTTCAGTATGCTGATTTGCTCCTGATAGTTTGTGATCGTTTCCTGACAGACTTTAATCTGTACAATCCGCAGCAAAACGTCGCCATTCTCCGCCAGCGTTTTCCGGATTTGCGCTTCCGTCCCGGAGATATCCGCAGATACCGGCATTTCAACTGTGCTTGTTCCAATTCCTTCTTTCGGCCAAACGGTTCCCTTTGACTCCATATTTACAACTTCCGTATCATGAACCTTCTCATTATTTTTCTGCTCTCGATCATTTAGGCAGGCAATCAGCGCTCCCTTCTCAAATGCCCGAAAGCTGTCGCTGACCAGAACGCCAATCTCCTGCTGCAGCGCCGCGATCTTTTTATTTTCTTCCGCCAGCGCCGCATTCAGCTTTACAATCTCTGCCATTTCTTTTGTCTTCTGTACCGCTCCCTGACTGGTTTCTGTCAACGTTTTTCCAACATTGTTAAAAAACTCCACTTTCCTTCCTCCTCGTCATTTTTTATATATACCCAAAATTTCTGTGCCTGGTTTTATATATTAGACTTTATCCGTTTGATTTTATTTAAGGCGTCTTTTGATTGGCCGACCTGGCTTCATTATTCAGCCTGATACAAGTCTACCATCATGCCCACATCCCGAATCCAGGTAGATGTATCCCCACTATCCATCAACTTTCCGGTAACAGACAAATGGCTTCCGTCCATTGCCGCAGCCGCATTTCCATCCATAATCAACTGTATTTCCTCAATAAGATGACTATAACCGATTACCTGAATCGGCTGATCCAGAATCAATATAATCCCTTCATTTTCTGCCTGATTCCATTCCCAGGCAAAAGTACGGTAAGACAAGGTTCCTGACAGCGTATAGCTTTCCGCAAACGTTTCGTAAAGCTTCCCATCCATGGACACCCGCTCCTGTCCTGACTGCTCATCCCCAGTTGTATCCGGTCCGGTTTGCCCGTCCTCCGGCATTTCATTCCTGCCGCCTGTTGTCTCCTGTCCGGACACCATTTCTCCGGCAATATCAATAATTTTGGCATACGTAAACATCCACTCCTGCTCATTCAAAAGTTCCCATAGCCGTACATTCCCTTTCTCACGCTGATCTGCCGCGAAGGCTCGCAAATATTCCGGAATACCGCCATTGACCGCATCACAAAGCTCCCTGGTGCTTAACAAAAGATCATATCCCTGGTGTTCGGGATATCCACCATCCTCCACAATTGCCTCCACCAGAAACGTTTTCTGTTCATCATGCTCTGTCAGCCATTGCTCCAGAAATTGCTGCCAGTTCATGTCGGTTCCGCCTTCGGATACCAACCGCAGCCACTCATCCAAACCGGATGCCAGATCCGGCGCTTCAATCCGCAGTAAAACAGGCAGCTCCGCAAGTGTATATTCAAAAGGAACATAGTGTACGGAAACCTGGTCCTCATAGCCATTTAACTGTCTGACCTCATCGATCCATACAAACGCATCCACACTGGCATTGATATCTGAAAACCTGCCGTCAGGAAACATCTCCGCCCATTCCGTCTCCATTTCGTCTGACCACGCCTTCATTCTGGCCACCGTCGTATCCCGCATATCCTGACTTTGATCTTCACTTTTTAAAGTTCTGGACGGCACCGCCAAGCCAAGCCCCCAGTCAGCTACCTTTTCTCCGTTCTGTTCCTCCTGCTTTTTGCATCCTGACAACAAAAATAACGCCGCTATCAACATCATAAGCAGAAACAATTTTTTTATTACCCGATCTTTCATTACTGTCATTTTCTCTCTCTCATTTTATCTTTCTTTAAAAATTTGACTGCGTGAAATTATACTATGGAATAAATGAGATTGATACGGACTTTGCAAAATTAACTAATAATTCAGCAAAATTGATTACATAACAAAAGATTTTTTTTAAATGAAAACAGACAGGGAATGACAAATCTGCCATCCCCCTTAAAATTTTTCAATATTTAATTTTTCAAAATATCATCCGCCTCCGTATAAACCAAATCTATGCTATTCTGAGCATTTTCCATAATCAAAATCCCATTTTTATTTATAATTACATTTTTCTTTTATAATTAACATGGTCCTGCGAATGTAGCAATTCCCCAAATCATCTTTTCTCCAAGCCGCCCGATCCCCCCCCCCTCCCAATAATCCCCAACCAAAAAGAGACCTCCAAAGAAGCCCCTTTTCAGCAATACCCCCCTTACGGCTCACACGCCGCCACAATACTTTCCATAAAATCCCAGTACATCCCGCTGCTTCCCGTATGATGACTGGTAAAAACTACAATCAGATCCAGCTCTGGCACGCAGAAAATATATTGTCCGAAATGCCCTTGGGCAAAAAAAGCATCATAATTTTCCGCTCCAAACGTACGCACCCACCACTGATAGCCATAATCTGCCGACCCGGTGGAACGCTTAAACTGTAAACCGGTGGATTCTCTGACCCATTCCTCCGAGATAATCTGCTTCCCTTCCCAGACACCGCCGTGAAGAAACAGCCGGCCCAGCTTTGCCATGTCATAAACATTCATCACAAAACCGTTGCCGCCGTCCGAGATGCCCTGGGCGTCGGTTCCGCACTGAACACTGTCCATCCCCAGAGGCGAAAACAGATATTCCTGCCCAAAATCATAAAGGGTTTTTCCTGTGGCTTCCTGTATTATCGCGGCCAGCAGATGGGTATTCCCGGTGAAATAATCAAAATTTGTCCCTGGAGCGGAAACCACCGGGAGATTCAGCACAAAATCCACCCAGTTCTCCGAACCCCTCCAGGCTTCCCAGTTGTTGGTATCATTGGCGGCAAATCCGGTGGTGTGGGTAAGCAGGTGCCATAGATTGATCTGCTTTAAAGCCGCATCCTCCGAATCCGCAATCTGCGGGAAATACTCTACAATCGGCACATCCACTCCCGCAACATATTCTTTGTCGATGGCGATTCCCATCAGCGCGCTGGTAATGCTTTTTGAGCAGGAATGAAGCTCAAACAAGCTGGTTTCGTCATAACCTTCCTTATAATATTCATCTACAATCCGGTCATCCCTGACAATCACCATCGCAAACACGTCCGTTGTGTCCAGAGTCCTGTGCAGCGATTCCAACGCACCGGTATCCAACCCATGATTCTCCGGAAGATCATGCTGCCACTGCCAGTCCGTTTCCGGTTCCGGCTCCTCCGTTTCGGGCGCAGCTTCGGCTTCCGCCGCGGACTCTGATCCGGTTCCGGTTTCCTCCCCGTCTTCCGAACTTTGTGCCGTCTGCTTTATTCCATTTTCACTGTGGTCCGTCTCTTTCTCTCCTTCATGATTTTCCGAAAACAGGACGGATTCCTTTTCACCGGCTGTCTGGCTCTCTCCGCTCACTGGCTGACCTGCCCGTGCCTGCGTCTCACCGGAAGTATCACGGCTGCATGCCGCAAAACCGGATACAAGCGCAAACAGCAATAAGGACAGAGCTATTTTTTTCACAAAATTCCGGCCGACTTTACTCCTACACATCCAGACTGTCCACCCACACTTTCAAATCTTTCGCGGACTGTCTGCCGTTTAACAGTTTCCCTTCCACAATCACCGTATCAGCCGCCACACTGCCTTTCAGCCCGTCCGCCGTTTTTCCCATCCCGCTGCCTCCGGAGGTGGCAAACAAAACGACTGTCTTTCCGGAAAAATCATAGCTTTCCAGAAACGTGTTAATAATCGTAGGGGCGATATACCACCAGATAGGGAACCCGACAAAAATTACGTCATACTTCTCAACACCTGCGTTCCGGTCCGCAATGGCCGGACGGAAAGACAGATCATTCATCTCGATTGTACTGCGGGACTTTTTATCCATCCAGTTCAGATCGGCTTTTGTGTAAGGCACCTCCGGCTTAATCTCATAAAGATCAGCGCCCGCCGCCTCCGCCAATATATTCGCCGCTTTCGCGGTCACACCGCCGGCGCTGAAATAGGCTACCAGTTTTTTACTCATAACAGATTTCTCCTCTCCTCTGCGTTTATTTTGTTCAGTATATATCCTGGAGCCAGCTCTATGTCAAGAAGAATTTGGAATTTTCAATTGAGTCAAACAGCTTATATCTCAGATTTAAGATGATCATAAGTGATATTTAAAAACCGGTAGACAACACATATCAGAAAGGACTGCCGTATTTATAATCGTTTTAAAAATTGGGGAAATAGAGAAGTGAACCAGAATTCCCCTGCGGCATTCATAAAAGGCCGTTTACGGCAGGCCGCAAACGCGGATGCATCCGGGTACGGCCAGAAGCAGGCAAAAAGCTTCCGACCGGCAGGATCCGAAGCTTTTTGTCTGAATAAAACGCTTAATTTTTATTGGGCAGCACCGCCGAGATGGCACCCGCGAAACCACTGATGGGCATGGTCTGCAACACGATATGTCCCGGGCCTGTCACCACGGTGTTAAACAGTCCTTCTCCGCCAAACAGCGCGTTTTTAACGCCCTTAACGCTCTTAATGTCAATTGAGCAGGTATCGTCTATCATCGCCAGGTTGCCCGTATCCACAATCATCTGCTGGCCGGGACCCAGATCATATTCCACAGCCGAACCGTCGATCTCCAGAAAAGCCATGCCGCGGCCGGACAGCTTCTGCATAATAAAGCCCTCGCCGCCAAAGAAGCCCGATCCCATCTTCTTCTGGAAGAATACGGACAGCTCCACCCCTTCCTCCGCAGCCAGAAAGGCTGACTTCTGGGCGATTACGGACCGTTCCGGCGTGATCTCCACCGCCCGGATCGCGCCGGGAAAACTGGAGGCAAAAGCAATCATTCCGGGACCGTCCTTCGCCGTGTAAATATTCTGAAACATGGATTCACCGGAGAACATCCGTCCAAAAGCCTTTCCGATGCCACCGGCCGTGGTCTGCATCTCCATATTAGGACTCATCCACACCATGGAGCCTTTCTCCGTAATCATACTCTCTCCGGCGCTTAAGTCACAGATAACCACCGGCATCGGCTCTCCCGTAATTTGATACTGCATTCTATCTTCCACCTTTCGTTTTTTCCAATCTTACTACAAAGGGGTTAGGGTGTCAATTCGCTTTTGTGCCGCGCCATATCTTTGCGTTTCCCCGGACTCAGACAAAATAAACATTTTTATCTGACAAAACGCCGCACCGGCCTGTTTCATGGCGGAAGTTTTCCGATTTTTTCATTTAATTAGCTTGTAAATCCGCCTGTCCAATGCTATAATTGGATTAATACGCCTAAAAACAGCCTGGGTAAGGAGATATTCCAATGAAAAAAAACGAAAGTAATTTTAAAAAGGCGCTCAATGAGCTGTTAGGGAGCGGTTCTGACGAAGCGTCCAAAACCCAGAGGGAGCCTGAAACGAATTACCGCCAGACAGATACGGAAGCTGCGCAGGCGAAAGAATCTCAGGAAAATCAGACTTCAAACGAATACGGTACGGATAACCAAACTGCGGACGAATACGACAGAACAGAGGATACCGCAGACGATTACAATAGGGCAGAGAATACCGCAGACGATTATGACACGGCAGAGGATGCCTCAGACGAATACGATAGATCAGAAGATGCCGCAGACCAGTACAATCGGGCAGAGGATACCACAGACGAACACGATACGGCAGAGCCTGTTACGGACGAGCCGGCTTCCGGGGACCAGCTTCCTCAGGAAACCCTTCCCGCTTCGGAACCGCCGGTTGTCTCCGGGGGAAATTCAGATATCTCCCCTTCCCGTCCTGCGGTACCTGAAAAACCCGTATACGAAGCCGTGATCACGCCGGACGTTATTATCAACGGTAATATCATCGCCGGCTCCAACCTTAAAATATTGGGAAAAGTATTCGGAAACGTAGATTGTGAGGGAACCATCGTGCTGTCAGGCAGCATCGAAGGCGACGTCAGCGCGGAGAAGCTGCGCTTCATGACAGGAGGCATCCAGGGAAATGTCTCGGTCAAACGGGATATTACGGCTGAAAAAGGCACCCGCGTAAAAGGAGATGTCAATGCCCAGAGCGCCGTACTCAGCGGCGATATGCAGGGTGAACTGATTGTCCGCGAGAATCTGGAGCTGAGAGAATCCTCGTCCGTCTTCGGAAACATCAAAGCCCGGGGCATCGCCATTTACAACGGTTCCAGAATTAAAGGTATGCTTGATATCGGAGGAGAAGTAGAGGAGATGAGGACAGAGAATGAAAGCTGACACCCGTTACTGGGGCAGCGTGCGCTTTTATAAGCATTTGATCCTTACCGCGACGGCGCTGATGATTCTGGTGCCCAACATCGGTCTGATGACCATGCTGGTACGGCACCACAGACTGAAAAAGAGTTACCATGCCGCTGCCACCGAACAAACGCTTTACATCAACCAACTGGAAGAACGGCTGGCATATTTTATGGAACATTGGGACAACCCTGATGCCGGTGCCGATCTTGCAACAAAGGAATCACAGCTTGTGCCGGAACATTCCAACGGGCACAGTACAACCGATGAAACGATGCTGTCGATTCCTTTTTCTGTGGATTTAACAGACTGGAGATATCTGCTGGTAAACGATCAGAACCCTCTGGCCGAATCCTTTCAGCCCGAACTGGTAGATACGAGAAATGAAAAGCAGATACATAGAAAAATCAGAGCTTCCCTGGAGCTGATGCTGGATGACGCAAAAAAAGAAGGATTGGATATTATCATCTGCTCCGCTTACCGGGATTACGAGCTCCAGGCGCAGCTGGTAGAGGAATCCATGGAAAAACTGATGCGGATGGGACACAACTACACGGAGGCTCACTGGCTGACCAAGCTGAATCTGGCACTGGTGGGCACCAGCGAGCATCATACCGGTCTGGCCGTGGACCTTGTGGGCACCGACTATCAGACGCTGGACGAAAAACAGGCGGAAACGCCGGAAGCCAAATGGCTGGCGGAACACGCTCATGAATACGGCTTTATCCTGCGCTACCCCGAAGGCAAGGAACACATCACCGGCATTATTTACGAATCCTGGCATTTTCGCTATGTAGGCAGAACAGCAGCAGCTTTCATAACGGAAAATCAACTGTGTCTGGAGGAATTTCTTGCACTGGCAGAACAGCAGAAATGATAAAAGGAGTCATGATTGATAAATCATGGCTCCTTTTCGGATGTATCCGATATGGAAGCAATGGGGCTCGAACCCATGACCTCTCGCGTGTGAGGCGAACGCTCATCCCGGCTGAGCTATGCTTCCTTTATTCCTGCATCCCGGCTGAACCGGGATGCAGGATGTTTAAACTACACTCATTATAACACTTTTCCCGGAAAAAGCAACCGTCAATTACAATTGCCTTTCCCTCCGCACAAAGCGTCTGATTACATCATTCCGCCCATACCGGGATTTGCGGGCATAGCCGGTTCGGGTTCTTTGATAATCGCCACTACGGACTCTGTGGTCAGCAGGGTGGAAGCAACGCTGGTAGCGTTCTGCAGAGCGCTTCTGGTAACTTTTGCGGGATCCAGAATGCCCTTATCCACCATGTTCACATATTCTTCGCTCAGCACGTCGAAGCCTACGCCTTCTTCGGACTCTCTCACCTTGTTGATAATCACGGAGCCTTCCAGGCCGGCGTTTGCGGAAATATGGAACAGAGGAGACTCCAGAGCTTTCAGTACCAGCTGTGCGCCGGTCTTCTCGTCGCCTTCCAGCGTGTCAGCCAGCTTGGCAACCTTCTTGGCCGCATGGATATAAGCGGAACCGCCGCCTGCAACGATACCTTCTTCTACGGCTGCTCTCGTAGCTGCCAGAGCGTCTTCCATACGCAGCTTATGCTCTTTCATCTCGGTCTCGGTCGCAGCGCCTACACGGATTACGGCTACGCCGCCTGCCAGCTTCGCCAGTCTCTCCTGTAATTTCTCTTTGTCATATTCGGAAGAAGTTTCCTCCAGAGTTGCTCTGATCTGTGCGATTCTGTCAGAAATAGCCTGCTGTGTGCCTTCGCCGTCCACGATAATGGTGCTTTCTTTCTGAACCTTAACGGATTTTGCACGGCCCAGCATATCCATCGTGGCTTCCTTCAACTCATAGCCCAGCTCGGAGGAAATCACGGTGCCGCCTGTCAGTACTGCGATATCCTGCAGCATCTCTTTTCTTCTGTCGCCGTAGCCGGGAGCCTTAACGCCCACAACGGTGAAGGTGCCGCGCAGTTTATTTACGATCAGAGTGGTCAGCGCCTCGCCCTCAATATCTTCGGCGATAATCAGAAGCTTCGCGCCGCTCTGTACTACCTGCTCCAGAATCGGCAGGATTTCCTGTACGTTGGAGATCTTCTTATCGGTAATCAGCACATAAGGGTTATCCAGAACAGCTTCCATCTTCTCCATGTTGGTGCACATGTAAGCGGACAGATAACCGCGGTCAAACTGCATACCTTCTACCAGATCCAGCTCGGTCTGCATGGTCTTGGACTCCTCAATGGTGATTACGCCGTCTTTGGACACTTTCTCCATCGCATCGGCAACCATCTCGCCTACTGTTTCATCGCCTGCGGAGATAGCGGCTACCTTGCTGATCTGCTCTTTGCCGGAGATAGGGCTGCTCATCTCGGCGATGGCCTTTACTGCCTCGTCGGTGGCCTTTCTCATACCCTTTCTCAGAATAATCGGGTTAGCGCCCGCAGCCAGGTTCTTCATGCCTGCGTTGATCATAGCCTGTGCCAGTACGGTTGCGGTGGTGGTTCCGTCGCCGGCCACGTCGTTGGTCTTGGTGGCAACTTCTTTTACAAGCTGTGCGCCCATGTTCTCAAATGCGTCTGCCAGTTCGATTTCTTTTGCGATGGTTACGCCGTCGTTGGTAATCAGCGGAGTGCCGTAGGACTTATCCAGAACAACGTTTCTTCCTTTCGGTCCCAGGGTTACTCTTACGGTATTCGCTAATTTATTTACGCCGGCTTCCAGAGCGGCTCTGGCTTCTGCGCCATATTTCAGATCTTTTGCCATGACTTTTCATTCCTCCTGATTTTTCGGTCCCATACTGTCTGCTTCGGACCGATCCTGTTTTATGGTTTTATGATTTTATTTCTCTACAATCGCTACGATATCATTCTGGCGGACAACGATGAATTCTTCGTCTTCCAGCTTCACTTCTGTTCCGGCATACTTGGAATAGATTACAACGTCGCCGGGCTTTACCATCATGGTAACTTCCTTGCCGTCTACCATACCGCCGGGACCTACTGCGATTACCTCGGCTTCCTGGGGTTTCTCTTTCTCAGCACCGGCAATCACAATGCCGGATTTGGTGGTCACTTCTGCGTCTTTTTGCTTTAAAATAACTTTGTCACCTAATGGTACTAATTTCATAATTCTGATTCCTCCTGTTTGATTATTAGCACTCATTTCCTCCGAGTGCTAACGACTGGTTATATATTAGTGGAATTGCAGTTGAAATGCAACAGCCTAAATATCGCTTATTTTTTCTTTTTCAGGATATTATATTCTGTTTTCTCTTGTTTTCTCTTATTTTTATGCTTTATCGCATTTATTTACACCGACGAAGGAACGCCGTTTTACACACCCAACCGAAAACCTGTCAGCCCGATGCGGCATACAGGGCCTGTTGTACCGCGGGCCGTTCAGATCCACCGGTTCCTGACACATGCATTGTAAATCCCGTCCTCATAAACAGAGTCCGTATGACGGGCACACAGCTTTAAAATTTTTTCGGAACTGTTGCCCATGGCGATGCCTTCTCCCACAAAGGAAAGCATCTCATAATCATTCATGCTGTCGCCAAACGCAGCGGTGTCCTCTCTATTTATTCCCAGTTTTTCCAGAATATATGCAATGCCGGTTGCTTTTGAAAAACCTTTCGGCACAAATTCCACCGATTTGCCGGAATCGATCACCGTTACCCATGCGGAAGCCCTGCGCAGAAGCCCCGGCCGCCTGTCCGCCGCCTCTCTTGGGAAACGCACGGTCATCTTGCTGATCTCCCAGCTCTGCCCGGATACGGGCCTTAACAAATCCCGCAGCAGCCTCAGCCGTTTCTGATAATAGGCATACAACTGGGAATCCGGCGCCGGCGGGTCGCAGTACAGCGCATCCTTCCCCTCCAGAATCGCCAGTCCGTCTCCGCTGTTCACAAGCCCCATCAGATGATATACGGTTTCCGCATCCATCCGGTGATAAAACAACTGCTTCCCGTGATAGAGAATCTGTGTGCCGCAGCCCAAGATCATACCGTCAAAGTTCAGCCCCCTGAGGGACTGCTCCACCGCACAGTTTACCCGGCCGGTACAGATAAAAATCCTGTGACCGTTCTCCCGCAGCATTTTCAGGGCCAGTTTTGTGCTGTCGGGAACTTCTTCCGAATGCTCCCTGTCATACAAGGTACCGTCAATATCAAAAAAAATGGCTTTTTTTCCAGGTTCCACAGGCACCTCCTGTCATTGCAGGCTTGTTTCATAAAGCTTACAAAAAAACGCTTTTTCCTTACGTCATTGTGTCAACAAAGCCGACACAAGCGTCTATTGTGAATGTTTTGTTACAAATTTCTGAAATTCATATTAAATTATCCGTTTATCCCTTCCCATTTTTCCGCCTTCGTATTACAATAAGATAAGCATAAATTACCAATGCCACAAAGAGAAAGGACTGAATACCATGGCAAAAAAATTGAAAAAAATCGCAGCCTTCGCGGCAGTTACCGCAGCCGCAGCAGGAATCGCCTATTTTGTTAAAAACAAATTTTTCAACGACTCGGACTTAGACGATTTCGACGAGTTTGATGATCTTGATGATTTAGATGACCTCTCCGACTATGAAGACGATTTCGACGGCACGACGGAAGCCGCAGAAGATACGGATTCCGAAGATCCGGCTGCTGAGGACACGAAAGCCGGCGCCGATACGGATGAGGAGGATTCCGGGAAAGACGAATAAGAATCCTGCTTTGCAGGTTTCAGATTCATGAAAGGCTCTCCGCCATGGTTCCGGAGAGCCTTTTTCGGCCGGTTTTATTTTTGCGGCAGCTTAAAGGAACTTTTCAGCGATACGATGCGGTTGAATACCAGATGGTCCTCTTTGCTGTCTTTGCTGTCCACGCAGAAAAAGCCGTTTCTCACAAACTGGAAGCTGTCGGGGGACTTTGCCTCTGCCAGCGCAGGCTCCACATAACAGTCTTTCAGGGCAGTCAGTGAATCCGGATTCAGGTTCAGGCTTCCGTCGTCATTATACACGCCTTTTTCCTCATCCACGATATTCTCATAGAGACGCACCTCCGCCTGCACCGCTGTGGGCGCCGCTACCCAGTGGATGGTACCTTTTACTTTTCTGCCGTTAAAGCCGCTGCCGCTTCTGGTTTCCGGGTCGTAAGTACAGTGAAGCACCGTGATCTCTCCGTTTTCATCCTTCTCAAAGCTGTTGCAGGTGACAAAGTATGCGTTCATCAGCCGCACCTCATTGCCCGGAAACATACGGAAATATTTTTTCACCGGCACCTCCATAAAGTCTTCCTGCTCAATATACAGCTCCCGGCAAAAAGGCACCTTCCTGCTGCCCATCTCCTCATTCTCCTGGTTGTTGGGCACATCCAGATATTCCACCTGTCCCTCGGGATAATTGTCAATAATTACTTTCAGAGGACGCAGCACCGCCATCATACGGGGGCGTTTCAGCTTCAAGTCTTCCCTGATACAGTACTCAAGCATCTGGTAATCGCAGGCGCTCTGACTCTTGGAAACCCCTGCCAGCTCCACAAACATCCGGATAGCCTCCGGTGTATAGCCCCGGCGCCTTAAGCCGCTGATGGACACAAGTCTGGGATCATCCCAGCCGTCCACGATACCGTCCTCCACCAGCTTCTTGATATACCGCTTTCCCGTCACCACATTGCGCAGGTACAGCTTGGCAAACTCGATCTGTTTTGGCGGATGGGCAAACTCACACTCTCTGACCACCCAGTCATATAACGGCCTGTGATCCTCGAATTCCAGCGTGCAGATGGAGTGGGTCACATGCTCGATGGCATCCTCGATGGGGTGGGCAAAATCATACATGGGATAAATGCACCATTTGTCCCCCGTGTTGTGATGAGTCATATGGGCCACCCGGTAGATCACCGGATCTCTCATATTAATATTGGGGGAGGCCATGTCGATCTTGGCACGGAGCACCTTCGACCCGTCCTCGTAGACGCCCTTTTTCATATTTTCAAACAACTCCAGGTTTTCTTCCACAGTCCGGTTCCGGTACGGGCTCTCCTTTCCCGGCTCCGTCAGCGTGCCCCTGTATTCTCTGATCTGCTCCGCCGTCAGGTCGCAGACATAAGCCTTTCCTTTTTGGATCAGCTTTACGGCGCAGGCATACATTTCGTCAAAATAATCGGATGCAAAGAACAGCCTGTCCTCCCAGTCCGCTCCCAGCCAGGCGATATCCTCCTTGATGGACTCCACATACTCCACCTTTTCCTTGGTGGGATTGGTATCGTCAAAACGCATGTTAAACTTGCCGTTGTATTTCTTTGCCAGGCCATAATTTAACAGAATCGACTTGGCATGTCCGATATGCAGATAGCCGTTGGGCTCCGGGGGAAATCTGGTCTGCACATGGTCATACTGACCCTCCTGCAGATCCTTCTCGATAATCTGTTCGATAAAATTTCTGGAGACAGGCTCCTCCTTTGCTTCTGTCTCTACATTCACTGTGTTTTCGCTGTCCATTACAGGTTTCCTCCAAATTAAGTTCCGCAACTCCCCTCCCATTGCTATGAGCACTTAGGGTCTGTTCTTTAGACCCTTACGTGCGATACATGGCAAATAGTTAGCGGGTGTCTTTTAGCCGCTTACTATTTGGCAGGCCCTCTTGATCCGGGAGAATTTACTGCCGCATCTGCGTCAGTAAATCCTCCCGTCGCTGTGAGCACTTAGGGCCTGTCCGGTCCGTTGCTATTTTCTCATATATTATTTGATACTATTCATTACATATAATAATAGCACATTTCGGAAAATTGTAAATAATAACTCATACCGGTTCCCCCAGGAACATGGAAAAGTTACCCGACGCAATCAGTTTGCCTCCCTCCGAAGTGACCTCCACCCGGATGACTGCCGTCTTCCGCCCTCTGTGCAGCGTATGCGCCTCCACAAACAGCAAACCGGTCTGAAAGCCCCGGATAAAATTGATGCTGCCCTGCTGGGTCACGTTGGTCACTCCATGGGAATAGGCGCACATGCCGGAAATGGAATCGCACAGGGTAAAAATATAGCCCCCGTGAAGATGGCCGTAAAGATTCAGCCCGTTTTCCTCCACCCGAATCCGCAGTTTGATATGCCCTTCCTCGGCGATTAAAAGCTGCGCCTTCTCAAAGCCTCCCAGGGGATGGATATGGCGGCGGATGCCGTCTAAAATTTCTTCTTTCAGTTCTTCTCCCATAATCAATATTCTCCTGCATCATAGCCTGATCCGTATGTCCGTTTCTGTTTCTTCGGCAAACATACCCTGTCAGGCCAATAAGCCATATCTGTTAATATATTCACGATACAGTACATAAGTGTATCACAAGAAAATTGTTTTATCAACGTTAAAAAGGCAGCTTTCGAACGCTGCCTTTTTAGGAGAAGGTATTTTTGGGGTGTAGCAAAAACTATAAAATGTATTGGGGGGATTTACGATACTTATTATATATGAGGCGCGGCAATCAGTGTGCACAAACTTTTATTTCATACAAAAATTGTTTTGTACATTATGATTACGGTATTCCTTTATGGTGTGTGCTTTTATCAGTATTGCCTGCATTTTCAAAAACTTCTATGTAAATATTGTCCAAGTCACCATTCTTCTTTGGTTTTTTCACCAAATCAGATACACCTTCCGACCTGGCTGCTTTTTTAATCAAATCAAGTCTCAGTCGTCCAAAAGAAGGGTCGTCGGCGAAACCTTCCGGAATACAATCATCCCGTCAAAGGTTTCCTTTGGCACAACCGACGCCGTATAATACATAGGCGATTTCAGCTGTCCCTCCGAAATGCCTACGTTCAGAGTGACAAGCTTCTGTTTTTCACCGGCGATTTTCTGCCATCCTTCGTCTTCCAAAACCGCCGCGAAATCCACATAATAATAATCGCTGTCCATGCCGTCCAGCTGCCCGTTCAGCAGATTTCTGTTGCTGACTTCCCGCACCGTAAAATTCCCTTCCGTATCCTGGGAGTTAAATACGGTCTGCTCCGCATCTGTGCCGATGGCAAAATACTTCTCCCCAAGGCTGTCCGCTAGCAGCTGGCCCAGGCATGTATAACCGGATACCGGCGTTCTCCCGATATGGCCGTTGTGCCCATTGATCAACAGAAG
>Ga0137307_101532_pt1 | contig 19864 bp, 26 predicted proteins | sample NAcewD2O_March_2_FD_97180 | JGI IMG/M metagenome (GOLD analysis project Ga0137307, IMG submission 97180) | Mouse cecal microbial communities from Vienna, Austria - N-Acetylglucosamine amended D2O_March | ecosystem: Host-associated > Mammals > Digestive system > Large intestine > Cecum | place... | reverse complement strand
CAGCAAGTAATGCTAAAACTTATTGCGACGGCAAACAAGGGTATTACTGTAACTAATGTTCAACCCCCGTCTCCAAGAGCGAAACAGTCTCATAACAAACAAAGTACGGTTATTGTTAAGGGAGTAGAAGACTTACTTGTAAGGTTTTCGCGTTGTTGTTCTCCCGTTCCGGGGGACGAAATTGTCGGCTATATTTCGCGCGGAAGAGGCGTATGCGTTCACCGTGCAGATTGTCCTGCCATTAAAAACCTTGAAAGCGAGCGTCTTGTCCGTGCCGAATGGGCAAATATGGATCGTAATACTACGTTTCCTGCTTCAATTGAAATTATATCGGAAGATCGCGGAGATATATTTGCAGAAATTACCAAAACGATTGCAAACGAGAACTTGCCGTTACTTGCAATAAATGCGCGTAAAGATAGAAAAGGCAATGCAATTGCAAGCATCACTGTTGAAATATCCAATCACGAGCAAGTCAATCAACTGATGAATAAAGTACGTTCAATTCCCGCAGTTATAAGCGTTTACCGCACAAAAGGTTAAAGTATGGTAAAATTGTTTTCAAATTTTGAGTATCAAACAGAGTTGCTAGACGTTGCAAAGCTCTATTTTGCGGATATCGGTTTGACGGACATCGAACCTGACGCGGATATTGTTGTTACGGAAAATAGCATTAAAGACGGTTATGTTTACAACGCCTTGTATTTAAATGTGAATTTTCACGAAACGCTGTTTTTATCGAATAAAGAAGATGTATTACAATCGGTACGTCTCCGTAAACGCTTTGCTAAAATAGCGCTATACAAAGTATTGTCGGTATATTTTAATAAAGAAATGCCGTGGGGAAGTCTTACCGGAATCCGACCTACAAAACTTGCTTGTCAGTTAAAAAGCGAAGGGCTCGATTGGAAAGATACTTTTAAAGATTTACTAGGCGTTTCTGATGCTAAAACGCAACTTGTGGATGATATACTGACAACGCAAGGAGTGTCGCGTATCGTGAAACCGAATTGCTCCGACTTGTATATAGGCATACCGTTTTGTGTATCGCGGTGCAGCTACTGTTCTTTTACAAGCGGAGAAATTGACCGTTTGAAAAAATATGTCGAGCCGTATGTTGACGCATTGTGTAACGATATAAACAAGACAATAGCCTTTGCAAATGCCCACGGAATTACGTTGTCTAATGTTTATATAGGCGGTGGAACGCCGACTTCGTTGTCGTGTACACAGTTGGAACGCGTTTTATCTCAAATTGCAGTTACTCCGACTGAATATACGGTAGAAGCAGGAAGACCTGATACGATAACAGAAGAGAAGTTGGCTTTATTTAAGAAATACGGAGTGGACAGAATTTCTATAAATCCGCAAACGTTTAATCAAGACGTTTTAGACGTTATAGGCCGAAAACATACGGTACAAGATATTTATGACAAGTACGAACTTGCAAAAAAATACGGCTTTACTGTCAATATGGATTTGATTGCCGGTTTACCGTCGGAAACATTTGATATGTTTTGTAAAAGTGTTGATAGTGCGATAGCGCTTGCGCCCGATAACATAACCGTCCATACGCTTGCATTAAAGCGCGGAAGCATTTTAAAAGAACAGAATTACCAAACGACAGAGCAGGACGTTTCGGCAATGGTAGAGTACTCTCACAAGAGGCTGTACGCAAACGGTTATAAACCTTATTATATGTATAGGCAAAAGTATATGGCAGAAAATCTAGAAAACGTGGGTTTCTGTAAACCTGATACGCAGTGTTTGTATAATATCGGCATAATGGAAGAAATAACCAATATACTGGCTTGCGGTACAAATGCGATTTCAAAACGTATTTTCAGCTTAGAAGACCGCATTGAACGGGCTGCGAATGCAAAAGACGTTATTACTTATATTGAACGTAACGAAGATTATTTGGCAAAAAAGTTCGAATTATTTGAAAAATGATTACTAAAAAATCTACTCTAAGAAAGTTAATAGCAATAGGCGCTTTGTCGGTTTTATTCGCCGTACTGTATGCTTTGTCAACAAATACTGTTGTTTGCGAGTTTTTTGCAAAAACTTTTTCGCGTGCGTGGATCTGGCTGTTCGGGCATATTTTTAGCATACTTCCGTTTAGTGTATACGAACTGTTTTTGATTGTCGCAATAGTATTGGCAATTGTGTTTATCGTGTATCTGTTTATATTTATCGCAAAAAAACGGTGGAATAAACTTGTCTCAATGGTGTTGATTGCTGTAATTTGCGTGTTTTCGTTTTTGAATATTTATACTTTGTCGGCTTCTTTTGCTTACGGACGCGAAGAACTTCCCAAAGATATTTATACGCAGTATACTTCGGAAGATTTGACTCGCGAAGATGCAATATCAATCGCTACATGGGTGGTAGATAACGTAAATATAGCATATTTAAATACTGAACACGATAATAACGGCAATATTTTGTACCCGTACAGTTTTGATGAAATCTCCGATATGCTGGCAGACGAATATAAAAAGCTTAAAAACGATTATTTTTCTTCATATACGCCAAAGGCTAAAAAGATAATAAACAAGACTATAATGAGCGAAATGCAAATACTGGGGGTATTTTTTGCGCCTACGGGCGAGGCAAATATCAACGGCAATGAAAAGGGATTGTTCTTGCCTGATACGCTCGCTCACGAATTGGCACATTCTAAGGGAGTTATGCGCGAATACCAAGCCGATATAGTAGGACGTTATGTACTCTTAACAAGCGGCAATGATTATTTGCGGTACGGTACATTGGTTAAATGCTTAAGCAGTGCTCTTAGTATCTTGTCTGCCTATCCCGAATATCAGGAAATATCAGATGAGCTAAACGGAAAAATTGACAGTAGAATTTTTGACGAAAGGAAAAACGATTCTAAGTTTTATGCACAGTTTAATCACTTTGACAGAATAGGCGAATTTTTTAACGATTTGTATCTTAAATTACAAAAACAACCCGAAGGAACGGGCAGTTATGTTAAGCCGCCTGAGATAATAGGGTCGGGTGAGTATGACGACGATACCGGCGAAGAGATAATGATAACGCATTTTTCGGGAATGCAAAATTTATTGATAACGCTATATAAGCAGAATTTACTTAAATAAAATTTTGCTAAAATCCTTACGGAAAATATTGCGAAAATTGTTGACAGTTTTGTATGCGTAAGTTATAATATAAAGGCTGTTGAAGTGCGGGTGTAGTTCAATGGTAGAATACCAGCCTTCCAAGCTGGCTGCGTGGGTCCGATTCCCATCACCCGCTCCAAACTACAAGTTTGCCTGTGCCTGTAGCTCAGCAGGATAGAGCAACGGCCTTCTAAGCCGTGGGTCGGGGGTTCGAATCCCTTCAGGCACGCCAATGTATGGTGGGCTTAGCTCAGCTGGTTAGAGTGCCAGATTGTGACTCTGGAGGTCATGGGTTCGATTCCCATAGCTCACCCCATAATTTTTAATAGGGGTATAGCCAAGCGGTAAGGCATCAGACTTTGACTCTGACACTCGTAGGTTCAAATCCTGCTACCCCTGCCAAGTTTGATCCATTAGCTCAGTCGGTAGAGCACATGACTTTTAATCATGGTGTCCCGCGTTCGAATCGCGGATGGATCACCATTAAGATTTATCGGCTGCAAGCGCAGGTAAAATAAATTTATGCATCTTTAGCTCAGTTGGTAGAGCAACTGACTCTTAATCAGTGGGTCCAGGGTTCGAGTCCCTGAAGGTGTACCAATCCAATCGACGTGCGGATATGGCGGAATTGGCAGACGCGCTAGACTTAGGATCTAGTGTCTTCGACGTGGGGGTTCAAGTCCCTTTATCCGCACCAAATTGCAACAGTGTCATTCATATTCGCGGGAGTGGCTCAGTGGTAGAGCGCTGCCTTGCCAAGGCAGATATCGCGGGTTCGAATCCCGTCTCCCGCTCCATTAAATCGGCATTTTTAGGGAATTTACCTTAAAAATGCCGATTTTTTTGCATTTTTGGGGCGGTTTTTAGGTAAATTTAACCACAGTATACATTACTATTTGCGGTTTTGGGGGTAATTTTGGGGGTATTCCATACATTACCAAACAAGTTTTTTTGCTTCTTCGAGCAAATACTCGTCTGGAAGGTCTGTATAGGTATCTTTCAAAACTCCGCCGGAATGTCCTACCATTTCATTTATGGCGCTTTGCGATACTCCGCAAGTAACGCAATGCGTGTAAAAAGTCGTCCGCAAGTCGTACAAAATATGATTTGGAAGTATCGAGTTAAATTTTTCGCGTAAGTATTTAAGAGACACCCATTTTATTTCTTGCACACCGTCTAAATACGGTTTAAGCATTTTTATTATCGGAATCCGTTTTGTAGCAATTTCGCCGTTCTTCCGCTTGCTGTTTTTGGCAATTATCATGTCGCCTTTTATTTCTACCGTTTTATACTCGTTGGGGCGTAACCCGGTGTAAAGTGCGATGGCAAACATTAGTTGGTAGTGTGTACCTGCAGTTGCTTCCAACAGCAACCGTTCTTCTTCCAACGTCAACGCCGAACCATGTTTGCGTTCGTGCTGTTTGTGAAATACCATTTGTACGGGGTTGTGTTGAATAAGTCCAAACTTAACGGCGCAGCCTAATATTTGGTTTAGCAAACTGCGAACTTCGTCGGCAGTTTTTCCTTTCCCTTGCGCTGTAAAATCGTCTAATATTTGTTGTATTTCGATTGCGTTTACGTTGCGCAGCGTTTTGTTGTTAAAGGGTTGCTCTAATGCCCGGCGGAAACGCCACATGTCGTTTTTGTAAGTTCTCTCGGCAACTTTACGTTTGTGAAAATGCTCAAACCAAAAATATGCAAATTCGTTAAACTTTGTAGGTATTGTTTTACCGAGCATGTTGTTTAGCGGTCTAACTTTGTCTGCTTGCCGCAGTTTTTCAATAAATTTTTGTTTTGCTTCTTCAAGTGTTCGTGCGCTTGCTGTAACATTGTAACCGTTACGACGGTAACGTATTTCGTAACTGCAACGGTAGCGATCGTCACAACGCTTCCGAACGCGAGCCGTACAGCCTTCCACTCGAAACTCTTTTCTAAATCTTTTTGGCATTTTTGAAATCTCCTTATCAGTAAATTTCAAAAGTCCACAACAAACTGTTTTTTCGTTAGATTCGGCACTTTCCGTTAGTTCAGCGTTAAGCGCAGCAATCTCTTTTGTAAGCCGTTCTCTTTCGGCTGTGTCGTCGGTAAGGCTTAACATTACCAACTTTTGCGATAATAGTATCATTTGTTCGGTGTTCATAGTTCAACACTCCTTTTGTATTATTCCACCGTTAAAGTGGTAACAATAGGGTATAGAACTGCAAACGCATTTTCAATATTTAATTTTTTATTATGTCATAGCAATAATCTCCTAATAATTATTTGACAATATAATATTTAACGACTATTTCCGTAATGGAATAGTCGTTTTTTATATCTATTTATTCCCTTCGGCTATGAACTTTGCGTAAGTAATTAAGCCTTTTTGTGCTTCCGTACCGAGCCTGTCGCCGATTTCGTCGAAGTACATTAGTAGTTCTTGCTTCTCAGCAGATAACTCTTTGATTGGAGCAAAACCTTGCCTTATTTCATCTAATGTTGGATTATAGTCTAACAAGTAATCAATTGATACTTGAAAATATTTGGCTAATTTAATTAGCATTTCAGGAGTGGGGGAACGTTGTCCTAACTCATAATTACCATAGGCAGATACAGTAATATTAAGTTCCTTTGCAACGTCTGATTGTGTTAGTTTTTTGGCTTTTCTTATTTTTTTTAAGTTTTTCATAATTTCACCTCGAGTTTATTATAAAGTTTTCAAAAAAAAAATCAACAAAATGGCTATTTTATTATTGCAATTAGCCGAAATGTGTGATATTATATTTTATAATTAGACGAAATGTCTAATCGTTGCCATAATTTCACCTCAAATGGCGACAAATTGTGTAAAGAGAAGTGCAATCTTCTCTTTACACTAACAAAAAATGGGGGAATATGGAATGGACGATATCAAAAAGGCATTAGTAAACGAATCAATAAAACTATTGCAAGAGCCGAATATGAAAAATATTAGTTTAGCAATTATGTACCTATCGACTGTACGGGAATTGGAGCATACGGAGTTGCGCGAACTTGAAAACGAAGCACGTTTACAAAAACTGCAAGAGCAGATAAAAAAAATACAATCTTGATATTTGCAGATACCAAGATTGTATTTAGTTATGCGTCATATTCGGGTATCAAATCGATATTCCAAATCTTCAACGGCTTCAAGTAAATCACTAACGATTGAAGCCAAATCATCGACATCGGACGCCAATTCTTCAATCGTTTTTTCGGGATTGGTTAGTCCTGATTGAATGGTGCTTAGCCTAAGTTTAAGGTCTAAATAACTTTTCATAATATTACCTCCTTTGTATATTTTGAAAAGTATAACAAACATGTCATGTAAAGTCAATATTTATAGAAAAAATAAGGAGCGCGAAATGAAAGTCAATGATAATACATTTGTTGTTCCGGCAACAGTAAGTTACACATCTGACGGAACTGTATCGATTAGCATTAAGATTGTTGACCGCGACGAAAGTCCGCTTCGCAAAGCAATAGAGCACAAAACCGTTGCCGAATGTCGAAGCGTTATCAGTTGTTATACAAAGGACAATATATTAGATTCTCACAATTTACCGAAAGACTTTATTTGGTTTAGCGGCATTTTTCATTTTGTCGACGAACAATTATTTACTTCGCCGGAAGAAGTCGCGGAAGCGTTGGCGCTAAAACTTGTTGAACATGACGGTTGCTGCGATACTTGCTCCAACAAGGACAAGTGCAGCTCGGCGGCTGCCGAACATGGCGACGGCTGGCAAACACCGGATAAAGACGTTTGCGCAAAACACATTATTAAATATTTTTGGGATAAGTGCAAAACGAGGTGAGAGCTATTATGCCAAAAGAACGTTGGAAAACGATTGAGGGACACCCGAATTACGAGGTTAGCAGTCTTGGAAAAGTGCGGAATATACGAACCGGTAAAATACTAACACCATACGACGACGGCAAAGGCTATTGGCGTGTTAAGGTAGATGGCAAAAGTTTACGTTTACATATCTTAGTTGCTACTGCTTTTATACCCAACGAAGAAAATAAAACAACGGTAAATCACATAAAGGGCAACAAAAAAGACAATCGAGCTTCGCAACTGGAATGGGCAACACCCAGTGAACAACTAACACACGCGTGGCAAACAGGATTAAGAGATAAACGTGGAAAGGACAAAAGAGCTCGGGGCTGTCCTCAGTGTCGACAATCGGGACAGTATAATAAAAACTTGGTCGTATAACATTAGAGTTTGGCAGAGAACGAAAACTCTATAACTTTATTTCCCTCCTTAATAAGCGGCAACTTTAAATACTGTTGCCGTCTTGGTTGCGTAATTCATTGGCAGAATAGCGGTCTTTTAAACCGCAAGTAGATAGTTCGATTCTATCCGCAGCCACCAATCCCACTCCGTTGGGGAAGTAAAACATTGGCGGAGACGTCTGTTGTCGGTATTAAGACGTTGAAAATTTTGCGCCGGGAGAGCCGACACTCCCGAACCCGCGCGGAAAGGTGGGATATGGCAAAGAAAAAGAAATACAAATCCAAAAACGAATTTCGGTACAACAAGAAAACTAAACACCCTGTTTACATTTTTGAAGATGACGGTAAAAAGTACAATGGTGTTGGGATAACTCATAAACCTAAAACGTTTGGAAAGGACAATATGCCGTTAGACAGCAATCCTCAAAAAAATAAAACTGATGCTTCATACATACGGAACGGCATAGTTCGAGAAAAACACGAGTTGTTTGGAGATAAAACTCTAAAAGATTTTAAGTTTTCAAAAAGCGACTTTCCGAAGGTAAAATCTAAAATAAGAAACTTTAAGAATAACAGAAGAAAAAAACAAACGGTAAAAAGAAAAACATTTTATACCGTTTCGATTTTGCTTTTTATAGTAGTTGTAGTATTTTTTATTGTTCGGTTCAGAGTATAAAAAAAGACAGGCACGCAGAGTCTTTATCTGCCCCATAGCCCGCCGTAAACAAAAAGTATTTTGTTTTTTCGTTGAACTCAATCAACAATAATAGTATACGCAATTATACAGTAAAAGTCAATACTTTTTTGAAAAATAGTTTTAAGGAGTAAAAAATGAGCGCGAAACAGATTGAACAAATAATCGAGTTGGAAAGCGGCAAGCCGCGTATATCCAAAGTGAAATTTTACGGTGTGTGTCAGTTTTGTGGCGAAAAAATTGATGTAACAAGTAAGTTGGAGTTTAATCGTAAAATTGAACTTGTTGACGGTTTTGGAACGGAAAAAGTCGGCAGCGAATGGGTGTGTAAGCACGAAGTACCTTTGCAAACCTGCCCATTTTGCGAAAAGGTGCCGTTTTAAGCGGTCAAAACTATCCGTCAATAAATACATAACGTTGCTAATGCGCTATATTGGCGGCTATTGAAAATACGGGAGTAAACGAAATGGCAAAGTGCTATTTGTGCGGAAAAGAAAGTAATGTCGAAATAAAAATCAGCGCGTACGATAAACAAAATTGTAGCGTACAGACTAAATACGTTTGCGGTATTTGTGCGTTAGATCGTGATTTTATCAAAGACGAAGGTCTTGCCGAACTGATACGCGAAGAGGAAGGCATTCCAAAAGGCAAGGCTTGTGAATATTGCAAATATATGTGGCAAAGTCAAGATAAATATTTTTGCAAATACCACAATAATTTTGAGTTGGACAAAGAAGAAGTATCTAAAAATTTCTGTGATAACTTTGAAAGGTACAGACCATGAAACGTTTTACTTTTATTTACCAACAGTTGAGCGGCGGTTCGGGTTCGGCAAGTATCGAAGCGAAAAATCAAGGAATAGCAATATCAAAATTCAAGAGTCAATATAAGGCTCTGAAAATAATTAAAATCATAAAGGAGTAAATGAAATGGCAAAGAAAAACAAAACTGGTTTAGCGACGGGGGGGGGCGTTGTATTAGCAATACTACTTGTCATAGTAATTGCTTGCGGCATTATAACGCACGGTTTTACGGTTTGGACGGTATGCGGTTGCTTCGGACACAAGTACGATGACAACGGTATTTGTACACGTTGCAAAAAAGAAAAACCTGTAGATGAAGAAACTAAACAACCTGTCGCAATAGTGGACGACAACGGTAATGCTCTTGACAGTGATAAAAATTATCCTATGCCAAAGGGTTTAGTGTTTGCATCGGCGCGACAACTCAATTCTGACACGTCTGAACAAGCAAGTGTTCCGTCCGTTACTATAACGGCTAATGTTGATAGCATTGACGAAGAACTTTCAAAATTGATTTGGCGCATTTCTTTTAAGAATGCAACTTCGGAGTGGGCAAGCGGTAAAACTTTGTCCGAATATGTTACTATGACTGTTTCGGAAGATACCCATTCTGTAACGTTAGAATGCTTGGCAGAGTTCGGCGAGCCTATAATTATAACCGCCTCCGCAGTTTATAGCGAAGGTGTTACAGCGTCTTGTCAACTCGATTATTTGAAGCGAGTTACAAGTATTGACTTTACAAACACATATAAAGGCTCATCGTCTGTTCGTTCAGTGTATTTGAATTACAATAATAAAATTGAGTTCAAACCTGTTGCTTACGGCGTTGGAACGATTACACCTACGAACGACAACTTTACCGTTAAAAATGTAAAGATTAAAGACAGTAATTCCTATGTGTATTCGTCGTTACATAATTACATACATAACACACTGCAAGCGCACGAAGCGAGTGCAAAAGAGGAAATTACAATTAAAGACGCAAATTCATTTACGATCAATCCTAACGATTTTTTTAACCGCGCGTCTATATCCGAAGTGAATTATAAACTGATTTGGAATAAAGTCATACAAGAATTACAGCACGGCGCGGCGAAATATGTCTTTGACGTAACGGTTGAACTTACATACGGCGGGCAACTTATACAAACTGAAATAATGACCACAGAACAGTTTTATATTGGCACAAACGACGCTACGCCGTTTGCGGCTGTAAGTAAAATTGAATTAACAGATTCGATAATCTTTTAGCGGCAGATAATGTACTAATGCTTATTTGACGTCAGAAGATTTGAATAATATTTTTGACGCCAAAGGAATGGCAAAGGAGTACATAATGGGTAAAAGAAAAACAAGTAGCAATGCTGTATTGTACAGCATAGTAGCAATTTTATTGGTTGCTGTAATTGTCTGCGGTATTATAACGCACGGCTTTAAGGATTGGACGCCTTGCGGCTGCTTTGGACATAAATATAATGCCGACGGAATCTGTGAACGCTGCAAGGCAGAAAAGCCTTCCGAAGAGCAGAAAGAAGCAATAGCGGAAGATAACAACGGCAATATACTCGAAAGCGACAAGGTATACGCAATGCCCGGCGGAATGTTGTTCTCGTCTGTTAGAGCAGCAAGCACCGAAAAAAGCGTAACAGTTAAGGCAACTGTGGAACCGGCAGATGCAACTAATAAAGAAGTAAATTGGCTTGTTGCATTTGCTAACGAAAGCAGTGCATGGGCAACAAACAAAAATGTTACAGATTATGTAACAATAACCCCGTCCGAAGCAGATACATTGACGGCTACGGTAACTTGTAAGCAAGCGTTCGGAGAACAAATTGTAATAACTTGCGTTTCTGCCGACGATTCTAATGTTTCGGCTAACTGTACTGTTGATTACAGAAAAACTGTCGAGAATGTCAAGTTAAGAATAAGTAATTTTATTACTGATAGTTTTCTTACTGGGGCAGTCTATATTGAAATGAGTAATGCGCAGACAAGAGATGTTCAAAGTGAAGTAGAATACTCTGTCGGAACTGTTGGCGGAGATGAAGAAGTTGTAGTCGAGTACAAATTCCATGAAGGTATTTACAATCAATTATCGGGAAGCAGTATATGTCAAGGACACGAAGGATCAACTTGTACGAAGCACTTGTTCTATAACTTAACTAATAGTTGGCAGCGCATAGGCGACACGATTAAGTTCGATATAAACTTTGTTCAAGAAGCATTAGCAAAGTTTGTTCCTGCAAATTACAATACTGCATTTAATCAAATGCGTATATACTTGCAGTCTTATGAACTTGAAGCAGTAACTTTTAGAATTACTTGCGGCGATTGGACGAAAGAACTGACAACAGCAATTTCGCTTTCAAATTGGAAGATTGCAGTTACAAATATAGCGTTAGATACAGAGGTATTAGAGTTTTAGGAGTAATTTATGGCAAAAAAATTGTTTTCGTTTATAGGCATACTGTTAATTTTAGCGTTGATAGCGGGAATTGTATATTTCGTCTATGTATTTACTGGCGAGTTTTCAACGGACTTCAAAACGTTCTACGTTGAGATTGACGGTAAAAAGTATGTTAAAGATGCTTATGATTTAACATTCTATAAGCCGCGCATAGACGTACATTACACATTTGAAAAGGTGCAAAGTAACAAGTTGACTTTTACATATTTAATAGAGCCTGCAGGAAACGATTTTAACTTTACCGTAGACGGAGAAAAAGTCAGTTGGTTAAACGTTGACGGCTTGGCAGAAGCATTTAACATTAAGTCAGATGCCGATGGTATAACGCTTAATTGCGCCAACAAAAAGGTTTTGGACGTCTTACAGTCGGTTTACCCCAACAGCAATATTGTTTTGCCGGAAGATATTGATACGGAAAACATAAGCCGTTACAAACTAACGGTAACGGCAGAAGATAAGCGGACAAGCATTATTCTTACGTTTAAGTGCGCGCCTGCTATTGAAAACATTATTCTGAACCCGTCAGAAATTATATTTTAGGTACAAATATGAAAAAACTCACATTGATTTTAGTATTGATATTGATAGTAACGACAATCGGCGGCGGACTTTCGTCCGTTGCCTTTGCCGAATCTTTCGGAATTGAAACAAGCAATGTAATGGATGATTTAACTAACAGTAATATTGCCGGAGAAGAGTTTAACCCCGAAAATTACGGTTATACAGACGAGCGATCGCCCATTCTTTTGGCTTTTTCTGAATACGGTTTTGCTTTCGACAAGTCCGCTATTGATTACAATATTTATGTTTACCTATACAATCCGAGCGGAAGAGAGATAAAGACGAAGCGAAACACAATTACAGTCGCAACCGTTTACGAAAACGGCAGCGCAGTAGACTATGATAAATTCACGTTAAAATTATTAAGTGTTTCCGACGGCAAGTATGCAAGGCTGTTTTACAAGTTCAAAATAGCCGACCCGACAAAACTGCATACGCGCGTTGCCGCCAACACGAATGCCCGGCGTTACGACGTATCGGAAATAGAGTTGAACTTCGGCGAAACAACGAGCGAAGCGTTTGAAGTCGGTAATTGTTGGACATACAGCGGTTATGCGCAAGGTTACGGAGCAGACAGCAAGGCGGACAGTTCGCTCGCGTGTGTTTCCGACAGTATCGAAACATTGAAACTTGATGTTAAAAGTACATATTACCGTTACAACAATGGCGTAAACAAACAAAGTGATTTGTCGAGCGTATATTTTGGCGTTCCGAAAGAAATTAGAATTAAGTACGGTAAATTGCAACAAATTAAAGCAAATTGGTTTGAAACGAAAACCATGCAGCAAGTAGTGTTGACAGATAAATCTCTCTACAACAGTTTATATTCATATCTTGGTTATTCAACAAAAGACGTGCCTGTTACTATGTCGGATTTGAAATTAAGCGACGGAAGAAGTCCGCAACTATTATATGGTGGCGAAGTAAAAATACACGAGTACGGTTACGACAATATAGAGCGCAATTACAGTTTTTCGTATGACGGAACCTATAAAGAAAGTCCTGATAAATTGTGGTTAGCAAACACGGGTAATAATCATATAAACAAACTTACTTGGTTGTTTTATAGTTCAAATCAAAAGGTTTCGGCTGCGGAAGTCATGCACGAAGCCGAAACCTATTCTAACAAATTCGGCGGAGAATTGCTTGTAGACAAGTATAGCAAAGATTTATTTATTGCCGAAGTTGACAGTGAACATAAATACGGTTGGCAAGGTAATGACGGACAAGGAGTTGTTATTGACGCCGATAGTGTTTTTGATATTAACGGCTTTACAACTGGTAGTTCGTTTTCAGACTGGTGGGCAAAAATCATTTACAAAGATATAGAAATGAACCCGTTGGAGAATATTGCCCCGATTAAGATTGTCGAAGATAAGGATGTTTTAGGTTCGGCGTCTACAATTGCAGAACGTTTATACATAGAAGAAAGCGACGTTACAGAATTTTTATCAACATACGAGCAGAACAAACTTGAAGGGAAAGACACGGTATTATTCCGTTTTTCTGTAACGGACTTTGTAACCAATCCGCTTTATGCGTACATAGACCAACTTGCGTGGAATAGAGAAATCGAAGTCGGTTATGTGGCGCAACAAACTGTATTTCTCGATTTTGATATAATTTGGCTCAAATTTATGAAAGCCGGACAGTCAACCGTAATACCGTGTGTGTCGAGTCCGATAGACATATTTCACGGTTTAACACCGCCGTTAGAACCGCGTAAGAACCTTTGGGTAATTCTTATTGTAATAGCGGTTATAGTTTTACTGCTTGTTGTACTGTTCAAATTGGCAGGTTTCATTATGGTAAATAAAAAATATAAGAATTATGCGAGAGAACCGAAGCGTAATACGAAAAGACGTAAAAGGAAATAGTTATGCGAGTTATTAAAATTATTGGCGGAATACTTCTTGCGCTGTTAGTTGGCGGTATAATTTTGCAAGCAATCGGCTATATAGATTCGCCGTTGTTCAACTGGTTTACCGAGTTACATTTATTCAAATAAAAGAGGTACGAATATGGTGTTATTAGTAATAATGCTCGTATTGGGTCTTATTGCGTTGTCGGTAATTATAAGCGGTGGAGTTAATTTAGAGTTTTTGAAGTTGTTAGTTATTTTTGCAATCGGAATAACGGTAGTGTTCGTTTGCAAGAAGATTTATGACAACTTCAAAAAATAGGGTTAACTATGCGAGAAATAAAAAAGTATTTAGCATTAAATTATCTTTATTATGCGCTTCCGTGTTTGTGTTGCGTTACATATCTTTTGCTTGTAATGGACTATCGGACACTGCAAATGCTTGTAAATAGCATTTATGCAAATTTTTTTAACTTGCTGATGATTGCATGCGCAATCGAGTCGATTCCAAACTTTTGCAAGTTAGTTTATTACAGCAAATTAACGTTAGATTTGCCGGACGACATATATCTGCCTGCTGCCGCCAACGAACGCTTCGGCGGTGCAGGAACGGGCAAATCGTCAAGCACACTTTTGCAAGGCTACTTTGAAGCGCAGCGGTTGGAAACCGAAACGGAAGAAGAATATTACTATATGCTTGCAAACCGCGAGCGTTGGTTGTCCGAAGGAAAAGCCCATTTGCTTGCAGATTTCGACCGCGTTGAAAAGTCCGTAAACTTTTGGAAAGCGCACCCTGAATATATACCGTATTTGGTTTCCGACGTTGAAATGACATTGCCGGACGGAAGGCGGTCAATGTTCTTTACCCGCGAGCATTTGGAACAAAAGGAATGGTTGCCGATCTGCTTTTTAATTTTGGACGAAGCAGGCGCTTACATTCCGCAAGAGTTCTACAAAGAAAAGGAACTGCATGCAGATATTATTCTACTGTTCCGCCTAATTAGGCATTTCAAAATAAAGTGTGTCATTTGCGAGCAAAAGAGCGACGGCGTATTTATTAACGTGCGTGTGGTTCTCGGCGGCACTGTTCTTTGCATCGAGCAAGGCAACGCGTTAAAACCGGAGTTAATTTTGAGCATAATCGCATTTTTGAAACGGCGGTTGCCGAAGTCAAAAATACGCGCGAAATTAGGTTACATAATAGAAAAGTTGTCTAACTTTGCTTCTTGCTTGGGGTTCCGAATATGGAAACAATTGTTATTCCGTTCGTTAGACTTTGTTCAATACGTTCCGCCGGAAGAAAAGCGTTTAGTCTGCACGAACAGATTACCGTTTTATTATGACGACAAAGCGTTCGCTAACCTTTACCTTGCAAAAGATATGAATCCGAAAATTGTGGAGCAAGTCGGACGTATCGAGCAAAACTCTGCAATGGGGCAAACTATGCTTGCGACATATAATGAGCAACTTAAAGCGTTAGCAAATTTAGAAAAAAAGAAGCAAGAAGAAGAATTAAAGCGGAACAACAAACTTGAAACGGAGAAACGTAAAGCCGCAAAACTTGAAAAGGAAAAAGCCGAAAGTGAAGAGTAGCACTGTGAACGCCGTCGATGCATTCGCTTATAAGCCCAACGCGAAGCGTTATTGTGAATTGAAAAGCGGTATTATTTATAATTAGCGAAGTCATAGTTTGAAATTGATAATCAAGCGAACCCGCAAATATAGTCGTCCCGATATAAACTTTCACTTCCCTTGTGGAAGGGAAATTTATTCGGGCGACGTTGCGGGGGTGCGGTTTCAATTCAAACAAGGCTCGCAAAAAGGGATACAACCGCTTTTTTACAAAAGGGGGTTCGGGGGTTTTCCCCCGTGTTTAAGAAAAATTTTAGTACTATATTGCGGAGCGCGGTTTTAATGGGCAGATTAGTTTTAACAAGATACAACAAATTAACTGGTAAGGTTGAACAGTTAACTCTAAATAATGTTAGTTTGACAGCCGAATATGTTGACGAGTTTGGATGCAGAACAAGACTCCTTGTTTTATATCAAAACGATGAACGCATAATGCAAGAAAGTTATATCTTGACACAAGTTACAGATCAGCGACTTGTAGAAGGTTTTGATTATAACGAAACAGACGTATTTAGACAATGGAAGGCGAAAAAACAAGGAAGGGATAATAATGAGAATGAAAAAATCTAATGTATTGCCGGGACAACAGTCAATATGGGATAGCCCGTTTTATGAATTGCTAATGGGGGGGGGTATCCTCCAAAGAAGATACCAAGGAGCAGCAAGATGAAAATCAGGATAATGGGAACCAAACACGAGTGTGAAGTTATGCAAGACTTTTTCCGCAAGAAATTGCAAAATTGCAAAGGTTATTCTGTGTCAAGGCTTTACGCGAACAGGGGCAGTACGGATATTTACCGTCTATATATCGAATTTAATATTTCCTCCAATACCGTCGATTTTGAGCGCTTAAAAGGTGGTAATCAATGACAAATAAATTTGTACAAGTAAAAATAAATATTCCGACGTCGAATAAAAGCATTATCGATTATTGCATTAAACTGTCTGCGCAGCGTATATTATCCGCGCGTATTATTCGGCTTCTTTCCGAAGATTTGGAAAAGACAAGAAACTACAAAAAGGATGGTTGATATATGCAGCAACTCGCATTATGGGATTTTGCTGATAGCGACTTATCGGAACTTCAATCTATTCAATCTAACGATTGGCGTTGGTATTTCAAAGACTATCCTAAATCGAACGGTCTTAAAGTGTTCAGTTGCTTCTCGGGGGGGGGCGGCAGCACTATGGGGTATAAACTTGCCGGATACGAAGTTGTTGGAAATTGCGAAATCGATACAAAAATGAATGAAATTTATGTACATAATCATCGGCCGAAATACAACTATTGTATGGACTTACGCGAGTTTAACAAGCACGACGATCTTCCCGCTGAACTGTACAATTTAGACGTTTTGGACGGTTCGCCGCCATGTACTACTTTCTCGATGTGTGGAAAGCGTGAAAAGACATGGGGAAAAGTTAAGAAGTTTAGAGAAGGACAAGTTGCTCAAACTTTGGACGATCTACTTTTTGTGTTTATTGGGACGGTATCAAAATTGTGTCCAAAGGTTGTTGTAATGGAAAACGTCGAGGGTTTAATTAAAGGTGCGGCGTGGTCGTATGTGCAGCGCATATATACGGAGTTCGGCAAAATAGGTTATAAGGTTCGTCATTTGTTGCTTAAAGGGGAAACAATGGGCGTTCCGCAAATGCGACATAGAGTGTTTTTTATTGCAACTCGATTGAATTTTGACCTTGCGAAAATAGACTTGTCGTTTAATTACGAACCGATACCGTTCGGCGTTATAAAATCAAAACAAGGATTTCCATTACTTCGAAGCAAGACAATGAATTATTTAATTAAGAATCTTCGCTATGGTGATAGTGGACTCGATACCGTTTGCAAACGGCTCTATAACAAGGGCAGTTTCTTTAATAATAAGTTGGTTTACGATAATCAGGTAAATAGGACTATTCCTGCAAAATCTGCAAATATCCGTTGGGACACAAAAGAATATTTGTCAGTGCAGGACATAATAAACAGCTCGACGTTCCCGCAAGACTTCGATTTTATAAACAACAGCCATGCGAACGTAAACTATGTGTGCGGAATGAGTGTTCCGCCTGTTATGATGAAACGTATAGCAATAAGGATATTGGAGAGCAAAATATTTAATAAGGATTAAAAAATGGAAAAGAAAGATTACAAGCCTATATTAGACGTCGCTTGCGGTGGTAAAATGTTTTATTTTAATAAACACGATTCGCGCGTTTTATTTTGCGACAATCGAAAAATAAAAACGGAACTTTGCGACGGCCGGCCGTTTGAAATCTCGCCGGATATTGTTTGCGACTTTACAGAATTACCGTTTGCCGATAATTCGTTTAAGTTAGTTGTATTCGATCCGCCGCATTTAACACGTTGTACGGGTATAAGTAAGTATAAGGAACTCTACGGCAGTTTAAGTGAAGTACATACGCCGACAGGTTGGCAACAAATTAAGTACGGTGCGCTATATAGCGATTGGAAAGAAATGCTAACCAAAGGCTTTGCGGAGTGCTTCCGCGTGTTAGAACCACAAGGAATACTAATTTTCAAGTGGAACGAAACGGACATAAAAGTCAGCGAAGTTTTGAAATGTACTACTGAAAAAGCAATATTTGGGCATAAGTCGGGCAAAGCAAGTAAAACGCATTGGCTTTGTTTTATGAAAGGATAAAATGAAATTAGGAACATTTGAAACCAACAAAATATACAATGTCGATTGTTACGAAGCGATAAAGAAATTGCCGGACAATAGCATTGACTTAATTATTACCGATCCGCCATACCTGTTGGAAGTGGCTCATGGTTCGGGCGCTTTTGGTGTTGAGAAAAAGTTAAGTTATAAGCAAATACAAAATATGTTGGGCGGCTTTGATTATTCTATATTAGACGAATTTTGCCGAGTATTAAAGAAAATAAACTTGTATATTTGGTGCAGCAAGCGGCAGTTCCCGTATTTGCTTAATTATTTTGTTACACAGCGAAAATGTGTTTGGCAAATCATAACTTGGCACAAGACGAACGCTATACCTGCAGCAAACAATATCTATATGCCGGATACTGAATATTGCTTATTTTTCAGAGAGCGTCGTGTGGCTCTCGGCGGAACGGTGCAAACAAAAAAAACTTACTATGTTCAGCCTTGCAATACAATAGATAAAGATAGGTTCGGACACCCAACAATTAAGCCATTAAATATAATTGAAAACCTTGTATTTAATAGTAGTAAGGTTGGCGACGTCATTCTCGACACATTCGCCGGAAGCGGAACAACGGGCGTTGCCGCTAAAAACCACGATAGACAGTACATATTGTTTGAAAAAGATGAAACTCGATACCTGCAGGCACAAAACCGCCTAAATAACATACAAGTTGACGGACAAATGACTATATTTACAATGTAACTCAAAAAAGTGCCGTTTTTGGCAAAAATATAAGATTTAAGCAAAAAAATCTTTGCAACGAACGAACAGTCTACCCATACTCAATATATCGATTGTAGACGACAGATTTTTAACATTTACCAACCGAAAAAGGAAGTTTTTAATAAATGAGCGCGAAATCAGCAAAATGGAAGAAAGAAAACGCATTTTATTTGTCCGATAAAGGACGAATTGCGTTAAACAAGCGTTGTTTGAACTGTGTAAACGATTGTAAGCAATCACGAAAGGCTTTGCTTGTCGTTTGTCCTATCTATATTAAAAAGGAGTAGAGCGCATATAAGCGCCTTATACAACTTCATAGATGCAGTTTTACCCACGACGTTAGCACGTCTGCATTTTAATCTAAAACGTGTCGGCTAATGGTAAGTCCGCCGGGAGAGCGTGGCGACAAACAGGACTTCAACACCGCAGGTGCAGCGGTATAAAAAAGGTATTTGGTCGGTTGTCTGTGTGGTAGCCGCCCGTAGTTCCCGGCAGACAAGGGGTTACATAATACGGGCGGACGAGAGAAAGCGACGGTTCCCTTCTGGGTAAGCGTTTATTTTTTTTCTTTGTCCCAAATTACTGGGACAAGTCTGCTCTGGAAGCCCACAGGGTACGCGAATTGTCGTGATATGTCAATCAAATGCAAAAATATTTCCCTTCAATGAGGCGTAGTAGTGCTGTGGAAGTGTTGGCAAGTGGTAAAGCGGTTTTTGCTTTTCCACTTGTCAATACGTTTTGTGGTAAAGTGCTTGACAAATTTTGAACCATGAATCTCTTGAAAGCACTTTTCCACAAATCCATCAGCCAAGAGTATTAACAATGTTACCGATTGAAAGGGAAAGGGGGTTCGGGGGAAAACCAAACATAAGACGGGAAAAGTATGGAAATATTTTTGACGTGTAATTAGCCTAAAATCTTCTTCTCAAATGATAAGGACTTGCCGAAGCAAGCCCTTAAAAAAACAGTTTGTATAGACCTTTGATTTTGTGGGGGTATGTTGGGGAACATTTTTCTTAAACACAATATATTGTGGCTTTTACTTGACAA
>Ga0137307_101526_pt1 | contig 19919 bp, 15 predicted proteins | sample NAcewD2O_March_2_FD_97180 | JGI IMG/M metagenome (GOLD analysis project Ga0137307, IMG submission 97180) | Mouse cecal microbial communities from Vienna, Austria - N-Acetylglucosamine amended D2O_March | ecosystem: Host-associated > Mammals > Digestive system > Large intestine > Cecum | place... | reverse complement strand
ACTCTTGCAATATTCCGGATTCTATATTACACTACTTAGACAGTAGTCTTTTCACCCATTGGACCGTTTAAGAAAGGAGTAACTATGGACCAGAAAGAGATGAACGAACAGGTAGGGAAAATGCTTTCAGAAAATCCGGCAAAGTTTATCAAGATCAGAGGTATCCTGGACAATATGTTTGAAGGACGCACTCTCGAAGGCTCCAAAGATATCAGCGACCGCGAGTTCGACAGACTTCGGGACAGATTCCGGGACATTGATGTACCGCTCAGTTTGTGTGTGAACAAAGAGGCGGCTTATCAGCTGCAAAAGGCGGTGAAATACCACCGTACCCAGTCCAGAAGCAGATACGACGACCGTTCGACAACTAAAAAGTCTGCAAAGTCCAAGAAAAAAGGGCTGTTTGGTATCTTCGGATAAATTAATATCGATTTTTCGGAAGGCATACCCCGAGGGCATCCCATTATGGCCATTCGGCCGTTTCACAAGGTATACCCCAAGGGCATCCCATTATGGCCATTCGGCCGCTTCGCAAGGTATACCCCAAGGGGCATTTTCAAAACTTATTTTCAAACCCAGGGAATATTCTTTGACTCAGCCTTCCGAATCTGCATATCTTCCAAATATCCGCCGCACTTAAGTAAGAGAATTACAAAAGATATGAAATATCCTATTTCGAGAATAAAAAAAACAAATATGTCTTCCGGTGCGTACAGGAAGCAAAATGGAAGAACGGATTAGGAAATGCCGTATCGTCGGCCTTCTTTTATACAATATCCAGCTGGATTCCGTCCTCCTCTAAAAGCTGCTTCCACGGATCCGATATCTTATTGTCGGTCACAACGCGGTGAACAATATCCAGATCGCAAAAGTATGAAGAACATACGCGTCCGAATTTTCCCGAGTCGGCCAGAAGAATCCGCATGGAGGCTGATTCTATGATCGCTTTTTTGGTGGCAGTCTCATATTCCTTTGCGCAGGTGATCCCTAACTGTTCATGTACTCCGGCGGCAGACAGGAAAAGCTTATTCGCACGGAGGCGTTTCAGGAACATGATCCCCTCCGGGCTCTCGCACAATTCAGTTTCAGGATGATAGATTCCGCCGGCAAAGAAGATATGGATGCCCTGTTTATGGCGGAGCTCTGCAAGCACATTTGCATTAAAACATACGATGCTGATATTTTTATTCTCAGGAATATAAGGAAGCATGCGATCTACAGTGCTTCCGGTATCCAGTATGATGATATCATTCTCATGGAGCAGGCCGGCAGCAAACTTGCCGATTCTTTCTTTTTGTTCATTGGATTCCTGGATCGCCTGGATCAGATTGTAGGAGGAACTGGTCTTATCATCTTCTCCAGGGCTGTCCGGTGAAGTCATGTCAGGCTTGTATTTTAATTCATTTAAATCCCGATAAACGGTCATTGGAGAGACCTGAAGCAAAGAAGCCATATCTTTCATGGAAAGCATCCCATGCGTTTCAATGATTTTGACCAATTCAGCCTGACGCCTTTCTTTTTTATTCATTTAAGTTTGTCATTCCTTTCATGATCTTCTTTTGTTACTGTGAGCAGTAACTTTTTTTATTCTATAGGAAACTTCTCCGAATTTTCCTATAGAACAAAAACCCTCCGGGGGATGCGCACTGCGGCGTATGAGGTAGATGTCGCACTGCGACCGCCGCAGGCGCGAGTTTCGCAAGCGAAACTCTTTGTTCTCTGATTAAAAAAATTCACTTATTCATAAAATTGTTCAAAACAAGGGGATTCTGTTTCATATCCATTTATAACATATAATATAACAAAATACCAGTGTAAATATCAAATAAATTGTCGAAAATGCTATTGAATTATAGAAAAAATGAGTTTTATTTGAAATATATTGACAAAAAATATCTAATATGTTATTGTTTGTTATAACATTTGACACATAAAATGTTATTTTGGAAGAGAGATTCTATAGAATTGAAGTGAGGAGAACAAAGAGGATTTTGAATGGCGAGGAGGGACAGGCTGTGTCGAAAAGGCTGTATTTGGAGACAAAGTTATACAATGTAAATGACAGACTGGCATCATTGGAACTGTGCGAAAGAATCGATGATTGGATCCGGCAGAATGATTTTGCGGATTTGGGACCTTGTTTTCTGCCATACCGCGATTCTAACGGAGAACTGGAAGAACATGTTGAGGACGAGGGGCAGGAGATCTTCCGGCTGGACATACAGGCATTGCGTTCCTGCACAGGAGTGGTCGGATACTTTGACGGCGTGCACTACGATTCGGGCTGTGCGTTTGAGGTTGGCTGCGGCTATGCGTGGGGATATCCGATCCACCTGATTTCTACGGATTTTCACAAGTGGTCAGTGGGCGGTTCTGACAGATTCTATGTTGCCAGCAAGCTTTTGGAGCATTTGGCAACACTGGTTTATATCCCAGAGGGAAATGCATCCATCGCAGATTACAGGCTGCAGCAGGAGGATTTGAAGGAACAGGCAATGCAGGAATTGAGAAAAAATCTAAAACGATCCTTTGGTGAAAAGACGGTTTTAAAAGATGCTCTGAATGCGCTGGATGTGAAGTATGACTATTATCTGGATCCTAATTTTCAATATACGGAATCCGGGCGGATCATTTTAAAAGAAATCATTTCTATGATAGAAAAAGCCGGAAAAACGTATATTACGGGGGATAACCAGGGTGATATCACGGCGGATATCGATCGGTTAAGGGAAAGCGGACATGCAATATTTTTTGACGACTGCTTTGAGCCGAATGTAGATTCTGCTTTGATGCATGGGATCGCATTTGGCATCGGCAGACCGCCCATCGTATATACCAGCAATCTGCAGAGGACAGAAGCGGGAGACCGCAGAGACTGGCTGAATATCATGATCCGCTATTCGGCGGATGCCATTGTTGAAAATCTGGAAGAATTAAATGTGAAGATTCAAAGTCATAGGACTGTAAGTCATAACAATTAAAGGATAAAAAGGAAGGAGGAGAAAAGCGATGCCTACACCACATAATACAGCGTCAAAGGAGCAGATTGCAAAGAAGGTGCTTATGCCGGGGGACCCGCTCCGCGCAAAGTTCATCGCAGAAGAATATCTGGAGGAGGTGGAACAGGTCAATCAGGTTCGGAATATGCTGGCCTATACCGGAAAGTACAAAGGGAAAGACGTAACCGTTATGGGAAGCGGAATGGGAATGCCGAGTATCGGGATCTATTCCTATGAACTGTTTCAGTTTTATGATGTGGACGCCATTATCCGGGTTGGATCCGCGATCAGCTATTCCAGGGAGATCGGGCTTTTTGATGTTGTGATCGGAAGCGGCGCCTGTTCGGAGAGCTCATTCGCTTTCAATCAGGGGGGATTTGAAGGGGATTTCATTGTGCCGGATACAGGATTGGTGCAGGGATTGAAGCAAAGCGCCAAAAAGCTTGGCATTCAGGCTTATGAAGGAGTGATACATTCCAGCGACGTTTTTTACTATCAGCCGGGATGCGGGGCGAATGACACATTGTTTCAAAAATATCCTGTAGCCTGCGGGGAGATGGAGAGCTTTGCGCTGTTCCATAATGCGGCGGTCACCGGAAAACGGGCGGCAACGATCCTGACGATATCAGATACGGCGTTCTCAAAAGAAGAAGTGCCGCCGGAAGGACGTCAGAACGGTTTTCATAATATGATGAAAATCGCGCTGGAAACCATCTGACTAAAAGAAAAACTATGGGAGGCACTACAATGGAACAAAGTAAGATTTTGAGACTGGTTGACCATACGGCGCTCTCGGCCGTGACTACATGGGAGGATATTGCAAGGCTCTGCGAAGAGGCAGTCAGATACCGGATGGCATCGGTCTGTATCCCGCCGTCTTACGTAAGACGGGCATATGAAGCATTTGGAAATGAGCTGGCAATCTGTACGGTGATCGGTTTTCCGCTTGGTTACAGTACAAAAGAAAGTAAAGTTTTTGAAGCTGAAAACGCCGTAAAGAACGGCGCATCCGAGGTGGATATGGTCATCAACCTGGGGGATGTGAAGAACGGGGAGTTTGACCGCATCACAGAAGAGATCAGAGAGATCAAGCAGGCGGTCGGAAGTAAAATTCTAAAGGTTATCATAGAGACATGCTATCTCGATGAGGATGAGAAGATCCGGCTCTGCCAATGTATTACGGATGCCGGAGGAGACTATATCAAGACATCCACAGGATTTGGGACAGGGGGCGCCGCTGCAGCGGACATTGAACTATTTAAGCAGCATATCGGAAAAAATGTCCGGATAAAGGCAGCCGGAGGAATCAGGAGCAGGGAGGATTTTGAGACGTTTTATAAAGCCGGGGTGGACAGAATAGGTGCATCCTGCGCGGTAAAAGCTTACGTAGAATAGCATAAAAATCACGGATGCAGGATGCACCGAGGAGACGAGGAGGAGAAATAGCGATGAAAAAAAGAAGTATACTTGCGTTGATCATGGTAGCGGTCATGGCTGTCAGCGGATGCGGAGGCGGCAAAACAGAGTCAAAAGAAGAAGGAAATGCCGGAACTGAGAACAAGAACGGGGAGAACCAATATCAGATTGCCCTGATCACCAGCTTTAACGGTTCGATAGACGACCGTTCTTTTACACAGGGATCTTGGGAAGGCATACAAAAATTTGGTGATGAGAATGAAAAAACATATCAATATTACCGGGCAACAGACGAATCCATTGACGGCTATCTGAACGCAATTCAGATGGCAGTGGACAATGGAGCGGAATCCGTGATCTGTCCTGGCTACCAATTTGAAGAGGCCATATTCCGGGCGCAGGATCAATATCCGGATGTTTCCTTTGTGCTTCTGGACGGAACACCGCATAACAACGACTATTCAGAATATAAAACAGCTGAGAATACGTATTCCTGTCTGTTCGCAGAGCAGCAGGCCGGTTTTCTGGCCGGATATGCCATGGTAATGGACGGACAGAAAAACCTTGGCTTTATGGGCGGTATGAAGATGCCTGCTGTAGTGCGCTTCGGGTATGGATTTGCACAGGGGGCGGACTATGCAGCGCAAAAGCAGGGATTGAGCAGTGGGGATATCAGCATGAAGTTCGGCTACACAGGCAACTTTGACTCATCGCCGGAAAACCAGACGAAGGCGGCGTCCTGGTACAGAGACGGTGTGACAACGATTTTTGCCTGCGGAGGAAATATTGTCTATAGTATTACGGCCGCTGCGGAGGCGGCAGACGGGGAGGCCCAAGTCATCGGTGTGGATGTAGATCAGTCAGGAGAATCCGAAACTGTAGTCACGTCGGCTATGAAAATGCTTTCAACTGCGATCTATGACGCGCTGACAGAGAAAGAAGCAGGAAATTTCCCGGGAGGGGAGAATGCGGTCCTGGGGATTACAGAAAATTCCGTAGGACTGCCGGACGATTTTACCAGATTTGCTTCTTTTTCCAAAGAAGACTATGAGGAGATCTATCAGGAACTTCTTGAGGATAAGGACGGTCTGCTTTCCGGTATGCTGAGCGATACCGATGAGAACGGTCAGGAGATTGCCCTGGATCAGGTGCAGGCAGAACTGGAAATCGTGGAAATACAGGAAATTGAGTAAATAAAGAAAAGAGCAGAGTCGTCTGCTGCTGTCCGAAAGACGGCGCAATAAAGAAGAGGAGACAGGGGCGGATTTTTGATTCGCCCCTATGTGTAAAATAGAAACAAAAACAGGCAGCGGTTTTGTATAATACAGGAGAAAACAGCAATGAGCGAATATGCGATCGAGATGTTAGGGATTACAAAAAGTTTTGGAACCCTCATTGCAAACGACGAGATCAATCTGCAAGTGCGCAAAGGGGAGATTCATGCCCTGCTGGGTGAAAACGGGGCGGGAAAATCTACATTGATGAGCATTCTGTTCGGTATGTATACACCTGATAAGGGAAAGATCCTGATCCAGGGACAGGAGAAGAAGATCACAGGTCCGAGGATTGCTACGGAATACGGGATCGGAATGGTCCATCAGCATTTCCAGCTGGTGAAAAATTTTACGGTCCTTGAAAATATCATCCTTGGTTCGGAGACTGTAAGGCATGGATTTCTCCGTTACGAACAGGCAAGGGAGAAAGTGACGGAATTAAGCCGGAAATATCGGCTGAACATTGATCTGGACGCGGTGGTAAGTGATATTTCCGTAGGAATGCAGCAGCGGGTAGAAATTGTAAAAATGTTATACCGGGATAATGACATTCTTATATTTGATGAACCGACGGCATTACTGATCCCTCAGGAGATCGAGGAATTAATGGATATCATCAGGGACCTGCGTAAGGAAGGGAAGTCCATCATTTTTATCACACATAAGCTAAAGGAGATCAAGGCAGTGTGCGACCGCTGTACGATCTTGCGGAAAGGAAAATATGTGGATACGGTTTCAGTGGCAGACACGTCCACTCAGGAACTGGCGGAACTTATGGTAGGCAGGAAGCTGGAAAAGAGCGATACGAGAGCACAAGCGGTGCAAAAGGAGGAGGTCATGGTCGTATCTGAATTGACCATGCCGTCTCAGGATCATAAGAAAAATTTGCTGAATAACATCAGCTTTTCTCTGCACAGAGGGGAAATCCTCTGTATCGCGGGGATTGATGGAAACGGACAGAATGAACTGGTGGAGGCGCTTACCGGACTGAACCGGTCCTATACGGGAACAATCCGGATCGGCGATACGGACATTACGGAAAAAAGCATCCGTTTCCGCAACAGCCACGGACTTTCCTGTATCCCGGAAGACAGACATCAATATGGGCTGGTCCTGGGATATACGCTGGAACAGAACCTGCTTCTGAAAAAATACCGGCGGCAGCCATTCTCAAGGCATGGGCTGATTCATTTTAAGGAATGCAGAGAATATGCGGACCGTTTGATAGAAGAATATGATATCCGAAGCGCCCAGGGAAATGCGACCGCCGCTAGGGATATGTCCGGCGGAAATCAGCAGAAGGTAGTGGTGGCGCGGGAGATCGACGCGGATGCAGACGTTCTGATCGCTGTGCAGCCGACAAGAGGAATGGATGTGGGTGCGATTGAAGGCATTCACAAAAGCCTGTTTAAACAGACTGAAAAAGACAGGGCGGTTTGCCTGATCTCTTTTGAACTGGATGAAGTTTTTGAGATCAGTGACCGGATCCTGGTCATGTATGAAGGGGAGATCGTAGGGGAATTTGATCCCGGAAAAACTACGGCGGAGGAACTGGGACTTTATATGTCGGGAGCGAAAAGAATGGAGGTTCGTCCATGAGTAGAAAAGCACATTTGAAAAAATTTCTGGCTGCATTACTGCCAACGGTAATCTGTATTGTCATGGGGCTGCTTGTCGGTTTTTTGATCTTACTTTTTGCAAATCCATCCCAGGCGGCAAACGGATTTAAAACGATACTTTCCGGCGGTTTTGTAGGAGGGATGCGCGGTATTGGAAATGTATTTTATTATGCGACGCCTGCTATGATGGTTGGACTGGGAGTAGCGGTTGGCTTTAAAACAGGTGTATTTAATATCGGCGGGTCAGGACAATTTGTGATCGGCGGCTATTTTGCTATGCTGCTTGCACATACGCTTCAGATACCAAGACCGTTCAGCTGGATCGTTCCCATCCTTGCAGCGGCGGTCACAGCGGCGGTGTGGGCTTCCATAGCCGGACTGCTCTACGTATACTTTAAAGTAAATATCGTGATTTCCACCATTTTGCTGAATTATATAGGAATGTATCTGGTGAATTATCTCATTCGGTATACGATATATGATTCCGGGAAAAACCAGGCTAAGCTGACGCCGGAATCCGCGCAGATACCTGGCATGGGACTGGATATTTTGTTTCCGGACAGCAGTCTGAACGGCGGATTTATCATCGCGGTACTGTTTGCAATTTTGATCTATATCCTCCTTTTTAAAACAACAAAAGGATATGAAATGATCGCGGGCGGGCTGAATCCATCGGCCTCACTGCTTGCGGGAATTTCCGTAAAAAAGAATACGGTGCTGTCCATGTGTATCTCCGGCGCCCTGATCGGAATCGGAGGAGCGCTGATGTTCCTATCCAACAGCGGAAAGAGCATCAGTGTCGTAGATACCCTGGCGGCAGAAGGGTTTAACGGGATATCAGTTGCCCTGTTAGCAGGCAATCATCCATTGGGAGTCATACTTTCTTCAATATTTATAGCAAGTATTACTGTGGGCGGATTCTATATGCAGGCATATCGTTTTGTCCCGGAGATCATTGATATTATTGTAGCGGTCATTATTTATTTCAGCGCATTTTCACTGCTGATCATGCAGAATTTTGAGAAGCTTCAAATATGGTTGAAAAATAAAAGAGAGGAGGGGCATGAAGGTTGAATACGTTGGTTTTTACTTTACAGCAGACATTCCTTTTCTTTGTTCCGCTTTTGATCGTAGCGCTGGGAGCTATGTTCTCGGAGCGGAGCGGTGTTTTGAACATTGGGTTGGAAGGAATTATGGTCATGGGCGCTTTTTTTGGTATTTTAACGATTAATGCCCTGACTGAGCTTCCTGCACAGCTGCAGCTTCTTTGCGGGATCATCGTATCTATGATCGCCGGAATGGTATATACGCTGTTCCATGCATTTGCAGCGATTACATTGAAAGCAGACCAGACGATCAGCGGAACCGCTCTGAATCTGTTTGCGCCCGCATTCTGCATTTTTATGGCCCGGGTCGTACAGGAAGTGCAACAGGTGGCGTTTAAGAATGTCTTTCGGATTGACAAGGCGCCGGTTCTTGGGGAGATTCCCTTTTTTGGAGAGGTGCTGTTTCAGAAATTTTATCTGACCACATACCTGGGAATCCTGATCTTGATCGTGTCATGGATCGTGATCGAGAAAACACGGTTCGGGCTCCGCCTGCGCGCATGCGGAGAGAATCCGCACGCTGCAGATTCGGTAGGGATCAATGTGACAAAAATGCGGTATCTTGGAGTGATGATCTCCGGAGCGCTTGGGGGACTTGGAGGGCTGGTCTTTGTTGTGCCTACAAGCACAACGTTCAACGCAACCGTGGCTGGCTATGGATTTCTTGCGCTGGCAGTGCTGATCTTCGGACAATGGCAGCCGGGAAGGATCGCAGTTGCAGCCCTGTTCTTTGGGCTGATGAAAACGATCGCGGCGGCATATTCCGGGATACCGCTGCTGATGGATCTGGGATTTCCGGATACCGTATATAAGATAATCCCTTATGCGGCTACGATCATTGTTCTTATGTTTACATCTAAAAACAGCAAGAGCCCCGCAGCGTCAGGGACGCCGTATAATAAAGGAGAAAGATAGCAGGATTTTTGGAACTTAGATAAATTATGAAAGGGCCGTCCTGGAAACATAGCTTAACAGCGGCCATGCGGAACCGCAGGTTCATTGCTTGCCTGTGGTTCTATGAGAGGAATCATAAAAATTTACATAGAATTGATCTGTGCGGCATTTTTTTGATTCCTCAATTTGATAGCAAAATTCTTCAACAGTTTTGGGATTTTTTCAATAGTACCTACAATTTTGCTCGGACGGACCGGAACGGAGTGTAGACGGCTGGATGCACGCAACCGCTATTTTACTGACCGGATGCCTTGCAGCAGGGTGCAAGGCACCGTGAACAGTAACTAACGATGGACGTAAAGCATAAAGCAAAAAAACTTGACTTTATTTTTAATATATATTACTTTTAACTTGTGATAAACTGAATAAATAATGTGCAGCCATTAGGCAAGATGCCTTCAAAAAGCAGTGCGGAGGAAATGGCTTTAAAAAGGGGTACGATATGATCCGGAAACTGGAAACTCTGACAGAACAGGAAAAGAAGATGAAAAAGCTGTTCCAGGGGGAAGGAAGGGAATTTCTGTCCACTCCCATGAGCTTTGCGGAATATAAGAAATTAATCCAGGAGCATCCGGGGTATCCGAATGTGGGATCTGCGTATGAACTTGGCTCTACGGAACAGCTGGGGACGACAATACCGGAAGTAGAGGAGCTGACCGACGGGGATGCGATTGATATAGAAGTACATGAGCGGTACGGGTATCCGGTAGTGCATAATCATGTGTATATCGAGATGATCTATGTATACAGCGGAACCTGCACGCATTTTATCGAATCCGAAGCAAGAAAAAGACCAAGAACGAGTCCGAAGTCAGCGGACAGCCGGAAGCCGGGAACGGACGAAAAGCAGGAAGCAGGTCCGCAGCCAGGAATCTATCAGGATCTGGGGGATGATTCCGAATGGAACCGCTTTCAGATGAAGGAAGGGGATCTCTGCTTTCTGGCTCCCAACGTCCGGCATGTGATCACGGCGCTGATGGATGACGTGATCGTGCTCAATGTCCTTCTGAGTAAGCAGATGATCGATACGGGATTTCTGTCGCTTTTGAAGGAAAAATATCTGTTGGCGGACTTTTTCAAAAATATCCTGTATGAAAAAGGGGCGAGTGCGTATATTCTCTTTCCGACGGGAACAGATCCGTGGATGAAGCAGACCTTCGGGCGGCTCTATCGGGAGGAGCAGGAGAAGGAATATGCATACAGGGAATATCTGGTCTTATATGTGAAACAGGTGATGATCCATCTGATCCGGCATTATCAGCTCCAGGCGGTGGTTGCAGAATCGGTGCAGCAGGAAACGGACAATCATGTGGTGGCCATTCTGGCCTATATTTCTGTTAATTATAATCAGACGACGCTGAAGCAGACGGCAGATTTTTTTCATTTCAGCGAGGCACATTTAAGCCGAATGCTGAAAAAGTATACGTCCAGGACATTTGTACAGATTATCACGGAACTGCAGATGAAGCATGGGAAGGAACTGATCGAGGAAGGGAAGCTGAATCTGGCGCAGATCAGCCAGAAGGTGGGATGTTTTGACTCCAGCCACTTTTCAAAGAAGTTCAAGAAGCAGTTCGGGATGGCGCCGGAAGAATACCGGAAAAAGATCTGCGCTTCCTTCGATTAAATAACTGATGGATCAGCAGAAAAGCAGACGCTAGGGGCCATGCCTTATCAGACATGGCCCGCAATAGTTCGTCTTACTTTCTGGTTGCCGAAAAAACAGCATTTCCCGGCGGCTTTTTTATGCTTCAAAAACCTCAAATTGCCGTTTGGGCCCGCCGCACACCGGGCAGCGTTCCGTGACAGAATCCTCTGTCATGACATATCCGCAGATCGGGCAGACATAGATGGCCTTTTCACGGAAACCGTGCACATCTTCCGCCTGCTTCAGGAGGGTCGCATGTACCTTTTCCGCGGCTGACGCGCCTTTGTAAGCCTGTTCGGTAAGAGGGCTTTGGTGTTCCTGCGCGTATGAGGCTATCATTTGATACAGGTGTTTATATTCAAATTCTTCCCCCGGTATATAGGTTCTGACTGATTCCATAAAAGCGGCGGGGCGCTCCAGAATGGAATAAAAATTTCTGGCATGGTGGTATTCGGAAGAGGCAAGGGCACGGAACAGGTTGGAAATCTGCCCAAGTCCTCTTCGTTCCGCACGGTCCGCAAACATCAGGTACTTGAAATGCGCCGTCAGTTCCCCCTGCACCGCGTCTTTCAGCTTCTCGCCTAAGATACCGTGCTCACTTTCGCGTCCGTAGCAGTCCTCGGAAATATTGGCGATCCGATAGTCCAGCACGCCGTCCTTTTCATAGAAATGGACGATATGATGCTCCACGTCACAGGCCCGGATCTCCTTTGAGACATCTTCGATCATGGCTCCGCCGCCTCCGGTACAGATCAGGGGGATTCCATCCACAACATCAATGAACCGGGAATGCACATGCCCGCACAGAAGATATTTCACTTTTTCCTTCCACGGCCCGTAAGCTTTGCGCAGGCGGGAAAATTCATCCTCTGAGACACAATTTAAGATAAAGTGGTTGGGCACCGGGATGTGGAATGCGACGATCACCTGCTCTACTTCTTCCATTGCAAGAACGTCTGACAGCAATGCCAGTCCTTCTTCCTCAAAAGTCCGCAGGGCATTGTCCAGCACAACGACAGCGAAATGCTCCGCCAGCAGCGCATAATTTTTTTCGCCGAAATAATCCGTATACTCGCCTGTATCATGATTCCCGCGGAGAGAATAGACAGGGTTTTGCGCGAGCGTTTCCGTCATATCCTGTATCACCTGGTAATAGTGATTTGTTCCGATGGGTACCAAATCGCCCACAACCAGTGTGATATCATCTTTGCCGCTCTCTTCCAGCGCTCCGGCATATACTTTCATATTATAAGTGCCAAGTCCTTCGCATCCCGGATCGCCGATCACACCGATGGAATGTACGTTCTCGAGCCGGAGGATCCGCTCCGGCACCTTTTTCATTTTCTTTTCATCCATATTCACATTTCCTCACTTGATTTTATTGTTTCGTTTACCAGCCGGCCGCAGCTGTTCCAAAAAAAGAAGGCGGAACCTTAACCTCATATTCCGGACGGTCATTAAACTTGATGACCGAAATATCTGATATTGTGTTCTGCGGTTATCATTATAAATATATATCTGTGGAATGTCAACGGTCCGTCCGGAACAAGCGTCGCTAGCATTTAGGCCCGCCGCCAGGCGACTTTTCAATGGGTTGGATGCGTTACAGTTCGCGGCCATGGTTACTGTTCACGGTGCCTTGCACCCTGCTGCAAGGCATCCGGCCATGAATAATAACACTGCATTTTTTGTTCTTTCATTGTTTTTTTTCCATATATCAGTTATAATTTGAAAAAGGCAGCATTTTAACGGGGGTGACTATGTACTTGTGGTTTGATGCCTGGACTGAATTTTAGAGGAGACGAGAGTATGAAAACAAAAAAGAGAACTGAACACCGGACGGCAGCAAACGCCCGTCGGCGGGGCGGAAGAATCGCAGCCAAGCTGGTCGGTGCCATCGTAATCACCATCATGATCATGGTTGCGGTGCTACTGACACTTGTTTACCGCAGGGTTTCCGACGCACTTTTGGATAAAAGCGAGAAGCTGATCCAGGAGACCACCGGCAAGGTGACCCAGGAGACTACTGCATGGATGAATAAGACACTGACCATGCTGGAGATGCAGAGGGATACCATCGAGTACGAGGACATGGACATCCCGGAGATGAAGGAGTATATCCGGCATACCGTGGATCAGAACAGCGCTTATCCGGCAGGGTTGTATGTGGCGCTTACGGATGGTTCCCTGTATCACGCGTCGTTTGTGCCGGGGCCGGATTTCAATGCACTGGAAAAATCCTGGTACCAGGACGGCATCGAGTCGGAGGATTTTATCCTGGGGGATGTGTATTTTGACGAGGACAGCCAGTCCTATGTGGTCGGCGCTTCCGGAATGCTGAGGGGAGAAGGAGGAGAGATACGCGGTGTGGCTGCTGCGGATGTGTATCTGGATGCGATCTCGGATATTGTAGCGGAGATTCAGCTGGAAGAGACCGGTGGAGTATTCCTCGTAGATACCCGGACGGACACGATCATCGGCCACAGGGATCAGGAGATTACCGGCCGGCTCTTGAGTGAATTTAGCGGGGATATGTATGCGTATGCTGCGGAGCAGATCAAAAAGGGCAATTCGGAACTGTCCCTTTTTGACGGCAGTACATATATCCAGGCGGTAAACGTTCCAAACAGTGATTGGACGGCCGTCGTCTATGTGCCGAAGGCGGAGGTGCTCACGGAGCTGAACGTACTGACCGGTATCATGACGACGATATCTGTCCTGGCGGTCCTGATCACCATCGTTCTGATCATCATTCTGGTGAGAAGGATCATCGGCAGGCCGGTGGCAGAACTGAACGAGGTGGCTGCAAGGATCGCGGAAGGCGAACTGGAACAGACGATCCACCATTTCTCCAATGACGAGCTGGGAGAACTGGCGGATAACTTTGAGAAAACCGTGCTCCGGCTGCGGGAATATGTAGACTATATCAATGAGATTTCAGAAAAGCTGCAGGAGATCTCCAGAGGAAATCTGGATATCACATTATCCCATGAGTATGTAGGGGAATTTTCGAAGATTAAAGACTCTTTGGAAAGCATTACCCGGTTCCTGAATCAGACCATCGGGCAGATCAATGTATCCTCCGGTCAGGTTGCGGAAGGGGCAGGATATGTTTCGGAAGGAGCACAGACCCTCTCTATGGGCTCTGTACAGCAAAATGATTCGGTAGAACAGCTGGCAGCCCACATCAGCGAGGTGTCCGACGGTATCCAGAAAACTGCCCAGGGCGCAATGAAGGCAAGCCAGATTTCAAAGGATGTAGGCAGCAGGATCCTGGAAAGCAACGACAAGATGCAGCATATGAATGAGGCAATCCGGAAGATCAGCGGCAAGTCGACAGAGATCCACAATATCATCAAGACCATTGAGGATATCGCGTTCCAGACCAACATCCTGGCCCTCAATGCGGCTGTGGAGGCAGCCCGTGCAGGCGAGGCCGGAAAAGGCTTTGCAGTGGTGGCGGACGAGGTGCGCAACCTGGCCGGAAAATCTTCTGAGGCCGCCAAGAATACAACGGTCCTCATCGAGCAGACCGTGGAAGCCGTGGAGGAAGGGACCAATGCGGCGGAAGATACGGCAGCGTCCATGATGGCGGTAGTAGCCCAGGCCGAAGAGGTCAACAAGCTGATCGAAGGGATTGCAGAGTATTCGGCAAAACAGGCGGCGGCTACGGAAGAAGTCAGCCGCGGGATTGATCAGATCTCCGGCGTGGTACAGTCCAACTTGTCCACCGCAGAGAAGAGCGCTGCCGCCAGCGAGGAACTGTCCGGGCAGGCCAATATGCTGCGGGAGCTGGTAGCCAAGTTCCGGCTCAAGACGCGCTAGTACAGCGTTGCGTATATAATGGTGAATAATGTGCCTGATATTTTTGTCAGGACAAGGCGGAGGAAAGAGGCGATGCGGTGGCATCGTTGATTGACGACAACGCAGAACTGGCAGAAATAGCAGGTGCAGAATTCACCGTTAATTACGCAATGCTGTACTAGTATTTTTGCAGGATTTTTTATCTGACATAAAAAAGGCAGACCTTGCCGGGAGGTGGAGGTCTGCCTTTTTGAACGGAAGGCTTATTTCAGCCGCTCTGCCATCGTATAAAACTGATAATACGTGCCTTTGAGCGCCATCAGGCTTTCATGGTTTCCTTCCTCTGTGATCCCCTGGTCGGTGAGCACCAGGATCCGGTCTGAATTTTTAATACTGGACAGCCGGTGTGCGATGGTAATGGTGGTCCGTCCCTCGGATAGGTGATGGAGCGACTGCGCGACTGCAAATTCGCTCTCATTGTCCAGGGCCGAGGTGGCCTCGTCCAGGATCATGATAGGCGGATTCTTTAAAAATACCCGGGCAATGCTGATGCGCTGTTTCTGCCCGCCGGACAATTTCACACCACGTTCGCCCACATAGGTATCATATCCGTCCTTTAATTCCCGAATAAATGTATCCGCGCCCGCTTTCTTCGCGGCTTTAACCGCATCCTCCCTGGAGGCGTCCGGATTCCCGTACAGTATATTCTCCAGCACTGTGCCGGAAAACAGGTATACATCCTGCTGGACGATCCCTATATTTTTCCGGAGGCTCTTCAGAGTAAAAGACTTGATATCTTTCCCGTCGATGCGGATGACACCGCCGCTGATGTCATAGAACCGGGGGATCAGATTGCACAGCGTCGTCTTTCCGCCGCCGGAAGGCCCTACGATCGCCAGCTTTTCTCCCGCGTGTACGGTCAGGTCCAGATGCCGGAAAACAGTATTGTGGTCATCCGGGTATTCAAAGGAAACATCCTCGAAAGAAATAGTTCCCTCCGGCACGCCCATTTCCTCTGCCCCGGGCTCGTCAAAGATCTCCACGTCCGCGTCCATGATCTGCAGGAAACGCTCAATACCTGTGAGTCCCCTCTGGAACTGCTCGGCAAATTCGATGATCCTCCGGATGGTGGCGATCAGCGTGGACACATACATCACATAGGCTACCAGGTCTCCGGCAGTGATATATCCCTTCACGAGGAAAATGCCCCCCATCAGGATCACTGTCAGATTCATCAGCCCGTCAAAGGCACGGGTTGAGGTCTGGAAGGCCGCCATATATTTGTAGGTCTCCTTCTTGATATCGAAAAACCGCAGGTTGCCTCTTTCAAACTTATCAATCTCCACAGGCTCATTGGTAAAGGCCTTGACTACCTTCTGCCCCAGCAGGCTGTCCTCGATGGAGGCGTTCAGCTCCCCGATCTGGACCCTCTGCCTGGCAAAGGCACGCCTGCTCCGCCGGTTCAGTTTAATACACACGTAAGCCATCACCGGAACGATCAGGAAGATAGCCAGAGTCAGGGGCAGATTGACGGAGGCCAGGATCAGGAAGGAAATCACCGCCTTCACCGCCGCAATAAAAAATTCCTCCGGACAGTGGTGGGAAAATTCCGTTACGTCAAAAAGATCGTTGGTGATCCGTCCCATGATCTGTCCTACCTTCGTATTGTTGTAATAGGTATTGGACAGCTTCTGCAGATGGGCGTAGGCGTCTCTGCGCATATCCGTCTCAATGGCGGCGCCCATGACATGCCCCATATCCGCCATATAGTAGTTCGCCATACAGTCAATAACACGCAGTGCCAGATACAAAAGCGCCATCTTTCCCACGACCTCCGTGGTCAGCACGGCCAGATCCTGCATGCCGGTGTTCGTGATAAAACGGATGATCATGGGGAGCACCAGCTCGCAGAGCGTGGTAAGAGATGCACAGAACAGGTCTATGGCAAGCACGGCCTTATGCTTTCTATAGTAGGGGAAAAACCGCTTCATCAGTTCTCCGGTCGTATATTCTTTATTTTCTGCAGACATCATATCCTCCGATCTTTTAAGCTCTGTCGCCTGGAATCTGTATTTCATGTTCGTATGCATTAGTTTATACGATATGACTCCGGAAAGCAATAGAAAAGTTACAGTTCACGGCCTAACCGGCCGCAAACTGTAACGCATCCAGCCCATTGAAAAGTCGCCTTGCGGCGAGGGGCTGGATGCCTGCAGCCACTATTTTACTGGGCGGATGCCTTGCAGCAGGGTGCAAGGCACCGTGAACAGTAACCACAGTAACGTAGAAAAACGTTTCGTTTTCATAAGTTCATTGACTTTTTGGAGGAGATATGAAATAATGGAACTATATTAAGAAGTAAAACGTTTCGTGAAATAAGAAAAAAAGGAGATCAAAAAGATGAAAGACACAAAACAACAATGGTTTAAGGATGCAAAATTCGGTCTGTTCATCCATTGGGGGCTGTATGCGCTTCTGGCCGGTGAGTATAATGGAAAGAAGACGGACCGTATAGCAGAATGGATCATGAATGACCTAGATATCCCTGTAGAAGAGTATGAAAAATTGGCTTCCCAATTTAACCCGGTCGAATTTGATGCGGAGATGATCGTCCGCAAGGCAAAAGAATGGGGCATGAAGTATATCGTATTTACGTCAAAGCACCATGAAGGTTTTGCAATGTGGGATTCCAAGTGCAGCGATTATAACGTGGTAAAAGCGACTCCCTACGGCAAGGATATCGTAAGACAGTTCAGGGAAGCCTGCGACAAGTATGATATGAAGCTGGGATTCTATTATTCCCAGGCACAGGACTGGCATGATCCGGATGGTTACATACACAGAAAGGACAATTCCAAAAAGAATTACCGCGCATACCTGGAACGGAAATGTTTCCCGCAGCTTCGAGAGCTTCTGACTGAGTACGGAGAAGTCGCCCTGATCTGGTTTGATACCCCTATGGGGACGACGAAGGAAGAAAGCCAGGAGATGGTAGACCTGGTAAAAAGCCTCCAGCCGAACTGTATTGTCAGCGGACGGATTGGCAACGAGCTGGGCGAGTACATGACCACCGGCGACAATTTCATACCGCGTCTTCCGTATGAAGGAGATTGGGAGGTTCCGGCGACGCTGAATGATACCTGGGGCTTTAACAAGGACGACCACAACTGGAAGGATCCGGAAGAGATCATCCATCTCCTGGTCAAGATCAACAGCAGGGGCGGAAATTACCTGCTCAACATCGGACCGGAGGCTTCCGGGCATGTGCCGGATGAAAGTATCCGTATTCTGGATGAGGTTGGGAAATATGTGAAAGAAAATGAAGAAGCCATTTTCGGGACAAAAAGAGTAGGGATCTATGCTTATGAACTGGACTGGGGCATGCTGACCAGAAAAGACCATAAGCTTTATGTCCATGTATTCAAGCCCAGAAGAAGGGTAGAGCTCATCAACATCGCAAATAAGATTACGGGCGCTTATCTGGTAGCGGACAAGCAGGCGCTGGAATTTAAGACCTCTATGACCTGCGAGGGCTGCAGCGCTATTGAAGTAGAGCTTCCGGAAGCGTATTTTGACAGGAAAAACTTCAGTATCTGCCTGGAAATGGAAGAGGAAGAACCGATTTTTGAACCGATCATAGGATAAGATTAAGAAATCAAAAGGGGGGCAAAAGCCCCCTTATTTTTATTCTATAGGAAACTTCTCTGAATTTTCCTATGGAACAAAAAACCTCCGGGGAGAGCGCTGTGCGGCGTATGAGGTAGATGTCGCAATGCGACCGCCGCAGGCGCGAGTTTCGCAAGCGAAACTCTTTGTTCTACCATCATATGCAGAAAAGCTGCCGGCGGCAGGTTTTCTGTATGGTCTATTTCATATCCAGCGTCAGATCTCTGACGGACTGTCTTTCACAAAAACTCACGTCTACGCACCTGGTCAGCGGAAAATCAGAATAATCTCCCTGCATCCTCCTGTACAGGATGCGCGAGGCCGTCTCCCCGATCAAAGACAGATTCTGAGCCAGGGAAGTGATGGGCGGGTACATGCTGCGGAACAGGGGATCGTCGTCAAAGGTGACCACAGACAGCTCCCCAGGGATGGAGCAGCCCGAAGTGCCGGCCTCCATCAGCCCCCCAAGCGCGCTTAAGTAGTTCGTGAAAAAAATCGCACTCGGAGAGTCTTTGCTTTCCATAAGCTGGCGGAAATGTCGTTTTCCTTCATTGATGGCATTCTGGTTGGTCGAGAATACGATCGGCTCCGGATAAGTAATGGAGCTGATGCCGGCTTTTTCATAAACATCCCGGAACCCCTGGATGCGTTCGGATATGGGACTGGAATAATAGGCAGGATCCAGGATATGGACTCTTTGATGCCCTTTTTTCAGCAGATACCGGGCCAGCAGAGCGCCGCCGTTATAATTGTCCGATACTACGCAGTCTACAGGCGGATGGCCTGCCGTGACAGGATTCTGGTCCAGGGCGACCACAGGGATGTTCTCTGCCTGCAGCAGACGGTATCTGTCATCTAACAGGTTGGCCAGCAGGATGATCACGCCGTCGATCTTGCGGACGATCAGATCCTGTAGAAGTTCCCGTTCTATCTGCGTGTCATGGGAGTAAGAACAGGTGATTACCGTATAGTTGTAGTTTACAAAAAACTGCGACACGGCGCTGATGATGGTGCCCCAGAAATAGTTGCCCAGGTCGGAAACCAGGATGGCAACTGTCATAGTGCGCCTGGAACGCAGAACCTGGGCGGTGCGGTTCGGCTTATAATTCAGGTGGGCGATGGCTTCTTCGATGCGGAGCCGGTTCTTTTCCTGGATTTTTTTATTATTGAGGTATTTGGAGATGGTAGCCAGGGAGAGGCCGGTCTCCCTGGCGATATCTTTGATCGTGACTTTCATATGTCCTCCGTTTTACTGTACCGGATCAAGGGTGGCATTGATGCGGCAGGGCTTCTAAGTAAGCGGTAAATATACAATTATCTTATCATGAGATGAAGAAATCCTCAACAGCAAACAAAAGTGAAACGATTTTTGTTGCTTTTTGCTAAAAATGAATAATACATATTGTGCAATAGTACTAAAATCAAGTAAAATG
>Ga0137307_101525_pt1 | contig 19920 bp, 16 predicted proteins | sample NAcewD2O_March_2_FD_97180 | JGI IMG/M metagenome (GOLD analysis project Ga0137307, IMG submission 97180) | Mouse cecal microbial communities from Vienna, Austria - N-Acetylglucosamine amended D2O_March | ecosystem: Host-associated > Mammals > Digestive system > Large intestine > Cecum | place... | reverse complement strand
ATCAACGGATCTGACCCAGTTAGAAAGAGTCCGGTCGGTTTCGCCAGAGGCATCGGCGAGCAATTTAGCGCTCATACCACGGAGCAGGAGATTAACAATAGTCACTTTTCTTATGAATCTGGCATCATCTGAGGATGAAACAATCCGATTACCCTCTGCTATCAAAGCGTTTTTGTCCGATTTAAACTTTCTAATATTCATACTATCACCTCAGTATTATTTTACTAAGGAATATTTGGAAAGTAAATAGAAAATATTTATGTCGTTTGCTATAAAATATTGTAATATCATACTGTTTTGAGCTATGATTATGGAAACTTAGTATGACAAAACTATCTTTATATGTATCAAATATTCGTAATTTATTCCGTTTTCGTGTTGAAACAAATGGGAGAAAAAATGAATAAGAATGTCAAAATGAAAAATGATTTGAGCAAAAACTATAAAATATTTGGAGGAATAAATCTAATTTCTATCGTTCCATTATGTCTTATTGAAAATGTGTGGTTCAATATGAAATATCTATGGAAGGATTCAGAAGGACAACATATTTTAATTGTTCTTTTATTTTTATTGGTTATATTTTTGATCGTAAATATGCTGATAACATTTTTAATTTCACTGTTTTCTTTTATGAAAGCGCGTGCAGACGTTTACCGATTGTTGTTAATGCTCGGGATTGCCAAAAAGGATTTCTGGAAACTGCTTTTGCACGAATATTGTATGAGTACAGTGTTTCTTGTATTAAAGATTACCTTGGTAAGTCAGGTATTGGGAGTGGCACTGACAAGTTATATTTTTAGAAATGTTGTTGTATGCAGTATTCAAGAATATTTTTTTTATATGTGTATCATGTTCTTTTTTACAATGTTTTTATACTTCGCAGTTATGCTATTATCTGTATGTATTATAATGTATAAATATAGATCCTGTGACATAATTGCCTTTTTTGAAAAATATGTACAGAGTGATGCAAAACTGCATAGGAGTCCTGCGGTTTATGCAGTGAATCCATTGGCGGGGATTGGACTTGTTGTCATCTCTTTTCTCTTGTTAATAAATTATAATGTTAGCAGAATGATTATTGCAGTCTTTGCGAATAGCATTGGTGTACTGATACTTATTCATGTAGATGGGCATATAATCAAAAGAATGATTAAAAAATTTAAACGTATTTATTATTGTCAACTCATGAAGTGGAACAATTTCTTTTATCAGTATAAAGTCAATGCAAAAATAGTGTTTGTCATATATAGTTTGAATTTTTTATTGACTTTTATCATTGGAGGATTGATTGTTTCTGTCGGTTCAAATAATTATCACGAAAAATATCCCTATGAGATTGTTGCTTATGGCAGCCACATTCATAAAAATATAGACAATTACTATTTGTGTGTGCCAGTCAAGATAAACCCGGGTGGGACTGCAATCGTAATTTCAAGTGCAGATTTTCATAAAATTACCCCATCGGATATGAAAATTGATCGGGGTGAAATACTATATTATAGAGAAGAAGCGGCAGAGACATTTCCGCCGTTAGAAAATATAGCGTTTTTAACCGTTGAGAATGGTGGGGAAAAACAACAATATAGAATATTGGATGCGGATTGGAAAATACTGTTTGGAGAAAATATTTTTCCAGAGTTATCTGAGTTAAGTACAATTGTGATATTGAACGATGAAGACTTCTTGTCTCTGGCAGAAAATAATGAAATAAAAACGATTTATGCAACGAACGATTTGTGTTCTGTTGCAGGATTGGAAAATAATACTGAGAATAAAATATGGTATAAGTCAGAACAGGTAGAAAAAGATATTGTTTACGACAATATACTGATGACAATTCTTTTGATCACTGGGATGGTGTTTATTTTTGAAATACAGTTCCTTGTCTTGATTCGTCAGCTATTGGATGATACGAACGAGAATTATCAATATGAAATTTTAATTCGACTTGGAATCCAAAAGAATGAGCTTCGAAAAATTCAGATGGAAAAAATAAAAAATATAATATTTTTTCCAGAAGTATTTGCAATTGTCACTGGTATTATTTTCTTTATGGCTGATTATTTCTATCAGACGCAAGGAAATATAGAGTGGGCTATTTGGTTTCAATATATGGCATTACAGTTTTGCTTTGGAGTGATTCAGTATATAGGATACAGAATAATTATTTGTGTTATAAACAGGTATTATAATGGAGGGAACTGAATTGGATATATATAAAGTTCACGGTTTGAGTAAAATATATTTTACGGAGGATAGAAACGCATTGAAACGCAGGGAATTTTGCGCATTAAGCGATATTGAACTCACTGTCAGAACGCAGGAATGTATTTGCATAATGGGAGAATCGGGCAGCGGGAAAACAACGCTGCTTAATATTTTGGGAGGAATCGTTCCACCATCTACAGGATGTGTATATTATAAAGGGGATAATTTGTATCAATACGCGAACCGTAAACTTGAAGAGTACAGGCGGACGCAGGTAGGATTTATTTTTCAGGATTATAAATTGTTGGGTAATTTGTCCATAGAGGACAATATCATTCTGCCGTTAATGTTAGACCATCAAAATGTGGACATGGCTCTTAAAAAAGTAAATAAAATGGCGGAGATCTTAAATATAAAGGATAAATTATCTTGTTATCCTTATGAATTATCCGGCGGACAGCAGCAGCGCGCAGCCATATGCAGGGCACTGATGAACGATCCAGAGGTGATTCTGGCTGATGAACCAACAGGGAATCTCGATGATTCTTCAGCTAGGATTGTTATGGAGTTGTTGATGAATATAAAAGATCAATTTAAGAAAACTCTGATTATTGTAACACATGATCATATGGTTGCAAGTTGGTGTGACCGCATGATTCAAATTGAATTGGGAAGGATAATTAATTGACTTTTGATCTAAAGATCTGATCAAATTAAAATAAAATATGTGTTTTTAGAGCCAAATATGGTGGAAAAGAAGTAAGACTTCTTTTATCTGGTTAGTTTTTTCCTGATTGGTATTGTGTTTTTGTTTCTGGAAAGGATGCTGCAATGATGACAACATTGTTTACGATTGCAATCACGACAAAGGCATGAATGAATAAACTATGAACATAGTGTTACTAGAACTTAAAATCTGGACAATTTTTTATTAGTATTTCAAGTTATCTTGTATAAATATTCAATTTTGAAAAGTTATTCTGCATACTTAATTAGTTTTGATAACAAAATGTTCATTCATGTGTTTGTCGTGGCGTGTTCTGTCTGAGCATTGACAGAATGTTTGTATTGTGTTATGTTTTTTAATTAGACAAATGTCTAATTGCGTTTACGCACAGTCTTGTTCAGAAAAATTAAGCCTCAAAAGCGGTGCACACATACATATTCTTTACTCCATCGCGCACTGAATTTAGACATTTGTCTAAACGTAAAAACACACGGCTTTATAAGTAGCATACTGTGTATGAGGAAATTTCGAGAAAAGATGCTTATTTGAACTGCCCAATGTAACATGAAAAGTAGTGAAAATAAAAGAGAGGAGGAACTACTATGAGGAAAATACCAGATGCAGAGCTAGAACTGATGATGGTGATCTGGGATTCAGAGCAGCCGGTTTCCAGAATGGACATTGAGACAAAAATGGAAAATGGCAGGGATGTCGTGCCAAGTACCATTCTGTCACTGCTTGCGCGTTTAGAAAGGAGGGGCTTTCTGCGCAAGGAAAAGCAGGGCAACATCAACTATTACTATGCACAAGTGGAGAAGGCTGCCTATCTAAAAGAGGAGGGGCAGCGTGTGCTGGATAAGATGTTTGGCAGCTCTCTCAAAAATTTTGTCACAGCGCTATATGATGACAGAGGGCTCAATCATGAGGAGATTGCGGAGCTGCAGGCGTTTATTGATGAGCAGACGACAGTGCAAAATGGGAGATGATTGTATTGGAAACACAATTGATTTATCTGCTTGGGACGCTGCTCGTGGTAGATCTGATTGTACTGATTGCGTGGGCAGTGCCTTCTATAGCTGGAATGAAAATTGGTTACAGATGGCGCAAAATGCTCTGGCTTATTCTGGCAGTGCGGCTATTGATTCCCCTTCGATTTCTCATGAGTGGGATTTATGAGAAGAAACCATCATCCTTTTGGCAGATCGAGCTGTCACTGGAGTCTGCGGCAGATGCACCGCAGGATGATGCCCTTGTAAAAACACAAGAAGCGATCGGGAAAGCCAAGAACGATGCACTTGTAGAAGCACTAGAATCCGCTGAAAATACCAAGCAAGATACAGATATAAAGGAACCAGAATGGGACGAAAAAGCCAAGAACAACGCAGATGCAGATAGATCAGACTGGACGGAAAATGTCAGGCGTGATGCAAGCGCAAACACAAGAAATCTGCTTGTCAGTCTATATCATCATAAATGGCTGTTTCTTGCACTCTGGATTGCAGGTGCTGTTGTGCTGACAGAGTATCATGTGATTGGATTTTTGAATATCAGGGAATGGTTTAGAAGGTATTCCCGCCACTGTACTGATGAACAGCTCTGTGCGAAACTGGCAGCAGTCTGCGATGCGTATTGCGTCAAAACAGTGCCGCAGATTTTCATTTGCGGCAATATCAGCTCACCGATGCTTTTGGGATACAGACACACGATACTGCTGATGCCGGACAGTCCGTACACGGAGGCGGAGCTGACCATGATTTTTTGCCATGAGATGCAGCATAAGAAAAGTGGGGACTTGTGCTACAAACTTCTGTTGATGTTTGTGTGTGATTTGTATTGGTTTAATCCGGTGATGTGGCTGATGAAAAAACTGGCGTATCAGGATGTAGAGTGCGTCTGCGACACCCTTGTGATGCGCCGTCTGCCTGCGGAGGAGCAAAAGACATATGGAATGACTGTATTAAAGAATATGGCGAAAAACCGCGTGCGTGATATCGTGTACGGGACTTCTATTTTTACAGGAAAAAGAGCTGCAAGGCGAAGGCTTGAGAATATGTATACCATAAAAAACAGATGGGGGTATCTTGTCTTGGGCACATTGGCGGCAGCAGGTCTGGCAGGAAGCAGCATGTGGGTGTTTGCAGGTCAAATAAAAAATGAAAGTGATACACTGCGGAACGTGCTGGAAGCAGGCGTATACGCCAATCAGCAGATTTGTGCAGCCTTGGAAGGCGCGCAGTCCGTACAGCAGGAAAAAACGCGGCAATGCCTGTATTTCGTGTGGAGGACATGGATATCCTTCACTGGAAAGGCGCGTTTGAATTGGCAGATTACTATATCACCAATAAGGTGGTTGTCGATAACCGCTATTACATTGATGAGAACAAGGTTTTGTGGGGAGCTGGCAGAAATGAATACGGACAGTTGGGAATAGAAGATACAAACGCAGAAGATTTTTACCAAACACCAGTTAAAATTGCAGAGCATGTGGTGACGGTGGACTGCTCGGAGAACGGATATTTCTGTGTGTATCTCACAGAGGACGGCTGTCTGTATGGTCTTGGGAATATGCTGGGACTGCTCGGCACAGAGCAGACGGGCGCAGCGCCCGCGCTGCTATTGGAGAATGTGGCGTATGTCCGCGCGGGCAGGGAATGTATTGTTGCGCTTGACCGCGACCAGAATGTGTGGTGGTGGGGACAGTACTGCGGCACATACCACACAAGAGCATATGATAACAGGGACTATGAGAAAAGCGTAGAGGATGACACAAATCCGGCAAAGATGCTCTATACCCGTCCGAGGAAAATTCTGGAAAACTGCATCTATGTGACGACAGGCAGCATGACAGGAGCCGCCATCAGCGCGGAGGGAAGTCTCTACACATGGGGGCGGAATCTTTTAGGGGAGTGCGGGACGCCGGTCACAGGCGATGAGTTTGTGCGCACACCGCAGAAGGTGCTCGATGATGTCAGAATGGTGTGGGTGGAAGAAATCGCAGGGAACAGCAAAGCGCAGGAGATTGCCCGTATAGGAAGATATGACACAAACTATCATTTTAATCTGTTTGCACAGCGCACAGACGGCACAATCGTCGGCGTGGGAAAAGATCTTGGGGCGCAGGAGAGGATAATTCATGTCACAGGCGATCTTGAAAAAACGAGCGTGCAGTTGTATTCGGATACCTTTGTGCCTATTGCGCTGGAGGTGTATGATGCGCTGCAAATCAAAAAGCGCTTAAAAGGTCTCACATGGGGAATGGATGCGTTGAGCGTAAAGGACTTTCTGACCAGAAACCGTGTGCGGTATGATGAGGTTTATGATGCATATGATGAATACGGCAATTCAACCATGTATCCCAAAAGATATGATGAAAATTACACGATTGTTGCGGAGGAGAACCGTTATCATTTCACATTTGATGAGAAGGGCTGTCTTGACGGAATTTTGATACAGGAAGGGGACAGAGGCCGCAACGGCCAGTTTCACGCGGGAACAAGCATGGAGGAGGTTTGGGCGGAATAAAGCACTCCGCCCGTCTCTTTCTTATTTTAGCTCTTGGGCAATACTTCCTAGAAGCTCCCAAGCCGCATCGCGCTCGCGCTTTTGTTCGGGTGTTAGGTTTTCGTAGGGACACAGCATAGGATGCTGTCTAGCAATATCATTTCGCGCCGGACCATAGCGCCAGTTGTAATACGTATAAAAGCGCAGCCAACGGGTGTGGTCTAGCTGGCGGTACATATCGTGCACTTCTTTGGATTGTTTGGTTCTACAGTATTCCAGATATGCCTTTTGGGTAATCTCAGGTGTTAATTCTGTGATGGTCTCGTCTTTTAAGAGCACCCGTATTTTCATTAAAATGTGGTCGGCAGCCGCTATTTTGGATTCGCGGTGAAAGGCGTCAAGCTCCTCCCAGGTTTTGGTAGGATAGGAGACAGCCTTGCAGAAAATTTCGTTGATCATGATGGCTGCCTTGTTCAGTGCAGTCCGCATAATCTGGTTTGGCGTGTAGATTTCCTCGTTTGTCCCGAAATACGTCACGCCGGGCGTCCTGCGGTTGCTGTGCAGGTGGATTTTTCCACGCACCTGATAATAACTGTTCAGCCGCCAGTAAATATTCCAGCCTTCCGGCTCATTGTCAGGGCAGATAATGATGCGGTCTGCCTGACTCATGAGCGCATGGTTTGATTCCCACAATTCTTCATGAAAAATCAAAGAGTCCGTTGTTTCGGAGACGTTTCCCAAAGAAAATGCCTCGTGCAGATGGCTGTGCACGGCGAGAAACTCTGCCGCGCCGCCAAAAATATGATAGGCGACATGTTGGTCAATCGCGATAATGTTTGTCAGAATCGCGCGCTCAAGAATACAGTGCCCATAGTTGCCAAATCCAATGATTACAATGGTAGTTTCCGCGCTGCACAGCGGTTTGGAATGCCAGTATTGTCTGGCGCAGCAGTCGTAACTGTGAAAAAAGTAGATATTGCCCGAGAGATAATCCTGCCCGTTTGTCGTTCGGGCGTACACCTCGACAGGCAGCGTATGTAAATCGACAGCGCGCGTGTTGGTGCCAATGTCGTTTTCCTTCATCAGAAAAATTTTGCACGCTGGTCCAATGTTTTTCTTGTGCGCTACGATTCTTGCGGGGGAAGCGTTGATAAACAGGCATGGATAGTCAGGAAACTCCGTTTGTTCATCTCTTTTTTCGCCAAAGATAATCACCGTGTCCGGCTCTTCGCGGTGGATGTTGGCGGCAAGGGTACTGGACTCCACACCGCAGTCCGCAAAATAATACCAGCTTTTGTGGCGCTGGAAACCGAGCAGGAAGAGCGGAAGCCCTTCGCTTGTGACAAAGGATACGGCGGCGCCGAACAGGGTCATCATAATGCCGGCTGACATCAATAGAAATACGACGCCGACGGCTTGTCCAAGCGGCGTCACTGGTGTCAGGTCGCCATAGCCAACAGTGGTCAGTGTGACCAGCGAGTACCAGAAGGCATCTTTGAAGGAACGGATTGTCGCGGTGCTGTCGCTGTATTCTGACACGCAGAGAATGGCAAGCAGCCCGATATAGATTGTGAGCAGGAAAATGGTCATGCCCAGATAGATTTTATGCTTTCGCTTCATATGGCACTGTCTCCCTTACAAATATCGTATAAGGATATTATACGCGTTCTGTCTGAAAAGGTAAAGATATGCAGGCGATGATTCGGGGAAAAACAAAATTAGGAAGAATAAATATAGAGAAAACACTTGACTCTGACACAGTGTCATAGTTTATGATATAGACATTCCCGGGAAGATGAAAAAAGATTAGGAAAGGTGTATGTAAAAACCATGTTGACAGTAAATGAAGTAAGCAAGCGTACAGGCGTGAGTGTCCGCTCACTGCACCACTATGATGCAATCGGGCTGCTAAAGCCGGCAAAAGTGACAGAGGCGGGCTATCGGCTGTACGGTGATGCGGAGCTTGTGCGGCTGCAAAATATTATGCTGTTTCGGGAACTGCAATTTCCCTTAAAGCAGATTAAAAAGATTCTGGACAACCCGGATTTTGATCAAAAGGAAGCGCTCGCGCAGCAGATACAACTGTTAGAGCTTCAACTCAGGCATATACACAAGCTTATTTCATTTGCGCGCGAAATTCAGGAAAAGGGAGTGGAGGCAATGAAAGAAACAGATTTTAAGGCATTTGATCAAAGTGAGCTTGCGCAGTATGCAAAGGAGGTCAGCGAGCGCTGGGGCGCAACTGCGGCGTATGCAGCGTACCAGCAGAAAGCAAAAGGCAGGACGGACAAGGAGCAGGAGGAAATTGGCAGCCGTTTGATGCTGTTGTTTGCGGAGCTTGGAAAACTCAAGTCCTGTGCGCCCGAAGAGCAGGCGGTGCAGGAAAAAATTGCTGCAATTCAGCAGTTTATCACGGACAATTATTATGACTGCACAAACGAAATTCTGCAAGGGCTTGGCCAGATGTATGTGAGCGATGAGCGCATGCAGCGCAATATTGACAAGGCAGGCGGAGAAGGCACCGCGGCGTTTGCCAGCCGGGCAATTAAAGTGTATTGCAAAAATGCGTAAAATAAAGAAGGAAGAAGGGGCTGCTTGGGCGGCTCCTTTTTCGTACACAATTGATGTTGACAAAAATTTCCACATTGATATAATGAGAATTAGAATTATTCTATTTTTATTTCTTTATGATTCCTTCGGAGGAGGCCTTATGACAAAAAACGCCGAACAAATATTAGAGATTGTGAACAATTCCCAAGAACATTTATCAGCCGAGCAGATTTATCTGCGTTTAAAGGAGACAAATAGGGGAGCTGCTATGGCTACTGTATACAATAATTTATCCTATTTATATAAGGAAGGATTCATCAGAAAAATTTCTGTTGAGGGATATCCTGACCGCTATGATACGATGAAGCGTCATGAGCATCTTGTGTGCAGACGCTGTGGGAAATTGTCAGATATTCAGTTGGACGATTTGACAGAAGTACTGCAAAAGCAGGTGAGCGTTGAGATGTTTTCCTATGATTTAAAGATTGGGTATCTGTGTGAGGAATGTATGAAAGAGGACTGTATGAAAATAGAAAGTTTCAAATACAAGTAAATAGAAGGAGGAACTATGAAAACGAACAAATATGCGGGAACGCAGACGGAAAAAAACCTTGAGGCGGCATTTGCTGGAGAATCACAGGCAAGAAACAAATATACCTACTTTGCATCTGTAGCCAAGAAGGAAGGCATGGAGCAGATTTCATCGCTGTTTCTCAAAACGGCGGACAATGAGAAGGAACATGCGAAACTGTGGTTAAAGGAATTAAACGGAATCGGAAATACCGCAGAGAATCTCAGTGCAGCGGCGGAGGGCGAAAACTACGAGTGGACGGATATGTATGAAGAATTTGCCAAGACGGCTGAGGCGGAGGGCTTCGCTGAGCTGGCTGCAAAATTCCGCATGGTCGGAGCAATCGAGAAGCATCATGAGGAGCGCTACCGCGCACTTCTCAAAAATATAGAAACGGCGTCCGTATTCGAAAAGAGCGAGGTTCGCGTATGGGAGTGCCGCAACTGCGGACATATTATTGTCGGAACAAAGGCGCCAGAAGCCTGCCCTGTATGTAATCATCCGCAGAGCTATTTTGAGATCAGCGCAGAGAATTACTAATAGTTACAGCACAATACCTTTTCGTATACCTGATGGCAAGGACGTGCTTATGTACATTGTGGTCGGAAAAAATTTAAGGAAATTTATTAGATATTTATATGGAAAGGATCATATATTATGAAAATCAGAAAAAGAACTTTCGATACAGCGCTCAACGCTGTTTCCCGCCTTGTGGAAATGGAGTATGTGCCGCAGAATCAGGAGTTGAACGACATCCATTGGCGGCTGATGAAGGGGCGCAGGGATTTTGAGCTGGCTGCGACAAAGACGATGGATGCTGTCATCCGCATGAGTGCTATGGATTTGACACTTGAGTCTAGCGCTGCAAAGATAGAGCAGATTAACGATTCGATGGGCGCCGCAGTGGACGGGATTAGCAAGTCGGCAGGCTCCACGGCGGGAATTGCATCTGATGTCTCAAAGGCACATGAAAATCTGACCGCCACCATCATTGAAGTTTCCGATGAATCCAGCAGAATCATGGAGGATATTCGCAGCTGCGAAGGTGAGCTGACCTCCATATCGGGAATGTCCTCTACTGCGATATCTACCGCGCAGGGGATGAAGACAGATATTGGCGGACTGATTGATACAGTGCGGAACATGACAGAGGCCATCGCTGCGATTAACTCTATCTCTGCGCAGACAAACCTTTTGGCGCTGAATGCATCCATCGAGGCAGCGCGCGCAGGGGATGCCGGCAGGGGATTTTCGGTTGTTGCGGAGGAAATCCGCAGTCTTGCCGAGGAGGCAAAATCACTGACAGGGCGTATGGGGACTTTTGTTTCTGAAATTCAGGAGGCTTCCCGCAAGAGCTCGAACAGTGTGGATACCACGGTCGTTGAGCTAGAGCATATCAATGACAATATCCAGAAGGTGTGGAAGATTACTGGACAGAATCGCAAAGGCATGGATCACATCGCAGATTCTGTCTCCTCTCTGGCAGCTGTCAGTGAGGAAATCAGCAGTTCTATGCATGAGCTGGACAATCAGATGCAGCACATCAACGAGGAGTGTCAAGATCTGCGGGGCAATATGGATTCGCTGGCGATTTCGAGCAGCTCGATCGGAGAGCTTGCAGCGCCATCAAAGTTGATTGAAAAGCATTTGGAGGAATCAACTCAAATTATGGGTGCTATGGTACAGGATGCATTCTATATGCTGGATAATAGGGTGCTCTTAAACTGCCTGAACAGTGCAGTTGACGCACACCATAACTGGCTGAACACACTCGCGGAGATGGCGCAGACCGGGACATTAAAGGTTTTGCAGACTGACTGCACCAAGTGCGGGCTTGGGCATTTTTATTATGCGTTCAAACCAGTCAATCCGCAGATTACAGAGATCTGGAACGGCCTTGAAGCAAAACATAAAAACTTTCATGCTTATGGAAAAGAAATGATTCGGGCGATCAAGGCAGGAGATGGTGCTGATCTGCAACAAATATATAAGAAGGCGGAGGCGTGTTCAAAGGATTTGAACGCTGATTTTCAGTCAATAATTCGTATTATTGAATCGCTGTCCAAAGACGGTATCCGTGTATTTGAACGGGAGACAGGGACACAGAATTAATGGATCTTTATGGCTGCTCATCATGGGCAGCCTTTTTTAATGTTGGACGAAATCTAGAGTTGTGCTTGATGGACTGTGTAAAAAATGTTAAAGTTATCATAAGAAGCCTAGATGGATAATTGGAGGGATTATGTATGGAAGTAAAGCACGGGCTGGGATATCAGAATTATGAAGACCTGATGTGCAATCATATCTTTTATATAGACAAGACAGACTTTATCAAAGAGTGGTGGGATTATGCAGACAAGGTTACGCTGGTCACACGCCCGCGGCGGTTTGGGAAAACGCTCAATATGAGTACTGTTGAGTGCTTTTTTTCCGTACAGTATGAGGGCAGAAGTGATTTGTTCGAGGGGCGCAAGGTCTGGGAGGACGAGACATTAAGAGGATTACAGGGAACCTATCCAGTGATTTTTCTAAATTTTGCAGGAGTCAAGGCGCAGGAGATGAAAACCGCGATGAAAAGCATGATTGCCTGTACCTTCAAAAAATTCGAATATATTATGAAATCCAGTTTATTTCAAGATGATGACAGGGAATATTATGCGTCTGTAAAGAAAGAGATGACCGATGAGACAGCCGTGACCGCCATTAGTATGCTCAGTATGTATCTGGAAAAATATTATCACAAAAAGGTGATCATTCTTCTTGACGAGTACGACACGCCGATGCAGGAGGCTTGGATTTACGGATATTGGGAGGAGGCGGCTGCATTTCTCAGAAGTTTTTTTGTCAACACCTTCAAAACAAATGACAGCATGGAACGCGGGCTGATTACAGGAATTACACGGATTTCAAAGGAGTCTATTTTTTCGGGGCTGAATCATCTTGAAGTGGTCACGACGACCTCTGACAAGTATGCTGCCAGCTTTGGCTTTACAGAGGAGGAAGTCTTTGGGGCGCTTGATGCCGCAGGGCTTGGGGCGCACAAGGAGGGAGTCAGAAAGTGGTACGATGGTTTCACATTTGGCACTTGCACAGACATTTATAATCCGTGGTCGATTATTTGTTTTATTGGCAAAAAGGGGGCGTATGCTGCCTACTGGGCAAATACAAGCTCTAATGAACTGGTGAGCTCGCTGATACAGACAGGAAATGCAGAGGTCAAAAAGATTGTAGAGGAGCTGCTTGACGGAAAAAGTTTTGTCACGCCGATGGACGAGCAGATAGTATTCCAGCAGCTAAATGGCAGCACAAATGCGGTCTGGAGTCTGCTGTTGGCGTCGGGCTATCTGAAAATTGTTGGCAGGGAGCCCTTTGGGGAGGACAGGACAGAGTATGCAAAATATACACTGGCGCTCACAAACAGGGAAGTATGGTTTATGCTTCGGAATATGGTGAAGGACTGGTTTGGAAAAGATGATGTACCAGTATACTACAACGAGTTTATCAATGCTCTTTTACACGATAATGTACGCAGAATGAACACCTTTATGAATAAAGTAGCGCTGCACACCTTCAGTTATTTTGACACGGGAAATAAGCCGTCGGAGGAGACACACCCGGAACGTTTTTACCATGGTTTTGTGCTCGGCATGATTGTGAATCTCTCAGACCGGTATCAAGTGACCTCCAACCGCGAGAGCGGATATGGCAGATATGATGTGATGATAGAACCGTTTGACAAAAATGAGAAGGCGTTTATATTTGAATTTAAGGTGCTTGACACAGACGACGACGAGAGAACACTAGAGGATACCGTGGCAAATGCGCTGGCTCAGATTGAAGAAAAACGCTATGAGACAGCCCTTATTGCCAGAGGGTTTGCACCGGGAAATATCAGGAAGTACGGTTTTGGATTTCAGGGACAGCGGTGCTTGATTGGCGAATCAGTGTCCATGCCGGGAGCCTAAATATAATGATAGTACGTTCCCTTTTTGACCAGAAAGTAAACCGTGATAACCAGTGCGAGTACTTCCGCTGCCACGATGGCAAGCCAGATGCCGTCAAGTCCCAGCAGCAGCGGGAGAAGCAGCACTGCCGCGACTTGGAACAAAAGCGTCCGCAGGAAAGAGATCGCAGCGGAGACCACACCGTTTCCAAGCGCTGTGAAGAACGCAGAGCCAAAGATGTTGTGTCCCATAAACAAAAACGACAGGGAGTAGAGCGTCAGCGCCCGACGGGTCAGCGCCGTCAAATCAGCATCGTATCCGACAAAAATCTGTGCGAGCGGCTGTGCCGTCAGGACAGCCAGAATTGTCAGAACGACATTCCACAGCGTGATCAGGCAGAGGCTTTTGCGAAACAGCCCTTTTAATTCTGTATAGTTTCCGGCGCCGTAGTGATAGCCGATGACGGGCGCACTGCCGATGGAGTAGCCGATAAAAATTGCCGCAAAGATAAAGCTCACATACATAATGATGCCGTAGGCAGCGACGCCGTCCTCGCCGATATAGCGCATCAACTGGAAATTGTACAGGATATTTACAAGTGACATGGAAATATTTGTCATCAGCTCGGAGGACCCGTTGATGCAGGTCTTTGCTAAAATATGTGCGTCAAGTCTGGTTTTTACAAGCCGCAGTCTGCTTGTGTTTGGCCTTAAAAAATAAATGAGCGGTATGAGCCCGCCAAGAAGCTGGCTTGCCGCAGTAGCAGCCGCCGCGCCGGCAATGCCCCAGTGAAAAACTGCGATAAATACAAAGTCGAGTACCATATTGGCAACGCCGGCGGCAACGGTCACGGCAAGGCCAAGCTGGGGGCGTTCTGCCGTGACCAGAAAGCTCTGGAACACATTTTGCAGCATAAATGCGGTGAGGGTAGACAGAATAATGCGCCCGTACACTACGCAGTTGTCAAGCATCTCGCCCGTGGCGCCAAAAGCGGCCGCAATCGGGCGCAAAAATAACAACCCGGCAAGTGTCAGTACGATACCGCTGCCAATGACGACATAGACCATCATGGAGAAATACTGGTTTGCCCGCTCTGGCTTCCCCTCGCCAAGTGATTGTGACACAACAGCGCTGCCGCCTGTGCCGAACATAAATCCGACAGCGCCCATAATCATCAAAAAGGGCATAATCAGATTGACGGCGGCAAAGGGTGTTTTTCCGACATAGTTCGATACGAACAGACCATCGACTACACCGTAGATGGAGGTAAAGATCATCATGACGATGGAGGGGAAAACGAACCGCAGCAGCCGCGGAGTGGTGAAATGGTCTGATAGCTGTATTTTCATTGTGATAATCCTTTCTATAATAATGAAATAATTCTTAAAATCATTTTTTCTTCTGGACAGCGGTGAACGGACTTGGCTGGCTGCGCAGGCAGTCAAGATATCTGGCTGTGAGCCGCAGGAGCTGGTCTGTCTCATCCGGCGGCATCTGGGAGATCACGTCATTTTCCATAGCAATCACAGGCACGATTTTCTCCTTCATAAACTGCTCGCCCACAGGTGTCAGAAAAATAAGCTGTTCGCGTCCTTTTCCAGACTGGAAACGCAAAAATCCTTCTTTTTCCAGCTTGTGTATGGCAGAGTGTATCGTCTGTTTGCTGGTAAACGCGTAATCGCAGATATCACGCTGGCAGCAGCCGTCGCCAAGCGCAGCGATGGCATAAAAGATGTCAAATACGCTGTTTGACATGCCGGCTTGGACACAGAGGTCATGATAGAACTCCGTAAGGGCTTTGTTTAGGCGGTTGATTTCATTTTGTTTAGGCAGGGGTCTCAGGGTCATGGGGGAGCCTCCTTTCGAATGAAGCTTGGGCGTATAAAAGTAAGTCTGATTTCATACTTGATATTCTAGTCTGAAATCATACTTGTGTCAAGGCTTTTATTAAATATTTTGTATATCTCATATTTTATAGCGGACAAAAATATGGTGGATATGGACAAAGCGAGAAATCTGTATGAAATTTCGGGGTCTCTTCAGTGCTTGTGACTGCGGCAGTACAAAGCGGATCAAAGATGGGGTTTGCACTGCCGGGATGGCGGAGTTTTCCCACGGCTGGGAGGAGTATCTGATTATACAGATCAAGAACAACAAGATTGTGTCGGCAGAATATAATGCCAGAAATGAGAGTGGATTTATCAAAGCGTGGGACAATGCTTATATGAAACATAGGATGCCGTCATGCGGTACGTATCCCAATGAGTACACGCGCGCGTGTATGTACAGCAGTTAATAGACGGTCAGGCAGAGACAGAGGTTGATGCCATCAGCGGCGTGACAAGCTCAGGGCAGAATTTTGAAAAGCTGGTTGCCGCGGTGCTCAAACAGGCGGCAGCAGGCGATGCCGCGACAGTGGAGGTGGCGTGAGAAAACCGCCCTCATAAACAGGGCGGCTCTCATTTTGAATGATGAATATTTTTAGGCAAGCTCAAATTTTTGAACCATTTTATTCAGAAGGTCAGCCTGTGAGGCAAGCTCATCGGAGGTTGCGGAGGTCTCCTGCGATGCGGCAGAATTGTCCTGTATTCCACGGGCAATCTCGTCGATGCCAACGCGGAGCTGCTCCATGCTTTCTGCCTGTACAGCGGCATTTCGTGCGGTATTTTTTATCAGTTCATTTACATGGTCAACCGCTTTTACGGAGTCCTTTAATGCATTCATGGCATCTGTGGCAATGCTGCTGCCTTTGGTGATTTCCTCCATTGAAATTTCAATCAGGTTTCTGGTTGAGCTTGCAGCTTTTGCGCTTTCCATCGCAAGCTTGCCAATCTCATCTGCCACGACGGCGAAGCCTTTTCCTGCTTCCCCGGCGCGCGCCGCCTCGATGGAGGCATTGAGCGACAGCAGGTTTGTCTGGTCTGCAATCTCCTCGATTGTCTGGATAATGCCGACAACCTGCTGGGAGGTTTTGCGGATTTCTTCCATTGCCGTCATCATCATTGTCATCTTTTCCTGATTCTGTTCAATCATGGCAGTAACCTTGGCAGTTTCCTTTGCGGAAACTTCGGCGTCGCGGTGGCTCGCCTCCACATGGTCTGCAACGGTGTTTGTAGTTGCCGCAAGCTCTTCCACAGATGCTGCCTGCAACTCTGCACTTTCCGCCAGCATTTGAGAGGCGGTGGCAAGCTCGGAGGCGCCCACGGACACACGGCCAGAGCTGGTATTGATGCCCTCCATCACGTCGTTCATGGAGGACGAAATGTTGAGCAGCGCGGTCTTTATTTTCTGAAATTCGCCGACATAATCATTTTTCAGGGTGATGCGCAGTTTTCCGCCAGCGATTTGTGCAAGCACTTCAGCGGTTTCGTCAATATAGACGATATACTCTTTTAAACGGCTGACTGTTTTTCCGATGGACTCGCCAAGTTCTCCGATTTCGTCCTCGGAGGTAATGTCAAGCCGGACGTCCAAATCTCCGTCCGCAAGCTGCTGGGCAGTTTTGTTGAGTGCCAAGATTGGCTTTGTCAGTTTTGCGGCGCTCTTGCGGATGCTGACTGCGATGAGCAGAATGCCGGCTGCAAAAAGGATAACCAGAGCGATAATCATGGCAATCAGAATGGCATAGTACTCTGAAAAGGGCAGGCTGCTCAGCACGAGATAGCCAGTGTCGCCGACAAGCTCCAGCGAGCCGTATTTTGTCACACCGTCTGCCTTGTATTTCAGGAATTCGCTGTTTTTGGACAGAACTGCATCTACAACATTGCTGGACAGTTTTACGTCCTTGATATTTTTCTGGACATAATCATCCTGCGGGTGGTAGAGAAATGTGCCATTTTCGGACAAGAGCAGGATATATCCGTTTCGCCCGATTTTGTATCCGCGCATAATGCCTGTCATATGGTCGAGTGAAATGTCCATGCCGACTGCGCCAAGTATAGCGCCTGTGGTATCATCATAGACTGGCGCCGCAGCGCTCAGAATCATTTTACCAGTCGAGGAATCTATGTAGGGCTCGGTCAGGACGGTTCTTTTTTCGGTGATGCAGCCGTACCAGCCGCGCCCTGTGATATCCCAGCCTTCGCCGCTGACATAGCCGTCAGATTGTGCCAGTTTGCTTGCATCGAGATCGGAGATCCAGACTGCCATGACATTTTCTGTGTCTGTATTTGCAATGTTGACGAGGTAATCCATGACGGCGTCCATTTTATCTGCTTGAAGAATGTCATCACCGGGTTTTACCTCATTCATAATGTGTTTGATATCGGGGTTGACAGCCAGTTGTTCCACACCTCTTGTGTACTGGTCGATAAAAGCTGTCAACTGGTTTGACGCTGCCTTGGACTCCAATGTAAGCTCGTTTTTCTTGGAGGACATGATCGTCCATGCGACCATGAAGATTGCAACGGCTGCGACTACCAGAAAGACGAGAATGACGCTCTTGCCAATCTGGGTCATGATTTCATCTGCAATCCGTTTTCGTGTGGCGGGTGTTTTTGTGTTTTGATGGTTCATAGGAAACCTCCTTTACGGTTGGAATGATCGGGGCGGCTTTTAAAGCTGCATGCCCAAATCATACATGTTTGAACGATTCACCAAAAGGAGCTGGTTTTCGTGAAAGGAAAAAGCTTTTATGGAATCGCTGTGTTTCATAACCTTATTGTATCGCTGTTTTGTATACAATACAAGTGCTTCTTTCATTTTTGCATATGCTGTTTTTGTGGTGAAAAATGGTTGATAATTCTATTTTTTCATGTTACGATAGAGCATATATTTGTGGCTGTATAGATAAAATCATGCATAGGAACGAGGAGGAAAAAAGATGGAAAAAGGACATTCCGCAGGGAAGGGGCTTTCCGATGAAAAGGTGGTGGTGATTGACTTTGGCGGTCAATACAATCAGCTTGTGGCACGGCGTGTCAGGGAATGCAATGTGTACTGTGAGATTTATTCGTACAGGACGGACATCGAACAGATTAAGGCGATGGCACCCAAGGGGATTATTCTGACTGGCGGGCCCAATAGCTGTTATGAAGATAATGCGCCCACTTACACAAAGGAACTTTTTGAGCTGGGGATTCCGGTATTGGGGCTTTGTTACGGCGCGCAGCTCATGATGCATATACTTGGCGGTAAGGTGGAAAAAGCGCCGGTGCGTGAGTACGGAAAGATTCAGGTTTCAGTAGCTTCGGATTCTCCTTTGTTTGCCGGTGTGTCGGCGTCAACGATTTGCTGGATGAGCCATAATGACTATATTTCTCAGGCCGCTCCCGGTTTTTCAGTTTGTGCGCACACGGCAGACTGTCCGGTGGCAGCAGCGGAGTGTGCAGAGAAGAAGCTTTATGTAATCCAGTTCCACCCCGAGGTGCTGCATACGGTTGAGGGAACAAAAATGATTGATAACTTTGTGCGGGGCATCTGTGGCTGTGCGGGCACATGGCGTATGGATTCGTTTGTGGAGGAGTCTGTAAAGCAGATTCGCGAAAAGGTTGGCAGCGGCAAAGTGCTGCTTGCATTGTCTGGCGGTGTGGATTCGTCAGTTGCGGCAGGTCTGCTGTCGCGCGCAATCGGAAAGCAGCTTACGTGTGTCTTTGTGGACCATGGATTGCTTCGTAAAAATGAAGGGGACGAGGTCGAGGCTGTCTTTGGTCCAAATGGGGACTTTGACTTGAACTTTATCCGTGTCAACGCGCAGGAGCGGTATTATGCGAAGCTTGCCGGTGTGACAGAGCCTGAGACGAAGAGGAAAATTATTGGTGAGGAGTTTATCCGTGTGTTTGAGGAGGAGGCGAAGAAAATTGGCACCGTGGATTTCCTGGCACAGGGAACAATTTATCCGGATGTGGTGGAGAGCGGTCTTGGCGGGGAGTCGGCTGTAATCAAGTCGCACCATAATGTCGGCGGACTGCCGGATTATGTGGATTTTAAGGAGATTATTGAGCCGCTTCGGGATTTGTTTAAGGATGAGGTTCGAAAGGCAGGACTGGAACTAGGGATTCCTGATAGATTGGTATTTCGGCAGCCGTTCCCGGGACCGGGGCTTGGGATTCGGATTATTGGGGAAGTTACAGCAGAGAAGGTGCGGATTGTGCAGGACGCAGATGCGATTTACCGCGAAGAGATTGCAAAGGCGGGATTGGACAGGAGCATTGGACAGTATTTTGCGGCGCTTACGAATATGCGGAGTGTCGGTGTCATGGGAGATGAGCGGACGTATGATTATGCGGTTGCGCTGCGTGCGGTGAATACGGTTGACTTTATGACGGCGGAGAGTGCGGAGGTTCCGTTTGAGGTGCTGCAAGTGGTTATGAGCCGGATTATTAATGAGGTGCGGGGGGTGAATCGGGTAGTGTATGATTTGACGAGCAAGCCGCCGGGGACGATTGAGTTCGAATAGCGGACATTTGGGCTGA
>Ga0137307_100672_pt1 | contig 19939 bp, 16 predicted proteins | sample NAcewD2O_March_2_FD_97180 | JGI IMG/M metagenome (GOLD analysis project Ga0137307, IMG submission 97180) | Mouse cecal microbial communities from Vienna, Austria - N-Acetylglucosamine amended D2O_March | ecosystem: Host-associated > Mammals > Digestive system > Large intestine > Cecum | place... | reverse complement strand
CCCCTATCATGTCCATGTGAAGGCGCCCCAGAGGGGACCGGGCAGAAGGCTTGCGATCGGCACCCAGGATTTCCGCAAGCTGCGGGAGCGGAAGGCATATTATGTAGATAAGACACAGATGGTAGAGGAGTTTCTCGAGTCCTGGTATGAGGTGACGCTGATCACCAGGCCGAGACGTTTCGGAAAGACCCTGAATATGTCCATGCTTGCGGAATTTCTGGATTGTACGAAGGACTCCGCAGATCTGTTTGCAGGCACACGGGTCAGCGGCAGCTATGTGATGGAGGAGATGAACCGTCATCCGGTGATCTTCCTTTCCTTCCTGAACGTAAAGGGCGGCAGTGCGGAGAGGATGCTGGACGAATTACGGATTACTCTGAAGCGGGAATACGAGAGATACCTCTCCATCGTGAATGACGGCTCCCTGCCGGCCGTACACAAAAGCATGTTTGACAGCAATTATGAACGCCTCTGCAAAGCCGGCAGTGAGGAAGAGAAGAAAGGCTGCATCAGCCGTGCGATTTCCGAATTATGCCAGGTGCTGGAAGCATATTACGGCAGGAAAGTATACCTTCTCCTGGACGAGTACGATACCCCGTTCATTGCTTCCAACGCAAAGGGATACTACGGTGAGATGCGGGATTTCCTCGCAGAGATGCTGACCTCCTCGCTGAAAGGAAACCCGTCCCTGGAAAGGGCGCTCCTGACAGGAATCCAGCGAGTGGCAAAGGAAAATATTTTTTCGGACCTCAACAATCTGATCGTCTGTACGGTAAAAGACCCGGAATATTCGGACTGCTTCGGCTTCACGGAAGAGGAGACGCAGCGGCTTTTGGAATACTGCGGAGTGGACTTTACTGAGGAGGTCAGGACCATGTATGACGGGTACCAGTTCGGGAAGGCAGATGTCTATAATCCGTGGTCTGTTTCCTGCTATGCGGCGAGGAAGGAGCTGGAGCCTTACTGGGTGAATACCAGTGAGAACAGCATCATCAAAAATGCGTTCGAACAGAGAGGAGAGTCCTTTGCTGCAAAATACAACGAACTGATCGAGAAGGGAGTGGTGGACGCCAGGGTGGAGCTATCTGTGTCCTACTATGAGGAGCCGGATGACGCTTCACTCTGGGGGCTTCTGCTCAATGCCGGGATGATTACCATCCAGGAAGAAATGGAAGACAAAAACTGCAGGCTCCGTATCCCGAATTACGAGGTACGGGAAGCCTTTCAGGGGCTGACTGCCTTCTATCTGAAGCTGGAGGACGGCTATATATCCGATATGCTGAGCTGTCTGCGGACAGAGGCCATGGAGAAGTTTGCCGAGCAGTACCAGCGCATCCTGCTGCGGCTTCCGTCGTATTACGATCTGAAAAGCGAGAACAGCTACCATATGATGATGCTGGGGATGTGCGCCTTTATGTACCGGTATTATGACGTGAAAAGCAACCGGGAGGGAGGCATCGGGAGAAGCGATATCCTGCTCTACGCAAAGAAAAGGCCGCTGCCCCATATGATCCTGGAGTTTAAGTACACAAAGGATGAGGGTGAGGATCTGGAGGAGCTTGCGTTAGAAGCCATCGGCCAGATCAAAGATAAAAAATACGACGCGGAGATGACAGGCGTTGTGTATTACATCGGCCTTGCGCATTTCGGAAAAGCCGCGCAGGTGAAGTGGGAAAAACGAGTAATAAACTGACAAGGAGAATGCCATGAGCCTTTACGCGATCGGGGACCTTCACCTGTCCTTTTCCGTCGATAAACCGATGGATGTTTTCGGCAGAGTCTGGAAGAACCATGAAAAGAAGATCTGGAAATACTGGAACAAGCGGGTGACGGACCGGGATACGGTGGTGGTCACCGGGGATCATTCCTGGGGAAGGTACCTGGAGCAGAGCAGGAAGGACCTGGAGTTTATCGCGGAGCTGCCTGGAAGGAAGATCCTGCTCCGGGGAAATCACGACATGTTCTGGGATGCCAAAAAGACGCAGCGTCTGAACGAAGAGTTCCGGGGCAGGCTGGAATTTTTGCAGAACAACTGGTTTGCCTATGAAGATTATGCGCTGGTCGGGACGAAAGGGTACTGCTACGAGGGGCTGGATACTTATGAACATTTTGAAAAGATCAGAGACCGGGAACTGGAACGTTTGAGAATTTCCTTTGAAGCGGCCCGTATGCCGGGAATCAACCGGGAAAAAGCGGACATTTCTGCTGCCTTTGAAGCGGAGGATATCCGTCCGGCAGGAAACAGGAAGTACATCATGTTTCTGCATTACCCGCCTACCAGCATCGGGGAAGCGTCAAGCCCCTTTACCAGGATGGCGGAAGCCTACGGGGCCGCAAAGGTGGCCTATTCCCATTGTCATGGAAAGGCGAGATTTGACGACAGCTTTAAGGGCTATGTGAACGGGATTGAGTATAAGCTTGTTTCCGGCGACTATCTCAATTTCAAACCGGAATTGATTTTGGAATAGTAACACAAAAAATAGAAAAAATAAAAAAACACTTGACTTTCCACCTTGTGGAAGCTGTATAAATCAGATATAGCCTTTCGAAAGCATCTTGATTTCTCTGGATTTCAAAGGATTTTGAGAGACTGTATCGGAGTGGGAGCGGAAAATACCTGTACCCGTTGCCGGGCCGGTTTTTCCGGGAACATTCCAAAAGACACGAAGGGTATGATGAGGAGCTGAGACATGAAGATCAAGCAGGTTGAAGAGTTGGTTGGCATCACAAAAAAGAATATCCGGTTTTATGAGGATCAGGGGCTTCTGGAAGTGAAGCGTGCGGACAACGGATACCGGGAATATGGTCTGGAGGATGTAAAACGTCTGCAGGAGATCAGGCTGCTGAGGAAGCTGGCCATTCCCATTGAGGATATGCGGCGGATGTACAGCGGAGAAAAAAGCCTGAGAAGCTGTCTGGAATTCCAGATGGGAGAGATGGAACGCCAAAAAAAGAATATCCGGCAGATCCAGGCATTCTGCGAAGAACTTCTGAATGCGGATACTTCATTGGAGACGCTCAACGCGCCCCAGTGTCTGGAACAAATGGAACGTCTGGAAAAGGAGGGAACAAATTTTATGGATATTAGAAAAACAGATGTTCATAAGAAGAAAATCATGGGTGCAGCCCTTGGCGGCGGGATTATGATCGTGTTTATGGCTGCGATGATCGGATTCATGGTTTGGGGCTGTATGGAGGATCCGGTTCCAATCGGGGTAATGCTGTTTATGATTGGGATACCGGCGGCAGTGATCATTGGCGTGATTGCGGCAATGATTGGAAGAGTAAGAGAAATCAAAGGAGGAGAAGAGGATGAAGCTTCTAAGTATTGAATATATTCCGGGTGTGGAAATCGAGGCATTGGATATGGTAAAAGGAACGATTGTGCAGTCAAAGAATTTCGGAAAGGATTTTATGGCCGGAATGAAAACACTGGTCGGCGGAGAGATCGTAGGGTATACGGAAATGCTCAATGAGGCGCGGCAGATTGCGGTCAAGAGAATGGTGGACGAGGCGAAAGCCCTCGGTGCGGATGCGGTGATCGGGGTAAAATACGGTTCCTCACAGATCATGCAGGGCGCGGCGGAAGTGGTGGCCTACGGAACTGCCGTAAAATATATCAACAAGTAGTAAAAAACAAGCTGTATGAAGCAGGCTGCTGTTTTCATGAAAAAAAGCATGGCCGTGCAGACATTCCACACAGGGGAAGGTCTGCACGGCCTTAAAAATGTCCGGCAGGATGAATAGGCTGGCTGCTGTTGCCGGAGTATCCAAGGGGTGTGATCAGCAATATATTTGTTACTGTTCACACGGTGTCGTGCACTTGCTGCACGGCGTCCGGCCAATACAGTAACATATATTTGGGGGGCGGCAGTTTTTCGGCTGTTCCGTGTTGAGAAAAGGATGCAGGTCATGTATAATGGCAGAAGAGAAAATGTGACGAAAAATGACTGTGAAAGGTTCGATAGAGGATGAAAAAAATTCTGATCGTGGAAGATGACAGAGGGCTGAACGACGGCCTTGTATATGACCTGCAGGAGGAAGGTTACGAGGTCTGTTCCGCTCTGACAGCCTCGCTGGCCCTGGAGCTGTTCAGGATGCAGGAAACGGATCTGGTGCTGATGGACATCAACCTGCCGGACAGCGACGGATTTACGCTCTGCAGCCGGATAAAAAAGATAAAGGACGTGCCGGTTATTTTCCTGACCGCCCGAGACCTGGAGCAGGATGAAATGCGGGGGTTTGACTGCGGCGCGGATGATTATATTACAAAACCGTTCAGCATGGTGCTGCTTCACAAACGGATTCGGGCCGTATTGAAACGTGCCGGCGGTAATCAGGAGCAGAAGGTCTATTCGGACGGATATCTGACGGCAGATTTTGATATGGCAAATGTGACGCTGGACGGTAAAGCGCTGCCCCTGACCCCTACGGAATATAAGCTGATGAAGCTGTTTATAGACCACCGGGGAACGGTTTTGACGCGGCAGATGATCCTGGAACGGCTGTGGGATGCCAACGGAAACTTTGTCGATGAACACGCATTGACGGTCAATATCGGACGGCTGCGCGGAAAAATCGAGAAGAACGGGCACAAATATATCAAGACCATATATGGGATGGGATATATGTGGGAGGGAGAGCGCGGATGAGAAGTGGAGTCGTTTCAAAGCTGTATTCATTTCGGAGAGAGAATCATTGCGCACTTTGCATTTGTGTTCTGATGCTGCTGTCAATTCCGGTTCTTATGTTTTTTCAGCTTGATTGGGCCGCCTATGTGGTTCTTGGGATAGGCGGATTTGCGTTTTATCTGCTGTTTCAGGCATACCAGCGCAAGGTGACAGACTTTTTTGACCAGGTCAATGAAGGGATGGATCAGATGCTTTCCATGGGAAGCGATGTTTTTCTTCCGGAAGTGGAGGATCACGAGAATGTATTTTCCCGATTTGTGTCAAAGCTGTCAAGGCTCTATGGGGCCATGCGTGTTGCCGAAGAGAATGCCGATGAGGAAAAACGTGTGATGCAGGGGATGATCGCAGACCTTTCCCATCAGATCAAGACTCCTGTAGCCAATATCAAGATGGATTTGGAACTGCTTTCCAAAAGACAGATGTCTCCCCAAAGGCAGCAGGAATTTTTGGAACGGACACTGCATGAGGCGGATAAGATGGATTTTCTGATCCAGTCCATTATTAAGATGAGCCGGCTGGAAAGCGGTGCGATCCAGATGCTGCCTGAGCAGGCCGACCTGGCACGAACCCTGGCAAATGCACTGCTGAGCGTGAGCTCAGGGGTAAGCCGGAAGGGGATCGGGATCACCGTGGACTGCCCTCAGCCGCTGATCGTCCGGCATGATCCGAAGTGGACGGAAGAAGCAGTATTCAATCTTCTGGATAATGCGGTAAAATATTCCCCGGAGGGAGGAACCATAGAAGTGTATGCAGAAATGCGCGAGGCCGGGGCGTACCTGTCGATTACGGATCACGGAATAGGCATTCCAGAAGAATGGCAGGGGGCTGTGTTTTCCAAGTTCTTCCGTGCTCCCGCGGTCCACAATCTGCCCGGCGCCGGCGTGGGGCTGTACCTGACCCGGAAGATCCTGGAAGCCCAGGGCTGTTATGTGACAGTGAGATCGGCTGCGGGGGAGGGGAGTACGTTTTCAGTTCAATTTCTGTGAGCTTGATTTCCGCGAAGCAATGAGCCAGGCAGCCAGTAAGAATACGAAAGCAAAGACAACTTGAAACCGCATAAAATCATCATTTTATAAAATTTTTAAAAAGTATTAGCACTCACCGGTTGACAGTGCTAATAATATCTGTTATTGTTATATTGTTGATAGAACAATGTAACATAATTCAGAGTATTTCTGGAAACTCATTTACAAAAATATAGTTTTAAAAGTTTTCAGGGAATACTCAATAAGGAACTGGCATAAAAGAAATCACAGGTGATTTTAAAGCAGTTCCAAAACAGGCAGGTAATCAGCTTACAGCAAATTGTAACTGCAGACGAGGAGGTTTTAGTATGAATATAAATAAATTTACGCAAAATTCCATGCAGGCCGTGCAGGCCTGTGAGAAGCTGGCTTATGATTACGGCAACCAGGAGATCGCGCAGGAGCATCTGCTGTATGCGCTGGTCACTCAGGATGACAGCCTGATCTTAAAGCTGTTGGAGAAAATGGGCTTTCAGGCGTCCTACATCGTGAATCGTGTAGAAGAACTGCTCGCGAAGCGTCCCAAGGTACAGGGCGGCAAGGTTTTTGTGGGACAGGACCTGAACAATGTACTGATCCATGCGGAGGATGAGGCATCGCAGATGGGAGATGAATATGTCTCCGTGGAGCATCTCTTCCTTGCACTGTTGAAATATGCCGGCCGGGAGATGAAAGCTTTTCTGAAAGAAATGGGCATCAGCCGGGAAGGATTCCTGCAGGCATTGTCCTCCGTCCGGGGCAACCAGCGGGTGACCAGCGACAATCCGGAGGCAACTTACGATACATTGAACAAGTACGGACAGGATCTGGTAGAGAGGGCACGGGACCAGAAGCTGGATCCGGTCATCGGCCGTGACGAGGAGATCCGCAATGTGATCAGGATCCTGTCCCGGAAGACGAAGAACAATCCGGTGCTGATCGGGGAGCCAGGTGTCGGTAAAACTGCTGTCGTGGAAGGGCTTGCACAGAGGATCGTAAAAGGGGACGTGCCCGAGGGATTGAAGGAGAAGACCATTTTTTCCCTGGATATGGGAGCTCTGGTTGCCGGAGCAAAATACCGGGGAGAATTTGAGGAACGTCTGAAAGCCGTTCTGGAGGAAGTGAAGAACAGCGACGGCAGGATCATTCTTTTCATTGATGAGCTGCATACCATCGTTGGAGCAGGTAAGACAGACGGCGCCATGGATGCGGGCAATATGCTAAAACCCATGCTGGCCCGCGGGGAGCTGCACTGTATCGGCGCCACCACGCTGGACGAGTACCGCCAGTATATCGAAAAGGATGCGGCGCTGGAGCGCAGATTCCAGCCGGTACTGGTAGAAGAACCGACGGTGGAGGACGCAATCTCCATCCTTCGAGGCCTCAAAGAACGCTATGAAGTATTCCACGGTGTGAAGATCACGGACAGTGCGCTGGTCGCTGCGGCGATGCTTTCCCACCGGTATATATCCGACCGGTTTCTGCCGGATAAGGCCATCGACCTGGTGGACGAGGCCTGTGCACTGATCAAGACGGAACTGGATTCCATGCCAACAGAACTGGATGAACTGAGCCGGCGGGTGATGCAGCTGGAGATTGAGGAGGAAGCTCTCAAAAAGGAAGACGACCGTCTGAGCCAGGAACGCCTGGTCCATCTCCAGGAAGAACTGGCGGAACTGCGGGAAGAATTTTCAGGCAAAAAGGCCCAGTGGGATAACGAAAAATCCTCTGTGGAGCGGGTACAGAAGATCCGGGAGGAGATCGAGCAGGTCAACAAGGAGATTCAGAAGGCACAGCAGGACTACGATCTGAACAAAGCGGCGGAGCTGCAGTACGGCAGGCTGCCCCAGTTAAAGAAACAACTGGAAACCGAAGAGGAACGGGTAAAAGAGAAGGAGCTCTCTCTGGTACATGAAGCCGTAACGGATGAAGAGATTGCCAGGATCATTTCCCGTTGGACAGGAATCCCGGTGGCGAAGCTGAACGAGAGCGAACGGAGCAAGACGCTGCATCTGGGGGACGAACTGCATAGGCGGGTGATCGGCCAGGAGCAGGGCGTGGAGCTTGTGACAGAGGCCATCATCCGGTCCAAAGCCGGGATCAAGGATCCTTCTAAGCCCATTGGATCCTTCCTGTTCCTCGGCCCCACTGGAGTAGGCAAGACCGAGCTGGCAAAGGCGCTGGCGCAGAGCCTGTTTGACGACGAAAACAATATGGTCCGGATCGATATGAGCGAGTATATGGAGAAATATTCCGTATCCCGCCTGATCGGAGCTCCTCCGGGATACGTCGGATACGACGAGGGCGGACAGCTTACCGAGGCGGTCCGCAGGAAGCCTTACTCTGTGGTGCTGTTTGATGAGGTGGAAAAAGCACATCCGGATGTATTCAATGTGCTTCTGCAGGTATTGGATGACGGGCGGATCACCGATTCCCAGGGGCGGACGGTGGACTTTAAGAACACCATCCTGATCATGACCTCCAACATCGGAGCACATTTCCTGCTGGAAGGCATCCAGGAGGACGGGACGCTGACGGAGGAAAGCCAGTCCATGGTAATGAACGAACTGCGGGCGCATTTCCGGCCCGAATTTTTGAACCGGCTGGATGAGATCATCATGTTCAAACCGCTGACAAAGTCCAATATCAACGGGATCATTGACCTGCTGGTGGCGGATGTCAACAGACGTCTGGCGGAAAAGGAACTGTCCATCGAGCTGACACAAAGCGCAAAGAGTTTTGTGGTGGAAGGAGGATATGATCCTATGTACGGTGCGCGGCCGTTGAAGCGGTATCTGCAGAAAAATGTGGAGACTCTGGCTGCGAAGCTGATCCTGGCAGGAAATGTGGGCCGGGGTGATACGATCGTTATTGATGTGGCTGATGGAAAACTGGAAGGCCGGTGTATGCACTGACGGAATATTTCTTAAATGAAGAGAAAAAGCTGAACTTCGACTGAGATAGCCAGGGCAGAGTTCAGCTTTTCCAGCCTTACCGGTCAGCTTCTTGCTTCCTGGGCAGACGGCACGATTCCTAAAGTGAATATCACCGGAGAATCTTCTTTTCCTAGTCCCTTTTTTGAAAAAAATGATTTATAAAAAAGATTCATTCTGCAAAAAATAACGGCATTATGCAAGAAAAAAGAGAATTTATTTGGAAAAAATTGTTGGTATTTTATTGCTTTACCGTCATGAAGGATTGACAAAACGTTATTAATTTGCTATTATAATTCGCAGTGAGGAACGCTGAGTGTTTGTCATGAAGTAGTGTTCCTTATTTTTAATAGGATGTATTTCCGGGAATTTCCGTGATCACGCGCAGAGGGCTTCCTGGAATGCATTAAGATAAGGAGTGGAAAGCATGTTAAAGTACATTGCAAAGCGAATCGGTCTTGCCATAGTGACGATCTGGGCAGTCGCAACCATTACATTTTTTCTGATGAATATGGTTCCCGGCGGGCCGTTCCTTTCGGAGAAGGCGATCAGTCCGCAGGCAACAGCGGCGTTAGAGGCCAAGTACGGCTTGGACAAGCCTTTATTTCAACAATATCTTACGTATATCAGCGATGCCCTGCAAGGTGACCTCGGCGACAGCTTAAAGCAGCGCGGACGTACCGTGACGGACATTATCTTAATGAAATTTCCTGTATCAGCCAGAGTGGGAGGCATATCCGTACTGGTTGCCCTGACGATTGGGATTCCCTTGGGCTGTATCGCGGCCTTGAAGAGAGGAAAGTTCCTGGATAGTTTGATCAGTGTAGTAGCGACCTGCGGGATTGCGGTCCCCAGCTTTGTAATCTGCACGGTGCTTCTGTATTTCTTTGGTGTGAAGCTGAGAGTGCTCCCAACGCTTGGGATCGGAACATGGAAGCATTATATCATGCCGGTCATGGCATTGTCCTTCTATCCGACCGCATATATCATGAGACTGATGCGGTCTTCCATGCTGGATGTGCTGGGACAGGACTATATGCGTACAGCAAAGGCAAAAGGTGTGTCAGGATTTGTTTCCTTATTTAAGCATGCCCTCCGCAACGCGATTCTGCCTGTAGTGACTTATGTAGGCCCTATGCTTGCCTATACGGTAACAGGAAGCTTTGTTGTGGAAAAGATCTTTACGATCCCGGGACTGGGCGGTGAGTTTATCGGTGCCATCAACGGGCGTGATTATACACTGATCATGGGAACTACGATTTTCCTTGCGACTCTGATCATTGTGATGAACGTAGTCGTGGATATTGTATATAAGATCGTAGACCCGAGAATTAAACTAAAGTAAGGAGTGCAGTGATCATGAAAGAGAATCCGGTCAGCTTTCAGCTGAAACTTAATCCTGAGGATTTCCTGCCTGCAACAGAAGAAGAGAAGCAAAGCCAGGTCATCATGCGGGAAAGTGTGAGCTTCTGGAAGGACGGCGGACGCCGCCTTGTAAAAAATAAAGTAGCAATGACAAGTCTTGTGGTTGTAATACTTGTCATGATTTTTTCATTTATCGTTCCTTCGTTTTACCCTTATTCTTATAAGGATCAGATGAAGGGAGCCAACAACCTGGCTCCGATGGAATACTCGGAGGAAGAGCAGGCTAGGATCGATGCCGGGGAAAAGGTGTTTCCGCACATTTTCGGAACCGATAAGATGGGGCGCGACTATGCGATCCGTGTTATGATGGGAAGCCGTATCTCACTCCTGGTAGGTTTGATCGCTACAGGCATTATCCTGATCATTGGTTCCACCTATGGCTCGATCGCTGCATTTTTCGGCGGCTGGGTAGACCTTGTGATGATGCGGATCGTGGATATCATTTATACGATTCCGGATATTCTGCTGATTGTCCTGCTGTCCTTTGCGTTAAAGGATCCCTTAAGCCGGTTAAAAGATGTGCCGGGCTTTTCATGGGTCGGGATCGTCGGTGAGAACCTGATCAGTATTTTCGTGGTATTTGCTCTACTGTATTGGGTTGGTATGGCGAGAATGGTCAGAAGTCAGGTGCTGATGCTCAAAGAGAGCGAATATGTGACGGCAGCCAGGGCGCTGGGCGTGGGCAATGGCAAGATCATTAAAAAGCATTTGCTGACAAACTGTATTGGTACATTGATCGTAACTACGACACTGCAGATTCCTTCTTCGATTTTTACGGAAAGCTTCCTGAGCTTTCTGGGAATGGGCGTGGCGGTTCCGCTGCCGTCCCTTGGGAGTCTTGCGAGCGACGCGATCAACGGCATGAATACGTATCCGTACCTGCTGTTTATTCCTGCGATTTTGATCAGTTTGATCATCCTGAGCTTTAACCTGCTGGGTGACGGACTCCGGGACGCGTTTGACCCGAAGCTGAAGAATTAGGAATAGGTATCTGTCCAGTGAAGGACTGGCGGTCTGACGCGGCATGCACATGCGGCACGGCGGTCTTCATGAGAGAATTAGGAAAAGCAGCATAGCTTCAGCTATGCGGAAATGAGGAATATATGTCAGAGTATCTTGTAGATATAAAAAACGAACGGCTTTCCTTTTTCACACCTGCAGGAGAAGTGAAAGCTCTGAATGATGTTTCCATCCATTTAAGAGAAGGAGAAGTGTTGGGAATCGTTGGAGAAAGCGGTTCCGGCAAATCTGTAACAGCATACAGCCTGATGGGGCTGACGGCTTATCCCGGCAAGCTGATCGGGGGAAGTCTGTATTTTAACGGCCATCAGGTGGATCAGATGACAGATAAGGAGATGCGGAAGATTCGCGGAAATGAAATCTCGATTATTTTCCAGGATCCCATGACCAGTCTGAATCCTGTATATACGATCGGAAACCAGATCATGGAGGCAGTGCTGCTCCATACAGATAAGACGAAGGCGCAGGCAAAGGAGCGGGCAAAGGAGCTTCTGGAGCTGGTTGGGATCAACGAGCCCGAGAAGCGTCTGAAACAATACCCCCATGAGCTTTCCGGCGGTATGAGACAACGTGTGATGATCGCCATCGCGCTTGCCTGCGAGCCAAAGCTTCTGATCGCGGACGAGCCTACTACAGCTCTGGACGTGACTATCCAGGCGCAGATCCTGGAACTGATGATGGAATTAAAGGATAAGCTGGGGATGGCGATCATTATGATCACCCATGACCTGGGTGTGGTAGCCAGCATGTGTGAGCGCATCGCGGTCATGTATGCTGGTAAAGTGATCGAATACGGCACGGCGGATGATATTTTCTACAATCCGAAGCACCAGTATACGAAGGGGCTGATCCGCTCCATTCCGAGAATTGACGCAAAAGAGCATGAAAGGCTTGTTCCCATCGAAGGAACGCCGGTTGACATGCTGAATCCTCCCAAGGGATGCCCCTTTGCACCCAGATGTGAGGAGTGTATGAAGATCTGTCTGCGGGAGATGCCTCCGATCACTAATTTTGACCGGATCCATTATACCCAGTGCTGGCTGATCCAGAAGGAGGAAATGGAGAAAGGAGCTGCAAAATGAGCGAGAAAAAGAACAGCTTCATACAGGTAGAGCATTTACAGCAGTATTTCCCGGCAGGAGGCTTCGGGAAAAATAAAAAATATATCCAGGCAGTAGACGATGTGTCCTTTACGATCGGCAAAGGGGAGACCCTGGGACTGGTAGGGGAGTCCGGCTGCGGCAAGACGACCACTGGACGTACACTGCTTCGGCTGTATGAGCCGACCGGTGGAAGATTTATTTACGATAATGAAGTGATTTTTGATGTGGAGAAAAAGCAGTTTGCGGATATGCTTCCTTACCGGAAGCGGATGCAGATCGTATTCCAGGATCCATACGCCAGCCTTGATCCGCGTATGACGGTCGGGGATATCGTTGGCGAGGCGATCGACGTCCACAAGATGGCGGCGAATAAACAGGAACGCTATGATATTATTATAGAAATGCTCCGAAGGGTAGGACTGAATTCTGAGCATGCCAACCGGTATCCTCATGAGTTTTCCGGCGGACAGAGACAGCGTGTGGGTATTGCAAGGGCCCTTGCGGTAAGGCCGGAGTTTATCGTCTGCGATGAGCCGATCTCGGCGTTGGATGTGTCCATTCAGGCACAGGTCATCAACATGTTTGAGGACCTGCAGGAAGAGATGGGGCTGACCTATCTGTTCATTGCACATGACCTTTCAGCAGTGAAGCATATTTCCAACCGGATCGGCGTAATGTATCTCGGACGTATGGTAGAGCTTGCGGACAGCTATGAACTGATCACCCATCCTCTGCATCCTTACACGAAGAGCCTGATCTCCGCGATTCCGATTGCGGATCCGAAGATTGCAAAGGAGAGCAAGCGTATCGCGCTCCAGGGAGATGTACCGAGTCCGTTGAATCCGCCGTCCGGCTGTCGGTTCCGTACCAGATGCCCCTATGCAGACGAAAAATGTGCCCGGGAAACGCCAAGGTGGCGTGAGGTAGACAGAGGACATTTCTCTGCTTGCCATCATATTGAACTGCTGGGTTAAAAGACGGATATTTTTGATTGTCGTTGGTTATGATAAACATATATAGATGCCAGAACATGCGTCCGTATTGTTTATAGAAAACAGAGCGCCCGTTTATTCGGAAACGCTCGAAGTAAAAAAGGAGGATATACAATGAAAAAGAAAGTAATCGCTTTATTACTGGCGACTACAATGGCTTTCAGCCTGGCAGCCTGCGGTGGCGGCAATGACCAGGGGGGGGATAATAATTCATCCCAGAGCAGTACGGAAGGTACTGATGAGAGCTCAGGTTCTGAAGAGAAGATCCTGTCCGTTCAGATCGGACCGGACCCCGAGACGATTGATCCGGCGCTGAACAGCGCGGTAGACGGAGGTAATATGCTGCTGCATTCCTTCGAGTGTCTTCTCACAGTTGACCAGGATGGACAGCTTGTAGAAGGACAGGCAGAAAGCTGGGAGACTAGTGAGGACGGTCTGACATGGACATTCCATTTAAGGGATGGCCTGAAATGGTCTGATGGTTCCGACCTGACAGCTAATGACTTCGTTTACAGCTGGAAGCGTGTGTGTGACCCGGAGGTTGCCGCTCCTTATGCGGAGACCGTACTGGGTATGGTAAAAGGCTATAAAGAAGCAACTGAAGGAGATCTGGATGCGCTCCAGGTAAAGGCAGAGGATGATCAGACTCTGGTTGTAACATTAAGCAATCCGTGTACCTATTTCGGAAGCCTTGCAGCATTTGCTACATTGAGCCCGGTACAGGAAGCAACCATCGAAGCAAACGGCGACGGATGGGCAACTTCAGCAGAGACTTACATCTCTAATGGATCATTCTATATCTCTGAGTGGGTTCCTGGATCACATATCCTGATGAGCAAGAACCCGAATTACTGGAATGCAGACGCGATCAAGCTGGACGGTATTAAGTTCAACCTGATTGAAGATGCAAATGCGTCCTACAGCGCATATCAGACAGGCGAAGTTTTGATGATCAAAGATGTTCCTACCGAAGAAATTCCGTCTCTGGAAGGAAGGGATGATTATTACGTAGATCCGATCATCGGAACCTACTATCTGAGCCTGAACATTAACAGAGAGCCGTTCTCAGATAAGAATGTGCGTAAGGCACTGAGCCTTGCGATTGACCGCGACTATGTTGCAAATACATTGATGCAGGGAACTTACTCACCGGCAAGCAACTTTATGGGACCTGGCTGGATTGATATGGACGGCAAGGAGTTTATTGAAAATGCAAACGGCGGCCAGCCATACATTGACATCAATAACCACGAAGCAAACCTGGAAGAGGCGAAAAAGCTCTTAAAGGAAGCTGGCTATGAGAATGGCGAAGGACTTCCGTCCATCACATATTCTACCAATGATACCGGTTACCATAAGGTAGTTGCTGAATATCTGCAGGAAGCATGGGCAGAGCTCGGCATTGACTTAAAGGTTGATATCGTAGAGTGGGCAAGCTTCACACCGATGCGTCGTAACGGAGATTATGATTCTTCCCGTAACGGATGGGTTGGAGACTACAGCGATCCTTCCAATATGTTAGATCTGCTGTATTCTACAAACGGAAACAATGACGGTAAGTTCAACAATGCGGATTACGATGCTGCAATGGAACTGTCCAGATCTACACTGGATCCGGAAGAGCGTTCCAAAGCACTTCATGATGCAGAGGATATCCTGATGGAAGAAACAGGATGTGTTCCGGTAGCTTACTACAATGACTTCTGGCTGCAGAGCGACAAGATCACAGGATCCTGGCATTCACCATACGGATACTGGCACTTCATGTATGCGGATATCACAGAAGGGGGAGCTGCAGATGCAGAAACCACAGAGGGTGAAAACGCAGAAGCAGAGACTACAGACGAGGATTCCGCAGACGCAGAGACTGCAGAATAAAGAGATAAAAAATTTATGGGACTTCCGAGATCGATCGGGAGTCCTTTTTTTATTATAAAGTATTGACAAAAGCAGGATATCAAGTTAAGATAAACGCGTACTCTACCGGGTGAAGTCCGCAGAAAGAAATGCGGGGATGCCCTTTGGGAATATAAAAAAGGCAGGTGTGTGGATGTTAGTCGTTCTGTAAAGACAAAAAGCAATTGAATGAAAAAGGGTAAGCACGGGAAGTATCGTGTTTTATTTGAGTACCCTTTTCGGCATGACTGCATGCCGGTTGTTTCTGCCTTACAGAATACTGCATACACCGGGATTTAACTGTCTTATTGCGATCATATAGGATAGGGAAAGTATGGCTGTATTTGTCATACTTTTTTTGTGGTTTTCAGAACAGCAGATGTGTCTGCGATCTGCTGTCTTGAATACCACAGTGCGCGGAAAGGCTGCCAGCGGCAGGCTTTCTGCACAGTTTTTCAGAGAATCCATGGTTTCAGTCTGTTTGTAATGGGCGGAAACCATATTTTTTTGTCAGGACATAGTCCTGTCATCCATTAAGGATTTTTGCAGATCCGAAAAAAGAAACGAAAGAAAGGTTGAATCAGAAAATGACAAATATAGAAGAAATCATAGGATTTGACAAGATGAAAAACTGGTGGGCCGGACTGGCCCTGACCGAATGGGCAAAGGAAGCGATCCAAAGTACACAGCCCTTTCTGTCCGAGAGCGAACTGCGGGCGAAGCTGAGAGAAACAAGCGAAGCCAGGAAGCTGATCGAAAACCACGGAAATCCTCCGCTGGTCTCCCCGGAGGGAATCCGGGAATCGGTTCGGGCGGCGGTAAAGGGTGACTGTCTGTCCGCTGCACAGCTAGAAGAGATGGAGCAGTCACTTGCCGCCATTATCCGGCTGAAAAACTACATGAGCCGGGCGAAACAATGGGGGATCTCGCTGGCATATTATGAAGAAAATCTGGACGGGCTTGAGGATGTGAAGGATATGATCGGCCTTCGGATTAGAAACGGCAGGGTGGATGATAATGCCTCCAAATTACTGAAATCGTTTCGGGACGAAATCGAAACCAATGTGCGAGGGATGCGTGAGAAGGCCGAAGCGGTGATGCGCGCCAACAAGGAATGCTTATCAGATAATTTCTGCACTATGCGAAACGGACATCTCTGTATTCCGATGAAAAAGGAATATAAGTTTAAGGTCAAAGGGACCGTGATCGACAAGTCTTCCACGGGAAACACCCTGTTTATGGAGCCGATTTCTGTTGGGCGCTATTTTGAGGCGCTGCAGCTTCTCTATGTCTATGCGGAAAATGAGGAACGCCGAATCCTATACGAGCTTTCTGCTATGATCGCAGACCAGGCTGAGGTCCTGGAGCAGGATATCCGCACCATGGAAAAGCTGGACTACATTTTTTCCAAGGGCAGACTGAGCCTGGAATACGGCGGAATAGAGCCTGTGATCAACACGGATCATTACATGGTGCTGAGGGATGGGCGGCATCCGCTGATGAGCCGGGAGGAATGCGTGCCGCTCCAGTTTGAGATTGGGAAAGGATACCGGGGGATCGTCATTACAGGGCCCAACACAGGCGGGAAGACGGTTGCTGTCAAGACGGTGGCATTGAACTGCATGATGGCCCAATGCGGTCTGCACACGGCCTGCCGGGAGGCAGAGATCTGCATGAACAGCAATTTCCTGTGTGATATCGGGGACGGGCAGAGTCTGTCCGAAAATCTTTCCACCTTTTCCGCCCATATTGCAAATGTACTGGATATCCTGAAAAGGGTGAACCAGGACAGCCTTGTGGTGATGGATGAACTGGGATCCGGCACAGATCCGGCAGAAGGCATGGGAATCGCCGTTGCTATCCTGGAAGAGCTACGGAAAAGCAGGGCGCTGTTCCTGGTCACGACCCACTATCCGGAGGTCAAGCAATACGCGGATCAGAGAGAAGAAATCGTAAACGCCAGGATGACCTTTGACCGAGACAGTTTGAAGCCCTTATACCAGCTGATCATCGGAGAGGCGGGGGATAGCTGCGCGTTTTATATCGCGGGACGGATGGGGATGCCCGGAGAAATGCTGCGGACCGCCATGAAGGCTGCCTATGGGAGCTGGGAGATTCCGGAAAAACTGGAACTTGCGGCGTCAGAGAACCGGCTGGAAAAAATCCACACGCCGGGAATCCGAAAGAAAAAGTCCCAGAGGCCTGCACAGTCCAAGAGCAGGCCATTTCAGAGGGGAGACAGTGTGATGGTGTACCCGGACAAAAAGATCGGGATCGTGTGCCAGCCAATGAACGAAAAGGGTGTCCTACGGGTGCAGCTGCAGGATAAAAAGATCTGGATCAACCAGAAACGGCTCAAGCTCCATGTGCCGGCGGAGGAGCTGTATCCGGAGGATTACGATTTTTCCATTATTTTTGACACCGTAGAAAACCGGAAGCTGAGACATCAGATGGAACGGGGAAAAGAAATAGATGATTTTTTGTCGGATTTGGAGTAAAATACAGGAAAGAAGCATTCGTGTATTTGTGAAGGCATGAAAGAGTTACAGGCCGGACTTTGGCAAGGAGCGCCCTGTAACACCAAGGATTCGCATAGTATGGAGGTAGAAAAATGCAAGCAAATTCCATGTGTATCGCCTGTATGATCGACAAGCAGGAAAAGCAGATCCGGCCATTTCCGGATGAACATAAAAAATCCGACTATATGCACCGAGTACTGGAAATACTCTACAGGCATGGGCGTTCGGAGTCATCGCCGTGGCTTGCGGAGAAGATCGGACGGCTGTATGAGGACTTCTGGGGAGAATCGGAAGACTACACACAGATCAAACACAAGTATAACCAGCTGCTTCTGGCAAAGGAAAAGGAACTGTCGGCAAGGATCCGGGAGACTGAGGATCCGGTGGAGGAGAGCATCAAGTACGTCTGTGCGGCAAATTATATCGACTTTTCCGCTGTAGAGCATGTCACGGAGCAGACCTTTGAAACGCTGCTTCAAAAGGCGGCTTCGGAGACTGTCCCGCAGGAGGAGTACCAGGCATTTCAGCAGGATCTGAAAAAGGCAAGAAGGCTGGTCTATCTGACCGATAACTGCGGGGAGATCGTATTGGACAAGGTGTTGATCCGTTTTTTGAAAGAAAGCTATCCGAGTCTGCAGATCACGGCCATCGTCAGAGGAGATGACGTGATCAATGATGCCACCATGGAAGATGCACGGGAAGTAGGACTTACAGACCTGGTGCCCTGTGTGGGAAATGACAATGGGGCGCCAGGCACGGTCCTCAAGCGGATCGGCAGGCAGACAAGGCGGCTGCTTCTGGACGCCGATGTGGTCATCTCCAAAGGCCAGGGAAATTTTGAAGGTCTGTTCGGGGAAGGGGTGAATCCCTACTACCTGTTCCTCTGTAAGTGTGAACTGTTCGTCCGCAGGTTCGGGCTGGAGCAGTATCAATCGGTGTTTGTAAAGGAAGAGCGGGTAAAATGTCACCAGTAATTTTTCATATAGATGTAAATTCTGCCTACTTAAGCTGGACGGCGGTGGAACAATTGAAGAACGGGGCAGAGGTGGATCTGCGGGAAATCCCGGCCATCATCGGCGGGGACAAGAAGTCGCGCCACGGCGTGGTCCTGGCCAAATCCATCGCAGCCAAAAAGTACGGCATCCGCACCGGGGAGCCTGTGGTGAACGCATTCCGAAAATGCCCCAATCTGGTGATGGAACCGCCGGACCACAGGATGTACCGGGAAAAAAGCCGAAAGCTGATGGAATATCTGCGCGGCTTTACCACGAAGATCGAGCAGGTCAGCGTAGACGAATGCTACCTGGATTTTACAGAGATTGCAGACAGGTTCCCCTCCCCTCTGGACGCTGCGTTTCTGATGAAAAACGGAATCCGGGAGCGGTTTGGCTTCACAGTAAATATCGGGATCTCGGAGAACAAGCTGCTTGCAAAAATGGCATCTGATTTTGAAAAGCCGGACAAGGTCCATACCCTGTTTTTAAGGGAAGTTCCTGTGAAAATGTGGCCTCTGCCTCTGGGGGACCTATTTATGGCAGGGCGTTCCAGTGTGGAAGCGTTAAAAAAACTGGAGATCAATACCATCGGAGATCTGGCGAACGCGGACTTAAGCCTGATCGAGCTGCATCTGAAAAGCCACGGGAAAATGCTGTGGGAGTTTGCCAATGGAATCGACCATTCGTCTGTTCAGTGGGAGCAGACGGAAGCCAAGGGAATCGGAAATTCTACAACATTGGCGGAGGATGCTGCCACCTATGAGGAGGTCAGGGAAGTGTTTGCCGGACTGGCGGAGAGTGTGGGAAGGAGGCTGCGCAAAGCCGGGCAGAAGGCCAACATGGTCAGCATGGAGATTAAATATCATGACTTTCAGTCCATGTCCCATCAGACCCAGCTTTCAAAACCCACCAGCGATGAGCAGATCTTGCGGGATACCGCATGCAGGCTGTTTCAGGAGGCATGGACCGGGGAACCGGTGCGTCTCTTAGGGCTCCGCACGGCAAAGCTGGTGGACGCGGGGGAGCCGGAACAGATGTCCATCTTTGACCTGGAGCCGCCCGGGCCGGTGGATGAAAAGCGCCAAAGGCTGAATGCGGCGATGAATCAGATTAAAGAAAAATTTGGGGACGATGCGGTGATGAAGGCAAGCCGGATGAAGAAAAAATAAAAAACATCCGCTTTCCGATATGACAGCGCAAAAGCTTTGTGAAGGAAAGCGGATATTAGACGTTATGTTTAATACTGCGGCCGGCGGTGCCTGCGCTGGGCGGCTTTCTGACGGCGCAAAACGTCCTGCCGCCGCTGTGCCTCTTCCCGTCTGGCCCGCTTCCGGTAGGCAAATTCCTCCTGCCTTCTGGCA
>Ga0137307_101521_pt1 | contig 19996 bp, 13 predicted proteins | sample NAcewD2O_March_2_FD_97180 | JGI IMG/M metagenome (GOLD analysis project Ga0137307, IMG submission 97180) | Mouse cecal microbial communities from Vienna, Austria - N-Acetylglucosamine amended D2O_March | ecosystem: Host-associated > Mammals > Digestive system > Large intestine > Cecum | place... | reverse complement strand
ACCGGAATTATTCTTCTAAAGAAGATATCCTGCAAAGCCTGCTGACAGAATTTGTCAGACACGTCACAGCCTCTATGTCCCGATATGACACATAAGAGGATTCGTATAATTTGAAAAACGTTATTTTGAAATGTAAAAGTGTGTTGGCTCTCACTGTTCCGAATCAACACACTTTTCTTTTCGTATGGAATCAATGATTTTCTGTTTTCCCCGTCAAAATTAGTTGCGAATTTCATAACATCTACTCTGGAACGGTCTAATTCTAAAAAAATCTTCATAATTTCTCTGTATTGTTTGCAATTGCAACCCTGCTTTACTTTATTGTGTATATAAAATCACTTCGCCTGTAATCCCCGTTGGTGCCGTATCTTTCCCCTTGGTACGTTCTCGCTCAAGAGTAGTCGCCACTTCAATAGACAGTGTATTTTGTTTTAGGGAACACAGTTTTGAAATATCATACCGGAACGGCGGAACAATCTGTATTCCTGCCGACTCGCCGTTTACAAACACCTCAACGCCCTCATAGGCGTCCGTAATTTCCAACCCGGTAAATGCTTTCCCTGCATCAATCTGTGTTTCATACCGGATAAAGCCGGAAAACCCCGCATCTGTCAAATGATAGCTTTCCATGGAGTGAATCTCCCTCATTTTCTGAAATGCAGGATAATCAATACTCCTGCAGACGCTTTGTTTAAAATTCGTCAGCCGCTCCTTCTTTCCGTCAAGCACGAGCGGCTTTCTTACATCCTTCCCCCTGCCTTCCATTAGGATCAGGCTCTGGGAGGGATAAAGTTCTACAGACACCCTGCCCTCCACCATCGTAACCTCTTCAAACCGGTTCTCCCACGCATGATAGGCACATAAATCAGTCTTCCATTTAACATCGACTAATCCGCGATATACCTGTTCTGATTCATTAAATAAATAGACAAGCTCCTCTTCTCCGATGTAATGCAGCGCCCGGATCCGGTCACTTTCCGGTTCGAGTCTGACTGTTTTGTGGGCGTAGAGTATTTCCGGCAAAGCTTCCAGTGCAATACATGGCACATGGGATAACTCTTCCGGCAGCCTGCTTCCATCCGTCAATCCGTCCGGATAGGCTTCCACAAAATATACGCTTCCGCCCTGCCCTGTCAGTTCCAAAATTCCCTGCGCCGTTTCCGGAGTAATAAACTGCGCATAAGGGATGATCAAAATCCTAAATTCATTTCCTTGGATTGTCAGGCTGTCTGTTATCTTCGTATCATAAAATGCGCGGTCTGCAAATACATCGGACGGAATGATGTGAAAGTCTACCTGATTGTCGATACAAACTCTTGCGGGCTTTTGCATCAGCATACAGTTTCCGCTCCACTCTGCTTCCCCATGATATAAAATTGCTGCCGGCGCCTTGATTATACCGCCGGATATCAGATTACTTACGCGGTTTGCATAGAGCATCAGCGCTCCAAAATGACGGTACTGCGGATTATTTCCCTGTGCATAAAAATGTGGAGGGCAGTCCCGCTCCGGATATTTGCTACAGGTAAATGCGTGGGGTACAAAGTAGTTGATCCCCCTTACCATACAATGATCAAGAAGGTACTTTTCCAGCCGTACTCCTTCGCCCCAGCCATAATTTCCAAAAATCTCGCACATCGTCCTGCCCTGCATATTTGGATTTAGAGCACCTAATGAGCTGCCCATCTTCGCCATTGCATAATGGAAAAATTCCCGGTCCTCAATAATTCCCAATGGGTTCTTAATATTCTGGTCCTCGCATCCCGGCATGATCTGCTTACTGATGACATCGATTCCGGCCATACTTTGTCCTTGCAATCCCCGGAAATAATGCCCAAGGCTTGTCCCAGTCCTCGCGTGCTGGTTGTTATCCTCAATCACATGTCCGATATATTCCACGCCATGTGCCCGGCACCAGTCGCCAATCTGCTGCGAAAAATCTCTGGAAATAAGCTTCGATACACAGTCCATGTAAATATAGCGGACTCTTGCAATTTCCATACTGTCCGCACTGCTGTTCCACAGCAGCGCAACTTTTACATTCCAGTCTTTTCCAAGCTGCTCTTTCAACATGGCTTCCAGTTCCCGGCTCCATGGAAGATCCTGTTCGCTTCCTAACGGATTGTACATCTGGTACATGGCATTATTGCCGAGTTCCGGTTCATCCGAAAAGAAGCCTGCGATAACCTTTCCAAACTTATCTTTGTAATGCGCATAATGCGGATCATACACAGCATCAATCTGTACACGGCAGGACTCTTTATCCATCATATTGATATAACTCCGGTGCGCTCCCAGATTTCTGGAAAGCATGCACACCTGTATCTCCCATACCCCTCTTGGAGCCTCCCAGCGCAGTATGTTATTTTTCACACGATCCGTAAGGTCAATGCTCTCCTGTTTCTGATCCAGCCGGTTTGCCAGAACGCTGATCAGCCTGTCATCATAAAAACGGTTTTCCTTTTGAAAATTCTTTGCAAGCAGATTAAATAAAATGATAAGCGGCGCCATTTTCCTATTCTGCAGCAGAGGGGGCTTACATTTCTTTTTGATATTGAGCTTAATCCGGTTCCTAACCGGAAATCGTTTTGTGTAAAGGCTCTGCCTGCGCAGTTCTGCCGGTTTATGGAGCATCTGCCCGTTTGCAAACCCAGTGGGAAAATGTTTGTCATCCAAAATCCAGACTTTCATCCCCCTTTTCTCTGCTTCGTCGAGAATAATATCCAAATCTCTCCACCATTCCTCTTCGCAGAAATGTTTGTGCGGCCTTGCTTCTACACAAAACCCTTTGATATTTGCCTCATCAATTACCTGTACCATATGACGGTATGTACCTTCATCTTCTCCATGAATCCACAAAAAGGGAAATATATGATTTTCATTTTTTAGGTAATCCACTTTCATTCCTCCCTTAAAATCCTGTCAGCGCTCTCCTTCCAGCTAAAGAGCTGTTCATGCCGACAACTGCTATGTCTGTTTCCCAAGCCAAAACCAAACTGCCTTTTCTATCCAGCCTTCCGCTGCCGTACCTTTTGCCAGGCCGATTCCATGTCCTGCCCCTGAATAAATCAAAAATTCATGCGGCACATTTGCCTTTGTGAGTGCCTTGTCCATCCGTTTACTGTTTTCCGTCTGTACTACTTGATCTGCATCACCGCACCAAAGAAAAGTTCTGGGATAATCAGAAGTGACATGTTCATCAATACTGGCAAAAATTTTCTTTTCCAATTGAGCATCTTCTCCAAGCAGGTTCTTTCTGCTGCCCGGGTGCGTCAGTTCTTTCCGCATGGAAATCACAGGATATACTAATACCAGACATTCCGGTTTTGGAAGATGATATCTGGCATATCCCATATGTTCCGTACCAAAACTTGCTGCAAGATGTCCTCCGGCAGAACTTCCCCAGACGGAATAATGATTCATATCCACATGATAGTTGTCTGCCCGTTCTGCAATTTCCCGAACCGCTCTTGCCAAATCTTCCTGCGGTGCAGGATACTTTGCCGCTTTACGGACATGATAATATACAATAACGGCAGAAATTCCCTTTTGATTCAACCACTGGGCATAGGGTACTCCTTCCACAAAACTGCATACCAGACTATATCCTCCGCCCGGACAGATAATAGCAAGCGGATGCTGTTTTCCGTCTCTAATTACATATTTGACGTTAAGCTTGTATTGACTTTTACGCACACAGTCTTTCAGAAGCTGTAGTATATTCATATTCTCCTCTTTTCCGTTTTCAATTACAAAAAAACTATTTTTGCTCCTGCCCAACCAAAAACCGAATTGCTGTTTTTATCCATTCGACTGTTGTTCTTAAAGGAGACTGCCGTATCCGTATCAGGACAAGTATGCCGGTATCTTTTCATCACTAAGAACATAACAAGCGTTTAGTGTGCTGCTTCCCTCCTTGCAATTTCTGCATCAATCTCAGGAAGTTTCTTATCAAGCGTATAAAATTGCATAACAATGATGCAAATTATCGCACAAATCGCCGGGAACCCTGCGTAAAGGAAGTTGATCATAGAAAGTGCGGAATCACTTTGTACTGCAAACTGCCCATCATAACCGCTGCTTCCCATTAACAATCCTACTATCGCTGCACCGATTCCTGCGCCAAGCTTTGTTGCGACTCCATTGACTGATGCCACGACGCCCTCCATCTTTAATCCGGTCTGATAATAACTATATTTCATACAATCAATACTAATCAGATTCATGAATGTGAAAAACGGCAAACCGCCCGCTGTACAGAAAATGGAGGCAATTCCCTGATACATAACATTCGTCGGCATTAAATATTTGGCCAATCCAAAGATTACACAAAACCACAAACCGGCAACAATTACCTTTTTTGATCCGAACTTATTTTGAAGTGCAGGCAGAAAAGCCATACTGAGCAATCCTACAAAAGAAATCAGAGTTACAACTGTCATTGCCGCGACATCGCCTACGATATATGTAAAATAATAAGTTGCGCTGCTGCCCGCCGCACTTGAAAATCCCATAACAAGCACAACCAGTCCAAAAAGAAACGCATACTTATTTTTAAACAAAGCCTTTAAACCCACCAGAAACGGTACGGTTTCATTCTTCTTTTGCTCCTCAACAACCGGAAATTCTTTTACAAAAAGGAACTGCAAAAACCCAAGAATCGTGCCCGGAACGGCGTAAACCAATGCAATGAACGTCCACCCTTCTTTTGTGTTTCCATACGCAGAAATTAACAATGGCATGGCAACGGATGCAGCAAGTCCGAATACATATGCAAATGTCGCACCAATGGCCATGAACTTCGCCTGATCCTCATCATATACAGCCCTTCTTAAAAGTACGCTCTGTATACAGATAATAAACGTTCTGCCAATTGCCTCAATAATAATATACATCACAAACACATATGCCATCTGAAGTTTTACATTAATATTGGGAACCGAATATATTAACACCATTGCAATCCACATCGGAATGAATAACAACGAATATGGTCTTGCCTTCCCCCACCGACTGTTTGTTTTATCAACCAAAAATCCGGCAATGGCATCTGTAGCCCCATCAAAAAGCTTGGTGCACATAAGCAGAACACCCACTGCGGCAACCGCAAGATGAACACTCTCCGTCAAGTAAAATGTAAGCTGACCGATGACCATTGCTTCCATCCCCTGCGAAATCTGTCCACAGCATAAACCTACGAGTTTTAACCCATACCCTTTTTCTCTTTTCTCCTTTTTCCTGCTCATTTTCGTCTCCTCCTGTTAATTTTGAATCAGTAAAATAAATGTCTTTACATGTTAAAATGTAGTACAAGCTGCAGATACTTTTGAAACAAAATTATGCTATTTATATTCCGACATTTCATGCACAATAATTGGAGTTAATACCTGGCTGATGATACGATACGCTTCCTCATTCGGATGGCATCCATCTTCATTATATGTGTGATTCAGCTCTCCGTTTTCATCCACAAATAACCTATGTATATCTATATATCTGCAATCCTTCTCATCACACAGTTTCTTGAGCTTTAAATTTGTCTCATTGATTTTACTGTTCAGGTAATTTATCTTAAAAATAGTCCCGTCTCTTGTCGGATATATGGACTGTGCAATAATTCGTATCCGGGGATCCTTTTTTCTGATTCCATCCAGCAGCCTTTCATAACTTCCGGCTATCGCATCCGACGATTTTTCGTCAATAATCATATCATTGATCCCAGCCAAAAGTACCACTACTTTCGGCTCTATTTCATAAATACTAAAATCAAGACGATTTATTAGAAAATCCGTAGATTCACTATGGATTCCTTTATTGACAGCCACAATTCCGGGATAATATTTTTTCAGGTCACATCTTTCTGTAATAGAATCCCCCAGAAAAACGACTGCCTGTTTTGGACAACTGCTATTTTCATTTCTGAGTTTCTTCCACATTCTCTTAGAATGAAAATGCCTGATAAATTTATATATTGCTACTCTGCCCATAAAATCTATCCCTTCACCTGCTCAAACAGCCTCTTCAGCCATTTCTGGTAGTTCTCCCTCCACAAGCCTGCAGTATCTTTTATCGGTGAGAACCCATGAGATGCTTTTGGAATTACATGAGTCTCAATTGACAGCCCTTTCTCCCTCATTGCTTTCTCAAAGTCCAGCATATCCTTCAGTGGATCTTTGTCTCCGTAAATAAGAAATACCGGCGGAACCTTACCCTCCAAATGGTTTTGAAGCGAATAATCATCCTGCAATTTCCGTCTCTTCCCATCATGGAAAAAGTCGTCGCCCGCTAAGATAGCAAGCATACTCGGATTCCTGTAAAACCCTGTAACCGGATAAAAAAGAGAAAGAAAACTGGCTTTTCCGCTTTCTCTATCCACCTCGTCCGGTACATACCCTTCTACGTCCGGAACTTCATCCCGAAGTAAAAGAGCAGATGACGCTGCAACGTAACCACCCGCAGAAGATCCCATCACACCAACCTTCTTTGGATTAATCCCATATTCCTCTGCATGATATCTTACATACCTTACTGCTCTTTGCATATCCAAGGATGATGCCGGAGCCTTGTACGGATTGACACGATAATCAAGGACAAACGCAGAAATTCCCATTTCGTTTAAGACTTTTGCGCGCTGATATCCTTCCGAATCAATCTCCTTATAAAAGAACCCTCCGCCTGGAGCTATCACTACAGCAGTATCACTTCCCTCTGAAATAAAAGGCGTAATTGTTGGAACATCATCATAGGTCTTTTTTTCATTTCCCGGCTTTATCGCCTTTTCATAAGTAAAAGAGTCAAAAGATGTTTTATCTTTTACAATCTTTGTCCCGAAAGTTGCCTTCGCCATTCCAAACATCAGTAATAACTCCGGCATCTTTTTGATTTTCATATCCTCAAGCTTATTTTTTCCTGTGTTAAAAGGAATCGAAGATCCCCAAATATTTATTTTCATGCCATCACCCCGGCTCTCCTTCATTGCCTTAAATTTCTTTTATTTCTTAATTACATTCCATCATTATAGGTATGTATTTTAACTCTGTAAATTGACGGTTCACTGATCATCATGAGTGCCGCTTCATCACCATTAAGCTTTCTTCTCCGGTTCCATTTTCCATTGACAAACTCTCCCTCTTCTAATTCCAATATGTCAAGATTCTTTGCATCTCCCGCCATAAAAATTGGAACACAGTTATAGCCGACCAGATAAATTTCATCGGTATTCATCTTCACTCCCAATGCAAACCCGTTCTGAGGTATATCTATCAATGGATTCTGAAATACCGCCATGATTCTGATGTTCCCAAAGTCCATCATGGACTGTGTTTCCTTCTGCTCCGCGCAGACAGCCTGCAGATCCGTTGTCCCATACTTTGGGGCAATCATCGGCATCATAGAAGTCAATGCTTTTCCTACTCGTGCATAATCCTCAAATTTCTGCGGTGTTTTTAATGCCGGATCACCTACATCTACCCCGAACAACATCCCCTGAACCATTGAAAACGGCTTTCCGATGTCATCGAATCCAAACGGTGAATAGCACATCGCATGATAATGGCCGATACAATATGCCAGTCGTGAAGCCGCATAGGAGTGTGTCGCCGCCTCCGGAATAAATAACGGCGTATCTTTTCTTGTATATTCATCGCATACTTCAAAAAATTCCGGCACATAAATATCCGGGCACAGCACATCAAGCGCAGGCGCACAATACCTCCAGACCTCATGTACGCGGGATACCGGCCCGCCGCTCGGATAATCTCCCGGCTTGTCTCCTCTATGTGCCAGCCAGCAGTTTGCAAGCATCGGCAACGGGTGCTGCCCTTTCCCACGCTCTGCAACATAGTTCACAAAACTTGCAATATGAAAGGCGCTGAAAATTTCTTCTGCAGCATCTCCGAACACTTCGCTCCATGTTCCATCCGCTTTTCCTTCCTCTACTGCGGTACGAATGTCATCCTCCATGGCTTCTGCATGCATTTTCATATATTTCACAAAATCATCCGGCACTTTTTGTCCAAAAAACATATCTGCCATGTCAGAAACTTCGCGTGCACTTCCTAACACCCCCGTTTCATTTTCAACCTGTACCGCAATTACCGTGGAGCCGTCTTCATCTGTCTGGCGGATATGCGCCATCAAATTCGCAAATGCATTCGCATCCGCTTCTCTGGTCTCCTCACAAAGATATGAAAGTGAATAATATGGTATTTTTAGTCCTCCCATATCTCTTACTGATTTTTCTTCCCCCTTTATGATCTGGGCTCGTTTAAAACGCTTTCTATCCTTCTTTACCCATGATGGAGCATACATCATCTCCGCATTTTTCCATGAACCAAACCACAAAAAAATGATTTTTTTCTTCCATTTTCTCGCCTGATGGATCAACTCATCCGGAACAGAAAAATCAAATGTTCCTTCCACCGGTTCAAGCAATTCCCATGTGACCGGCAAAAGCAATGTGTTGAGCCCCAAATCGTCTGCAATACGCCAGATTTCCTCCATATATTCTGATGATGACGCGTCTGAATTATGCACCTCGCCTGCAACCGCGTAAAATGGGGCATCGCCTACATATAAAACTTTCTTTCCATTGTACACCCTAATCTCTGGTAACATATTTTTCACCTCATACTCTTATTTCCTTCTCATCTTTTTCTGCTTGTTTCTTTATTTGAATCCAATGATTATTTTACAGGCATTACAATCTTTGACGCCTGATTTTCCCCATAAAACACTGTCTGTCTTGCCTTTGCAGATGTCGTGGTGTCAGCCCAGTTTTCCGTCGTATTCGGATGGATATGATATGCCGGATAGTTAGAGGATGCTATATCCACACGTATTCTTGATCCGCCCTTAATCCTCCATGTTACATCTGTCATGATCAGATGCAGTTTTCTGCGTTCACCCGGCTCATATTCTCTATATTCCTTTTCATCCGGATAGCGAATGTCCGTGATATCGCTTGTAATGTTATAGGCATCTCCGTTTTCAAATACTTCACACACTGTGACGGAAAATGCGGTCGCCGGTGCGTCGGAAGCAACATACAGTTGTACCTCTATTGCTCCGGCAATATCCGTATCCGATGGAACCGGACTTGAAACAAAACTGATTTCATCTGTTCTCTCTCCGATCGCACGCTGTTTTCTCGGCCCGCCACATAGCGGGACGCTGCTGTCTCCCAGAATATTTCCCCAGAGATTTGTCGGAACATTCTCCGGATCGTACTCATAACTGATAGAGCCTGCCGCACCTTTCTCCTCAGCCAGTCTGCCGTCCGCTGCCAGATAAAGTTCTTTCTTACCTGTCGCCGCAATGTCTCCCTCATACTCTACATATCCGTCCCCGCCGATATTATAGGCCGCTACTGTCCCAAGCTTATGCGGATATGGTTTTCCTTTCAGCATATAGTCAAACCACTCGATCCCGTTTTTAATGAAGTAAACATCGTCATTGCTGTTTGGATACGTCAAATCGCCATTCGCATTGCCGCGATGATCCCACGGTCCAATCAATACTCTGCTTTTCTTTCTTATGCTTTCCGGCATCCGCCTGAACGCTTCCAGCTCTGGTCTCAGAAAGATATCGTTCCAGCCGCCTTCAATCAGCATCGGTACGGATGCTTCCTCCGCAGTCTTGTAAAATTCTCCCCAAAAACCTTCTGCCCAATAAGCGTCTGTTTGTTTTCCGTTATGAATCCAGTTCGAGTACCAGTCTAAATGCTCTCCAATGAAGTGTTCGCCAATCCGGTTCTGCGGGCGGTACTGCATTCCTTCTTTCAGCTGCTCTCCCGGCAACGCTACTTTAAATCTGTGGTCTCCCATCATCTGCGTTGCCCATACGGACCAGATATCCTGACGGAACATGCCCCTTCTCCAGAACGTATCATAGGGTGTAGGACCATATACCTGTATACAAAGAGTCTTTAATGCGGGATGATTTGCATTTGCCATCGCCCACTGTACATGGCCTAAATAGGACCCCCCGAAACAGCCTATATTTCCATCACACCATTCCTGTGCCGCAATCCAGTCCAGCACATCCTTTCCGTCCCTCATTTCATTTTCAAAAGGAAGCCATTCCCCTTCTGAAGTCTGGCTTACTCTTACTTCGACAAGGACTGTAACATATCCGTATTTTGACATAACCGGCAAAATGCCTTCATACACAAATTTGTTGATTTCATATGGACTTCTTACCAGTATGACCGGATAAGGCTTTTTTTCTTTTGGTCTGGTCATGAATGCAGAAAGCTTGACACCGTCCGACATGGGAATCTTTATTCTTTTGGATTTGACCTTTTTTGTTTCCATCGGCCTTAAGTTTTTCGTATCCGCAATTGCGGCCTTTCTCATTACCATCGTAAAAATCTTTTGAATAATCGGATTCTTACCATTTATTTTACTCAGATCAATTTCTTTTTTTCCCATAACGGTTCTTCCTCCTGCAATCCTCTGTTTCCTGACATCCTCCGCACCAGTCAGCAATATGATTGGCGCGGAACCAAAATATAACATTTCCTGTTATTCATTCACTACCGCAATCTTAAATCCATCCATACGGATATTTGTCTCCATCGCCTCATTGATTTCATCTAACGTGAATTTATGTGATACCAGTTCTTCGACCGGATAACCCTGCTTTACAGCTTCCTTAAGCATTTCCATTGCCTGCAGCCAATCCTTTGCCTGATAAGTCCATGAACCTGTTACCTTAATTTCTTTATTACAGATATCCAGATGCGGGTTATAGGTTGTATCCCCGTTATTGACAAAGAAGCCCAGTTCGCACATGGAACCGACTCTGCGTACATAATGCCAGATTGTAGAAGCAGCTTTCGGCGAACCGGTACACTGGAATGCCATCTCCGCTCCCTTTCCTTCCGTTTCTTCTTTCACTCTGGTTTCAGCGTCTTCCTTCAAAAAATTCACGATAACTTTTGCACCCAGTTTTTTAGCCATATTCAGACGCTTTTCATCCCCGTCCACCGCAATGATATTCCTGCACCCCATTGTGCGTACCGTAGTGAGAAGCAATAATCCAATCGGTCCGCAGCCCTGGACAAGTACATAGGAATCATGTTTAAAATTAAATATTTCTTTTGCTTTTTCTACTGCATGGACAACCACTGCCGCAGGTTCGATCAGAAGCCGGGAATCAAGATCTTCCATATCAGAAACATTAAAAATCACTCCGCCCTCATTGATTTTAATATACTCTCCAAACCATCCGTTAAAAAAATGCTCTTCTCCGAGAAGCAATCCAAAGATTTCTCCGTCGTCACACAGATGGATATGTTCCGGATCTTTTTTACAGGTATCACAGACTCCGCAGGGTTTCAGCCCTGTTACGATTTTATCCCCCACATGCAATGGTTTTCCGGAATAATCTTCTGTTACGTTTTTTCCAATCCTTACAATCGTTCCCGTTCCCTCATGCCCCAGCTGAATGGGAATATATCCAAACGGGTCACCTTTGTATTCATGCACATCTGTCCCGCAGATACCGCATCCTTCCACCTTTACAAGCACCTCATTATCGTTGATTTCCGGTACCGGAAGTTCCCGTACCTCAATCTTCTTTTCTCCCGTGAGGACTGCTACTTTTGCTGTTGTTTTGATTTCACTCATTGTTTTACCCTCCTTTTTTATGATATCCTGCCTGTTCTCCGTCAAAGAGACCATCAGCGGACACTACAGATTTTTGCATTACCCGATTTCCCCTCCGTATCGATTACCTTCACGGTTATATCGCCGGGTTTTCCGGTAGAACGCAGAACGGCGACCGCATGCCCGTAATAAGTTTTGCATTTATTCACATATAATTCATATTGTGTAAAAGGATTCCCGCTGCAAAGACCAATTAATTCAGCCTCTCCCTTAACTTCAACTTTTATCTTCTTATCCGCCATCGCATCGACAATGCCCTTATCATCACAGTAGGAAATATCCACATATGCCAGGCTTTGTCTGCATGCTGTTATTTCCGCCTTTTCCGGAAGGACGCTCAATTGCGTTTTGGGCTCGGCGGTGTACAGGACGTCTTCGCCAATAATTTTTCCTTTCTTATCATAGCTGACAGCCTTGAGTTCACCCGGTTCATATTTCGTCTCGAAAGAAGCGATATAGTCTTTCGGGGTCTTTTTCCCCTTTGATACTCCATTTACCAAAAGCTCCACACAATCCGCATCAGCATATATGTCAACAACCGCCTGCCTTCCCTCGCAGCCGCTCCACGACCAGCTGTGTATGGCATCCGTGAGTGCCCATGAGCCAAGTGATATTTTTTCTCCGCTGTGTTTTACAGGATGCACCGCCAGATACGGTTTTTCCCCAAGACCATATACAATCCTGAAATATTCTCCCTGACATTTAATCTGTCCTGTAAGGTCAATGTTGGAACATCCTGCTGAAATGCACGGATACGGTCTGGTAAAACCGGGGCCTTTACCGTATACGGGCGCTCCCACGCCGGCCTCTCCCAGGTAGTCCCATGCCGTCCATGTAAAATCGCCGATCACATAATTATGTTTCTTTACCAGATCCCAGTACGCTGCGATTTCCTTCGGATAGGTTTCCGAGCCGACTAAGATCCGCTCCGGATAGTCCGCATGCTGCGGCTCATACAAAAAATCGCCGTAGTTAAAGCCAACGATGTCAAGGGGCGCCAATACATCGTTTACCTTTCTGATTTTCTTTTCATTAATCAGAAACTTGACAATGCTACTGAAATGTGTCGCAGCCACATTGAATAAGAAGCTGCCGGTAAGTCCCGCTGTCTTTCCTTCCCTTCTCGGATTTACCTTCTCATTTCTTTTTGATTTATCTGCTTTCTTAATCTTTGCGGTAGACAGCAGCGGATTGACTGCGTTAAGGGCAGGTCTTGACGCGTCCTCGCCATGGCAGATTGCAACCAATTCCTTTGTGATCTCTACCGCTTCCCTGTCCATCATCGGAATCTCATTTCCAATACTGTACATTACAACTGACGGATGGTTGTAAGCCATGCGAATCATGTCCTTCACGTCATTTCCATGTTCTTCTGTAAAATACAATCCATAGTCATATTCTGATTTTGTCCCGGTCCATGTATCAAATGTCTCATCCATAACATACAGTCCTACCTCATCGCAGGCCTCCAAAAAGGCGGAAGCTGCCGGATTATGAGAGTATCTGACCGCATTAAATCCTGCATCCTTCATAATCCTCATTTTTCTTACTTCCGCGTCCTTGAAGCTTTTTGCCCCGAGAGGGCCATGCTCATGATGGACGCAACCGCCGCGAAACTTGACTATTTCCCCGTTTACGGTAAATCCGTTTTGCGCGCTCCAGCTAAGGATACGAAGCCCTGTCCTTTCCTGCATCGAATCTATGACCTCTCCGTCCCTCACAAGCTCTACTGTCACATTATAGAGTTCCGGTGTCTCAGCCGTCCAAAGCCTTGCGTCAGGAACCGTTATCTCACTGTAAAAGCTTCGATCCTTCTTACCGTGCGCTTCTGTTCTACTAACGACAGACCCGTCCTTCATCACGGTAACCCGGCACACTGCATCGGCATTTATTTTCGCAGCCACGGAAACCGTAAGCACTGCCGGTTGGATTGTCTTGGTCGTAAGCTTCACCCCGTATGGAAGGATATGTTCCGCTTTTCCAATCCAAAGATATACATCCCTATAGATTCCGCTGCCTGTATACCATCTGGAATTCGGCACCTGGGAATTGTCCGCTTCCACTTTGATCGTATTTTTTCCTGCACTGACCTTGCCCGTCAGATCCACAAGAAAATCTGAGTACCCATACGTCCTTCCGCCTGCTTTCTGTCCATTGAGATATACCGTGCTCTTTTGATAAATACCCTCAAATTCAAGAATAACCGTTTCCTCTGCCTGCTCCTTTGTAAGATCCAATTCTTTTGTATAAACATAATGCCCACCAGGATAATACCCTGTGGCAGATCCGTTGACCAGCCCCGGCACACGCTTTTCCAGAAGCATTGCGTCATGGGGCAAATCTACCTTCTGTTCTTTCAACACACCGCTTGGATCCGAAAACATCCAGCCTTCATTCCATAACAATCTGTTCATCCGTTTCCTCCTGTCCCATCAAAACTTTGATTGATATCCCGCTAACCTTCTAACACCACTTTTACCGTATAGGTCTTCGTCTCTCCCGGCTCCAAAAATTTAAGCATGCCTTTCTGCCGCATGACATCCCTTCCGTCCGGATAGCAGTTGCCGCATTCCAGACCTAGCACATAATCTCTGACCCCCATCATTTTCCACTCTACAAATCCGTCAAGTTCCGAAGAATCAAATAAAATGGAAAGCTTTGTGCCGGTCTTTGGCTGCTCGATGGAAACCGCCGTGTCGCTGTGGTCAAACCTGTGGTAATAGCAACGTTCCTGATAAGTTTCCGTCGGCTTTTCCATATGCATCCAGTTTGCGATATCGTCCGCCGCATGTTCATCTCTTGGAATCACTTCTGACGACGGAATGGTAATGATGCTGTCTTCATCCAAAAGCGGGTATCCCATATTCATATGATACAGAACCTCAAACGGCTCGGTCCGGCTGCCGGTATTTACTATGGTATCTGTTACGGTAAAACAGTTCTCCCCGGTAGACACCCAGATTTCCCTTAAAAGCCTGAACTTTCTCCCAAAGATCGTCTCATCCTTCGTGATTGTCCTTACCACCAGATTCACAGCGCCCTTTCCCCCGGAAGCGGCTTCGCCTTTTCCTGTTTCTTCAAGGTAATATGCCTGATCGCAGGGAGTATTCGCAATGCTGCCGTGAAGGGGAATCTCTTCCCCTTCGTCCTTACAGGGGGTTCCGACTCCGTTTAACCCGCATGTTGTCAAGAATCCCGCCGTAAAAGAATTTAGCCAGTTCGTCCCGATGCTGTCATAATAGGCAGGCGCAACATAACCGCAGGGACTCATATAACTCATATTGATTCCTTTATACCTTAACCTTGTGATATCGCCGTTTCTGTCCGGAGAAACGGTAAGCTGCAGCCCCTTGCCGTTATTCATCTCATACAGACGCATCCCGTCCCCTTTGCCGCCGACCAGCCGGTGTTCTTCGATTCCGAATAACTGGCTGTCGTGACCGATATATCTGTTCATCCCATTAACCCCCTCACTGACTCATAAAGTTTTTCATATCTGTCAAATACCTCTGCATACATCCGGTGGTATGCTTCCCGCGGCTCATAGGTCTTTGTCTTTGTGACCATCTTATCCGCCGCATCTTTTAAATCCTGAAATATGCCGGCCGCTATGCCTGCCAGCATTGCCGATCCGACTGTCCCTGCGTCAACCGTGCTTAACGCCGTAACAGGAAGCCCCATCATATCCGCCTTCATCTGCATCCACACAGCGGAACGCGCTCCGCCGCCTGTTGCGTGCAAAAGCCTTGGCTTTGCCCCTGCCGCCGCAACATTTTTATAGTTTAAATACATCTCATAGGTAACGCCCTCCATACATGCCCGGTAGATGTCGCTTACCCTGCTGTCCGTTGTCAGCCCTAAAACCGCGCCTTTTGATCCTGTATCCATGTATGGCGTTGCCGCTCCAGCAAAGTGAGGCAGCACTAGCATTCCGGAGGGTCCTTCCCAGTCAAGCGAGAACGCCTTTCTGTTCTCAGCATAGTCCCTTTCCAGATAATCATTGACAGATTCATTCCTATCCGCCGCGAGCTCTGCTTCTTTCTTGGCCAGGTTCTCTGTGCACCACTGCATCAGGGCCCCGCCTGTATAGGAAAAAGCATATGTTACATATTTCCCTGGCACCACATACGGGACGATGACATATTTCCCCGGGATCATCTTTCCAATATCCGGGATTTCGTCAAAAATTGGTGTGAGGCACTGCACCGTCCCTGCACCGTCAACCGCGACCGCTGCATCGAATGCACCAGCACCTACGCAGGCCGCAACCTGGTCATGACTGACAGACACAATGCGCGTATTTGCCGACAGTCCGGTCAGGGATGCAGTTTCTTCTGAGATGACGCCAGCATCCGTTCCTGTCGGAACAGGAGTTGAAAACAGCTTCCTGTCGATACCTGCCGCTGCAAGGATTTCCTCACTCCAGTCAAGAGAACGGATATCAAATGCCATGCTTCTTGTTGCCAGGGAATAATCGATCTGCGGATTTTTTGTGAGTGCAAATACCACATAATCCTCCATCAGGAAAATATGTTCTGTCTTTTCAAATAGCTCCGGATTGTGTTTTTTTCTCCACATCATCTTTGGCAGTCCGTACATCTCATGGGGCGTAACGCCGGTAATCTGTGCAATACGCAATTCCCCCAGTTTTTCGACCAACTCACCGCACTCTTCTTTTCCCCGCGGATCTGTATAAAGCATTGCAGGCACAAGAGGATTCCCTTCTTCGTCCGTCATGACAAATGTCTCGCCGAAGCTTGTCACGCCAATCCCGGCAATATCCCGGAATTTAGCCGCCATATCTTTTATTACCGCATACACACCATCCAGTAATGCGGAGACATCTATTTCATGTCCTCCCACATCCCTTTTTACCGGATAGTCTCTGTAGGACTTCCCAAGTTCCGTCCCGTTTTCATCAAATACCGTGAGCTTACATCCCGTTGTTCCAATATCAAGACCTGCAATCTTCATACTTGCCACCTTCTCCTATTCTAAAATCAGTCAATATCCACCCACTCATAATGCAGATAAGTCGTAAACGCTTCTTTCAATACTTCTTTCATGTGTCCGACGCCGACTGAGGTATGATGCTTGAAGCCTCCTCTTGCCAGACGGATCATCTTCTCCTGCATGTCAGGAATCTCACAGACGCCGCCGCATCCGAAGAATGCCTCTTCGATCGGGTCGTCCGTAAATTTAGCTTCGGAAGCGTAGACAATGATCTTTCCGTCCTTTGTCTGGCAGTTTGAAATTGTGACATCGTTCGGAGCGATCCTTCCCTCACACGTACCGCAGCCGGAGCCTGCATCCGTCTTGTCAAACATCTTGTGGCTTGTGACAACCCCTCTTGTGGTCATAAGAGAGTTGGGGACGGGCCCGCAGTGGAACAGGATTACCTTGTTTTCATCGTCTCCATAATTGTTGTTCCAGTCCAGAACGGTCGTGGGCTGCTCTGACGCAAGTGCCATGGCGCGCATGGTAATGGCGGAGCACATATCAATTTCACAGGATGCGGTAATGCCTCTGTCATTCAGTTCCGATAAGAGTACGCACGGGCACACTCTCAGTATTTCTTCCATTTCGTTCCAGCAGCGCAGGGCAATGGCATCCAGATGGTACGTCTCGATATATTCATCTATTACAACGGATATCTTTGCAAGTGTGTTCTTCTTCTCATCCGCCACATTGGAAAAATCCGTGTATGCTTCAAGGGCGGCTTTCTTTGCCGTAACCTTCTCATCCTCGTCTTTAAGCTTTCCAACCTTGAATACAAGCTCGGACAAGTCAAAGGACTCCACGTTGATGCCGTATTTTTGCATTGCAATCTCGTCAAAACGGACTGTCTTGAACGCTGTCGTCCTTGCCCCGATACATCCGATATTGCACCGTTTCATGCCGTTGACCACTCTGCAGATAGCCGCAAAATCCCTGAGGTTCTCCTGGAACTTCCCTGAAAGCGGGTGAACTACGTGAGGCTTCAGAACAGTAAAGGGAACCTGATACTGGGTAAACACATCCGTAACCGAGAACTTGCCGCAGAAAGCGTCCCGCCTGTGTGCAAAATCCATCTTGCCAATCTCGTCCGGATACGCCTGCATCAGAATCGGGACGCCGGCATCCTGAAGCGCTGTGATGGCGCCGTTTTCATCTGCAAAGATTGGCATGGAGAAGATTACGCCGTCATACTCCCCGTCATGTTCCTTCAGCCACTTCGCATAAAGCATTCCTTCATCGCGGGTTTCAATACCGCCAAATCTGGTAAGCTCGGGATCCATGGCAATATAATCGTATCCGGCGTCCGTCACCGCCTTTACCATATCCTCGCGCGCTCCGTAAATCAGTTCCCCGGGCATGAACCCTCTGTTACAGAATGCCAGTGCAAAAGTCATTTTTTTCTTTTCCATATTATTTTTCTCCTTCCTGTCAACCAGTTGTCTTTTTGTTTTTTGAATCAATCAAGCCCGGCAAAAACCTTCATCGCACTCTTTACATTCTCTTTCATGGCCTCTCTCGCCGCCATGTAAACAGAAGAAAAGAATACCGGCTCTCCGTCCTTCAATCCACGGATATAGTCAGCCGCTGTAGCTCCTCCCGCCTTATCCATGTATGTAAAATAATTGATCTTCCGGACACCCGATTCCACTGCCTTCCGGTAATCCTCCCTGCTTACGCCCGACCCGCCATGCATGACAATCGGAATGTTATTTGTTTTCATCCTGACATTCCTCACTACATCAAAATCAAGTCTCGGCTCAGTCAGGTAGATTCCATGGGTGGTTCCAAAGGAGCATGCCAAGGCATCAATGCCCGTCTCAGCTACAAATGCAGCCGCAAGTTCCGGGTCTGTATAAATCTTCGTGTCATCATCCGTTCCTGCGCCGTCATTGCCGGCTCCGGATTCCCTCCTGCCCATGGAACCAAGCTCGGCCTCAACAGATGCGCCGTATTTTCCCGCCATTTCAACTGCTTTTTTTGTGTTTGCCAGATTCTCTTCATAGGGCAGGACGGAGCCGTCATACATAATCCCTGTGAATCCGATTTCCAAAGCCTGCTGTAAATACTCTAAAGTCTCTCCATGATCCAAATGAACACAGACCGGAATGGATGCCTTCTTAGCCATATCAATCATGATCGGCCCGATTGTAGAGAGCGGCACCCATGACTCATGACACTGGGCAAACTGGATGATGATCGGAAGATTCAGTTCTCCGGCTGCTGCAATTTCTGCTTCAACTGCTTCCAAACCGGATGCATTGAATGAGCCTGCTGCAATTTTTCTCTCTTCTGCAATTTTCATAATTTCTGCAAGTGTAACTAACATTTTTTACCTCCACCGTTATCAATTTTTTATTCCTTATTTTGTAGCTTCGATGTAATTTAACAATATTCTTTTTTTTGGTTTATAGATAGTGCATTTTGTTGAAAAAACTGTAAATTTGTTTTATAGTGTGCTATAATTGATGTATTCACGATGAAAGGATATGATTACAAATGGATCAGATCACATTGAATCTAAATAAAGATTCCCTGCTCTCACTTTTCATGGATTTTCATTTATTGACAGGTATCAAGATTGCACTGTTTAACGAATCCGGAAAGGAAATCCTGTCCTATCCGGATTCGCACTGCCCGTTCTGTTCTTTTATCCGTTCTTCAGCAGAGGGGGAACATAATTGCGAAATGAGTAACGAAAATTCCTTCAGACGATGCCAGATGACAAAAAAACTGGAAATATATCACTGCCATGCCGGACTTATAGAGACAACTGCCCCTCTCATCGATGATGGGATCGTCATTGGGTATATCATGTTCGGACAAGTCACCGACGAACCTGATGTGAAAAAAATAGAGGCTTCCTTGAGGGCCGCCGCCGCCAGATACAATAATGAGTACGGAAACCTGGATACTTCCATTTACAATATCTCTTACAAGAGCAACGAACAGATCCATGCTACCGCAAAAATTTTGGAAGCATGCACCCTCTATGTATTGCTGAACAACATGATTTCCCTGAGGAGAGAAAACTTCATCCGGAACCTGAATCAGTTTCTGATCACACATCTTTCCGAGGATCTGTCGGTTGACCGGTTGACCGAGGAATTTAACATCAGTAAAAATAAGCTCTACGATTCCTGTGCAAAATATATGAGCATAGGAATCGCAGAGCACATTAAAAATCTCAGGATTGAAGAAGCCAAGAGGCTATTGACAGAGACAGACCTGCAGGTTCATCAGATTTCTGACAAAGTAGGCTTCAATGATTATAACTACTTTTGCAGAATATTCAAGAAGGAAGTCGGTATGCCGGCAAAAAAATATCGACA
>Ga0137307_101202_pt1 | contig 20001 bp, 20 predicted proteins | sample NAcewD2O_March_2_FD_97180 | JGI IMG/M metagenome (GOLD analysis project Ga0137307, IMG submission 97180) | Mouse cecal microbial communities from Vienna, Austria - N-Acetylglucosamine amended D2O_March | ecosystem: Host-associated > Mammals > Digestive system > Large intestine > Cecum | place... | reverse complement strand
CTAAGGATATTAAACCCGCAGCCCCCGCCATAGCCATGCCGGATACGGTTTTTATCACCAAAATATTTTGAGCCATATCCATAGATAAAAAGGCATCCTTAAAAATTCTGGTATATTTCTGCATCATATCCTGGGAATTCCCCGAAAGGGCCGCATATTTCTGTCTTCCGTTTGCCATTGACACTTTGGTGAGCTTAAGCTCCCTGATATCCCTGGACACGGTGGCCTGGGTAACCTGATACCCTTCCCGCTCCAGACATTCCGCCAGTTCCTCCTGGGTTTCAATTTCGTTTTCACGAATCAGTTCCAAAATTTTTACATGTCTTTTGGATTTCATAGTAAATCACCTTCCCTTATGAATAAATCTGCATTTTCTTCCGCAGTATCTCTAAAAAGCTAATCTGGCTCAATTTTAAAATTTTTACCTTGCTTTTTGCCGTGCAGATGGAAATGCTGTCCCCCGGAACGAATTCTGCGGAATACTCCCCGTCAAAGTTTATCTCCGCCCTTTCCTGCCTCCCGGTCTGCCTGCCCCGCATCTCAATCATAATATCGTCTTTTTCCCCCAGGACAATACTTTTTGTGTTCAGATTGTGGGAATTAATGGGCGTGATTAAAATCATACTTGCCTTTGGATCTACAATGGGGCCCCCCGCCGACATGCTGTATCCCGTGGATCCGGTAGGGGTGGCAACGATAATTCCGTCCGCGCGAAAGGTATTTAAATATTCCCCGTTGATATACACAATCAACTCCAAAAGCTGCATGGCCCCCGTCCTTGAAATGACTATGTCATTTAAAGCCGTCCTGCCCGGCAGTTTTCCCCTTTTTTTTGTAATGGAACTGCCCATAAGCATCATGCGCTCCTCAATGACAAACTCGTCTTTCATGATCTGGTCAATGGCGGTATACACATTTTCTTCCTCCAGCTCACACAGATACCCCAAATGTCCCAGATTTACCCCGATACATGGAATATCCTTCGGGGACAACTCCCTGGCAGCCCGAATCAGCGTTCCGTCCCCCCCAAGGACAAAAACGCATTCCGCCTCCTCAGTGATTTCTTCCCCGTCTGTGACAATACCGCATTTTCCCCCCTTTAATTCCACATAATGTTTTATCTTTTTACCAAGACGCTGCTCTTTGTCTTTTTCCTGATTTGTTATAATATAAAACTTTTTCATAGGCTAATCTAACATGGAGTGGGCCGCCGTTACTACATCCTTTATACTGACAGTTTCCTCCACCAAACCTTTCCCATCCTTTTTTATGTAAACCAGATATTCAATGTTTCCCTCCGGCCCTTTAATCGGGGAAAAATCCAGGTTTAAGACGGAAAAACCAATCTCCCTGGCAAAAGAAATGACTTTCTCAATCACTTCCTCATGGACAGTGCTGTCTCTCACCACTCCCTTTTTCCCCACTTTTTCTCTCCCTGCCTCAAACTGGGGTTTTATGAGACATACCATCTCCCCCTCTTTCGATAAAAGTTCCTTTGCAGGGCCTAAGACTTTTGTCAGGGAAATAAAAGACACATCCACGGAGGCAAGGTCAATTTCCTCCCCGATATGCTCCGGCAGGACATACCGGATATTTGTCTTTTCCATACAGACTACTCTTTCGTCCTGGCGCAGTTTCCAGGCAAACTGGCCGTATCCCACATCCAAAGCATACACTTTTTTTGCACCGTTTTGCAGCATACAGTCTGTAAACCCTCCTGTGGAAGCCCCGATATCCATACAGATTTTACCCTCTGCTGCCACGCCGAATTTTTCCATGGCTTTTTCCAATTTTAAACCGCCCCGGCTTACATATTTTAACGTGTTTCCCTTAACTTCTATGCTGCAGTCCTGGGGAAAAGCGCTTCCCGCCTTGTCCTCCCTCTCATTGTCCACAAAGACAACCCCTGACATAATCATGGCCTTTGCCTTTTCCCTGGAAGGGGCAAGTCCCCGGTTTACCAGCAAAACATCTAATCGCTCTTTCATTTTTTTCCCTTACCCTTACCAGAATCATACTTTTCTAAAATTCGTTTCACAATGGAATCCCCGTCTATGCCAACCTCCCGGCGGAGGATTTCCACATTGCCATGTTCCACATAATCATCCTTGATAGCTACATTTATAATAGGAAGCTTCTTTTTCATATTCTGGCTTAAAAATTCTGTCACATGCTCTCCAAACCCGCCGTTTATCACGTTTTCCTCCATGGTAACTAACAGCTTATGCTTTTTTGCCAGAGAGAGTAAAAGTTTCTCATCCAAGGGCTTTGCAAACCTGGCATTTACCAAAGTAACCGAATATCCCAGCTCTTTTAATTTCAGCCGCACTTCCTCCCCCGTCTTTACCATGCTCCCCAGGGCAAAAAGGGCAATTTCCGACTCCTCATAAATCATCTCGCTCACCCCGTACTCCACAGGGGCACGAAATTCCTTCAGCCCCTCATATGCCTCCCCCCTGGGATAACGGATCGCTATGGGAGTGGGAAAATTCACGGCAAATTTTACCATGTCGGAGAGCTCCCATTTATTCTTTGGGGCCAGAATTGTCATGTTGGGAATGCTGGACAAAAAGGATATATCAAAAATTCCCTGGTGGGTTTCCCCGTCAGAGCCCACAAGCCCTGCCCGGTCCACGGCAAATACCACCGGAAGGTTCTGAATGCACACATCATGGAGAATCTGGTCATAGGCCCGCTGCAAAAAGGAAGAATACACAGCTACCACGGGTTTCAACCCTGCCGCCGCAAGACCTGCCGCAAAGGTAACGGCATGTTCCTCCGCAATGCCCACATCAAAAAAACGCTCCGGAAACATATTTTTAAAACGCTTTAACCCTGTGCCGTCCGCCATAGCCGCAGTCACCGCCACCACTTTTTCTTCCCGGTCCCCAAGTTTGCGCATCACTGTGGAAAAAATATCCGTGTAATTTGATTTCAGTCTCTTTTTTGTGGGCAGCCCTGTCTCTATGTCAAAGGGCTCCGTTCCGTGAAACCTTGCAGGATGCCGCTCCGCCGGGGCATACCCCCTGCCCTTTTGGGTTATCACATGAACCAGCACCGGCCCCTGAAGCCTCTGGGCCTCCTTTAAGACTTTTACCATTCCGGAAATATTGTGGCCGTCCACCGGCCCAAGATACAAAATTCCCATATTTTCAAAGAGCATCCCCGGCACAAAGAGCTGCTTAATGCCGCTTTTCGTTTTCCGGATGCGCTCTACCACCCGTTCCCCGTACACGGGAATCTGGCTCAGGGAATTGGCAATCCCGGTTTTTACTACCTGATAAGATTCCGCCGTCCTTAAGTTACTCAAGTGTTTGGAAAGCCCTCCCACATTTTCGGAGATAGACATATTGTTGTCATTTAGGACAATAATAAAATTAGAACGTATCCTTGAGGCATTATTTAATGCCTCATAGGCCATCCCCCCGGTGAGGGCGCCGTCCCCAATGACAGAGACCACCTTGTAATCCTCCCCCTTAATCTGCCTGGCCAGGGCATACCCAAGCCCTGCGGAGATGGAAGTGGAGCTGTGGCCTGTGTCAAAGCAGTCGCAGTCGCTTTCTTTCCGCTTGGGAAAACCGCTCATGCCCCCGTATTTTCTTAAGCCGTCAAACCCCTCCCGCCTTCCGGTAAGGATTTTGTGGGTGTAGGATTGGTGCCCCACATCCCAGACGATTTTATCCTCCGGAAGATAAAATGCCAGGTGCAGGGCCATGGTCAGCTCCACCACCCCCAGGTTGGAAGCCAAATGCCCCCCGGAAATGGAAATTTTTTCAATTAAAAACTGCCGGATTTCTTCTGCCAGAATAGGCCAGTCTTCCTTATTCAGTTTTTTGATATCATTTGCCTGTTGTATTTTCTCCAATACCATAAGAGTATCCTCTGTTTTATTTTTCCCGATGTATTAAATATAAAAGCAATTCCCCTAAAAATTCATTTTTAAGAGAAAGTCCCTGCAACTCCTCCATAGCTTTCAGCGTGAGCTTTGCCACCTCTTTTTGGGACGCCTCCAGGCCAAAGAGGGAAACGTAAGTGGACTTATTGTTCTTTTTATCGCTTCCGATTGGCTTTCCCAAAACTTCCAGGGTACTTGTCTCATCTAAAATATCATCCTGTATCTGAAAGGCCAGGCCCACAAGACCTGCCACAGATTCTATGACTCTCTGCTGGTTTTCATCCGCCCCTGCCAAAACCGCCCCAACCACCATAGCGCTCTCTAAAAGGGCGCTTGTCTTTAAGCGGTAGATAAAATAAAGTTTCCCGGCATCCACCTTTTCTCCTTCGGATTCCACATCCACAGTCTGTCCCCCTACCATGCCGTAAACTCCCGCCTTTTTTGTCAGAACCAAAAAAGCCTTTCCGATATTGGGATTTTGGGGCTCCAACAAAAAACTTGCCGCCGCCGTCTCATAGGCAAAATTTAAAAGGGCATCCCCGGCTAAGATTCCCATGGCCTCCCCGTACACGGCATGGGTGGTCTTTTTCCCCCGGCGGTAGAGGTCGTTGTCCATAGCCGGAAGGTCATCGTGGACAAGGGAGTAGGTGTGAATCATTTCAATGGCAGCCATAAAAGGTTCAATCGCTTTTGAATTTCCTCCAAAAAGCCTGTAAGTTTCCTGCATCAACATAGGACGAAGCCTTTTCCCCCCGGCTCTCACACTGTAATTCATGGCCTCAAAAATTGTTTTCTGATACCCTTCTTCCCTGGGGAGGTACTTCTCTAATATTTTTTCAATTTCAGAGATGCGTTTGTCTAATTCAGATTTTATTTCCATTCTGTTTCCTCTTGATTCTAAGTTTTGTGTCTTTATGCAAACTCTGCAGTGGAACCGTCGCTGTTTAATACCAGCATCTTTTTTTCTACGTAATCAATTTTTTCATTGCACTGCTTTAACTTTCTCATCCCTGTCTCATAGAGAAGAAAAGACTGCTCTAAGGAAACTTCCCTGTCCTCCATCCGGGCAATAATATCCTCAATTTCCAAAAAGAGCTCCTCCAAATCCGGCTCCCTGGTTTCCAATGTGTCTCCTGTATCTTTTGGCTTATTTTCCATATATTCCGCCTCTTCTCCAATCTTTATCCCATCAATTTTCTGAAATCAAAACATCCTGTGCCTTTGCCCTGACGCTGCCGTCTGCAAACCGAAGGCAGAGCACATCCCCAGGACTCACCTGGGATGCATTGCTGACACGCTTATTTTCTGTGTCAGATACAAAAGCCAATCCCTGTTTTAATTTTTTTGCCGGAGACAATCCCTCCAGCTCCCCCGCCAAAAGGCCAAGGCGGTATTTCTTGTCTGCAATTTTCCCCTGCATTTTCTGAGCCAATCGCTCTTCCAGATTCACAGCGTACTGCTTTTTTCCGTTTAACTGGGCCATAGGGCTTTTCTCCTGAATTTTCCGAAGCAAATCCTGGTAACGGTTCCTATTTACATTCCACTGATATTCCATGGCATGGTTTAAACCCTGCCTAATTCCTGACATTCTGCCCTGCAGTTCAAAAATATCGTACACTGCCAGTTCTGCCCCGGCGGATGGAGTTGGCGCCCGAAGATCCGCCACAAAGTCTGCAATGGTAAAATCCGTCTCATGGCCAACGGCGGAAATCACAGGAACCTGGCACTCAAAAATGGCCCTGGCCACAATTTCCTCGTTAAAAGCCCACAAATCTTCAATGGAGCCTCCGCCCCGTCCCACAATCATTGTATCCACGCCGTAGTGTTCCAGGGCCTGTATCCCTTTTACAATACTCGCAGCCGCCCCCTCTCCCTGGACCTGGGCCGGGTAGAGAATAACCTGGACATATGGGTTTCTCCTGGCTGAAATATTTCGGATATCCTGGACTGCCGCCCCTGTCTGGGCCGTTACCACCCCAAGGGTTTTTATATATTTAGGAATGGGCTTTTTGTATTCCTCCGCAAACATCCCCATTTCGGAAAGTTCCTGCTTTAATGCTTCAAATTTAAGAAATAAATCCCCCGCCCCGTCCTTCGTAATCTCTTTTGCGTAGAGCTGATACCGTCCATCCCTTTCGTAAACCTCCACGGATCCGGTAACGGCTACCTTATCCCCCTCCTGCATTTTAAATTTTAGGCCGCCGCGGTTACGGTTACCGGCAAACATCACGCCGCTTATGGCTGCCTTTTCATCTTTCAGGGTAAAATAAATATGCCCGGAGGGATGGTATTTGCAGTTTGACACTTCCCCTTTCACACAGATATTTTTCAACATAAAATCCTGTGCAAACATATTTTTAATGTAACCGTTCACCTGGGTGACGGAATAGGCGTTCTTATTCATGCAAACTTTGACAGCACACCGTTGATAAACGCCGGTGAATCATCGGTGCCGTATTTTTTTGCCAGTTCCACTGCCTCGTTTATGGCTACTCCAAGGGGAATATCCTCCTCAAACTGAATTTCATAAACCGCCAGGCGGAGGAGGGCCAAATCCACCTTCCCCATTCTGCTGGTTTTCCAGCCCTTTGCTTTTTCATTTATCATCTGGTCAATCTGCTCTAACCGCTCCGTGATATCCTCAGATTTCTTCCTGATATATAAAATATCACTCTCCGAAGTCTTCTCCTCCTCAATGGCCAGCCCCATCTGTTCCTCAAAGGCTTCCTTCTGGTGAAATTCCACCCGGAACAATATCTGAAAAATCTGTTCCCTGATTTGTCTTCTCGTCATTCTGCTTCCCTTTCTAACTAAATTCTGTGACAAAAACCGAAAAAAGGATGCCATGAGACACCCTTTACCTTTAGGGAAAGCACTATTTACTTTTTCCCATATCAACGGATGCAATCCTTACATTCACACCGGAGACCTCGAGCCCTGTCATGTTCTCAATTGCATTTTTTACCCGCTCCTGCACTTTGGAGGAAACCTGGGGAATGGCATAACCGTAGGCAATGTTTAAGGCCACTGCCACTTTCACCACGCCCTCCGCCACTTCCACACGGATTCCTTTGGAGAGATTTTTCATGCCCAGCTTGCTCACCAGCTCGTTTGTGATATTTCCAGCCATGGAGCTGACACCCTCCACTTCCGTAGCGGCAAGGCCGGCAATAATTGCAACCACTTCATCAGCAATTTTTACTTCTCCCAATTTATCGTCTTTGATTTTAAAACCTTTTCTGTCCTCAGCCATATAAAACCTGCCTCCTCATGAAATAATACCTTTATTATAACAGACTGTTTCCGATTTGAAAATACAAAGTTTTCCTATTCCTTAGTATATCTAATATTTGGGCTTTCTATCCTTCCAAAAGGTTATTCCATCTCCGGCCCTCTCATCAGATTGATTCCCTGCTGATAGGACATATGGGAGAGCACCATCATGGCTATTTTAAAGGTCATGGCATCGTCAAAACGGCGGATATCAAGGCCGATGGCTTTTTCTAAACGCTCCAGACGGTACACCAGGGTGTTTCTGTGGACATAAAGCTGCCTTGCCGTCTCAGAAATATTCAGATTGTTTTCAAAAAATTTCTGAATCGTCACTACATTTTCTTCCGTAAATATTTTGGGAATGTCTTCCCCGAAGACTTCCCGGATAAACATTTCACACAGGCTCATGGGTATCTGGTAAATCAGACGGCCGATTCCCAGCTTGCTGTAAGAGACTGTCTCCAAATCCGCATAAAAAATTTTCCCCACCTCAATGGCCATCTTCGCCTCCTGGTAGGAACGGCTGATATCCTGCAGGTTTACCACCCGGTTGCCGTATCCCACCCGCACCCGCACCATAGCCTCGCTGTGCATGTTGTCCGCCAGCATTTTTGCCACGGATTCCAAGGCCGCCTCACTGGACAAATCCCTCACATCTTTCACCAGTATAATATTCTGTTCATCTACCTCTGTAACAAAATCCTTGGTGGAGCTGCCAAACATCCCCCGGACAAATTCCATAATCCCGGCGTCTTTTTTCCCCTCCACTTCCACCACATACACAACCCGCTCCGTCTGCTCGATATGAAATTTTCTCGCCTTGTTGTACATATCCACAACCAGCATATTCCCCAAAAGAATATTCTGTATAAAATTGTTCCGGTCAAACTGCTCTCTGTAAGCTTCCGCCAAATTCCGAATCTGGCATACCGCCAGCTTCCCAACCATATAGGCTTCCTCTGTGGAGGACTTAACCAAAAGAATGTAGGCCACTTCATCATCCACAAGGACTTTAAAAAAGTGGGAGCCCGCTAACATCTGGCTTTCCGCCATGGATTCCGCAAAGTTAATCACCGCCTCCTCCAAATCTTCTTTCTGGTCAAAAGTGGCGGCTACTAATTTTCCTCTCTCGTTGTAGAGGGTCATATCCAATCTGGAAATATCCTTCATTTCCTCTAATGTAACCTGAATTTTGTGAATTGACAGCAAAAACATCTCTCCTTTTCGTTTAAAAGGGCTGGGCGTAGATACGCCCAGCCCTGATAGATTGTCGATTTTTGACTAGTTTGTAATTGTCTGCTCTGTCTCTTTGTCAAATACATGGATTTTCTGAGTATCCATAGCTAATTTTACATGGTCGCCAAGACGAGCTGTGGTTCTGGAATCTACTTTTGCAGTCATGCTAACCCCTGCAACATTGAAGTATAACAATACTTCAGAACCTAATAACTCGTATCCGGTTACATCGGATTCGATAATGCTGTCTTTGTGTGTCTCGATTTCAATCTGGGAATCTCCCATATCGTCCGGTCTGATACCCAAAACAACAGTCTTTCCATTGTATCCGCCGTCTGCCAGTTTCTTAGCTTTTGCAGGAGGCAGGGTAACTGTAAATTTGTCGAAGGTCAAGGTAGCTTTCTCGCCCTCTACTTTGCACACAGCATCCACAAAGTTCATCTGAGGAGATCCGATGAATCCTGCAACGAATAAGTTGTTGGGCTCGTTGTACAGTTTGATTGGGGAGTCAACCTGCATGATGACACCGTCTTTTAATACAACGATTCTGGTTCCAAGGGTCATAGCCTCTGTCTGGTCATGTGTTACGTAGATGATGGTTGCACCAAGTCTCTGATGTAATCCAGAAATCTCGGAACGCATCTGAACCCTCAGTTTTGCATCCAGGTTGGATAAAGGCTCATCCATAAGGAATACCTTAGGATTACGCACGATAGCACGTCCCATAGCAACACGCTGTCTCTGTCCACCGGATAAAGCCTTTGGCTTACGGTCTAACAATTTCTCCAGGTCAAGGATTTTAGCTGCCTCTTCCACTTTCTGTTTGATTTCAGGCTTCGGCACTTTTCTTAATTTTAAACCGAATGCCATATTGTCAAATACTGTCATATGAGGATACAGAGCGTAGTTCTGGAATACCATTGCGATATCTCTGTCTTTCGGCTCCACATCATTTACAAGCTTTCCATCGATTTTCAGCTCGCCGGAAGAAATCTCCTCCAAACCTGCAATCATTCTAAGGGTAGTAGATTTACCACATCCTGAAGGGCCTACAAAGATGATAAATTCTTTGTCTTCTACTTCAAGGTTGAAATCCTTAACAGCTTCAAAGCCGTTGGGATATTTTTTACAAATATTTTTTAAAGATAAACTTGCCATTGGTCTAATCCTCCTAGAAATTTGTTTTCTTAATTTGATAGTATTACTTTATCAGAGATTTCCCTTTTCTTCTATTCGATAAATACACAAAATAAAATTTTGTTTCTTGTGGTTTCGACGAAATCATAGTACAATCTGTCACCCCTTCGTCAATATGACGAAAATTTAGTTTTTTACTATACAATGTGATGAATTTGAATTTCAATGCCTACAAGATTTTGTATTTTTTGCTTGAATTTTCCACACTTATCCTTTGCAAATTAGCTAAAATGTTATATAATAGGAGAAAGGCATTACTATAAGGAGGTAACATTATGGCAAAAGAAATAATTGCAATGCTTCTCGCCGGAGGACAGGGTTCCCGCCTCTACGCATTGACAGAGAAGCTGGCAAAGCCTGCAGTTCCTTTTGGAGGAAAATATCGAATTATAGACTTCCCCCTTTCAAACTGCGTCAACTCAGGAATTGATACGGTGGGTATTTTAACCCAGTATCAGCCCCTGGTATTAAATGAGTACATAGGAAACGGACAGCCCTGGGACTTGGACCGTCTCCACGGAGGTGTCCATGTTCTTCCCCCCTACCAGAAGGCAAGCGGCTCTGACTGGTACAAGGGCACTGCAAATGCGATTTATCAGAATATTTCATTTATTGAAAGATATGATCCCCAGTATGTGATTATCCTGTCAGGAGACCAGATCTGCAAACAGGACTACAGCGACTTCTTAAAATTCCACAAAGAAAAAGGTGCGGAGTTTTCCGTGGCCGTTATGGAAGTTCCCTGGGACGAGGCTTCCCGCTTCGGCCTGATGGTGGCAGACGAAAACGACAAAATCACGGAATTCCAGGAAAAGCCAAAGAACCCTAAGTCAAACCTGGCTTCCATGGGTATCTATATCTTTAACTGGGACATCTTAAAAAAGTATTTGGAGGAAGATGAGGCGAACCCTGAATCGGAGAACGACTTCGGAAACAATATCATCCCCAATCTCTTGAGGGACGGACGGGAAATGTACGCCTACCACTTTGACGGATACTGGAAGGACGTTGGAACCATATCTTCCCTCTGGGAAGCAAATATGGAAGTTTTAGACCCTGAACACAGCGGCATTAACCTTTTCGACGAAAACTGGAAAATCTACAGCCGAAACAGCGGTATGGCAGGCCACAAAATCAACAGCGGCGGCGTTGTGGAAAATTCTATGCTCACAGACGGCTGCCGGATTAAGGGCACCGTAAAACACTCTGTACTCTTCTCCGGGGTTAAAGTGGAGAAAGGCGCTGTGGTGGAGGACGCTGTGGTTATGGGCGGCACCACCATTAAGGCCGGGGCTGTGATTAAACACTGCATTATTGCAGAGAATGTAACCATAGAGGAAAATGCCATTGTGGGGGCAATGCCCACGGAGACGGAAAAAGGCGTTGCCACGGTTGGAGCAAACATTACCATTGGAGAAAATGCCACGGTTGGCCCAAATGCCATGGTGAGAGAAAATGTAAAAGGCGGTGAAGAACAATGTTAAATTCAAATATGAGCACACTTGGCATTATTTTCCCAAACACATATGACGCCCTGGTTCCCGAGCTGGTAAATGTGCGGCTGATGGCCTCCATCCCCTTTGCCAGCCGTTACCGTTTAATCGACTTTGTTTTGTCCAGCATGGCAAACTGCGATATTGACAATATCTGCGTAATGGTAAACAATAATTACCATTCCCTGATGGACCATCTAGGCTCCGGCCGTGAATGGGATCTGACAAGGAAAAACGGCGGGTTACATATCTATCCGCCCTTTGCGGAAAAGAGCGCAAAACCCTATACGGGACGTGTGGACGCCCTGGCAAGGCTTTTGAATTTCTTAAGAAGCCAGAAAGAAAACTATGTGCTTATGTCCGATGCAAATATTGCGGCAAACTTCGACTTTAACGCCATGATTCAGGCGCATATAGAAAGCGGTGCGGATGTGACTGCCGCCTACAATGAACAGGAACTCCCGGAAAGCCTGATTAATTCCCACTCCCATGACAAGGGATACTATTACACCTTCGGCATCAACGAGGAGGGACAGATTACAAAAATATTTGTGAATTCCAAGGAAACCGGGGTTCAGAATTTCAGCATGAATGTATACATCATTGAGCGGGAACTTCTGATAAACTTAATCGACGATGCCTTTATCCATGGACAGGAGTACTTTGAGCGGGATGTTCTTCTTCCTCAGCTGAACAAACTTCATGTACACGCTTACAAGTATGAGGACTATGTAGCCCGTATCACGGATATGAAGAGCTATTTTGATGAAAATATGAAGCTTTTGGACGATTATAATCTGGACGGCCTGTTTTCCGGCTCTCCCATTTACACAAAAATCAGGGACGATACTCCCACCAGGTACAAAGAGGGGGCAGTTGTCCAGAACGTGATGGTGGCAGACGGCTGCGTCATTGAGGGTGAAGTGGAAAACAGCGTGTTATTCAGAGGCGTCACGGTGGCAAAAGGTGCAAAGGTGAAAAACTGTATTCTCATGCAGGGGACAACCGTGGAGTCTGGCGCCGACATCCAGTACCTTATCACCGACAAGAACGTGAAAGTTTCCGCCGGCAAAGAGGTGAAGGGAACAGACAGTTTCCCCATCTATATCGGAAAATCACAAAAGATTTAAAAATTAATATATAAAAAACTGCCGCTCTCCTGCTAAAAACTGAGGCGGCAGCTTTTTTATCCTTTCGGCGGATTAACCGAGTATCTTATTTATCTCTGAGACCAACCTGTCTTTCACCGGAGGTTTTAAGAAATATCCCGCCGGTTTTAATTTCAGCACGGCTTCGATATTCGCCCTGTCATTGATAGCTGTTAAAAAAATCACGGGGATATCCTTCATATCCTCATCTGCACGTATCATTTCAAGGGTCATTTTCCCGTCGCAAATAGGCATCTCATAGTCCAGCAGAATCAAATCCGGCCTGTTCTTGCCTATGGAAGTCATGGCCTGGGCTCCTGAAATCGCCAAATCCACCTCATACACATCCTGAAGCATGGCTTTCATGGTCCGAAGGGCCGTGCCGTTGTCATCCACTACCAGAATCCGTTTCTTTCCGCTGTCCTCTTTCCCTGTCTCTCTTTTCACATATTTCTCATTCAGTTTCAGCCTTCTGCAGACAGCCTCCATAATCACAGTATTTTCCACCGGGCGAATCAGGTTTTCAAATTGGGCGCCTTCATAATATTTAAAGAATTTACTGCTCTCCTCCTTTGTACCGATGGTGATAACCGGAATCTGCCCATACTGGTCGCTCAGAAGGAAAAAGACAGAAGTATCGATATCGTATGCGCCAATCAGACTAATCATCACAAGATCAGGATTTACGATTTTCATCATTCCCTCTAAAACCCCTGCGTTTTCCGAACAAAACTGTACATGGAAATACTGAGATAAAAATTTGTTTGTTTCATCCATCACAGTGTTAAACTTTCCGATTAAAAGTATTTTTTTCATTTCGTTCTCCCATCCCCGCTTTCATAATTATGGCCGGTCCGCCATCTGTGCTGTCAATAAAATTCCAAGGCGGTCTGATTCTTCTATGTCCAAATTTGTCACTGCCTCCCCAAGTTTTTGGATATTTTCTCTGATATCCTCCGGAAATTTATATGTACGCAGCTGCTCCATCAATCCATCTGCCTGGTCAATATCCATCTCCCGCATACTAACCCGCACCATTTCCACAAGAGCCTGCATCACGGAATAATCTGTGATTTCCTTTTCCTCCCCGGTTCCCAGTCCGAAAACACCCTGCAGTTTCTGCCGGTAGCTGCGCCACTCCTGTAAAAATACCGGGGTCATAGACATGATCACATCTATTTTACCATCTTTTGCCGCATATTCCAATACCCTTGCAACACCGGAGAGGGGAATGATTCCCACAGTGGCCGCAAGGCTCTTCATGGCATGTACCTGAATCCGGTATTCCTCCAGACAATCAGGGTCATGGATATGCTCATATTTCTCCATAAGGCTGTCCGCCCCGGAATCAATCTGACTGTAAAACTCTTTTACGGTATATTGAAGCAGATCCATTTCCGGCAGATGCATCCAGGCATAATTCCAATCAAGCCCGTCCACAAAAGGCAAATCCTCAAGGCTTGCCTGGGTTCCCTCTGTCTGTCCTTCACCCTCCTTAGTGCTTTCCGGCTCAAAATCCCCATAGGTCAAAAGCTCCTCCGGCAAAAATTTCTTTATCATATTTTCCAATTTTTCCGGCACAATGGGTTTTGATAAAAAATCGTCAAAACCTTCGTTTAAATACTTTTCCTTGGCCCCGGAAACCGCATTGGCCGTCAGCATTATGATCGGGGTCTTCTCACAGGGACACTCAGGCAGAGCTTTTATGTGATGAAGGGTTTCCACACCGTCCATCTCCGGCATCATATGGTCAAGAAAGATTAAATCGTAACGATTTTCCTTCACCAGATCCACACATTCCCTTCCCCCTCCGGCTTCCGACACCTGAATCTGTGTCTCTTTTAACAGATTCCTCAGGACTTTCCGGTTCACCGCATTGTCATCCACCACCAATATTTTTGCATCCTTGGCATGGAAGTTTGTGCTGTAACTATAATTTTGTGCAATCTGGTGAACTTTGGACTCAAAATCTCCGATGGGCGTACAATCTACGATTTTCTGCTCCAGCTCAAAAGAAAATTTTGACCCTTTCCCATAGACACTCTCCACATGGAGCCTGCTGCCTAACATGTTCAAAAGCAATATGGTAATATTCATGCCCAGTCCGCTTCCCTCAATGTTACGGTTTCTGTCCTCCTCAATCCTCTCAAATTCCGCCGATAATTTGGGCAAATCTTCTTCCTTAATTCCGATACCCGTATCTTCCACTTCAAAGTTCAGCACAGCTGTGTCACCTGTACGTTCCCCCCGAATCCGAAGCCACACCGTCCCCTCATGGGTATATTTCACAGCGTTGGTGAGGATGTTCGTCAACACCTGGCGGATGCGCACATCATCTCCATAGAGGCGGGAAGGGATTTCATGTTCTATTTCCACCACCAGGCTGAGATTTTTATCCATAGCCCGCTGGGATATCATATTCACCAAATCATGGAACATACTGCTCACATCATACTCTACCGGTACAATCTCCATTTTACCGGACTCAATTTTTGAAAAATCAAGAATATCATTTATCAGGGACAGCAAAGACTGGCCTGCCGTATGGATATCCATGGCATATTCCTTTATATTCTGTTCTTTGGACTCACGGAGAATCATCTCATCCATGCCCAGCACCGCATTGATAGGCGTGCGGATTTCATGGGACATATGGGCTAAGAACTTTCCCTTTGCCTCATTGGCGGCAAGGGCTTCCTGCCGCGCCGCATCTGCATCTCTCTTTGCCTGTGCCAGCAGTAAATTCTGCTCTTTGGCTTCCACCATTTTTTTCTCCGCATCTAACCTGTACTCCTTTGATATCTGAAAGACATGCATCACCGCCATAATCACACTAAAAGCGGTGATACTGTACTGGCGGGCCAGATACCCATAGCCGCTTAAAAAAAAGAAATCCAAAACCAGCGTTGCAATCTCCCCGGATATAAGAACCACCAGGGACGCCAATGAGAGAAAGGAGAGATACTGCCTGTCTCTGCCAAACATCTGCACCAGGCTCACAATGGCCACAAGGGACATACTGCTAAGCACAACTATGGAGAATTTTTCCATACCTTCTAAACTTTTCACACCTGATATCTGAAGCAGGATCTGGATGCCTGCATTGAGAATTACACAACAAAGGAGCAGGGCAAAACGGCGGGGATAAAGGGTGCGCAGGTTCCGCTCAAAATACAGCACAAAAAACAGCGGAATTAGCAGCATCAGATACCCTTGCATCACATGCGCCCCCTGCATATTGAAAAACAGACGCATCGTGCTTGTGCCCACAAAACAGTACACCCCGGCTGCAAATTCAAAGAGGCCCAAAAATATTTCTCCCCGGCTGGGCTGACTGGTGTACCACCGCATCAATACAAGGACGCACATAATAATAGCCACAATCTCTATCAGCAAAAAACAGACAATATCCACAAAATTGTTTCCCATCAACCCAATCACAAGTATACCCTGGCTTTCAAACAGGATTTCACCCAGGGTCGTGGAGGCTTTTTTATCCAGAACCGTCAGTTCCATACGCACTTCACCGATTTGAAAATTATTGGGAATATGTACCAAGTGCTCGCTGCGTTTTTCCGGACTGCCCGTTTCCTCGTAAATAACCTCACCGTCCAAAAGCACACGCACATCGGCATTTTCAGAGGAAAATTTCATGGAGAAACCTGCATAATCCGTTGGCAGTGAATTTGTAAAAAGGATGGTATCCCTCTCTTTATTTTTTTCTGTGTAGGGCAGGCTCACCGTTGATGTCTTACCGCCGTCAACAGAAGCCAAACGCCAGTCTTCATCCAACAAATATTCCAACTGGTTGGGTATGTACGATACCTCCTCATCCCTCTGATGCCCAAAGGAAGCGACGAGCATAAAAACAATGGTCAAAAAAATGGTAATCCCTGCAAACTTCCGTATATATTTCATCTGAACTCCCCTCTTATCCCTATTCAAAAATTACGGTATCCCGAATAAAATAGAGCTGTGCACCTATCAAGGGTGCAACAGCCCCATGTTTCCCTACTGTTTCCCGGTACTCCCAAAACCTCCCCTGTCTTTATTTCCCAGGGAATCACATTCAACAAATTCAATCCGAGGCTGATTCTTCTCAATGCGGAACTGACAGATTCTGTCGTTTTTTTCTACGGTAATATCTCTTGTGGCGTACATGGGCACATGCCACATGTCCCTGTCCCCACAGTATGAGCCGTCTATCACCCCGCAACTGTTTGTCTGAATCAGGCCGTAATTTTTAAAAGTAGAACTCCTTGGCACCACATGGGCTTCATACCCTTTGGGCAGCTCCATGGCAATTCCTAAGGGAATCAGCTTAAACTCTCCCCTTTTAAAAGTGACCCTCTCTGATGCCCTAAGGTCTATCCAGTCAGACTTGCCGTCAATATAGCGAAGTCTCTCTATCTCATCCGAAAGGTATTTTATCCTGATGGTTTCCATTTTTTTACTCCCACTCCAAATCGTCATTTTCCGCTTTTTTATCCCGCATCATAAGCTCTGTCACCGCCTCTTTTGCCGGGCGGTTTTCAAAGAGCACCGCATTCACCTGTTCTATAATGGGCAAATCCACCTGGTATTTTTTCCCCAGGGCAATGGCCGCCTTGGCGGAATATACTCCTTCCACCACCATCTTCACCTCATCCATGGCCTCTTTCATAGTATAACCCTGTCCGATTAACATGCCGGCTTTCCGGTTTCTGGAATGTTTGCTGGCACAGGTGACAATCAAATCCCCGATGCCTGTAAGGCCGCTTATGGTCTCGAATTTTGCCCCCATGGCAAGGGCCAGCCTTCCGATTTCCGTAATCCCCCTGGTGATAAGGGCCGCTTTTGTATTGTCCCCAAGCCCTAAGCCGTCCGTCATCCCTGCCGCCAGTGCAATCACGTTTTTTAAAGCTCCCCCAAGCTCCATCCCCAGCATATCCGGGGTGGTATACACACGGAATACGTCGTTCATAAACACGCTCTGGACATACTCCGCCGTCTTTTTCGTCCTGGCTCCCGCCACTAAAGTTGTGGGCAGCCTTAATCCCACTTCCTCCGCATGGCTTGGGCCGCACATTACCGCCACGTCCGCTGCGGGAATCTCCTCCTCAATAATATCCGTAAGGGGCATCAGGGTCTTTTCCTCAATGCCCTTGGCAACGCTTACTATAATCTGGTTCTGCCTTACAAAGCCTGACATGGATTTTGCCGTGCTTCTGGTAAAGGGGGAGGGCACCGCCAAAACAAGAATGTCCATGCCGAATACTGCCTGTTCCAAATCTGTGGTAAATACCATGTCCTCGGAAAGTTTCACTCCCGGCAGTTTCTCTTTCTGTTCATGGCATTCTTTTAACATTTTTATCTCATCTTCAAGAACCGACCACAGGGTTACCTCATGGCCGTTGTCACAAAGTACCACGGAAAGAGCCGTTCCCCAGCTTCCCGCTCCGATAATTCCTACTCTTGCCATTTATTTTCCTTCTTTCTCACCGTCTTTTTGCTTTGAAAAACTAAATTTATTTTCTGTCCCGTTTAAGAGACGCCCGATATTTGCACGGTGGCGCACAATGGCCATGACCATAATGATGCCCGCCACTATGTAAATTTCTAACTTATACTGAGGGGACAAATTAATAATCCCCAGTTCCCCGAAGACCACGGTCTGGATAAAGAAACTGATAACTCCAAGGATAGAGCCCAAAGAGACATATTTTGTAATGGCCACGGTAAGCACGAAAATCCCCAGGCTTATGGGCACTTCAATGGGGCAAAAAGCAATCACAAGGCCCCCGGTGCAGGCAATCCCCTTCCCTCCCTTAAATTTCATGTAAAAGGGAAAATTATGTCCAAGGATACACCCGAACCCTGCATAAAACTCTAAGAGCCGCACAGACTCCCTCACCGTCTCATAGCTGCTGTTATGAAAAATCAGCCATGTGACAAGAATTGCCACAATAGGCTTTGACACATCCCCAATTAAAGTAATAAGCCCCCCCTTCCAGCCAAAAATCCGGAAGGTGTTTGTGGTGCCTGCATTTCCGCTCCCCATTTTGGTGATATCTTTTTTCTTTGACTTGCTGTAAGCGTAGCCGGATAAAAAAAGACCACAGGCATAGCCAATTAGCAGAGCAACGATACGGTTTACTATCATATTTTCCATCACTCATTTTCCTTTCTTTCCCTGGCAATAAATTTTAAAGAGGTTCCTTTAAATCCAAAGGTGTCCCGGATGCGGTTTTCCAGATAGCGGGTGTAGGAAAAATGCAGGAGTTCTTTATCATTCACAAAAATTACAAATGTGGGAGGTTTTACCGCCACCTGGGTAACATAATATATTTTTAACCGCTTTCCCTTATCTGAGGGGGGCTGCTGCATGGCCACCGCCTCTGCCATAATCTCATTTAACACGCTGGTCGCCACACGCATGGCATTGTTCTCCAAAACCACATCTATCATATCAAACAACTTCTGTGTGCGCTGCCCAGTCTTTGCAGAGATAAACAAAATTTCTGCATAAGGCATAAAGCTTAAAATCTGACGAATCCGCTCTGTATGTTTATAAATGGTCTTATCGTCCTTCTCAATGGCATCCCACTTATTAACCGCGATCAAAATGCCCTTGCCCCTCTCATGGGCGATACCAGGCATCCTGCTCTGTCACGCCCTCTGTTGCGTCAATCACAATGACCACCTCATCTGCACGCTCTACAGCCGTCACTGCACGGATGATGCTAAAACGTTCCAGTTCTTCCTTAACCTTGCTCTTGCGCCTCAGTCCTGCTGTGTCAATAAAAATATATTCACGGTCATTCCAAATCACCTCTGTGTCAATCGCGTCTCTGGTAGTGCCAGCGATATCTGATACAATCACACGTTCCTCACCTAATAAACGATTGATTAAAGAGGACTTCCCTACGTTTGGTTTCCCTACAACAGCCACTTTGGGCCTCATATCTTCTTCCTCTTCCTCCAATTCTTGCGGAAAATGCTTTACCACCTCGTCAAGCATATCCCCAATTCCTAATTTCGAAGATGAGGAAATCGGAATTGGTTCCCCAATCCCCAAATTATAAAATTCATACACATCTGGCATAAATTTTTCAAAACTATCTACTTTATTAACCACCAATACCACTGGTTTTCGAGAACGGCGCAGCATATCCGCAACTTTAGAATCCGCGTCCACCAGTCCCTGGCGTACATCGGTAATAAATAAAATAACATCTGCTGTATCAATGGCAGTCTGTGCCTGTTCCCGCATCTGAGAGAGGATAATATCACTGCTCTCTGGCTCAATTCCACCGGTATCAATCAAAGTAAATATGCGGTTTAGCCAATTTACATCTGCATAGATCCGATCTCTGGTCACTCCTGGCGTATCTTGTACAATAGAAATGCGTTCTCCTGCCAAAACATTAAATAAGGTGGATTTTCCCACATTGGGACGCCCTACAATTGCAACTACTGGTTTACTCATTATATTCTCCTATTTTACTCATTACTCAACTAGTACAACGAAAATTAATTCTCTGATATATTCAGCTGTTTAATATTTGTTGTACTAGATCCCGGCCGCTTGATTTTACAATATCTATCTTCACTTGTAAAGCATTTCTCACCTGTGTCAAGGTCATATCATCCAAAAATACTTCCTCGCCGCTGCGCAAAAGATTACATGGCAGCAACAACTTGCTGCCCAACTGTTTACCCTTTAATTGTTCTACAATATCTTGTCCTGTCAACAGACCAGATACGGTGATCTGTTCGC
>Ga0137307_101520_pt1 | contig 20007 bp, 18 predicted proteins | sample NAcewD2O_March_2_FD_97180 | JGI IMG/M metagenome (GOLD analysis project Ga0137307, IMG submission 97180) | Mouse cecal microbial communities from Vienna, Austria - N-Acetylglucosamine amended D2O_March | ecosystem: Host-associated > Mammals > Digestive system > Large intestine > Cecum | place... | reverse complement strand
AAGCAGAAGATATTATTAGTTATTCACAAGCTTTTGTACAGATTAGCCAATCGGCTATTGTAAATATCGATTATTTGGCAATGATTGATGGTAAGTGTTGTCAGCTTTATCCGCCTTTTCACGATAAAAACGATCTGGTGATTTCTCGAAGCTATCTGAAAGAACTGCAAGAGCGTTTCTTTGTTTTGTAATGTAGACCTTATAAATTGCAATACGCCACTTCTTCAGCAGAAGCGGCGTATCTTTTTTTGTTAGAATATTAGAATGAGAGAGAGTTTATATTACATATTTGTATTATCCATTGTAACGGTCATTTCGGGTACTAGTACGTAGGCTTGTTTTTTAGCGTTCCATTTATAATAATTGGTAGTAACGGTCTTGCCTTCATACGTATAGTTGATGCGTAGGTCTTTTTCCCATTCGTCCTTGCTGCTGTTCCACTTTAAGGCTTCGCTTTCAATCATACGTTTATTGTCATCGTACTTATAGTTGTACTTCATGTAGTTGGCAAGTATGTTTCCGTCCATTTTGTAAACGGTTTGTCCTACTGTCATGCCATTCTCTTCGATTGGATTATAAATCAATTGATTGTCGTAGCTACGTGCAGAAGTAGCAAGCGATACAACAAGAAGAGCAGCAGTTAAAACGAACATTTTTAAAGATTTTTTTGCTTTCATGGCTATTTAAATTTTTGAGTTATACTTTCATTTGTCTATCAAACGCATCGGTTTTTCGTTGCAAATCTACATATTAATTTGGTATTTATGCATTCTAGAAGATAAAAGATTATCAAAATGTCAAGATGTGGGGTGGGGAATGGGTTGCTTTTTGCCAAGATTGGTGACAAAAAAATATCCGGCAGTCAATCTGCCGGATATAGAATGAATCACTTCGTCGAAAAAGGATTCCTTTTTCTAGCTTTCTGGATAATGAGTTAAATAATGTTATTACCTATACTTGCTTCTATTTTGTAAGCAGAAACCCTGGATAAGATAGGGGCTCCATGCGCAATTAGTATCTAAAAGATAGCAATTCCTTATTGAAGTGGCCTTTATTCACTTGATGGTTTAATGTGCTTCAAGCCAGTTTATGCCCCATCCGCAATCTGCTCTCAAGGGGACGTGCATGCGGTATGCTTTCTCCATTTCTTCGATGACAATTTCTTCTACACGCTCTTTTTCATTGACAGGAACGCTGAAATTTAATTCGTCATGCACTTGCAGGATCATTTTGGCTTGTATTCCTTCGGTCTGGAACCGTTGATAGATACGTGCCATTGCTACTTTTATAATATCTGCCGCACTTCCCTGGATAGGGGCGTTGATGGCATTTCGTTCCGCATATCCGCGTACAACGGCATTGCGGGAGTTGATGTCCGGCAAGAAGCGTTTCCGGTGGAAAATTGTTTCTACATAACCTTTTTCCTGGGCCACCTGAATACTTTTGTCCATATAGGCTTTCACTCCCGGATAAGTTTCAAAGTAACCGTCGATCAATTCTTTGGCTTCTTTGCGGTCTACATTCATTCGTTCGGCAAGACCAAATACGGATATGCCATAGATGATACCGAAATTGGCAGTCTTGGCTTTACGGCGCATGTCGGAACTTACATCTTTCAGATCAATTTTATATATTTTGGCAGCGGTGGCAGCATGAATATCGTGATTGCTAAGGAAAGCGTCGATCATATTCTTATCCTCGCTAAGGTGCGCCATAATACGCAATTCGATCTGCGAATAGTCGGCAGAGAAGAAGAGGCAGCCTTCATCGGGGATGAATGCTTTACGGATTTCTTTTCCATTCTCGTCGCGGATAGGGATATTCTGTAAGTTCGGGTTACTTGAACTAAGGCGTCCCGTAGCGGTTACAGTCTGGTTGAAAGAGGTATGCACCCTTCCTGTGCGTGGGTTGATAAGTAGGGGAAGCGCGTCGATATACGTGCCCAATAGCTTTTTCAGTCCGCGGTGTTCCAGAATCTTTTCTACCACAGGATGTTTATGCCGGAGGCTTTCGAGTACTTCTTCCGAGGTGACATACTGCCCGGTCTTGGTCTTTTTTGCTTTTTCTATAATCTTCAGCTTGTCAAACAAGACTTCACCGACTTGTTTGGGTGAAGCGATATTGAAGGTCTCACCAGCCAGTTCGTAAATCTCTTTTTCGATTTGCTCCATCTGGGCGGTGAAATGAGCGGATGATTGTTTCAGTGCTTCCGTATCCAGCAATACTCCGTTCCGTTCGATATGGACCAATACCGGAACAAGCGGCATTTCTATATCATAGAATAAACGTTCGGCGTCATTCTCTTTCAGTTCTTTCTCCAATGCGTTTTTCAGTTTCAGAGTGACGTCCGCATCTTCGCAAGCGTACAGATATACATCTTTCGGGTCGAGGTCGCGCATGTTCTTTTGATTCTTTCCTTTGGGACCTATCAGTTCGTCAATATGGATAGTCTGATAATGCAGATAAATTTCTGCCAGATAATCCATGCCATGACGAAGCTCCGGTTGAAGAACATAGTGGGCGATCATCGTATCGAAAAGCGGACCTTTTACTACTGCACCATAATTTTGAAGAACGATCATATCGTACTTGATATTCTGTCCGACTTTTAACGAATTCTCATTTTCGAAGACTGGGCAGAACTCCTTTACGATTTTTAACGCTTCGTCCCGATCTGATGGAACAGGAACATAAAATGCTTCATTTTCGGCAATGGAAAAACTCATTCCGACCAATTCGGCGTCCATTGGTTCGGTCCCGGTGGTTTCCGTATCTAACGAGAGAATTCCCGATGTAAGTAACTTTTGAATAATTTCTCTTCTTTTCTTTTCTGTATCAATGAGTTGATAGTTGCGTGGCTGCGATTCTAACGTCTCTAGATTTGATTTTTTTGCTTCACTCGGATCATTGGGCGTGAAATTCGCAAACAAATCGCCTTGTATTCCACCTCCTTCTTCGGGAAAAAGTGGAAGAGGAGAGGGGGCGCTTTTTCCGGTGGCGACTTTGCTTCCGGGAGTGGAGGTTATTCTATTTCCGGAAACCTCTTTTTTTAGTATCCGGTCGATGAGCGTCCTAAATTCCAGTTCTTCGAAAATACTGCGGAGTGAATCTTCGTCTGCTTCTTCGCGGACAAGAGAATCCATTTCAAGTTGAATGGGCACATCGATTTTAATCGTGGCGAGGAATTTCGAGAAAGTAATCATTTCCCGGTTCGTTTCCACTTTTGTTTTCAGTGCTCCTTTCAGTTGGTCGGTATGTTCTAATAAGTTCTCGATGCTTCCGAATTCGGAAATCAGTTTTTGGGCTGTCTTTTCTCCCACTCCGGGACATCCGGGGATATTATCCGAAGAGTCGCCCATCAGCCCGAGCATGTCAATCACTTGTGCCGGAGACTGAATGTCAAACTTGGCTTTCACTTCCTCAACACCCATCACTTCGAAACCTCCTGTGTGCTTGGGACGGTACATAAATACCTTGTCGCTTACCAACTGCCCGTAATCTTTGTCGGGAGTCATCATATAGGTGGTGATACCCTGACGACCGGCTTCGGTGGCAAGTGTGCCTATTACATCGTCGGCTTCGTAGCCTGCAACTTCCAGAATAGGGATGCGGTAAGCACGAATAATATCCTTTATAATAGGTACGGAAAGGCGGATCGCTTCCGGAGTTTCTTCACGCTGCGCTTTATATTGTTCGAAAGCTTCGTGGCGGAAGGTAGGTCCTGCAGGATCGAAAGCTACTCCTATATGAGTGGGATTCTCTTTTTTCAGCACTTCTTCGAGGGTGTTTACAAAACCCAGAATAGCTGAAGTGTTGAATCCTTTGGAATTGATTCTTGGGTTCTTAATAAAGGCATAATACGCCCGGTATATCAGTGCATAAGCGTCTAAAAGAAATAATTTATTACTTGAATCCATAGATTTAATTAATTTTTCATGGTAAAAGTACAAAAAAATACGGTATTCAGCGTTTTATTATTACTTTTGTGCTCAAATTGTGTAATTAATGGACAGCATCTCACTCATCAGAACTCCGATTGAAGCAGAACTGAGAGACTTCAAGGCACTTTTTGATAGTTCTCTTTCCAGTTCAAATGCATTGCTCGATAGCGTTGTATCTCACATACGGCAGAGGAATGGCAAGATGATGCGTCCTGTTCTTGTTTTGTTGGTAGCACGTCTTTATGGGGCTATATGTCCTTCCACTCTTCATGCGGCTGTTTCATTGGAACTCCTTCATACAGCCAGTTTGGTACATGACGATGTCGTGGATGAAAGTACCGAACGCCGTGGACAACTCTCAGTAAATGCTATCTTTAATAATAAAGTAGCCGTGCTGACGGGCGACTATCTGCTGGCAACCAGTCTGGTGCATGCCGAACTGACGAACAGCCACCGCATTATTCAACTGGTGTCCACTCTTGGGCAGGATCTTGCTGACGGTGAGTTGCTTCAGCTTTCGAATGTAAGTAATCATAGCTTTTCTGAGGAGGTTTACTTTGATGTAATCCGTAAGAAGACCGCTGCTCTTTTTGCCGCCTGTACGAAAGCTGCCGCTTTTTCGGTAGGTGTAGGGGAGGGAGAAGCCGAACTGGCTCGTTTGTTGGGCGAATATATTGGTATCTGCTTCCAGATAAAAGATGATATTTTCGATTACTTTGATAATAGAGAGATTGGCAAACCGACAGGTAATGATATGCTTGAAGGTAAACTGACATTGCCCGCTTTGTATGTATTGAACACGACAAAAAATGATGAGGCGCAAGAATTGGCAATCAAGGTAAAGGAGGGTACAGCTACTCCCGATGAAATTGCCCGTTTGATCTCGTTTATCAAAGAAAACGGGGGTATTGAATATGCCGTTCAGACGATGAATGTCTATAAGCAAAAGGCTTTTGATTTACTGGCTTCTTTGCCGGAATCTGATATTTGTGTAGCTCTTCGGGCTTACTTGGATTACGTGGTAGACCGCGAAAAATAACCGCGTCGATTCCCGTGATACGGGAGTCGCGCGGTAAGGCGTATTTGATTGCTAATATAGCCTTTAACTTTTAGAAGAACTTGATTTCCTCACCTTTGATATCGGAAAGGAGGAGGTTGGCTAAACGGCTGGTTCCCAAGCGGAACAGTTGGTTGTCAAGCCATTCTTCACCTAATACTTCTTTTACAATAGTGTAGTAAATAATCGCATCGTTAACGGTGTTGATACCACCTGCCGGTTTGAATCCAATCTTGTTTCCTGTCTTCTGATAGTATTCTTTGATAGCTTCACACATCACATAAGCGGCTTCCGGCGTGGCGGCAGGCTGCTGCTTTCCGGTAGACGTCTTGATGAAGTCTGCGCCCGAATACATGGATAGGATAGAGGCTTTCTTGATGTTGGAAGCACTCTTTAATGCGCCTGTTTCGAGGATTACTTTGAGGTGGCGTTCCTTGCAAACTTCTTTTAGTTCTTGTATTTCTTCGCACATTCCTTCGTAGTCTCCGCTAAGGAACTTGCCGATGGAAATCACAATATCTATTTCGTCTGCACCGTCTGCAATGGCAAGTGCTGTTTCTGCCACTTTCACTTCAATGAATGTTTGTGAAGAGGGAAAACCTCCTGATACACAGGCGATATTGACTCCGTCTACTTCCAGCGTGTTTTTAACGATGGCTGCAAAGTTGGGGTACACGCAGATGGCTGCTACGTTTTTCAGATCAGGATATTCGTCGTCAAACTGATTGACTTTTTCAGTAAAGTGCATCACGCTTTCGTCGCTGTCCGTACTGTTCAGGGTGGTTAGATCAATGCAGTTGAACAGGAATTTCTTAACGTCTTCCGTGTTGTTCTCCGGCACTTTTTTCTCAATCAATTCAGCTACGTGAGCTTGAATATCTGCATCGCTCAGATTGGTATTATACTTTGCCAATGCGGCTTTGTACTTGTTGGGCTGTGAGTTATTCTCTTCCATGATCTTTCAGTTTTGGATTGTTGATATGTCTTTTATTATCTCGTTTCGTTTTTTTCTCTATGCTTTTCCGGAAGGCATCGGTGATGTCTACTCCCGTCTGGTTGGCGATGCAGAGAAGCACCCATAAGACGTCTGCTATCTCTTCATCTATGTTGTCTTTTTCTCCTTCCTTAAAGGATTGATCGCCATATTTGCGGGCCATGACACGCGCCAGTTCTCCTACTTCTTCCGTCAGGACTGCCATATTGGTCAACTCGCTGAAGTAGCGGACACCGTATGTTTTCACCCATTGGTCCACTTGTTTCTGTGCTTCTTCCAGAGTCATTTTTTTAGTGATTAGTATGGAATATCTATTCTTTGTTTTTGGTATCCATGCATATAGTAACAGGACCGTCGTTTAAAAGTTCAACTTTCATGTCTGCTCCGAAGGTTCCTGTGCCTATTTCTTTTCCCAGTGCATCGCTTAAATCTTTGCAGAATTGCTCGTAGAGTGGGATAGAGACATCCGGTTTGGCAGCTTTGATGTAGGAAGGGCGATTCCCCTTTCTGGTAGAAGCGTGTAGCGTGAACTGGCTGATAACTAAAATTTCGCCTCCATCTTCTAAAATAGACTTGTTCATCACCCCATTTTCATCGTCGAAGATACGTAGATTTACTATCTTTTTGCAGAGCCAGTCGATGTCTTCCTGTCCGTCTGATTCTTCGATGCCAACTAATATCAGCATCCCTTTTCCGATGGACGATTTGCAGTGTCCTTCAATGGTTACTGACGCATGGCTTACCCGTTGTATGACTATTCGCATTGTTATTTATTCTATTTCGTGGTTAGGAAAGGCAAATTTACAAAATTCGGAAGAGAAAACGTTGTATTGGCGGGAAAATATTATAGGGTTTTCCCGAAAGCTTTAATGGTTTATTATTTAGGCGCAGTTTACACAGATTGCACGGAATTCACGATTAAATTAGTAAAAGCCGCGTTATCCGTGCAATCTGTGTAAACTGCGCCTAAAAATGATAGAAAGATAACTGGCTCCACTCCGCCGGCTTCTTATTCATTTTTTGATGATTCATTGCTTAATCCCTCTTTTACGGTCTTGGCTTTCGCTTCTCCGATGATAGCGGCAATCTCCTCCAAAGAGGCTTCTTTTATTCGTTTTACGCTCTTAAACTCTTTCAAAAGTGCAGTTTTTGTCTTTTCTCCGATCCCTTTGATGCTATCCAGTGCGGACGCAACTTGTCGTTTGCTGCGTTTATCACGATGGAAACTGATGGCAAAACGGTGCACCTCATCCTGAATCTGCGTCAGCAGACGGAACAACGGACTATGCTGCTTGATGCCGATAGTCTGTGGCGGAAATCCGAAAAGCAGTTCTGATGTGCGGTGGCGATTGTCTTTCGCCAATCCTGCAATGGGAATATTAAGGTTCAGTTCGTCTTCAATAACCTCTCTGACAACTTCCATTTGCCCTTTCCCACCATCAGTGATAATAAGGTCGGGCAGTGGAGAGCTTTCTTCAATAGCGCGTTGATAACGCCTTCTGACAACCTCTTTCATGGAAGCGTAGTCATCAGGCCCTACAACCGTCTTTATATTGTATTTCCGGTAATCTTTCTTCGATGGTTTCGCCTTTTTGAATACAACGCATGCCGCTACCGCATCCGCCCCCTGTATGTTTGAGTTATCGAAACATTCAATCTGCAAAGGCGGTTTTTCTAAGTGTAGTTCCTGTTGTATCTCCTTCATCAGGCGCATACTTCTCTGCTCAGGATTCAGTTTTTCCGCCTGCTTCAGCCGGTCGGCCTTGTATTGCTTCACGTTTAAGATGGATAGTTCCAGCAACTTCTTCTTATCTCCCCGCTGTGGAACGGTGAATACGATATTATTTAACTCCAAATTGAGTTCAAAAGGCACTATGATCTCTCTGGATTGGCTTTTGTAGCGTTCCCGCATTTCAATAATACCAAGCGTCAAAAGCTCCTCTTTTGATTCGTTCAGCTTCTTTTTATATTCGAACGTGAAAGCCTGATTGATGGCACCGTTTGTGATATGCAGATAATTGACGAAAGCCGAATTAGCCTCGTCCTCTTCGATAGCGAACACGTCGATATTATGTAATACAGAACTTACCACCTCGGATTTCGAACGGTAATTCTCTATCAGAAGATATTTCTCTTTCACTTTCTGCGCCTCTTCAAACTTCATCTCGGCTGCCAACGCCTGCATCTTTTCCAGTAGTATACGACTGATATCTTGCGTATTCCCTTTCAGGATTTCTTTGATTTCATCGATGTTTTTAAGATAATCTTCGTGTGATTGCAACCCGATACAGGGACCAGCGCAGTTCTTGATGTGATATTCCAGACATACGTTGAACTTCCCCGCCCGTATATTCTCCGGACTCAGGTTCAGATTGCAAGTGCGTAAAGGATACAGATGCTTTATCAAATCCAGTACCGCATACATAGACGGGGTATGACTATACGGTCCATAATAAGAAGAACCGTTTTTGATAATCTTTCTAGTTCGGAAAATCCGGGGGAAATACTCGTTTTGTACACAGATAGAAGGATATGTCTTGTCGTCCTTCAGCAGGACATTGTAACGTGGCTTATACTTCTTTATTAGATTATTCTCCAGCAGCAATGCGTCTTCTTCCGTATTGACTACGATATAGCGTATATCGGCAATCTTGCTGACAAGCACTCGCGTCTTTCCCGGTTCGTGCTCCTTGCTGAAATAGGAGTAGACTCTTTTCTTTAGATTTTTCGCCTTTCCAACGTATATAATCGTCCCTTCCGTATTCAGGTATTGGTAGATGCCTGGCTTCTCCGGGAGGTTGGCTACGATTCCTTTTAAATATTCATTGGTTCTGCTTTCCATTTCTGCATTCATGATCGTTAGTGCTGAGGGATATCTAAAATAAAAAAGGCGTAGTTCAACTACGCCTTGCAAATATAATCAAATCCTTTATAAAGACAATACGGATTCTACTTCTACATCATCTCCGAATACAGATTTACCATTCAGGTCTTTCAATTCGATGATGAAGTTTACATATACCTTTTTGGGTTTCAGCTTCTTTACCAGTTCGCAGGCTGCTTTCATGGTGCCGCCTGTTGCCAGTAAGTCATCGTGTAGGAGGATTACGTCGTTTTCATCCAATGCGTCTTTATGAATTTGCACAGTGTCTTTCCCGTATTCCTTGTCATAGCTTTCTTCAAGCGTTTCGGCAGGAAGTTTGCCGGGTTTCCGGATAGGGATGAAACCTGCATTCAGCCGGGTAGCCAGGATAGGTCCCATGATGAAGCCTCTTGATTCTATACCTACCACTTTGGTGATGCCTTTATCTTTATACATTTCATACATGATGTTCGATAATTCCTGTAGGCACCATGGGTCTTTGAATAAAGTGGTAACATCATAGAACAGGATTCCGGGAATAGGAAAATTTGGTATTTCCCGAATGCTTTTAATTAGCGTTTCTTTGCTCATAATCATTGGTTTATATCGTTTATTTAAATGCTTTGTTTCACGTGAAACGTTGGCGGTTATCGTCCGGAAAGCACCAGTAATACGTTGATGTCACTTGGCGATACTCCCGGGATTCTGCTCGCTTGGGCAATCGTTTCCGGATCTATCTTTGTCAGCTTTTGCCGGGCTTCGGTCGATAAAGATTGGATGGAAGCATAATCAAATTTGCCTTTAATCTTGATGCTTTCCAGTCTTGCCAGTTTCTCTGCTATCATTCGTTCTCTGTCGATATATCCTTGATATTTGATTAGAATTTCGGCAGCTTCGAGAATCTCTTCTTTACGCTTTTGGTTGGATTCAGTCGCTTTATCCAGTTCGCGTTGAAATGCCGGCACATATTTCGAGATATTTTCAATTGTCACTTGCGGGCGATTCAGGATTTCTATCAGTTTGCATCCTTGGCGTAGGGGAGTCGTCCCTATCTTCTCGAGGGCATCATTAATTAATGCCGGTTTCATCGAATAACTGTGTGCGAAAGAAACAATTTGTTCCACTGCTTCCTTTTTTCCTTTCATTAATTGGTAGCGGTCTTCCTTTGCCAATCCGAGTTTATAGGCTCGTTCGGTCAGGCGCATATCGGCATCGTCCATGCGTAGCAAGATACGATATTCTGCGCGTGAAGTAAACATCCGGTAAGGCTCGTCGACTCCTTTAGTTACCAGGTCGTCGATTAATACGCCGATATATGCTTCATCACGTGCCAGTGTGAAGGCTTCGCCACCGTGGCAATTGATATGCGCATTGATTCCGGCTATCAATCCTTGTCCGCCTGCTTCTTCGTATCCGGTAGTACCGTTTACCTGTCCGGCAAAGAATAAATTCCCGATAATCTTCGATTCCAACGTATGCTTTAACTGCGTCGGGTCGAAATAGTCATATTCAATCGCATATCCCGGACGATAGATAACCATATCCTTGAAAGCCGGTATTTTCTTTAAAGCGGCAATTTGTATGTCCATCGGAAGCGAGGAAGAGAATCCGTTGAGATACAACTCCTGTGTAGTTTCGCCTTCCGGTTCGAGGAACAATTGATGCTGTGTCTTGTCGGGGAAAGTTACAATCTTCGTTTCAATGCTTGGACAATAACGTGGCCCGATACTTTGAATTTGTCCGTTGAATAGGGGAGAATCCGGCAGTCCGTCACGTAGAATCTGATGTACCTCTTCATTAGTATAGCATGTCCAGCATTGCAGTTGCTTCAAGTGGCGTACACTGGTATCCATGAAAGAGAATTTGTGAAAGTCACATTCACCGTCCTGCGTTTCCATCTGATCGAAATGAACGCTGCGCGCATCGATTCGTACCGGGGTTCCGGTTTTCATCCTTCCGTAAGTGATGCCGTGGCGGGCGATGGATTCGGTTAATTTGTAAGAAGCCGGTTCTGCCATTCTTCCGCCCGGCAACTGGTGGCGTCCTATGTGCATCAGTCCGTTGAGGAAAGTTCCTGCGGTGAGGACAACACATTTTGCCTTGAAGGTGACACCCCATGCGGTAACCAGTCCGGTCACTGTGCCGTCTTCAACAAGAAGCTCGCATACGGTATCCTGCCAGATATGAAGGTTGGGCGTATTTTCCAGTCTCTCCCGCCAAGACCAGATAAACTTTGCGCGGTCGCATTGGGCACGGGGGCTCCACATGGCGGGACCTTTCGAGCGATTCAGTATTCGGAACTGGATCGCTGTTTCGTCTGTCACCAATCCCATCTGTCCGCCCAGCGCATCTATTTCACGTACAATTTGTCCTTTGGCGATTCCACCCACGGCAGGGTTGCAGCTCATCTGTCCAATCTTGTTCATGTCCATCGTAATGAGACAAGTCTTGGAACCTAAATTTGCAGCAGCGGCTGCTGCTTCGCAACCGGCATGTCCGGCACCAATTACAATTACGTCGTACTTAAAATCCATTCCTATCTTATTTATTATCAAACGCTGCAAAGTTACGGAAAAGTTGCGAGACTTGTATCTTCAACCTGTTTTTGCTTCTGAAAATCCGGGGAGGAATCCGGCTTGACTGAAAAAACGCCGTAGTTTTGGGTTAGAAATATGCAGATTGTTCGAAAATAGGGTGCTTATTGGTTTTTGTGATTGCATGTTTTGGGATAGAATGGTAATAGATTGTGTTTTAAGTACCCTGTTTTGCTTTCTTTTTGTTAGTTGTGTGCTTGCTCGATTATGAGTGCAACTAGAAAGTAAAAAGGAAAGATTTGTTAAAAGGACGGACTGTTGTGGGGATAAACGTGAGGTTTGCACTCAAAATCTACCCTACGTCTTGACATAAGTCAAGAAAATAAGTCTGAATGTAATTTTTTGTATGATGGCTTTTGTTGTTTTCGCAAACAGCTATACCTTTGCAGTGTAGTTGTGAAACTACTTATATTTTAGGTATTAGAAAAAGGTAATAATTGAAAGGTATTAGTTTATAAAATTAGGGTATTAGATTTAAAGATTAGTTTTTAGGAAAAAGATTGTTTTGATTAGGTATTAGGAAAAAAGATGTTTTCAGGTAAAGAGTAAATGAAAGATGGAGAAAAAGAAGAATCCCATTTATGGGGATTCTTTAAAGGTGGAGCGGAATGATTCGCTCTTTTTTTGTGCCTTTTTGCAGAATCCTGATTTTATTATGATAGGCGTTTATGATTTTCATTCATTATTTTTTGCTTTCCATTCCATCAACAATTCGTCAGCTAGATATTCATCGCTCAAGCAGTGCATGTCACCTATTCCTTCACTTATCAGACGATAGGTATCCGAATCATAGAAGAATCCGAGTGCGTCTTCATACGGTAAATGGAGGTAGTCGGCAAATAACCGGACTATTCGGGCATATTTCATTTGCAGTATGATTTTATCGGCTTTCATGGTCAGTTCCTCCTGTTGTTATTTCCTTGACACTGATAAAATGAAGATGGCGATTTATTATTTCCTGATTCAAGATGCATAATTGATGATTGGGATGCTCAAATGCCAGCCTTCCCAATGCGTCATCTTTGCCCATGGCTCCGGAAAAATAGAGGTCAATGGTATTGAATACCTTGTCATTGGCTATGCCGCCCTCCACTAAATCGAAAAGTCCATCTTGTGTTCCCTTGCGGCATTTTCCTACATAGTCCAGCCATTCTTCATCATAACTTTGAAATATTTTAATCTTAAAGTCTGATAGTTCGTCATCCAACAGGTATTCATTAATATAAGCTTTCTGTTTTCTGAGTAGAAAACGCATGGCGTATTTATGGGCTTGGTCAAACAAAGAAGTCAGATAAAATCCTTTTCCAAAATCCAAATGTTCTCGTGAATGATATACATCCGGTTGTTTGATGACTAATGATGATGCATGATATAGTGTCACGCTAATACCCCTTTCTCTTTCATGTATTGGATAAGATCCTCCACGATGTATTCTTTACTGAATGTATGAAGTACATCATATCCCGGAATCAGATAATCTGTCAGTATTCCGGAAGTACGCAGTAATTCATATATTTTCCCTGCGCTCATTTCCAATGCTTCTGCAAGGCTTCCTACGCAAAAGGTTGTAAAACTCAACGTCTCAAAATTCATATCCGTCAATTGATTGTTATTTGCAAAAATAGTACTAATTCTTCGTAAATCAATCGGTTCTTTTAATTTTTATTCGATTGGTTGTTCATTCTCTTCACATTGAGATAAGTTTCAAACTATCAGTCATTTTACGTGATTCGTTGCATGATATCATTTCCTTCACGTCCTTCACACCCTTCATCGCGTGGATTCTCCGCATCTCTCGACACCTCATAATAACCGATCCCCTTGATATGTACTTCTTTTCCCTCACGCAATCCGTGTCCACTTTACCATTCATGGAGATACGCGGATGCAACATTACTTCCTTCCTCTTCTGAAGAAGCGTTCGGGGTTTCATATCAGTCAAATACGATAGCCATTATTATTTCTTAAGTAGTTAAGGACTGAACCAAAATTAAACGATAGTAATTGAAAGTTACCTTATGAAAGTACGAATGCAGAAAACATCAGCCCAAGCTAATGACTGCCCTCAAAGAGATAGGACGGCATCCGAATGGTATGCGGGAGTGCAGACTTTCATGTGGATGACCGAAGACAACATCGTGGAAGTACCATTTGACAAAGAACACCTGTTGGAAATCATCCTCAGTCCATTGAATTTGAACAAATCCTATAAAGCAGTAGTCAGGAACAGTGGAAGTGGCGGTATAGACAAGATGTCATGCGAAGAGTTGTTGCCATGGTTAAAGGCCAATAAGGATGAACTGATAAGTTCTTTGCAGTGCGGGACTTACCGTCCCAACCCAGTACGCAGGGTAGAAATTCCCAAGGACAATGGCAAGAAACGCCTTTTAGGAATCCCTACAGTGGTAGACCGATTGGTGCAACAAGCCATAAACCAAATACTGACCCCGATATACGAGCGTCAGTTCTCAAAGACAAGTTACGGTTTCCGTCCCCAAAGGTGCTGCCATGATGCCCTTCGAAAGGCTCAGAAGATAGTGGATAAAGGCTATAAATATGTAGTCGACCTCGACCTTGAGCGTTTCTTTGATACGGTAAGTCATAGCAAGCTGATAGAGATACTCAGCCGCACTATAAAGGATGGGAGGGTAATAATCCTGATACACAAATATCTTCGCAGTGGTGTAATAAACAGAGGATTGTTTGAGATAAGTACAGAAGGTACTCCTCAAGGAGGTCCTTTAAGTCCTCTGCTGAGCAATATCCTGCTCAATGAACTTGATAAGGAACTGGAAAGACGTGGGGTTCCTTTCGTTCGTTATGCAGACGATGCGGTGATATTTTGTAAATCCAAGCGTGCTGCCCAGCGTGTGAAGGAATCAATAACCCGGTTCATAGAAGGGAAACTCTTCCTTAAAGTGAACCGTGAAAAGACGGTTGTATCTAATATAAGAGGAGTTAAGTTCCTGGGCTACTCTTTCTATGTGATGAAAGGACAATGTCTCCTGACTGTACATCCCAAATCCAAGATTAAGCTGAAGTCGAAACTCAAAGAACTGACCAGTCGTAGTAATGGGTATGGATATGAAATCAGGAAACAGAAACTCAAGAATTACATAATGGGATGGGTTGCTTACTTCCATCTTGCACAAATAAAACGTCTTTGTACAGAAACCGATGAATGGTTAAGACGACGGATACGCATGTGTATCTGGAAATCATGGAAGAATGTTAAGACCAGAGTGTCAAACCTAAAGAAATGTGGTGCTCTTGCTTGGCAGGCATATCAATGGGGAAACACTCGTCTCGGTTATTGGCGTGTGGCAAACAGCCGACTTGTAACCTCAGCAATGTCCAATGACAAGTTGCGAAGGGCTGGTTATGTGGGATTAATGGACTGCTACCTCAAATGGTGCCCAAAATAGGAACCGCCGTATGCCGAACGGCACGTACGGTGGTGTGAGAGGTCGGAAAACGAAAGTAGGAAGAAAACTACTTCGTTTTCCTCCTGCTCGATTTACAGTATTTATACAGTATAGTATGTTTGAATAAACCGTTTGTTTATTGAAATTGTTTGCTGTTGAGGCTTGCTTATGCTTTTCGCATGGTCAATGCCTTATTCTCCGCATCTTCCATAATCTCCCGCTCTCCGGGACCTTTATCATTGATGCCGCACAAGTGAAGAATTCCGTGGATAATCACACGATGCAGTTCGTCTTCGTATGAGGCGCCAAACTGTTCCGCATTGGTGCGTATCGTATCCAGACTGATGAATAAGTCACCTGACAGACGATCGCCTTCGCAATAATCGAAAGTAATAATGTCCGTGTAGTAGTCGTGTTGCAGATACTGACGGTTTACCTCCAGAATCTTTTCGTCCGAGCAGAAGATATAAGCGATTTCACCAAGTCTTTTCCCGTAAGAAGCAGCTACCGCCTTTATCCATTCCGTAGTCTCGCGTTTCTTGATATCAGGCATTTTTACGCCTTCTGTTTGATAAGTTACAGCCATAATTGAATGTTATGATTTAAAAGAAAAATAAATAACTGATTAAGATAGCGGCTATAATACCCGAGAAGTCTGCTATCAGACCGCAAGTTACCGCATTACGAGTTTTGGTGATCCCTACACTGCCGAAATAAACCGCCAGAATGTAGAATGTGGTGTCCGAAGCCCCGCGAACTATACAACTCATACGCCCTACAAACGAATCCGGTCCCAGTTCTTTCATCGTATCGATCATCAATCCGTTCGCACCGCTGCCGCTAAGCGATTTCATCAATGCAGTAGGCAGTGCACCTACAAAGCTCGTGTCGACTCCGCATAAGCCTACTATATAGCCGATGCCTCCCACCAGAAAATCCATTGCTCCCGAAGTGCGGAACACTGCAATTCCTACAAGGAAGGCAACCAGATAAGGGATGATGCGTACAGCTGTCGTAAATCCCTCTTTGGCTCCTTCTACAAACGAATCGTATACATTGATTTTCTTTCTGACTCCCGTCAAGATAAACAGGATGATGACACTGAACAGCAGAATATTCGCTATCAATGTAGAATAAGTACCCATGTCCTCTCGCGAAACGCTTAGGAACAGATAAATCAAGCCGGAAAAGAAAAGGCAGATAACGCCCATTAAAAGGAGAATAGGCTTATTGATCAAGTTTATCTTTTGAGCGATGCTGACTGCTATGACTCCTACTAAAGTGGAAATGAAAGTACTTAGCAGGATAGGGATAAATACATCTGTAGGCTGTGCAGCCCCCATTTGTGCGCGATATACCATGATACTGATCGGAATGATGATAAGGCCGGATGTGTTAATCACCAAAAACATAATCATCGGATTGGAAGCCGTGTCCTTTTTCGGATTCAGTTCTTGCAGCTCTTTCATCGCTTTCAGCCCCAGTGGGGTGGCTGCATTGTCGAGGCCAAGCATATTGGCAGACATATTCATGAAGATGGACCCTAACACCGGGTGCCCTTTAGGAATGTCTGGAAACAGCCGGCAAAGCACCGGACTAAGAAAGCGAGCCAGCGCATTAATCAATCCGCTATTCTCTCCGATTTTCATGATACCTAGCCAAAGAGCCAACACTCCCGTAAGCCCTAAAGAAATCTCGAAAGCTGTTTTTGAAGAATCGAATGTAGCGTTCATGATAGCCGTAAATATCTCCGTATCTCCCCCAAAAATCACTTTTGCAAGGGCGATGATAAAGGCGACGACAAAGAATCCTATCCAAATGTAATTTAAAACCATTGTAATCCAGTTAAAATAGAATGATACAAAGGTAGATAAAAGATTGATTTGTCTCTGTGTTCTTTATTATTTTCTAGGGCAACTGTGCTAAAAATAACGTAAGTTCGATATAATTTCGCCCGCATGGTTTCCCCTCCTTCGGGAATAGTACAAGCTTATATCGAACTGACGTTACCGTCATATCGTTTCAGTCCATTTGAATTCAGCTTTTGCAATTCTCCTCCCATAGAAGTTTTTTTCATTTTTGCCCTCATGCCCTCACATTTCCCTCTCAATCCCTTTATTCATGGTGCTTTCCGCTGTGAGAGCAAGTGTGATAGCAGAGTGAGGGCAGGCGTTTGCCCTCATTCTCCGAATTTGCCGTTTTCGATTCAATCCGTTGATTGATAATGATATATGTGCTTTTCGTGCCTCTGCAAGCACTCCTCTGTTGATTTTCATTTTTCACAGTGTCCTTGCCAGTCAATCTGTAACAAGAATAAAGAAACAACTAGTCAACCATTACCGGAGAAGTACAGCTTCTCTTTTTCCCACATATTGTGGGAAAATATTCCCTCACATTACGGGAATTTGTTCCCAAGCAGTCGGGAATATTTTCCCAAGCAGTCGGGAATGTTTTCCCATAATATGAGGGAATACTTTCCCACAATATATGGGAAAGTCGGGACTTGTATCATTTAGTTCATTTCCGCACCGTTTAGCTTAAGACGCACAGATTTGAATCAAATTAGATGCGGTTGCCCTCATTGATTTTCTTTATGTTATTTTGAAATCCGGATACCGATTGGAGTTTTTCTTCGTCTTTCGTATACTGAAAATGAATGTAAATCTCTATCTTTGTCTCCTACTTTTCAAGAAATAAATGGAACAGGAAGATTTTAACATACGCGAACATCAGCTTACTTCAAAAGAACGGGATTTCGAGAATGCACTCCGTCCGTTGAGCTTTGAAGACTTTAGCGGACAGGATAAGGTGGTGGAGAACCTCCGCATTTTTGTGAAGGCGGCACGCCTGCGTGGCGAGGCGCTCGACCATGTCCTGCTTCACGGCCCTCCCGGCTTGGGAAAAACAACCCTTTCAAATATTATCGCCAATGAATTGGGTGTCGGCTTTAAGGTAACCTCCGGTCCGGTGCTCGACAAACCGGGCGACTTGGCAGGTGTGCTGACCAGTCTCGAACCGAATGATGTGCTCTTTATAGATGAAATCCATCGTCTGTCGCCTGTAGTGGAAGAGTATCTTTACTCTGCCATGGAAGATTACCGCATTGATATTATGATTGATAAGGGACCTTCGGCACGTAGCATTCAGATTGATTTGAATCCTTTCACACTGGTGGGGGCTACTACACGTAGCGGTCTGCTGACAGCCCCGCTTCGTGCACGTTTTGGTATAAACCTTCATTTGGAGTATTATGATGATGATATCTTGAGCAATATCATCCGCCGTTCTTCATCCATACTGGATGTGCCTTGTTCGGTACGTGCAGCCTCGGAGATTGCATCCCGCAGTCGCGGGACGCCCCGTATTGCCAATGCTCTGCTCCGCCGGGTACGTGACTTCGCACAAGTGAAAGGCACTGGCTCTATTGATACGGAGATTGCCCAGTTTGCGCTGGAGGCATTGAATATCGACAAGTACGGACTGGATGAGATAGACAACAAGATACTTTGTACCATTATAGACAAGTTTAAAGGCGGTCCTGTCGGTATAACGACCATTGCTACAGCTTTGGGAGAAGATGCGGGAACCATTGAGGAAGTTTACGAACCTTTCCTGATCAAAGAAGGATTCATGAAACGTACTCCCCGCGGACGTGAGGTGACAGAACTTGCCTATAAGCATTTGGGGCGTAGCCTGTATAGTGGCAATCAAAAAACGTTGTTTAACGATTAATATAAAGTTGTGTAATAAGCAGTATCTCATTAGGGGAGCACCTGAAAGTTAAAAGTCGATAGTATTCCTACTCTCCTCCTTCTGGAAGGAGGAGTACCCGTAGGGGGAGGTGGTAGGTGAATACATAAAATGAAATATTTATGCACGATACAATGAATAAGTCTGAACTGAAATCAGTTCGAAAAGATTTGCGTAATAATGGCACTTCTGCCGAAGCTACTCTCTGGGAGTTAATCAAGGGAAAGCAAATTGACGGACTTAAGTTTCGTTGGCAGCACAGTGTCGGTCCCTATATTTTAGACTTCTATTGCCCGCAATTCCGGTTGAGTATAGAACTGGACGGAGAAGTACATTCTACTTCGGTAGCAATGGATTATGCGGATAATCGTGCTCGTTTCCTCATTAATGAAAAGGATATTTGGGTCATTCGGTTTGAGAATAGAGTGGTATTTGAGAATCCTTCGCAAATTGTGGAGGAGATTCGAGAGGCTGTAGGAAAGAGGAGAGGGAATCCTACCACCTCCCCCTGTGGGGACTCCTCCTTCCAGAAGGAGGAGAGTCAGAATACTACCGACTTTTCGACGTTAATCACTAAACCGTTAACCGTTAATCACTAAATCGTTAACCGTTAATCATTAAACAGTTAATCATATCTACATGGCTGGACTAAAATCATTAGCTAAAGATACTGCAATTTATGGGTTAAGCAGTATTGTCGGACGATTCCTTAACTATATGCTGGTACCCCTGTATACAGCTGTATTACCGGCTTCTTCCGGAGGTTACGGAGTCGTATCGAACGTATACGCATTTACAGCCCTGATGCTCGTACTGCTTACGTTCGGTATGGAAACGGGATTCTTCCGTTTCGCCAATAAATCGGGGGAGGACCCGATGAAAGTGTATGCCAACTCCCTATTGTCAGTAGGAGGCGTATCTTTGATTTTCGCCCTCCTTTGTTTATTGTTCCTGCAACCGATTTCCAATTTGCTGGATTATGGCGATCATCCGGAGTATATAGCGATGATGGCTATTGTGGTAGCTTTAGACTCTTTTCAATGCATCCCTTTTGCCTATTTGCGATACAAGAAACGTCCTGTCAAGTTTGCAGCTATCAAGCTACTCTCTATCGGTGGCGGCATCGGTTTGAATCTGTTTTTCCTGTTGGGGTGTCCGTGGCTGAATGTGCATTGTCCGGCAACCATCGCTTGGTTTTATGACCCCGACTATCTGGTGGGATATATCTTCGTTAGCAACCTGATCATCTCGGTTGTACAGATGTTCTTCTTTATCCCAGAGCTGAGAGGATTTGCTTATAAGCTGGACCGGGTGTTGCTGAAGCGAATGGTAGTATACTCTTTCCCGGTATTAATCTTAGGTTTGGTAGGTATTCTGAATCAG